>WLWG01000378.1_pt1 | contig 46403 bp, 23 predicted proteins | sample 6712871 | NCBI WGS metagenome assembly WLWG01 (sample SAMN12718693, study PRJNA515312) | sponge metagenome | isolation source: marine sponge | host: Mycale hentscheli | place: New Zealand: South Island, Marlborough, Capsize Point | collected 2003-05-01
GTTAAACTTAGAATCGAAAGAAGAGGCTAAAACTTTAGTAGACCTCTTGAATGTTAACGCAGACAACAATACTGAGTATAATGTCGCAAAGAATAAGTAATATGGGTGATTCAAAAAGACCGAAGTTCTACAACAAGGATATAGAAACGTGGGATTATATCGCAGCTCACAACTTGGATTTCTTTGAAGGAAATATCATCAAGTATGTAACTCGCCACAAATCTAAGAATGGTTTGGAGGACTTAGAGAAGGCAAGAGTTTATTTAGATAAACTAATTTCAATAACTTATAAAGATTATAATCATGGTTTATAGAATGGGAAGTAGAGGACGAATGGTAATGGAGATTCAGTCCTTTTTAGGTGCTCTCGATGTAGATGGCATATTTGGTCCTCAAACAGAGGATTCAGTAAAGACATTTCAAAAGGTCAGAGGTTTAGCTGTTGATGGACTTGTTGGTCCTAAGACATTAGAAGCTATGAGTCTACTAGATACGGATTTAACCGTAGACAAAGCTATCGACTCGAAGTTTGCTTATGATACTCATTACCTGCCTACAGGAGAGTATTTAAACGGTCCTACCACAAAGGAATATGCGTTCTTGCATTTTACAGCAGGGTGGCACAACCCTTACAAATGTATCGACCATTGGGGTAGAGACAGTAGAGGGCGTATTGCGACTGAGTTTGTACTAGGTGGCCCATCTATCAAGGGAAATGATAGCACCTATGATGGTAGAATGGTGCAGGCTTTCCCATCAGGGGCTTATGCTTGGCACATCGGTAGAAATGGTTCTCAGTATATGCACGAGCATTCTGTAGGATTGGAGATTTGCAATTGGGGTTATCTAAAAGAAGGCAAGACTTGGGCAGGTGTAAAAGCAGACCCATCACAAATTGTAACTTTAGCTGAACCTTTCAAAGGCATGACTGCGTGGCACAAGTTCTCAGATGCACAGATAGAGCAAGTTCGTGAGTGGTTATACTTTATTGCTGAGAGAGATAATATTGATATTCGTGAAGGACTGCCTAAATGGATTAAAAAAGAAGGTGCAAAGGCTTTTGAATGGAGGGAAGATGCATACAGAGGTCTTATCAAAGGTGTGTTGTCTCATACAAACACAAATAAAGGTAAGTGTGATATTCATCCCCAACAGGAGATGATGGACATGTTAGTTAGTTTATAAATTTTAAAAAATGGACTTTGTAGTAATAGGAGGGACAATTATAATTGTATTTGGCGTAATAGCTCTAGTTGATTATTTATTTCCCGATAAAAAAGATTAAGTATGTACATAAACTTTGATGTTCTCGACAAAGCACAGATGACGTATCCTTCATTTGTTCTTCTTATTGCCGTTAAACAGAATGACTGTGATAAGCTGTGGATGGATTCTGACCATGTCGAGAAATATATGAGTCTTCTTCTTAGGGAAGGTTTAGTAGAACCTCGTAAGAAAGACGACTGGTATAAGATAACTAAAAAAGGTAACGGCTTTCTAAGAGATGTTGGTACGGCAGGGGTTAACGATGAAATAAAAGCTACCTTTGTAAGATTAGTACAGCTATATAAAGATTATGGGCGTAATGTGGGTAGTGCTAATAAAGCATTAAAAATGTTTGCTCAGTTTGTCGAAGAAACAAAAAATTTGTTTACCTTTGACCATATTGTTGAAACAGTGGAGGAGTATCTCATGCAGTCAGCCCCCGAATACACAGCTAGATTAGACTTGTTTATTTGGAAGCCTTCGAATGCATACGCTAGGAAGTTTTCTATCGATGATAGTAGACTCTACACAAAATGTAAAGCCAATGCCAATTAAATCAGCTAAAGATAAGACAGATGAAGCTGTAAGAAGTATATCCAAGTTTCAGACAGGAGAGATTACTCCTATATCTACAGGATTTGAGTGGTTAGATAAGCACTTGCTTGGGGGATTTCTTCCTTCTACGATAACGACTATCGGAGGTTTATCTAATCACGGTAAGACGTACCTAATGCAGAAGATTGAGAACAGTGTTATTGATAATAATGCTGATATCGTTCTACTAAGATGCAACTGGGAGTCTGCTGTATACAAGCTTCTTCTGAGGAAAATTACACAGAAAACAGACATGAAGATGTCAGAAGTGCTGTTCAATACTCCACACGGAGACAATTTGACAGTCATAAAAGACATATGCGAGCAGGAAAGAAGGGAAGGTTTGTACTATTATGAGGAACCTGTGACAGCTCGTCAGTTCGGAGATGAGGTGGCAGAGTTTTTGCAATCTAATATGGACAAGAAGGTAATGATTACCATCGACCACGTTGGTTTGGTAAAAGGAAGGGAAAAAGGAGAAATCGATGCTTTGTTTGAAGAAATGAACAAACTCAAGAAAAACCACCCGTATGTATTCTTCCTACCTCTGATGCAACTCAAAAGAGATTTACTCGATAGAGTTGGCAACCACCCATCAGAGGCACCACGCCAACTAGACTTCTACGGGTCAGACCAATTGTTTCAGTTGTCTGACTTGGTATTAGCGGTATACAACCCTTATAAGGTTGGAGCCACTGGAAAGTACATGGTGTTCTCTAAGTTCGCCTATCAGTACGTTGACGAGCAGTTCATAGAAGAAGGTGGTGGTAAGTATAACCATTTTGTCCCTGAAGGGAATTATTTCTACCACATGTTGAAGTCTAGAGATATCGAAGATATGGAAGGATTCGAAGATGTGTGGGTAGAGAAGTTATTTGATGTAAGACAGCCTGAAGAGGAAGAAAAAAATTCTCAACAAGTTGATGATACATTGAATGATATTTTGTAAATTTGTATTTGTATTTTTTAATTTAAACCAATTATTATGGCAACTGAAGTAAAGACTTCACAGAACGGGGCAGCCCCCCAAACAGATGACTTCAATTTTGAAGCTATCGAACAGGAAATGTATGCTCCCGACACGGAGCTTACTATGTATGGTGCAGAGATGATGCAGATTAAGGGTAGATTGGAGAAGTTTCTCCATGACAATACTCAAGCAGTGTTCGGTGATAATAACCAACCTATCGGGCACTTTATGCAACCTTACGCTCAACCAATGGCAGAGCTTTACGGTTTAATTTACCGTACTATGCACAGACGTTTCTTTGAGGACGGTCATACGATGAACTTCGATGATTATAAGAAATCTATGCAGACTAAAGCTATGGAAGCTGAGGAAGCTGAAAACCAACAAGCAGAGGCTACAACTGAAGCCTAAGCTTATCATCTTTTTCCAGTGTGTGGGGGAGCGAAAGCTCCCCTTTTTTTATGTCTAAAGAATAAAATATTTAACGGCTACATACACCATCGTAGCTAGAAGCCCTGCGATTGTTGCACAACAGAACAAGTATAACTTCCACATTGCTTTACCCCAACTCATAAGTATAATTTAGATTGTGATAAAGAGTGGTTATCAATTGAATATATCGTCTTAATTATTTTCCGCACGTTGGACTCCCATCTTATAAAGATATTTCGAAAACGTAGAGAAGTTATACTTTCTGTAGTAACTAGAAGTTCTTCTGATTTCTGATGGGTCACTAAACATCTTCTTAGCTCTATAATAATTGTATAAAATAGGCATCACAGACTTCTCACCAAAGATATATTTGTTATAGAAGTTAGAAAACGATAGCTCTGTATCCTCTTTCTTATCTTCCAATGATGGGTCTACAAAGAACTTACCTGGGTCAACCAACGCCTCGATGAGGGTAGTTTGAGGCCCAATGTTCTGCGTTTGACGAGCCAGTGTTGCAAAGTTAAGTCCACCTACTGAACCTATGTACTCCGCAAATACTCTTGTTCCTAGATATGATAAGAATTCTTTATACATAGATTCATCTTCTTCTCCGTCATCTCCTGCAGCCCAAGCATATAAAAGAACAAGCCCGACACCTGCTAATGCAGCGTATCTTAAATCAGCACCCATTCTTCTAACATTAGCTTTTTGAACCTCAGTAAGGTCTTCATTCTCTAATAGATTCATAGCCGATGTGTTGAATCCTGTAGTTGCTATTGCTGTGGCTGTCAAATATTTACCTAGTATTCCCTTAGCTTGAGCACTTCTCAATGACATGTAAGTACCTTCAGACTCAACCCCTAAGACAGGGTCATAACCTGCTCTGTGGAATCTACTGCCCAACCATATTGAAAACCAATCTCTAAATGCACCCAGCACAGGCCCCAAGACAGGTAATCTTTGTAGAAGAGTGTTTTGAGACCCTTCTAAAGTATTATCAAGTCTAGCTTTAGATTTTTTAGCTAACTCTTTAGCTCTATTTTCAATAACTCTTACGTCTCCTTGGAACCCTTCTTTACGTAAAGCTTCCTCATTGAGAACTAATTTAGAATCTTTTTTAACTAAATACGAATCATATGTATTATTTCCTAACTGATTCCAAGCTGTATCTATCTCTGTCCTTGTCATACTAGTGTCAGCCTTCATTTGCTCTTTGAACTGAACATAAGTATAAAACTGTCCGTTAGACAGCCTTAAGTTGTCTAAAGCTGCTCCAACTGCTTCTATGGCAATACCCTGAGCAGCTAATTGTGCTCCTGCGAGATTTCCTGGCTTAAATCTTCTTGCAGTTCTGCCAAATCTACTCAATGTGGCTCCTGAGAACATTTCTTCTACATCTCTTTTTATACCTGTGTGTTGCAGTAAGAGGGCAGCTCTTGTTGTAGGTATTAATTTGCCTGAATTCTCATCAAACAAAGACTTAAGACCTGATGCCAAATACTTCTTCCTTGCTCTTGTTCGATTAGATTTAGTAAATATTAAACCCTCACTTGCAAGAACTCTAGCGGTAATCCTAGAAGTTGCGTATGAAGTTGCGGGAACCATAACGTTCAATGCCATCAGTTTTCCTTTCACATATTTATTTAGGACAGTATTCGCTGTTTTTAAGGAACTTACCTTGTTACCCCCAACATTGAACTCATAATCAGCAGAACTGTATAGGTTACCATACAAGTCCCTCTCAGTGATTTGAGTTAACATATCAGAGTAGTTATTAGTATTCGCTTTTTTACCTGTTCTATTTCTATATATGGTATTGTCCAATACATACTGAGACTGCATTACATCCATAAGAACATTAGCCTTCTCTTCATAATTATATGCCATATGCATATACCGACCCATAGAAAACGCAATATCTTTTGTTAACTCGTCTGATTTCTTTTCTACGTGGTAATATCTAGGAATAGACCTCATACCTTTGACTTGTACAGGAGTACCGTCTGAGGTAAGAATAGTTCTCTCTCCAAATTCTTCATCAGTAGAGTCAATTACGAAAGCATCTTTCATCCATGTTCTTAGTGTGCCTTTTGGTTGGCTAAACATAGATACAACCCCCTCATTAGTAGACTTTCTGACTTGTGGACGTAAATAATAATTATTTGTTAGACCCATTTTACGGTCTGCAGAATGTTTTACATCTTGAAAGAATCTCATCATCTTAAATACATCCTGATTTTTTGTAGCTGTATTAGCCCAAGGATTACTCTCACTAATACCAAAATCAGAGAAATATTTTGTATTACGATATTTCTTCATTGCAGCCGAACTAGGCTGAATCATTTTACCTTCTAAATCAGAGTTGTAAAGAGGATTCAATTCGGGTTGCTCTTGTGTCATAGACTCCCACATAAATGTTGGAAACTTCTCTTTTGCAACAATGCCTCCTGTTGTCTTGTCAACTCTTACGTAAGTAGTGTAGTAACTTGCTCCTGCAGGTATCGGATACATACCATCTTTTCTAGTTTGGGAAGTTACACCTAAACTGCTTAACCAAATTTGTAGCTCATTACTACCTGTTTGGGCATCGAGTTCTTTTAGTTTATTATACTTATTTTTAAAAGATAAATTGGGTACTCTCTTTAAATCGTAAGTAGACTCAGCTCGGTCTTGCTGGACCATAAACATTCCCCTTGGACCCCTAAGACTTGCCAACTGGCGTTCTACAATATTAACTTGGTCTCTAAGTGCAGTATTTTGCTCAAGTAAAGAACCATCGATTTCGTTATTCAACGCTCTAGACCTAAATTGACTTAATATTGAGTTCTTTTTATCTCTCAATGCATTGTAAAGGAAGGTAGGAGTGATATCTCGCTGATTCATACCCTCAGTATTTACTCCCTTTGCCACCTGAGCTATGTAACTATCATAATCAGGTCGAGAATCTCTTAAATCAGTTTCATTTATTTCAGCGGCAGGGTACTCTTGATTAGCTGAATCAGGGTAAGCTTGGTATGTGAACATGCTTTCCCACGCTCTAAACTCAGCAGATGTCTCACCGAACTTGGCTTTGGCACCCTCTCTAGCCACCATGTAGGATTTCTTTGCCTCAGCAGACAATTCACCTCCATCTTGAGAATAGTCATAGTAATCTTGGATATCTAGTGCAGTGGCTAACGATTCCCCTGATTTAGGCATCCCTGTAACATCATATTCTGATTTAGCTGCGTTTATATCTCTTTGAATGTTTTGCAGTTCTTGTAAATCATTAGAAGTAAAGTTATTTGTAAACTCCCCTGTTACTGGGTTTTTGTACCTAGAGTATATACCTGATTTTCTAGAAGAAAATGCTTTTAATTGTCTTTGTGCATTTTGAGTTCTCTCCTTGCTGTTTGTAATAGGGTTTGAAGTATCTCTATTTAGCCTTCTATTTTCAGACTTTTCTGTATACTTAGACATTACAAACTCCTCGCTAACTGCTTCAAGTTCTCTATTCTGCTGATTTATGAGTGCCCCTCTCTCCGTGCTACCTGCAGGAAGGTTTTGTAACCTATCTGTGTATTTGTCAATAACATCTTTTCTAGCCTTTCTGTAGTCTGCCATGAACTTACCGTAATGGATAGGAGAAGCAAAGTAAGAACCATCAGTAGCAAGTTTGAAAAAATTTCCCTCACTTACTTTAAGTTTCTTCTGCATATCAAGGAACGTATTGAAATAATCCTCAGTTCTAGAATTTGCATTATTCTCTGCTTGTCGTATTTTCATCAAAGCCATTGACAGTATAGGATTCTGTACTAAGTCTGATGCTGGGAAAAGATACTTAACTAAGTTATTGATATCTTTCATATCAGTAACCGTCATCAAGTTTCTTTTTATCTTATCTAATTGTTCTTGAGAAGCACCATTTTGTCTAGCATAGTCTACTATTTCACTTTCAACAGATGCCTTGATTAGGGCATTCATGTCGGTCTGCATACCATTTACCCTGCTTCTAATATTATTACTTAGCGTTTGTAGCCTACCAATCTCCTCAGCACTGAGTTGGCTTAATCTATCTGCATCGTTCAAAAAAGAGTCAATTACATCAAGATGGTCGTTAGTATCTGTACCTAAAGCAATCATATTGACAATGTTGAATTTAGGCACCTCATCTAACATAAGTGACCCAAGCTCGGCAGGTGAGACTGAAGTACTTCTACCTGAGTCTTCAAGATTTCGTCTAACTGTTGCTTTTGACTGGTCTAACATCTGCTGAACCTTTTGCGTATCTTTGTTCAGCATGGTTAGAGTCTCTAAACTTGCCTCTGCCACCCTAAGGTCAGAAGCCAAGTCCATAACCTTTTGAATCTCAGAACCCCTACCTGTCATAGCGGCTTGGGTACCTCTAAGGTTGTTATATCTACCTCTTAATTGATTTAAACTTACAAGAATAGAGTCTCTCAGGGCCAATAGGTCAGGATTCTCAGAAAGGCTAAAAAAGTAGTCAGCATCACTAGTGGCTTCAAAGAGCATCTCAGTTTGCTCCGCACTTAACACCCCCTTGGCGATTAAATCTAGAGTTTCTTCAAACTCATTAAGAGTTTCGGAGTTTTGACCTGTTCTAGAGAACAAATCTAGGAACCTATTGAAAAGGTCTCTAAGAATCGTAAATACATTTGATTCTTGTTCGTTTTTAGCATTCTCAGTGGTAAAGTTATCATTAACTTTTTCAGCTAATATTTTACCCAACACCTCCATCCTAACTTTTGATTCTAAAGCTTCGCCTTTCAATTTTTCTCCATACACTGCTCTGTAGTTGTCAGCATGAGTTTGATAAGCAGAAGTTTGAGGTACCTGCTCCATCATTCTACCTACAGCATCTCTATCTTTGTAGTACGCCAATGCAAAGTGGGCAACTTCCTCCGTCATGACAGAAGCATCAGCTTCATTACTAAGTGCGACAACTTTTTGAAGTAAGTCTGCGACTCCCTGAGCTCGCATCGGCATATCAAAACGCTGTTCGTAGTTCCTCATGTAATCCTCCATGGAAACTGTAGTAACTCCCATTTGATTAAGGAAATCGTTGAGTCTGTTTACTTGGTCGTTGTCTGCTACAGTAAGTTGATTCTGTGCCGCTTGGTAGGCACTGTTAGACATTTCTTCTAGAAGTTCGTTTTCAACTAACATTTCTAGCCCCTCTACTTCTTGAATCTTTCTACCTCTTTTCTGTCTACCTAATTCTTCCTTAACGTTTACCTCAACCTTACCTTGGGGTGTTTTAATTTCAGTTAGAGGACTTGTAATTTGGTCAATCATCTCCTCATTAACTGTCATGTAAGTTTTACCGTCTTTTTCAAAGAATGTTAAAAACTCACTCGTACCAAACATTTCGTCTGCTTGGGCAGTAACTATAGATTCAAATTGTGCAGATGGTAATTCGTAGGATACTGAATTGTTAGACGTAGTAGAACTTACATTATTGAATGCAACGTCCCTTTTGACTGCTTTATTGAGGGCCCCTCTAGATTGGTAAACATTTCCCTTGTATGTGTAAGAAGGATTTACTGAGTTAAAGCTTGTTTGTACTGTTCCATTTTTAATTAACTCAGATATTGTGACATCTACGTTTTTGCTTTTTGGCCTCTTCTCGTATTTTTTATTTAAAACATACCTACCATTCTCCATCTTCTCTGCCACATTTGCTTGGGTGAGAGAATCCCAAACTGCAGTTTCTTCTGCAGATAGGTTCAATGAAGAATACACAGGTTTATTTGTTCTAGCAAAAGCTAATTCAAGAGTGTTTCTAGCAGTTTGTGTAGGAAAAGCTTGGTTACCTAAATCAAGATTTGATGCTTCTGTGCCATCTAGAAAGTTATCTAATTGCACAGTTCCTACAATCTCTCCGTCTAGTTCTACACTTATTTCTTTTGAAGTGGGAGATAATTCGCTTTCAGATACTCCTACTGAATCAGAACTTGTAACTATATCAGAATTTTGAAGAACTTCAGAAGTATTCTGCTTGCTTTCTTTCACAAGACCTGCATTGATAAGCTGATTAGCAAAACCCTCAAAAGTAGCAGTATCGCCCCCAGCATTGTATCGCATAAGAGGTTTGAAGTCATTCATTGATTGAGTAACGACTACCGTCTTTTGACCTGCAAGCTCTGATAGTAATTGGTCTCCTTTGTTCATCGCAAGAGCTGAGTTCCTTGTGTTTCTGAAAAACTCTCTTTGTGTGCCAGAACGAGGAACAGATATTAATCCTCCTCTCTTCTTTACAAACCCAACATCAACGCCTCTATTGTTAACATCTTGAGCCTTTGCCTCCTGAAAGGATGTAGTAAAAACAAGTTTATCAAAAATACCAAACTCATCTTGGGAGCTTCTTGCTCTGAACATCAAAACAGGTTCCCCATTGGTATCAGTAATATAAGAATCGTTAGCATACTCTTGTGCTTTATTGTGGTACAATAATGCATCATTCTCCCCCGTTAAAAAGGGAAGACTATTAATGTCTTGGTACAAATTGGATTCTTGTCCATTAGGGGCAGTCACAGACTGGACCCCTGATTTATTTCTTACAATATTACACGCCATCGTTATCTATTTGCAGGTTTTATCTTCTACGTTTTCTTCTTGCTTTTCTTTATTAAAGAAGTCTTTAATAGTCTCATTCTGATACTGCGCACCCAATTCCCTATACCTAAGTATTTGATTTACTGGTGATGCAGTGTCCGTCATTCTTGCAATCATTTCTGTAGCATTACCGTTTACCTTGTGGTAGGCAGCTACATACAAGTCGGAAATATAATCATCTTTACCGAGATTCTTTAGAGTTTCGTTAATAAATTTAACATCTTGTTGAACTTCTTGACTATTTCTCATCTGCTCTGTGATGGAAGATAAGTCTACTTCTTGCATATTCCCCTTATCGCTCTTGACAAGTAGCGTATCTACAGCTAATGTCTCGGCAGCTCTCGCTCGGTCAGACATTGCAACATCGTCATACTCTAGTAAAAAGTCTGCACTATCTTCTGATACTAATCGCTGCCCTATACCTCTCATTTCAAAAGGCATACTAGTAAATGCAACAGTAGATAGGTTAAGGTCCATCCCCAATTCAGTTAAATTGTTTTTCAAATTAATGTAATTAGGAAGTAATTGTTTAGCCGCAGGCTTATTATTCATGTCAGTAATAAATTCTACTATAGCTTCCATAGTACCAATTGCTTCTTCTTTAGAAAGAGATTGTACTACATCAGTGCCCGCTAAATATAGAGACTGCTCACCGAAGAAGTCTTCTATTTTTCTTCGAGTTACGCCTAAAGATTGTTTTATTAGGGCAGAAGACATATTATTAAAGTCAAGTCTCTGTAATCTACTAATCTCATTAACCATAGGACCTGCATTGTTAAGTGCTATCTCTCTAAGTCTACTAGTATTTTCTCTTCCTGTAATTATATCAGCCTGAGATGAATAAGCCCAAATGTTTGCAAATGTAGTATATGTTAAGGCATCTTGGTATGCTTCTATCTTAGATTGGTCAAAACCAGCCTCTCTCATTAATTCAGTAAGATTTCCTGGAATATTCTCACCTTGCTCTGTTCTGTCTAAGTAAGTTGATACAAGCTCTGACAAATCAGAATTTAAATCTATTCCAATACTTGCCAACGTTATCTGGGCACCCCTCAATCCAAAATCTTGAGGATTTCTGTAATTAACTCTGAATTTGTTTACCCCTGTAAACTTCTCGCTATACATGTTCTTCATAGCTACTTCCATAGGGGATAAAGGTACACCATTAGCTACTTTCTCAGATATAGAAGCTAACTCTGCAAGGGTAGGTGGATTCTCTCTTAAATCTTGATAGTCAACCTCTTCCCTAGCCTCAGCCCTAGAACCATCTTCAGTAGATATTGTAACAGTTTCATTTCCTTTCTCTACTGTCATTGTGCCCGCATCATCATCACGAGAAGTTACAGTCACCTCATTACCATCAGGCATAGTGAATGTGTCTCCTTCCTGACCGTTTCCAACAATAAATTCTTGTTTTTCTTCTGTCGGAGTTTCATTAAACTGTATTTCAAGTTGCTTACCTTGTGTACCCCGTCTTGATGCTTGTCGAACAGGGTCTGCCATTTTATCTGTGGCATTACGCTCCTCCATCAATTTTTCGTAAGCGTTGTATAGATTTTGTAATCCTAAGAAACCAGCCTCTGTTTCCCCAAATTGCTTGATAACATCATTAGCAAGTCTCACATACCTTGCAGTCACTTCTGCTTGGTCTGCTGACTGAGGGATATTGAAAACTGCATAAGGGTCTGATTGCGTAGAGTCAAGAACAGGATTATAATTTATCCTATCTTTAAGAGCATTTACCTCCTCAGCAGCTTGCTCTTCTTTGAGCATTTCATTTATATCAGCTATATCCTCATTAGAAATAGGGGTAGAATTTAAGTTCTCAACCCCTGGTTGCAGCTCTTGCTGTTTAGCTAAATTCTTGTCTTGTAGTTCTTTAGTTTTTTCTAAATCAGCTTGAACTTCAGAAGAAGGTCTCACATCAAGACTTTCTTGTAGTGCTCGCTGTTCTCTTGCTAATTTTGCCCTCAAACCATTTTTACCTGATATAGCACCTCTTTTAGTTGTTGCGAAAGTTTCGTTTCTGCCTTTTGCCTTATCGACCTTTTGACCAGGGGTCATGTAGTCCTTCAACTGAGGTTCAATCTCCCTGAGAGCCTCCCGCATAGAGGAAACAGGCGTTATTGTTTGAATCCTTAGAAGTTCCCTGTCTAGTTTTTCTAGATTGTCTATTTTAGTTTGTGTCCCCGCTGGGTCTAACTTATCTTTAGATTTCTCAGCTTTTTTAGATGCCTTTAACTCTTTTTCTAATTCAGCAATCTCCTCTGCAGTAGATTTTTCATCCTCCTTTAATTGGTCTAACTCCTCAGTATTTGAAACCTCGATATCCTCTTGTTGTTCTTCTAGAGTGAGACCTTGGTTATTTGCAGCAATAGCTTCTCTATTTGCCATGATTTCCTTAGCCAATGCAGCGAGTTCTACTCTATTGTCTTCTAAGTTAGCCTCAGATGTTTTATCCTTCCACTGGGTTAGTAACTCAGTGCTTTCAGCAATGAGTGCCTCTTTTTCTGCTTGAAGAGTGGCCATCTTAGAATCAATCTTATCATTTATTTCTGATGAATTGACAACTGGCTCTTGATTTGGCTTAGGTCTAGGTCTAGACTTATCTTGTTCTTGCTGTTCGAGACTAGCAATATAATCAGCCGCATACTTAGATTGTAACTCTTCAATTTTAGCATCAGCATTGTCTTTCTGAGTTTGCAACTCGGCTTGCCTTTCCATCAGCTTAGTGAGGTTAGCATCATCTTTAGGAGCTGCTTGTTGTTCCTGCTCTTTGTTTAATTTTTCAAAAGTATTTTGTAATTTCTTTAATCTACCCTCTTGAAATTTTATTTCGGCTTTAAGAAGTTCTTGTGCTTCTTGAGCCTTTTCTAAAGCCTCTTCATCCATTGCAAGAAGCTCCGCATTCTCAGCACTTTTTAAATTATTTCTTTTTTCCCTTAAAACATCTTCAACTTTCTGGATATCTAGTGTGACAGCACTAATTCTTGTTGTATTAGGTTTATTCTCTACGGATTGTTTTTTGGAAATTTGCTCATCGTATTTTTTATTGATAGCCTCTTTCTTGTTGGCAATTAAACCACCAGTTACTGAGTCAGCAACTTTTTTAACCTCTCCTTTATTTCCAATAAATGCAATTACGTCTGCTCTCTGCTCTACTTCACCATCCTTTAAAATTTCAGGTGTATTAACTTTGGATACTACTTGTACATTTTGACCAATATCTCCAAGCTCGCCTTGCGTAGTTTCATCTATAACAAAATTAGTCTTTGCACCTAGTTTAGATTCTTGTCCTAAGTAGTTTTCTCCTAATTCATATCCTACTTTCTTTGCTGCTTTCTCTATGCCATCTAATACCTTGGCATCTTCTACAGTAAGCCCTCCGTTTACACGTAATTTATATACTTCACTAAGCAGGTCAACAGCATTACTCTCAGTCACTTTAGAAGCTGCAGAATCAAAATCACCTTTTACTTTTTTTGCAATCCTATTTTTAGCATCTAAATTTGGTTTGTCTGCTTTATTTAATTCTGCTTGTCTATTTTTATTTATAGCAGCAACCCTGTTATCCTCTTCAGCTGCAGGGTCTTTCTTTTGTTGAGCTTGCTTAATTTGTTTTTGTACTTGTAGAGACTGTTGATATGCTGTATTTTTTTGACTAGTAGCCTTGTCTAATTCCTCTACTGCCTCATTGGTACCCAAAGCTACGACATATATAGCCCCTCCACCTATAAGAACGTTACCTGTCTTTTTGTTTATAACTGTAGGTCTGATTACCTCTTGAATAACAGACATTCCAGCAGGTAATTTATTTGTTCTAACTACTGTGTCTCTTTGATTTGCCTGACCTGATAAAACTGTTCCTACAGGATATTGTATTTGTTCCTCTAGTCCATTTGCCTCCACAGCTGCATTGGCAGCATCTAACAATGCTTGTTGTTGGGTATCTAAGACTAGCCCGTTCTCAGCAAGTGCATTTAATCGGAATGCCCCCTGAACAAGAATAATTTTTGCAGGATTTCTAAGTTTGCTTTTAGCAATGCCTAAAACTGAATTTAGAGCTTTAATTATATCAGCTGCTTCTTCACTTGCTTCTGTGTTAGGTGCATTATCAGCTTTTTGGGGCTGATTTGAGTCATCGTATTCTTTGACCTCTACTACATCGGAGTCACTGTATGTAACTTCTAGGTTATTAGGGTCAGTACCTGTTACTGTCCCTTTGTCGCTGTCTCTTTTTGCATTTGTAAGAGGTACTTCTTGATTATCTTTAGTCTCTACATTAACTGCTCCTCCGTCTTCACTCTCGTTAAAGCCATCAGTTACTTCTTCCGTATGATTAGTTTGTGTTGTGTTGGGAGAGAATGAAGTGTGGTCCACAAATACTTGAGTAGAAAGAATAGGATTCTCTCCTCTATAGTTTAGATTTGTTAGATATTTAGTTTTAAACGCATCATTCTTTAAATCTTCTAGAGACATATCGTAGGCACCGTCTGCTGTAGGCCCTTGTGCTTCTGGTATAACGGCTTGGACGGTTAACACTTCGCCTGTGTCAGTGTCTTCTATTCGCATGTACAATCCACCTTTTCTAAAACCTGACATCTGTCGATTAGCCTGAGCAAGAGTAAGAGTGCCCCCCTCTTTATTTTTAGCTAAGTCTACCTCTTCGGCCACAAAGTAATCAACAGAAAAACGGCCGTCATTTTTTCCAGTCAAGCCCTCTTCATACTTAGATAAATTAAGAAAAGAAGTTGATAGGTCAGTAGTAACGTCTATATCCAACCCTAGATTTCTATGAACAGTTTTACCACTAATTTTTACTGAACCTAAAGTAATTGACTTTCTCTTTAACTTTTTGATGTTTTCGGTTAGGTTTAACTGGTCTCTAAGTGCCTTACTTCGCTTTACCCCCAATTGATTGTCGGTGCCTATAGTTTGGTAGTCCCCTGCTCGCATAACACCAATAACCTGTCCATTAGACACAATATCTACTCTAACGTTATTTGCTGCTTGTTCAGCTGTGATGCTACCTTCATTGAGAGCATTTAGTATCCCTTGATTAAAAGTATTAGAAGGTAATACAACTTGAACTTCATCAAAAACATTTACTTTTGCAACTTCTTTTCTTGCTGCAGTACCGAACTCCCCTGTATTAAAGCTAGACCCTACAATCTCCCCGCTTACCCTATTGCCTTTACGTAGAATCCTAAGTCTAGGTATACGATACAAGTCATATTTAGCCTCAACAGCATCTTGTAAATTTAGTGCTCCACTTGCATTTGGAAACGCCTGTTGAGTGTTTGCTACAATAAATAATCTATTTTTCTCATCTTTGAATGCCACTAAGCCTGCTCTATCAGAAGTAGCATCATTATTCATTACATCAAGTAAATCAGCTGCTACTGTATCGGGATTAAAATTATCACCTGATAAATCTACGACATCTTGTGCGGGTAACACAGTATCATTAAGAGAGACAGTCATAACTGAAATTCCATCATTACTTGCCCTCATTTTTGTTAAAAGTCTATTAACATTAGGGGAAGTACTTCTTTGTAGGAAATTACTTAAATTATCAAATGCATATAGACTTGAAAATGCCAAGTTGAAGTTTAAAGTTAATGCTCCTGCAGTAAATCTAGCAAGAGGGGTGACTGGCTGATTGTCTACTTGATTTTGAGTCTTAGGACCCTTAGACCTTTCTCTTTCTAACCTATTTTGGTTTCTTATCTCTAATCCTTTTCTTTCATTTTGATTTAAAGGGACTCCTCTACTTACTTTTTCGTTAATCTTATCTTCTGCAGAAGGAGGCAGTTCGCCTTCTTCAATGGCTTCTTTCTCTGTTTTCGAAAGCTCTTTGACCTTTTCTGCTTCCTCTATAGTAGCAGGTAAAGCCTCTTCGTAATTGTACTCGTCTTTTATCTCGGCTTTGGTAGAGTCTATTTCTTTTTGCTTATTTGCTCTTTGCCCTAATCCTTCTGGAGTGACTCCTTCTTCTTCTAGAGTCTTATCTATATTTTCTAGTTGCTGATTTAAACCTTCAAGCCTAGCATTAGTACCTGTTCCCTTTGAAACTATTATGTCAGGTCGCTGTAAGGTTTGTGTGCTTCCTCCCTGAGCTGTTCTTGTGATAGCAGGCTTGTTGACTTTTGCAACTATAGTTATCCCCTCGGGTAAGTCAGCAGTTTCTTGTATGGTAGCATCAGAATTTGCTTCCATTTCAGCAGTAAAGTCTGACTTGATTTGAGGGGCAGTCATTTCATACCCTTGTTTTGCAAGTTCATCTTTTTTCAATTCCATACTCTGCTTTAAATCAGCAGAAGGGAAAATTTTGTTTTCTTTAACGTCCTGTTCAAAATTGAAAATATTATTTAATATTTCGACAGCCCCTGTAGAAAAGGAGACATCTAAAACTCTCTTTTCAAGTAGCTCTATTTCAGGTAAAGCATCTTCAATAGTTTTGACATTCTCAGCTAATCGTTCATTTTCAGCTTGTAAGTCTTTAATTTCTTGTTTTATTTTAGGAGTTTGTTCTCTTTTCTTTTTTGCTTCTATTTTTTTCTCGTTACTAGCTATTTTCTTCCGATTATCTGCTACCATTTTATTGGCATCTTTAACGCTTAAATCGTTTTCTTTACCTTTTAACTTATTTAGTTTTTGTTGTTCTTCAACAGTTTTTATTCTTTCTTTATAGATAGCCTCCCTTTCTTGTGCCTCCGCCATTTTAGCAGGGTCAGTTTCTCCAAGTTTAATACCGTTAGCCCGTTTCTTAAATGTTGCTGCATACTGCTGAACTTCAGGTCCTTCATTCTTAAGGATAGCATCGTATGCTTCATCTGCGGTGTCGTAAACTTCCCCACCATACTCATACTTACCATCAGCTACCCTAGGTTGAAGAGATGTAAGCTGCCCAATTACACTATTAATTGTGTTAGAAGCCAAATCAGCTTTTGACATTTCCCTGTCAAACTGTTCTTGTGTGATAGTTTCAGAATCAGCTACTCTTGTGTCTACATCATTAAATCTATTTGCTCTCTGGACTCTGTCTAAACTGTCTTGTGCTCTGCTCTTTTCAGCTTCTGATATGAATCCTTCAATGTACTTTTGACGGAAGTCAGGATTACGCATCATGTTAGATTGAAAAACTAGATGCTCATAATCAGAATTAATTTGCATCATATCTTTCATAGAGTTAGCGAATCCTTCGCTTACAACTCCTGGTGCAAATTTAGCTACTTCATTAACTATCTCTTGCGTAAATTGGTCCCCACCGTACTCAGCAGATATTGAACCATCTTTGTTATATATTTTATTACTTATTTTATTTAAAGTACCTAAATAACTTTTTTGCTGTTCAAGTTCTCTTCTCTTTTGTTGTTTTTCAGTTGCGGGCAACTGGGAGTCTTTTAAGAGTGCCTCATTTGTCTCTATAGATGTTTCTACAGCTGATATTGTGTCTGCCATTTGAGTCGGGTCAATAAGAGAATCAAATAACTTTTCTAGTTGAAAAGAAGTATTTGCATTTTTACCCTCCTTAGTTTGAGATAACATTTCAGTCATATCAGTCCTTAGATTCTCTACACGAGTGAATCCATCTCTCATATACTGATTGTTGGCTGCTAAAGTATGTGCTGCGGCATAAGCAGCTTGTCTATCAGCTCCGTCTAATTTATCTAATTTTAGAGAGTCAACAAACATACTTAAATCACTGTCATAAGCTTTGTACTCAGACATTAGATTTTCTTTGAACTCTTCTAGGCTTTGACCTCCCAAAAGATTTTCCTTAGTGCCTGGAGTTTCTTCCTCCATAATGTCCACTAATTCAAACATATCATTGACAAAAGTCTTATCTTTGGAAGTCCTAGACATCACATTGAAAAGATTAGCTTTTGCTGCTGATTCTAAATCTTTTAGTCTTTTTGTGTCCCCCCTACCTTCAGCTTCCCGCATTTCAGCAGCTATCTGAGTTTGATGGTCTAAGTTTACATTGTTAGGGCTATGAATAACTTGCTCCATAAAGTCAGTCACAGCTTTGTTCATATTATTGGCTGTTTCTCTTGAGCTTTCCAATTCAGTTTGTTCACCACTACGTGCTCGTCTTGCGCTTTGAAGGACTGAACCTGCTCCCCCGAAACCTAACCCCATGAGTCCTCCTGCAACAAACTCATCCCAACCTTTACCTGTTTGCATAGAATCTCTTAGTGAGTCTCCAAGAGCTCTTATCATTTCTTGATTACTTTTGCCGTACTCAGTGTGGAGGGGGTTATAATAGTTTTCTGCTGCACCTGCACCTATACCTTGCGCAAGTTCTTCGGTACCCTCTGTGGCTATGTTTCTTGCAGCAATACTTCCATATCTACCTGTACCAAATAAAACACTCCCTGCTCTATTTCCTAGTTTGTTTTGTAAGGATTTTTTAACTGCATCATGTCTGGTTAAATACTTTCCATTTCTATTAACAATTCGGTTAAGATACCCACTTTTGGCTATTCTAAATGGTTTAGCAGGCTTTATAATGTTAGGTATCATTATAAGGTTACTAACTGTTAGTAGGGGCATATTCCACCCGTATACAAAATCTGCAGCATTGTTACTTTTCTCTTCTATGTTAGCATATTCTTCTGCAGTGGGTAACCTTCCATACTCATCTCTAATCTCATCGAAAGCAGTTTGTTCCATGGAGAGCTTGGTCATACCAGCCTCCATACCTGCTTCAAAGGTTGCTTGATTGGCCATTCTAGCTGTGTAAAAAGCTGCTGCAGGTACGCCTGATGCAGCTCTTGCCATTTGTCTTGCTTTTGCAGCCTTTCGCATAGTTTGATATGCTTTTGCAGAACCCCCAAAAACTTTTGACACTCTTGCTAAATTTCTAGCTGTTCTTGCTCCAGTGATGGGAGCTAAAACAGGCATAAAGTATGTTGCAACCCCCAAGGCTGCTTCTTCTACAGCTACATTAGCAAGTGTACCTAGAGTGAACCCTGAACTCGCCACTAATTCTGCCCATCTCCTACCTGAACCTGCTCCCCCTGGAGTATACTTACCGACTGCGCCAAAGAACCCTTTTGACTCATCGTCCTCTGCCATCATCGCATCTGTACGGTATATAGGGTCTCTAGCAGCACTAGCAGACATACCTCTTCCTATTGATTGTGCATCATCAGAAGGCTTAAGTAAGTCTCCAAAGTTTCCTGTAAATGTAGAGCTGATATTGTCCGCAGTATTAGAAAATCCTCCAAAAAAAGAATCTTGAAACCCACTGAACATCCTATTAACTGACTTAGACCAATAATCTGATGATGGTTGGTTTCTAGCCCAATCACCCTCATCCCATGTAGGTCTATAATTTTTACTTAAAGGGTCGGATATGAAACCTTGGTCATCTGCTTTACCATAATACTTATAATGGTCATGAAAATCTATAGTGTGTATCCCCGATGCAATATTTCTATTATAATCACGAGGGTTTACCTGAATTGTGGGCGCAAAACTCACACCCCCAGAGGCTTCGTTTAGAGATTCTATAGATACCCCAGGCTTCTTTTCTTCTGGTGCAGAAGTATTTGTACTTTGGGGGGTATTGTTTAGTGATTGTGCATCTATCGGCATGGCAATACTAATTTAATATTTGGTTATTGATTTTCTGTGTTAGAGCCTTCCTCACCTGACTCTCCACTCATCCTATTGACTACTTTATTTTCTTGTTCTACTGCATACTCATAGTATTGATTTCTTTCAGTTTGATTTTGAAGGATAGGAATAAGAGCAAGGGTTATCTCCTCTGAGCTAGTAAATTCTTGTCCTCCAAGTAATGGTACGGTGAATGCGCCTTGCCTATTTGCGTAAACAAAATTATCCCCATTGACTTTTCTTTGTACTGTGAGGTTTGCAGTTATACGCTCATTGCCGTTTTCGTCTTTATTGTATACTTGGTCCACACCTATTTGATATTTTGTATTTTCATCTACGTTATCAGTAACAGTTATTTTTGGTACCGCCATATGATTGTAACTCTCTCCAGGGCTTATATTCATGAAAAATAAATTATCTTGAGCAGCAGCTCTCTCTTTAACGTTGTACGTAGATTTTAGTTGCGCAATCTCGTCTACACCATAATCGCCTGAACCTTCTACATCAGCTGCTGATACAACATAAGCTGCTCTGTGGTCTTTATACTTTCCTGTAGTAAACATACCTAAATCTACTAAATATTCATCTGTTTCGGGTAGATATGTTATAGAATCATCCCCTGTAGTTCTAGGAGTTTCGGCCCCTGCTGTGTCTTCTGTGGAACCTGACATGACCCCTTGTGTTAATTTTTTAAGGTTGGCTTCTGTTGATGCAATAGCAGTGACATAGTCAGCTGGTGCAATTTGAGCTACGTCTTCTGAGAAAACCCCACCATCAGTCATATTATAATCTATACCTACTGAACTTAAATTTTGTTCTGAGGCATCTTTAGCTTTAGTAGAAGCTACGTTTGTGAAAGAAGCTAGTGCCTGTCTTTCGCCTCGGTTACCCAAATCTAACTGCATCTGTGGGGTTATTACTATTCCACCTTCTACTAGTTGTGTCGCCTTTGACAGTTGCTCAACATATGAATCATACCCAATGTCTGTGCTTGAATAGAGTCCAATGCTATTTGGGGTTTCACGAGTGACATCTGTGATAGCAGCCGCATAATTAATGTTTGTAATACTGTCCTCTATTAGAGGGTCCTTCTTCATGGCAAAAATTGATTTCATACGAGCTTTTGCACCATCAAGGCCCATAGTTTCGTCCCCACTCTCACCAAATTTCGCCCCCATTCTGCCCCCAACTGAGTACATATCCTCACTGTACCTTGTTATCCATGTGTCTCTACCGTCCCCCGCAAGTGCTGCGGTATTTATTCTTACTGCTTCGCCTACTTCTAAACTCTCAAGAGCATTATTAACAAAGTCATTTTCTAATTGAAAAGCCTCCTGTACCCTAGGGGCTAATTGGTTGAAATTTAATGAGTTTTCCCTAGCACTAGCGACACTAGTTGTCAGTGATGTGTATGCCCTCTGTTCTAGTGTATTATCATCTAAATTAAGAACACCTTGAGTAGTTGGGTCAAACAATATGTCTGTATCTAAAGCATTTTCTATATCCGTTAACTGTATTGAGCCATTTTTATATTGAGATACCATATTTTTTGTAGTAGTCTCATCATATACTGCAGAAAGAGCTTTTTCTACACTCTCTACTTCATTTCTCCTGTATGAAGTAAGGGTTTCGTTCATGTCTCTTGGGCTGCGGGTTGACCCTACGTCCCCAAGCTCCACTTCAGCCTGTGTAATATCAGGTTCTATATTATTAAGAACCGTTTGGTAAGCCTCAAAGTCTATTGACCCATCTGCGTTAACTATGTTTTGACTAAACCCTCTTTCAGAGTCATAAGTAGTTTGAGCTAAAATGTCCTCTGCAAATGGGTGAGTAATAACATCACTATAAAGATTAGTCAAAAACCTTTGTCGGGTTTCATCTTCTTCCCCAGATATCTCTTTATGTGCAGCTCTTGCTTGGTCTTGTATTTTTATCATACGGTCCCGTAAAGCTCTAGCATCTGCATTTTCTTCTGACTTTCTATGTCTTGAGTTTCTACCTGACTCTTCCATTTGAGCTATCGCCCCTCTGTCATACTCTAAGGTAGGAGCATTCATTTTTTCATATGAAAGGACATTTGCTAAATCGTTAAGATAATTTTCTTTATAAGCAAAAAATTCTAGATTTTCTCTATTTTTTAGTATTTCTTCATCACTCTTTTCCCCTGTTCCTTGGTACTCGGCAATAGCCTCATCTAAATAATTTAACTGTTCTTTGAATTGGTCTCTAGTAGATTTATTTGGACTTGTACCCGCTTTAGCAGCTATTTGTCCTCTTTGGTCATTTAAATTTTCTAAAGTATCTGATAATCCATCTCTATAGTCTAAAATAAACTGTTCGTCAGTTATTCCGTAATTTGTTGCCCAAGCATCTACTCTAAACTGATTTTTTAGTTTAGGGTTAGACTCTAACTTTAAGTTAAAAGCTGATTTAAGCCTAGCAGGGTCAAGAACATCTCCATCTTGAGATAGCCACGTAAAAGGACTACTTCCAAATTTTTCAAACCTCACTACTGAGTTAGCTTCTAGACCACCAGCCACATCCTGTAAAACAGACATTTTATCTACAAAAGGAACATAGTATGTGTTGGCTCCAGCAGGTAATGCGCTACCTGTTTGCCCATCATTAATCCAACTATTAATATCTCTTAGAGAATATGCTAGATTTTCAGCACTATCTTCCCCATTTTCTTTGGCTTTTTCGTATTCCGATTGTACATTCCTATACGACCTTGTACCTAAATAACCATTCATTACCCGTTGGTCAGCTAGGTTTGCCACATAACCAGTCAGGTAATCCGTTCTAGTATCTAAAGACAAATCGCCTGCCCCTTGCGTATTTAACGTGTTTATAACACTCTGCATCTTATCATGGAGATACTCCGCATCTTGGTCCTTGATAAGGTCAATATTAGATACTTGTGCAATAGTATTTTTTATCTGCTGACGATTAGTATCGTATTTGTCCTGCTTGTACTGTAAAGCCTTAGACAGAAGCTCTTTATTATATTGCTCCTGATAAGGTGTGTACTGTAAGGGTTGTGAATAAGCTGTAGCCATTTTTAAATAATTTAACCTGCTTGATTATTCTGAGAAAGTCTTCCATATGTCACCCCATCAACATTGATAGTATTATCAATTGCTGAGGTACTAGGGTCACTACCTGTTGCCGAGGCATAAATATTTTGGCCTAGAGAAGTTTCAGGTACAAAAAACTGACCTTCATTACTTGCATCATATAGTAAATTTCCAAACATATCGAAAGTAAACTGAGGGTATAAAGCATCGAGAGTATTAAGTTCTCTTATCTCTTTGTCTCTTGCCATCCTATCTTCGTCTAAGATATCGAGATACTGTCTTCTTTGTTGCTCCGCAACCGTGAAACCTTTTAATCTCATATCATCAAAGGTAGCCATGTCTTGTTTTCTGAGTTGAGCCTCCTGTCTGTCTATTTGAGCATTAGCTTGGTCAGCCGCTTGTTTGTATTGTGCATTCTGCTGATTGGTAGCAGTAAATAACTTATTTATATACTCTCCTGACTGACCTATAAGGTTAGCTATATTAGCACCAACCTGAGCTCCTACCCCCTGAGTAAGAAAGTCCGTGGCCGCCTTAGTTTGCTTAACGTTAGCTTGGTATGCTGCTTCTGGAGACACTTTGATGGGTTGTACCCTTTGCATCTCAGTAAGAGTCATTGCAGGTTGTATTAACGGGCTCGGTGCAAGTCTTTGAGGTGTTCTAAGTAATCGTGCTCCTCCTCTTTGAGGTTTGTCTCGCTCTATTATGATTTCTTCTTCTGGTTTTACCTCTCCTATGACTGAGGTTAAAGCTCCTGCTGACTCTCCTCCAATACCTGAGAATTGTGCAGCATCAAGTAAAGCCTCATTGGCTTGTTCTTCAGATGTAATTTCTTTACCCAATCTTTCTGATACCTCTGAGAAATCACCTTCTGCTATCTTAGAATAATCTAAGCCCATATTGCCTGCCGTTTCTTGAGCAGTCTGATAAGGCAGCATTTCGTTTGTTATGTCAAACTGGTCAATGCTTAATCCTTGTTCTTCTAGGTAGGGAATAAGAACATCTTCATATTCCGTTCTATTTCTATTATACGCTAATGCATCATTACCAATATTAGATAGAGCTTGTTTGCCTTCCTCTCCTCCTTTGTTAAGTTCATCTAAATTAATAGTCTCTATAGTTCCTGGGTCAAATTCTTCTCCAAATACATTATGGAATCCTGCGGGAAGGGCTACCTGCCCAGTTGGCTTAGTAGGGTCTACTGAGCCATCAGGCTGAACAAAACCAACTTTGCCTTCTAGGTCAGGGTTATATTGAGTTAAGTCTGCAAAACTAGACTGAAGTTCTCTTTTAGTTTGTCCTAATGCCATGGGCCTGGATGAGCTACCTCCTCTGATTGAAAGAGGCAAGTTAAATTTACCTGTTTCAGGGTTAACGCTCACTCTGCCATCCTTAACGTTCTGCACAAATTCATCTAACTCTGATTTGATAGCATCTCTTTGGGCTTGGATACCTGCTTGCTCCCCTCCTAAGAATTCTCCTTGTATATCTTCAGATGAAGAAAATCCTGTTTTATACCCAGCCTCTTGTCTAGTGTCAACTTGATAAGAGTTCTCTACAATATCACCCATATTAAATGTGAGTGTACTACCGTCTTCCTTCTGAGCTTTAACCTCTTGGCCTAGAGGTAGTAAATAGGTATCCCCATCATATGTTACTTCATATAAAGGTGTACCATCTTCTGTATATTCGGCAGGTGTAGGGTCGTATTGGGTAACCTTAGTGACTAGACCATCGCTAGATACTTCATCTTGAGTTTGTTCAGCACTAGGAGTAATTGGTGTTGATGCTACTCCTCCCTGATTTCTCACATTTTCAGCTACCTGATAAGCATCTGGTATCTCCCCACCTGCTAAAACATCCCTACCTAAACTTAGGCCTTCTGCTCGACTAATAGATTCTGTGCCATCTTCGAAGTCCCACATCTTAGTCTCTGCGTTATACACTGGGTCTTTTACGCCTTCAGGCCAATCCATCCCCCTGCTTTTAGCATATTCCGATGCTGTCTCACCAGCATTTTGATAGCTTACTACGCCTCCTTCTTCCCAAGTACCAAAACGTTTGTGCCAATACAATGCAGAAAACGGGTCTTTTGCTTTGGGAGAGTTTTTACCTCCCATCCTATCCCAAAATCTTTTCTTTCTCTTAGGGTCTTTGTGAGACTTGAAATCTTTCATTCCACGAAAACCACCTTTAATAATTTTATATCTTGTTTTACCCCCTACTTTTTTACGTGCAAGAACTTCCCATTTGTGTTTAGCTCCAGAAGGTGCTCTTTTCTTTACACCTACTTTAGTGAATCCTTTACTCTTATACCGTTGTGGTATCCCTCCTCCATCTGCATAGCTTCCAAGAATAAATTCATCCAAGGTATCAAATCCATCTCTAGCAGCTTGAACTTCGATAGCTTGCATGTCGTTATGATTATCCACAAAAACACCACTACCATCCATATGAACGTTTACAAACCTTCCACCATCTAACATAACAGCCATTGATTCAGACTCACCTTGCCCTGGACTAGCTTGAGATTTAGGCTTTTTCATAGCCTTTTGTTGCTCATAATCGACCATCTCTTGCTGGGTAGGTTGCTCTAGTGGGGGACGTTTTCTGATATTTTGGTGGGCAGGGTCTCCCATTTCTTCAGCTTGTTTCCTAGCTTCTTGAACTTGAAATAGTAAATCAAATACTTGATTCTCCATTTCTTTTTTCTGAAGTCTTTCCTGCTCTAACTCATATATTTTATTAGCTAAGAACTCCTCATTAACACGTTTGGTGTCTTTATCTTTTACTTTGTTGTTCTCTTTTATTTTTGCCAAGTATTGCTCCATCCTAACAAGAATACCTTCCATACCAATACTAGAACGAATTCTCTCCATTGCTTTTGCAATAGTGGAATCAGCTCTAAGCTTAATATCAAACATATCAGATAATCGTTGACTTAAGTCTTTACCTATCTTAATATTATCAGATAAAATCTTAGTCTCAGGCGGGAGATTCATCATCTCGCCTCCCTGGGCGTGGGATTTACCCTTTGGGTCTACCTGTGATACCTCTCTATCTGGGTACTGTATGAATTCGTTTTTCTCAACCTCAGCATTAACATCATGCTGTTCGGGTTTTGCAACGCCTTTCACATATCTACCTGATATCTGCTCTTCTATCTTGGCGTTACCGCCATCTTGATAGTTAGAAAGTAAGTCAAGATTATAAAAATTCATAAGTTATTTTTATTTATTACCAGTAGCAAACATTGATGCCATCATATTCGCAGCATCTTGTGCAGATATTTTACCAGAAGACACATCCATTCGTAACTGATTTATGGTATCATTCATACTTCCAGTCGGTTGGGCTACAGCGGGAGGGTTAATCATTTTACCATCTCGAGCAAAATTAGCAACAGGGGGCATTTGCCCTCCATTAGGTATGTTCTGATTCGTAGGTACTCCCGCCATCATTTGTCCTCCCCCATAAAACATTGGGTTAAAGTACATACCATCTCCTCCTCTTCGGGCTTCTCTAATTTGTCCTCTTAAGTCTTGAACTTGACCTTTGAATTGCTGTCTATCATCTTGTCTAACTTGCCTAGCATCTTGTCTAGCTTGTCTATCGTCTCTCCTCTGCTGTGAAGTCTCGAGTCTACCTTCCAATCTTTCAAGTCTATTAGCTCGTCTAGTAGCTTGTCTATCTGCACTTCTATCCTGTCTGTTGTCTTGTCTGAATTCTCTGCGAGACCTTGGAGTCATTTGCTCTTCACTCAGACTAACTTTTTCCATAGCATCTTCAGGTAAACGATTTGCTATAGGAGCGGCATCAAGTTTTGCTAACTGTGGTGCTTCCATAGTTGCAGCTGTCTGTCTGACACTAAATGTCTCAGGTGTACCTCCTGCGGCTAAATGCTCTTGTAAACGTCTTCTAAGTTCTCTGTTACCATCAGCAGAACCGCCAGCAAATTCACCTGTTTGGAAATCTCTAATATTCAAACCTGCAGACTTAAATACTGAACCAGGATAATTTGACCTATCTTTGTTATCTGCTCTACTACTAGAACCTGATGCACCTGATGCACCTGATGCACTTGATGCACTTGATGCACTTGATTTACCCTCTCTAAAGAAAGGTAGATTTTGCAGTTGTGGGTCACCTGATGCCGATTGTCCAGTTATAATTCCTGCCCGTCTATCATACTGCTCTTTTGTTATCTCTCCCGCATCATACATAGCTTTAACGTCAGCTAATTCTTCTTCGTATCCAGCACTAGCATTTGCCAAGGCATTAACCCTATCATACTCTCCTTTAATAGCATCGAGTCTTTGTTGACCTGTTTTGTATTTGTCATCTGTTCCTCTTTCTATACCTACCATTTTATCTAGAGAAGCTTGTACGGCTTCGAAATTATGAGCACCAAAAAATCCTCCCATACCTCCTCCTTTTACACTACCAGTTTGGTATGTGCCAGGGGCATATTGATTAGCTTCCTCTACAGCCTGCATTACTTGCTCATTAGTTAGACTTTTATATTCTGCAGGGTCTAAACCTCTAGCTTGCAAAATCATATCGGTTTCAGCTGGGTCGAATAAATTTTCACCATATTCATGTGTTGGTTCCTCATCGAAATCCACTTCTACTTGATAGTTAAATCCTTCACCCACATCTTCATACGTTTCGGGTTTGACGTAATAAGGAGAATTAGGGTCGCCTGTTATACTGTTAGATTTAAAGTAATCCTCTACATCAGAATCGAGAAAAGTAGAAATCTGAGTGAGATTGTCTCCGACACCAAGACCTTGCGTTCCTTCTGGAAATCCGAAGGAATATGTTTCTCCATCAACTATATTACCTTCAGCATCCCTGTATACTACGTTACCATCTGCATCTGTTATGATACGACCTTGGTCGTCTGTTGACGGGAAGCTTGTTCTATTGCTAGTATAATAGACTCCTGCCTGCTGTGAACCATCAGGTTGAAGAAAACCAATTGGTTGTCTGGTGCCTGGTTGTCTGACAGACGTAAGGTCCTCATAATTAGTCATATCCTGATAACCAGGTACTTTCCTCTGTTTTCCTCCTGCATCAAATCTAGTTAAGTATACTATGTCAGGATATGCTCCAAGGTTAGGAGCCATTCCTCCGTCTTTCATCTCAAAATAGTCAATAGCATCTTGGTCCATAGCTGCATCCTTAGCGGCATCGACCTCTCGGGATAAGCTTTTAAACTCCTGACTAAAAGGATTAAAAGTGGTACCTGCCATACCTGAAGGTAAATTAACAGTCATAGCATTCGGATTGGTGCCAGGTAGTATTGGTTGACCTGTGGAGGGGTTATATGTAATACCCTCAATTCGTCTAGGATTGACTCCTAAGTCTCTATCAAAACCTGAACTAGCTCCCATAACTCCATCTTGATTCTTAGGAACTTTAGGTCCTTTCTTTTTCTTACCTTTAGTCCCACCTGCTACGCTGTTTGGGTCAAATCCCATATCCATAACTAACTTAGGATTCTTCTTGGCAAGAGTCTGAAGCCCTTTGTTATCTGCTGGGATTGGCTTTAAATTTTTGCCACCATCAGCATATCTTCCTGTGTATTGAAACTTTTTCATTTTTCCTCCGTTTTCTAGTGTGTTTATATTATTTAAGTCATTAAGGTCATCACCTGAAATTATTGTGATTGACATTGATTCTTTTGATTTATTTTGTTTCCCTAATATAGGGTCTGTTGTTATATCTTTAAATGAGTTTCTTAGCATATTGTTTAATTCCTTAGAGTTAGCACATCTCATTGCTTCCTCTATAGAAGAGAACATTTCTGTTATAGGGTTTCTATCGAAAATACTTTTAGCCATATAATGCTTGATTCAAAGGTATCTCCCTAACAACATCGCTGTTGGGAAATTTTTTATCTTGTCCACGAAATATAACTGTTGGAGAATCTCCATCAGGTATTGCTAATATAGCTTCAGGTAAGTTTGGTTTACCTTTTTGGCCCCTCATAGTAATAGTTTTATTCTTACTTAAGGGAACATCTACTATCTGATTAGGGTAATTAAACAAACCACCAGAACTTAGGGGCACTCTTATGCCTCCTCCTCCGTACCCACGAGATGTCCTAGTCCCATCTTGGGCTCTAGCATCCCCCCTATCAGTCTGGAGATAGGAATCTAATTGGGCTATTTCCTCACCCATTGTAGGAGAAGTAATTAACATTTGTCTTCGTCTCTGTCTAGCTCGAGCATCATCCCCCGCCATAGCCCGTCCATAACTCTGTCCACCCAAGAAGCTGCGAGCACCCTTAAAGAGAGTAGACCCTGTTCCAGCAACGGTGCCCAATGTGCCTAGTAAAGGATTTTCATCTATATTACTAGCAGCATATCCTGTTTTAGCTGCCGTGGTAGTAATATCTCCAAAATCACTTATTTGTTGCCCAAAAGAGATTAAATCTCCAATTGTGTTTTGTTGGTCTTCTCTTTTCTCTGCTTTTTTTCTAACCGCAATAGCTTCAGTGTCATCTGATTGGTCAAGATAATCAGGTATACCATCCCCATCGGAGTCGGCAGATGTATCTACAGTGCCCCCAAAGTTTGTAAGTTTAGGCATCGCTGGTCCTCCTGCTACTCCTGGTAAAGGTTGATTAGTACCCATACCTGCATCTACATCAATATAATCAGGTACACCGTCTCCATCAGAATCTTGCATAGGAGTTACTTGGCCAGGAGCCTGTAGAACATCGAAAGACATTGCAGCATCTGTAGAAAATAAATTAGGATTTTCCATAGACATTGCGTTAGTCATAGTCATTTGGAAAGGGTCATCGGTGGTTAATGGTGTATTATCAAGTACATCTTGATTTCTAGGAATAGGAACTCTTGTGCCGTCTCTGTATCCAAATAAGTAAGGAATATCAGGATAACCGCCAAGGTTAGGCTCCATCCCTCCGTCCATTTTTTTGGTTTCCTTTTTACCTGTTACAATATCCCCCCGTCTTACTTGTCTAAATTTACCGTCTTCACCTTGTATAAATACCATATCGTCAGGTGATTCACCAGTAGTTCCACCTTTCGAGGATAATCCTGGAGTCCCAGTGGAACCCGTAAAACCCATTAACCCGCTTCCTGCGGCACTTATACCTGCTTCTAGAATATTAAACAAAGCTCTTCCTTTCCCTCTGGCTCCCTCAGTAGATTGAAGACCTGCCATGTACAAAGAACGTTCTGGTAAGTCAGTCAACACCTGAGCCATTCCTCCTACTGTTCCAAGGTCTAATAAATTTTCAGTAGAACTTGCCTTTCTAGCTTGAATATTTGCTAACTTTTCTTCAAGTTTATCGAGTTTTCTCTGTCTTTTTTCGGTAATATTATCAGGGGTATCAATTTCTGAATCCATAGCTGCTGTAGTAGTTTCAGTAGCTCTTTGTGGTCTTTCTGAGGGATTAAATGCGGCTTCCTGTTGTGCTAAGTACTCCGCAACAAAAGGGTCTTGCTGTGCAGAGGGAGAAAGGTCTGAACGGGTTATAGTATAATTGTCTGAAATATTAAGCTGTGGTTCAGTTATATTAACATCAGCAATAGGTATGTCTCCAATACTTGATTGTTGCATTTTTTCATCTAATGCAGTTAAGACAGGGTTCATCACTTTACCTGCACTTTGATATTTCTTTTTATTGCTAAAGTTCCTGTACATATTGTCTTAGAGAATAAACACTAATATAAAAAACATATTTGATATAACCAAATAATTTACAAATTAATTAGCCCATATTTCTAGTAGAACCAGCAGTTCTGAATGGGTTTGTGCCGTATGCTATGGCTGCAAGAGGATTTTCTTGGAAAAACTTACGTGATTTAGGATTTGTAGCTATAGGTAAAGGGTCTAATTTATCGATATCTACACCTAATCTTTTTTCAAGGTCTAATTTTATCCTGCCTCCTGCAGAAAACGACTCAGCTACCTCTTGATTACCTTGCACAGGCTGTGCTATATTACTTTGCATGATACCTCCACCTGGATTTGATTGCCCTTGGAAAGTTGGCGTTGACCCATCAATATTTTCATATGCAAAATCATATATTCTATCCTCAACTTCTTTAAACTTATTAGGATTATCTTTACTGCTAATAACTTTAGGTGTTCTTAAACTACCATCTTTAGTAGTAAATTGTTCAAATTGTCTTAAATACTCTTGCTCTTCACCAGCTTGATTGCCTTGTGTACCAAACCTTGGTTGCCCTGTAGCATACAATATATTACCCTCATCATCATCGTAGTAGTAATAAGTTTTGCCTGCACGAGATGGTTCTTTTTCTAGGTAATCAATAAGAAAGTTTTGAGATAATCTCATATCTCTTTGATTTGCAGTAGCTGCATCTGTCATGAATTTATCTCTATCAAATTCTATTTTATCGGGAGCTTCAGGTGCTCTTAAGTTAGACTCTTCAGTTGTCACATCATATTGGGTGTATCCTGGTCTATAGAGTAAAGAATGTAATTGCCCCGTAGCTAGACCCGCATCTGATAAATCAAAATATCTTTCAGTAGGGCGAATTTTATTACCCTGCCTATAAAACTCTTCATCATCCACATAAAATGTTTGAACATCAGGCATTCCTGGTTTTGTTTCAGGAAAATCATCATAAAAATCATCACTAAGATAATATTTAAGGAAAGCGGGTTGTTGTTGCGTTAAATGATATGATGAGGGATTTTGCCTTATATCTTCAATATTTTCCTCAACAAATTCATCTACTATTGGTCTCACTATATTATTAAGGTCATTAAGAGAAACGTGGTCGTCATATTTTATACCTGAAGGTGATACAGTTTCGCTGCCACTTATAGTAGTACCTCTTACCCTGACTGGTGGTGCCACAACATCTCTTCTTGTAGATTTAAATAAAGGTAAAAAATAATCGTATGTGGCTGGTTTATTCTTAGAGGTGATTGTTTGTGTGCGTGGGTCTATTGTGGGCTCATCCCCATAATACCTTTTAGTACTAGTTGTAAAATCATATTGACCAGGATACATAGATTCTATCCTTTCCCTTTCTGTAAGTTGAGCGAGGCTTGGTGTGTCAATGACAGCAGCATTTCTATTTGCATCTTGTGCTCTGTAAATCCCTCCTTTATCAAATTGGTAAAGGAATTTACCTGGATTTGGATTGGGTACTTCTGGAAATGGGTCTGTGAAAACTCTATTGACTTTTCTTTCATACTTGTTGCGAAGTCTTTCAGCTCTCTTTTCTCCTAATGTTTTAGTTCTTTCAGTAGTTTCACCCCCTCTTGTTCTAGTAATAGTTTTTGTTCCTTTACCATCAAGTATATCAATAACCTTAGTTCTAGATGATTGTGGGGTGCTTACTGACCGACTATAACTAACGTCTCCTGAAGGTTCTAAAGAAAAAGATTTGGAACGTTGTCTGTCTCCTCTGTCTACATCGACTCCTACTGTATAACCTCCTTGCTCAGTTTCCCCAACGTACTTAGTTTTACCTCCTCCTTGTTTATTAGCTACCGAAGGCTTAGGGCTAAATAAATCAGTGATACTTGTTGCTAGACTACCTAGCTTTTCTTTTCCTGTTTCAAACGCCTGCCCTACTCCTTCCGATATAGCCTCTCCTACACCTGATTCTTCCATAGCCGATGTCATTAGGTCGTTACCATACTTATTCATAAACCATTCATCTGTTAGAAGGTCAGCAGGTGTATAGTCTCTTAACCTTGCGAATTCTCTAGCATCTTCTGGTAACTTATTTAGTACCCAATCAGGTGCGTAGGATGAGAGGTTCATCAAATCAGTGATGGCATGTTTACCTGACTTGTCAATAGCTTCAGACAAGGTTAAAGAAGGGTTAGCCATTATTATTTCACCTATCTCCTGCTGATATGAAGGATTCTGAATATCTTTGACTTGAGTAACTACTTCCTTGCCCACATCATATAAATTAGGAGATTCCCTAATACTTTGAGGGGGCAGATAGGACTGATGTTTTACCACAGCAGGACCATCTTTAAACTTAGATAACTTTTTATTTAAATCTATTCTAATCATAATTAATAAGCATCGTAGAGTAGTGAATCGGAAATGAAGTGTTCGAAGATAAACTTGAGCCTAGACTCATTGGTCTGAGATAGTCTAGCGATAAGATACTGCCCTCTAATATGGTTCTTAAATGAAGGTAGATAGTTAAATGCTGTTGCGTTTAGGGTTTTATCTACGTTATTTGCTGCATTGTTCCATATTGGTAAGGTATGATTCTCTCTAAGATTGTCTAAGAAGAAGTTTACTGACCAAGTATAGTCTGATTTCGTAGCTAATATATCCACTCCCGTACCTGTAAACCTAGGCAACTCAATCAACTGTTGCTGATTATTTTGTTCTTGTGTGATAAGTTTGAGTAGCCCCGTTGACTCTCTATCGTTGTAGAACACAGCTGTATCAAAATTTTCAGGGAAATAGTGATAATCGTATTCGTTACTATACCTTCGTACATCTAGTCTGTACGAAAAGTCCTCATACATTCTAGTGCTAAAGTTAGGCTTAACAGGTGCCTCAATAGTGAAAGGATATAAAGTTCCGTAGTATACTTGGAAAGTTTGGTTGCTACCAAGTAAGTGGTTCCAAATACCTGAACTAGAACCAAAGTTAAGCCCCGAAGAGAAGTAGTTATTGTGGGCTACATAATAGTTCGGTAAGAAAGAGTGGAAGGACACCCATGCCTTGGTAAGTGGGCTGTATGATATAGTCCACGAAGCATCGTCAAAGATACTTGGGTGAGTCTGTGGGTGCACGATAAAAGGTTTACCGCCTGTAGGAGGCAAGTAATAGAAATCTAAGTCTTCCTTGTCATCTGTATATCTTCTACCTATAGCCACACTATTTAGAGGCATAGAACCTTCATCTCCTTGATGCAACGTAATACCACTCTTTACTTTTGCATCTAGCTTGGTGATAAACAGTCTTGAGTACCTATCATCCCATACCATTGATATACCAAGGCCTTCAAAAGCATTGTCTATCATGTTATCTGATATATTAGGGAACTGTTTCTTAATTCTAAACGGAAGATTTTCTCTGAACCAATTTACCATTCCACTTTGAGATATTTCTTGCATACCAGCCCCTCCTGGCTGAACAGAATACACTCTACCTCTTTTAGCATCAACCCAAAAATGACCGTGCTGACAAGTAACAAAAGCTCTGTGTTGCGTACCCCCATAACCAAGGTCTGACTTGAAGAACTCTTGGGGCCTATTAGCAAAAATACCTGCATTCCCGACTAAGTAATCATCCGCAGTACCCTGAATAGTGCTGTATGCATTAAATATTACCACTCCATTCTCAAACAAACCGATAACCTTAGCAGATTCTATACTATGTAGAGCTTTGAGTGGCCCATACTTGCTACCAAAATCGTAGAAGTTATTGGCTAAGAATACTCGATAGTTATCAAGAAGGTCCTGTTCATTATTATCAGGTAAAGAGTATATAGTTCTGTCGTAATGGTCAAACCTGCAGTTAAATTCTGCTGGGTCATAGTTATCAGGTAAGTATCTATACCCAACCCTGTCATTGTCTGTAGAGTAAACATTCCAATAAAAGAAATAGTTATCTTCACGTATAGGGACATTCATCTCTTGGGTCCAATTGTAGAAGTCCGATTGTGCAGGATAATATCCTTTCGCTCTATCGTCTTCCCCATATCGGAAGTCTATATTGGTGTGGGACTCCACCATAAATCCTGGTATACCGTAGTAGTATAAATAAAATTTAGAAGGAGGTATAACATACTTCTGATTAGAAGAATTACAATCGAATTCAAAGTCTGATTGCATGTTAGGTACATTACCAAAAGCATACACATCATCTCTTTCACTCATTCTGTAATTGAGATAATACTTTGGATATCCTACGTTTCTAACATCAAGATAGTTAAATGGTAGCATGTCAGCCAATGCGTTTGGCCCGTCTACCATAGGTGCCAAGAAGAATGGGAACTTTCTTTTTAGGTAAAATCTATTTATAAATGTGTCTCCACCATAGACAATGTCACAAGAGTTATCCTCAGTCAATTTTCCGCAGTATGCTGTGTAGATATATTTTATATCATTTATGCTACCATGCTGATTTGGTATAAATTGTTTAAGGGATACATAAGGAGCTGCTATATCTCTAGTGGTCTCAGGTGTTCTATCCCCAACGTTCACGCAAGTGTTATCGCTTGCAGAGTACCTACTTGAGTCTCTATTTTTTACTGCGTTGGGAGGGGTCAAATTAAAAGAGTAGTTAAAATCAGTATCTGCTGCTAAAGTAGATGTAACCTCTGTACCTAAACTTAAATAAACAGATGATTCTCTGAATGTATTATTTATTACAGTTGGGCTGCTATCAAAAGCTTCATCGAATCTATACCTACCATCTTTTATATATATCCTCTCTTTCAGACCTCTGAGTTTGTCACCAGCCAATCCATAAGTATTAAAAGAATCATTGTTAGACCTAGAGAATTGATTGTAGTACCCTATGGAAGAATAGTAGTAAGCAAAATTATGTCTTTCACCTCTATTGTAAAATATTTCTTCCCAAGAAGTTTTTAATCTAACAAATTGAGGTTTAGTGTTTAATGCCGTTGATGCTGCAAATGCTATAAAACCAGCTATAGCACCAAAGAAACCTATTGATGGAAATCCACTTAAAGCTTGATTAGCTTGAATTAGAAAGTTAGTTGTGTTTACAGAAACATCCAATGCTACCTCAATTGTTGCTAATCTTCTAGCTAAGTCATGTGCATTAGGAGTTAGTACTGTGAATAAAGGATGATTCTTAACAGCAACAAACGACCCCCTAGACTGCCCTGTAAAATGAGACTCAACGTACATTTCAAAAGGAAGTATAGGCTTGTTAAAATGCGTATCAGGAGAATGGAAAGTATACTTATAATTAGATTTCGCAGGGGCTCCTAGATTCTGTGTTTTAAATGGATGAGGAATGTAATCAGACCTATCTTCGTTTTGGTATAATAATTTATTGTCCGATAAATCATTGTATGGAAAATTACTGAACCAAGATAAGTTATTTGTGTTAGATTCCTCTACACTGAATTCAAATTCAGGATACTGATACATATCGTACAGTAGACCTTTTGCCATTACTGACCTATCAAATTTAGTATCACCTCTAAATATTTCGTAGTGAGTTATAGAGTCTCTAAAGTCTTGAGCGATATAGTTGTTAGCTACCGCAACATCCAAAAATGCCCCTACAACTTCATTATCAATGTGGATACCAATAGGGAATATATTATTCTTGGTAAATGGTAGAGCATCTTGGTCAAATGCAGGTGACGTATTAAAATCAGGAAACTTGAAGTGCCTGATTGGCTTACAACTAAAATCAGCTGAATTTGTTAGAACATAAGAGGCTCCTGTAGCAGGTGCGCCTGTTGTAAATATATTTTGAAACTCTGTTCTGATAGAAGGGGGTATAAGAGCTTCGGTTATAGCCATACTCGTCCCATCATCTTTAGTTCTACTATCGTATAAGAAATTATTGTTAGGGTAATCCAAAGTAGATTCCCAATAAGAAAACTTACCTTGTTCAAAAGGTACGGGATTACAAACTAAATCATCGTATACCTCATATGGGCACCTTGATGTGAATACGCAAGTTTTTTCTAGATTAAGGCGTAAGTCAGCTGCGTTAGTAAGGACTACCTTGTCTACTTCAGGATAGTCAGCTTTTAAACTCAAAGTACCCCACGTACCTGATGCATAAAAATACTGCCTGGTATGTTCTGCAGGTAAGTTAGTATCTCCTAAGCCTTTTTCGCCAATCCCAGTGTCGGGAAAGTTTGATTTAGGATTGGTACCCATGTGAGTAACAGATACAAGAGGAGTGTCTACCGCTACTGTTATTTCATCTACATCTTCAAAAAAGTCAGAACCATTATCTTTTAGGTTTATAACTATTTTGTTTATACCTCCCGAATCTATAGAATTTCCAACTGCACCATCTAAACCAATTCTAGATAAGAAAGAGTTTTGGTCGATTAGAGGGTCGGTACCATCAAACCCTCCACATCGTTCCCATATTGTAGATGTACCATCCACAGGGTTTACATGTGGTATAGTATGAGCAGCAAACTGTCCTTGTTGGGGATTTTGATTACAGCTTTTAAATAAAGAAACTCTCACATAAGCTGGATACCACAAGCAATCTTTTTTCCTTTTACGATTTGGACCGTCTGCTATATTAGAAACACTTATGACTAGTTGTTCTTTTGTTTTATCTAATTTTATTTTTAAGAATATTGCGTTTCGCCCTACAAATCCCTGGTCTATGGTGGGACCTATATTAGAAAGAGCTGCGTTAGCAAGTGCAGGATTGTAAGTTATCAATTGGTTTCTAGTGAAAAACCCTCCTTCAAATAAATCTCCTCTTTTATAGCAATTATCTTTTTTAATTCTATCTCCAAAAGCACCCCCTCCTAAAATATCTATTGGGAATGTTGGGTTGGCTGGGGGAACAGGACTACCTGCAAAACCTTTTCTAAACCAATAGTGAGCGACAGTGTTAACGTCATATGGAGTAAATAAATTAGGATTACGGATGTCGCTTGCTGTTCTAGAATTCAACGCCAATCCTCCTCCAAACCCTGCCAACAGTGATGTATGCACTAATGAGAATATTTGTTGGTAAGGGGAGTTTGTCGTTCTAGGTATTGCAGCTGGATTTGTTGCGGTTTTAGGGTTTAGTTCTGTATCGAAATCTATATCAGGGAATAGTGGGGTGATATGAAAACTAAATGGATAATTACCATCAAAATCAAAGTTGGTGGGTAACGTGCTTGTATTCTCACAGTTTTCCTTTCCAAAAGGAGTACTTGTTCTTTCAAACACAAAATCCTTCTTATCTTGGTCTCCTGCATCGGCTACCCAAAACTCATATTCGTCTAACTTTGCTCCATTACTGAATTCAATAGAATCTTTTTCGTTAAGGTCTTTAGGGTCCCCATTATTGTCCAACTCTACAAAACTATCTATATCAGGTTTAGGGGGCCTGCTAATATCTTTACAATCAACAAATATATTCTTAAACTCAGGTTTAGCTCCGTTGGTAACATCAAAAGATATAAAGTCTATAATTTGGTCTGTATTTACAGGAGTGCTGCATGGGGGACTATCAAAAAGAGTTGACGAATCGCAGCATGGTATTTCCCCTTCTAATGTTCCCGTGCCAGTAAGGCCATTGTAAGAACTCTTCAAAAAATATTGCAGTAAATTCTTTTGTAAGGCAGCATCAGGGCCTGTAGCAGAATCGAAAGCATCTTGAACATCTTCTTGCCTATCATTTAAGAATGCAAAGAAATTTGTATAGTCATACTCATCTTCATCTACGTCAAAAACTAAATCAACGCTAGGTTGTCCCCCACCGACTAATAGTGAATTGTTACCTATTCTATCTTCAGTACATACTCTTTCTGTAAGTTTAAACACAGTATTAGAAGATGCTGGAGTACAGCTAGTGTTTTTTGTGATTGTTATTACTACATCTTGAGCAGATGAGCCCCCTAAAACAGTACCATCAACGGTAATTGTATCGTTTACTGCATACCCTGCACCACTGTAAGTTATGGTTATACTAATAACATTGCCTCCAGAGTCTGTTACTGCTGTAGCTATGAATCCTGTACCAGAACCAGAAGTTGTTATATTTGCATTTAGACCTTGGTCTAAAGTTGTAGTGGTAGATGCAGTGTAAGCCCCTCCTGTAGCTGTGAAAGTAAATTTAGATACTCCACTTCTGCCAGGTATAGCTCCCTCGTTTGTAGCTGTATTATAGAACTGCCACTTATAAATTCTTTCTTCGTTTGCGCACCCATTGTTGCCATTCTTGAATATGGAGTAAACATCGTTTATCCAAGGACTAGTTGCCAAATTAGTTCCATATGCAGGTAAATCAAGCTCTAAAGATTTCTTAGATGAAGCATCTGCAATTGCTTGTATAAGAGTCGCTCCATGTGTTGTATGGGGACCATCAAAAAACTTATCGCTGTTGGTAACCTCTTTGGGTATCAAAGGGTATACTGGAGTTTTATATCCTTGGTCAGTAATAAACCTAATACCAAAAGGTACAACCTCGTCCCTCATGTATCCCTTGAAAGAACCTGTACCTCTAGTAGTAGAGTATAATCCTTCTTCCGATATTGCAGTTCTCCATTTTGCAAATTGACCCATAAAGTTTACTACAGGCTGTAGATTAGGGTCAGGTCGTGCTTCTAAGTCAGAAAAGAATAATTGATTGTTTGCCTCTGTTACTGTTTTAGCTGTTAAGTAGTCAGGTAACTCTCTTACCAGTTCCCTAGCATCAATAGGTTGTAATTCTTGACTGCCTGAGTATAATAACTCTTTTGTAGATGTGGGTACAATGTCTACAACGTAAGCATTCTCTGCTCCGTCAACAGAGTTACGTTGTAAAACAGCAACCTTGTAATAATCAAAAGAAGGGTCTAGATTATCTACCTTTAGTTTTATAGATAAATTAGTTAATGTGTCTAAATCAAACTGTTGGTATATTTCTTCGTTAGCATCGTTTATGGAGCAAGAGTTTGTTGCTGCAACATAGTTGTTAACAAGATTACCTAGCGAGTCACAGTAACCTGCAAAAAACATGTACTGTCCATGCCTTGTTTTACCTCCTACTACACTGCCCAGTATGTCTATACATAGTTTTTCACTGTTAGGCAAGACATTCATCTTGTTACAGTTCATACAGACATCTATTTCTTTGCTACCACAATCACATTCTGCATCAGTGGCATCATCACAGAATACAGTCTTCTTAGAGTACTGAGCTGTTCTAGCTACTTCTATTCTTCTTCTAGGATTAAGGTCATCTGTGAAGTATAACACATCCCCACATTTCTCTTGCTTTATAATAGAGGAAATGGGGTAATTAACGCTGAAGTTTAAACAACCTTCGCCCTCCGTAGCAGTACCACAGGTGTGGTCCTTTATAAGAGTAGTGTAAGTGCAAGTGGCTACTTGAGTTATGCTTTCTAAGCCGCTAGATAGTAAAGACTGAATATCGCAGTCACATTCGCTGATAGTGTCAGTAAAAGATATTTGATTTTCTAAATCGGCTATAAAACCTATCTCTGACTCTCCTGTAGTAGGATTAGTTAAAAAGAAATAAGTTCTCTCCCCTGTGGTGTCATGTTGCACCCCAATAACGTGGAACCCTGCCACAAACTTAGAGCAAAGAATATTACTTTCTTCGTTCTGAAGATTGATAGAATCACCGTCTTGACCCTGAAAATTAGCGTTTTCGGCATGTATATAAGCACTTTGGTCTAAGGACGTTACGTGTAAGTCCTTATTCATGCCCTTTTTAGCTACTCCGACTTCTCTTTGTGGCTTCATTAGAATCTAAATGGATTTGGATTTTGAAAAGAACCGTAACCAGCAACTGGCCCAGTAGCATTGTAGTTTGATTTGATTGCTCCCAAATTAACATCATATTTGTGCATTCGGAATCTATTAGTTCCCATCGCTCTAAATAACGCAACCATATCTATGTTAGATGTATCAGCTTTTGCTTTAGGATGAAGGTCTGTTTCTAACTGAAAAAAAGCTTTATACATCCCTTGTTTGTTAGGACTATCGTCAGATAGCATAGCATCTTCAAGTATTTTTCTCTTTACGTGATATTCTAGGTATTCTTCTAAGTAACCATTTTTAGTCACAGGAATAACAGGTAAGCACTCCTCATCCATGGGTATACCATAGTACTGAATATAAATGGTTCCCTTTTTGAAGTTAGAGTATACCGTCTTTCCTTTTATGTTTATAGAGTAAGGGCTGTCCTTTACGCTCCTGTTTATACAGTTAGTCTCGCACTGGCTTCTGATAAGGTCCTTACCTAATCTTACGTAAACAGGATTTTTGTAGTAGAAAGACATCTTAGTATTTTCTAAGTATAAATTTTCTACTATTCTTTCCACACATTCACCCTCCTTACATTGAGGCGTACATTCTTCACATAGCTTATCTTCAAAGCATTTTAACTGTTCACCGTAAATTCTAGATTGTACCCTAGTAAGGTCGGAGCCTTTTGGGAAAGAAGCGAAGTCAGGCTCACAAAATACAGCAAGAACTAGTGAAGAAAAATTCTCAGGCACCTCCCCCCTGTAATTGTCAATATGGATAGTTCTTTCGTACTTATCCATGATATTTCTACCAAAATTCTTTAACTTCATGTACACCCATCTTGCAATAGATGCTTCATCCACAACTTGCGGATTATCTTTGAAGTAATTACCAGCGGTAATATCAGCTATGAACTGTTCTAGTGGGGTGTAGGCGTTTTGTTCCATTACCGATTATATTTTTTATGTTTTTATAGTGGCAGAAATACTTTGCTCCATCAGCGCAGCGGTCTCTCCACTTTTTCTTTTGTTTTCTAGTTAGTTCAAACGACAACCCATAAAAGAATGCATTGCTAAACACTCTCCCAAAGAACTGGGTATAATATACTAAACCTCCTGATTGGAAAGTAGTTCTATCAGTTAGAGGCACTCTTACCCTTTTGTTATATGCGGGAAAACAAAAGTACCCTAGTCCATCTAAAACTACCCCGTTTGGCTGTTCTATCATGATGTCTCCTACTAACTCAAAGAAGTCATCTCTTATTTTTCTCCATTCTTGAGGAGTATACCTATCTTTTAGATTAGGATTCTCCTTCACCACCTTTCTTCCAAAATGTTTATCTCCCAAGACACTTACCACTGGTCCCCATGAAGATATCTTCCTGTCTCCTCTCTTGAATACACTCATATTACTTCGACCTCATACCAGGACCCATCTTTTGATTAGAATCTAAATCAGAGTTCTCGTCAGGAGGTATTGCTTTATATGTTTTAGTTATATGTTGAACCACTTGGTCTTTTACTGTAGAGATATATTTATTTGGTATAACAATATCAAAATCATAAGGAGTTGCACAAGCATCTACCTTGTCTCCACACTCAGTAAAGGATTCTGCTTCTAGTTTATCTGTAAATAAAGCGTTTACCGATACAATCTCAGGAGTGCTACCTACTACGTACAAATAGCCATTGGCTAAGTAGAAGTAATTAGTAGCATTTTGGAATTTTCTTTTTTGCTGCGTTTTAAAATCAGCAAGCGTTCTTAGTCTTTGGTATTCAGTTTCACCTGTGATGTTGGAAACTGATATAACGATAGGTCCTATGGAAGAATTGAATATATCAGGAAGTTTACAAGTAGTCCTCATTATCTTATCACACTTTCTGAACTCTGCTATCTCACACTTGTCAGCTCTTATCCTGTGCATCTCTACACAAGTTACTTCTGTAAATATAGAGCTATCTCTAAATACGTCTCTTAAAGGTCTTTGGGATAAAATATAGCTAGTATAATTTTTAGCTAGAGAGTAAATATACCTATCGCTAACACGGTCATCCTTATTTATGGCCTGGATAGAGTTACTTACGTCTGATATGAACTGATATATAGTCATTCTTCTAATTTAATAAATATATATGATATAACCAAATTTCTTACAAAAACAAAGAGGGCTCCAAGAGCCCTCCTGTTGCGGGGGAAAACCAACCAAACCCCCTCATTATTCATCTTCTCGAAAAGCTACAAAACCATCGAAGAATATTTTAGAAGCTACCGTTAAACCTGCTATGTTAACTTGTCCTGGAGTACCAGATGTTGTACCGTTTATTGTTAAGATTACTTGAAGAGCAGCTCCAGAAGATGAAATTTCACCTCCTATAATATATTTTTTGTCTCTACCTGGTCTATAATCAGCAGGTAGGGTAAACAACTGAGCATTAACTCCTGCTGCACTAGTCACTGTCCCTCTAAACTCTATTCTCTTGTCTCCTCTTTTTCTAAATCCAAGGGCGACAGTTCCTGATGAACTGTAATCAACATCTGCGAATGCTGGTGAAGCTCCTCCAAATGCATTGACTGCTGTGAAACTTTCATCAGCAGGTAACACATCATAAGGCAGTGTACCAGTTTGGTCTAAGTCGGGTACAAACTGTACGTCCCAAGAGGCTCCATCATAATAAGCTGTAATAGTATGATTTTTGTTTCCAAGAACGCTAGGCATTGTGGAGCCAAAAATACTAATGACAACGGGAGAATTTAGTGTTGCATCAGCTAGATATCTAAATGTAAAGGTCATACCTTCTACTGGTGTACCTGATACTGCAAAAGAGTGGTTACCTACTGGAGTTACAGGAGCTGAAGAGAATATCCTGTATGAAGTAGTTCTAGATTCTACATCTAGGTTGAAGGTGTTACCTCCACTCACTATTTCAAAACTTTCTTGTTTTTTTATTAAAGGCATTTCTTATGATTTATAGTGTACTATTGTCATAGTTTGTGCTATGATGTTACCTGCTGAAGCAAAATCTGCTAATTGAATTTCTATATCATTAAGTATAGTGAAATCAATTGAAGACATTGCTTCTGGTGTCCCTGCTGCATCAGTACAGGGGATAGCGTAATTACATAAATAATCGTAGGGACCTCTTAATGCACCAGCAGTTTCTTTATTTACCTCTACAGCTAATGTACTGGAGCTACTTCTACGTAATTTTATATCTAATCTAAAAAGAGCTTCACCTTTTGTACTTAATTCTAAAAATGTTTGGATAGAAGGTAATCTTCTAATCAAGTCTCTGCCACCAAACCGAAGCTTCACTGCATTGTCATCAAGAGTGAATGCTCCTCCTGAAGGACCTGTAAATAGAGCTCTAATATGTAAATATTCTCCGTTAGCATCTAGAGTGTTCGCTGGTAGTGCGTACTCAAAACCAGAAGCCGTTGTGAAAGAAGTAGAAGTTGAAGCTTGAGATGTAAAATTTGTGTACAGGATAGCCATATTATCAGCACCAGCAGCACCAGCAGCACCAGCAGCACCAGCAGCACCAGCAGCACCTGTGGCCCCTGCAGGACCTGTGGCACCTGTAGCCCCTGCAGCCCCTGCAGAACCAGTTGCTCCTGTAGAGCCTGTAGCTCCTCTAATATCTCCAGTTGCAGCAGTAGTACCATTAGTAAATGTAAAGGTTAAAACTCCTGTGCCAGCATTATATGCCGTACTAGCTACTCCATTACCCGCAGGACCTGTAGCCCCTGCAGACCCAGTGGCCCCTGTAGACCCAGTAGACCCAGTAGCACCTGTAGACCCTGCAGGTCCAGCAGGCCCAGCAGGCCCTTGTGCCCCTGTAGTTACATTTGCACAGATAGTATCAACAATTGTTTTTATAGCACTATCGTAGTATGTTCCTGCAGGAATAGTCTTTACCCCACAAACAGTTAATGCATTTGTAAGTCTAATACACTCATCGTTAAGCAGGTGGCTGCATCCTAAACTACCACAATTACATCCTGTTGTACAGCTAGAACTGCTACAAGTACAACTACTACTAGAACTACTACAACTCATTTTATTCGTTTTCTATTTTTTCTAAATTCTGTAATTGATTTAAAATTGTAATCATTTTTTGAGTAGGAAACAATTCTTGTTTACTATTTATAATTACTAATTTTATATCATTCATCAGATTGGCATCTATAATAAATTTTTCCATTGGTTTTTTATTTAATTTAACTAGATAGTGTCCAACTAACAATTAGTTTGTCACTAGCAGTCAACGTTTGGCTCACTTGCCACCCTACCACAAGTAAATTAGTGCCCTTAGCTATGCCTCCTGCAGGTACAGTAAATTCTTTTCTAAAGCAGGTTGTATACATAGTTCCTATCTGTGCAGTTGTAATGTCATAGTTAGGAGTACCAGATGCTTCCACTAATTGAGTTATAGCTGTAGCAGGCGATGCACAAGCTGTGAACCCTACTGCAACTTTACCGTTTATTTGGACATTGTTTGTGTTTGTAAACGTACCTGTAAGGACTAACTTAGCTCCTGCTGCAACATCAAAAGGTACAGGTATCCCTGCCATCCTTTGGTTTGAAGCATTACTAAATGCTGTTGGGGCAGAATCAAGCCCTTCTGTGTAAATGTTTTGGTCCCACAAATTAACACCAGTAGCTACCTCACCAGCCCATCTGTACTCATCAGCAGAAGTGATGGGAAAATCATTAGATGAACTGTCTGTTGCAAAGAATTGATTAGAGGCAATATGACCTGCCTTGCTATTCAAAGCTAAAAGAACTGTGTTAAGGTCCTGACAATTTAGATTATCACCAATATTTGGTAAAGCAGATGTGACAGTAATACATCTATCAGGTAATTTTATTTTACAAGGCGTACATACAGTATCGCTACAATAACAAGTATCGCAGGACTGAACTACTACTTCTTTACATGTTTTACAAGCCATTTTCTTTTATTTTTTTATTAGCAACTACAAGCACAAAGCTTTTCTATAATAGCATTCAATAGTCCTTCTAGATTAGTAGGATTATTGTAGCATGGGTTTGTAGAAAAACATCCAATAGGAATATTGATATTAGCCATATCAAGAGTAGGTATTTTATCTAGTGGTGTTGGTATCAGTGCTACAGTTGTTTTTAGTGTACAAAGTTCTGCTGTTAGTTTATTCAACACTTGAATCGGAGTAATGTCAGCATCCGCTGTAGGAGAATAATCAAGACATCCTTTTGCATAGGGACCTCCTGTTACACCTGCTATATCTCCACCCATGTCAACATAACTCTTGTTAATAAGAGTGTACACATCAGCAATGACAGTATCCAAGTCAGTACAAGTTTGACCTGCTAAACTTGAGGGTGCTATATAGTTGTGTTCTACATTTACACAAGTGGCAAACAAAGATGTCCCACAAGTATCACTAAATTTGTAACTATTACAACTCATTTTTTATTTTTTTCTAGGTATATATTCATTTCTTCTAGCATGCAATCGGAAACTGTATAGTCACAATCAAGGTCTTGGCATATAATGTGTTCCATAGCTTTTACTACAAAATAATCAGGTATGTCAAAACTATATTCCTTGTCGAAAACATACTTATGAAGTAGACCATCAGACTTGTTCTGATAGTGCCTCTGTATCTTTTCGTAGATAGAGTTTTGTGTATTAATATGACGTTGTAGTGTGTCCATTTCCGCAGTCTTCTCCGCAATCGCAGTGTTCTAAATCATCGACAATATCCATTGCCAAATCGTATTTTCTTTTAGCAGCTTTTATGTTACCAAAAAGCATATCAGCTTTAGCCCCTCTAATCATAAACTCAGCTTGCATTATTTTATTTAAACAGCTAGAGTCAGGAACGCATTCTAGGTTAAGACCCATAATTTGTTTCTGTATTCTTAGTTCTAGCCTTACTGTTCTTAAATAATGTCTTTCATATGAGAACTGTGTACCCTCACATACAAATATTTTAATCTTGTATATACCGTCTGGTAAATCAGGTAAATCATCGTCACACCCGCTTGAGCAACCGTAGTTTAATGAGGATGCGTTGTAGGTAGTAACCTTACCCTTTGGGTAACTGTGTCTTACTGCTGATTGTGACCCAGGAATAGTTATATCAATATACGTAGGGTCATCTACTAGATGTTTCCAAATAGAGATGTCCGCAAGTATAAGTATCCTAGCATCATACGTAGGAAATACTTCAAAATTTAATACTGGGTCTAATCCACTGCTCATTTCAATAGTTTAATAGTCGTTACTATGGCTCCAACCTGTATGAAGTTAAAACCTAAAGATGTCATTCCGACTGACCTCCACCGATACCATTTTCTCACCGCCTTCTCTAGTTTGTCTTCAGTAACATCCGTATACTTTTTGAAACTCTTTTGT
>WLWG01000380.1_pt1 | contig 46318 bp, 76 predicted proteins | sample 6712871 | NCBI WGS metagenome assembly WLWG01 (sample SAMN12718693, study PRJNA515312) | sponge metagenome | isolation source: marine sponge | host: Mycale hentscheli | place: New Zealand: South Island, Marlborough, Capsize Point | collected 2003-05-01
TCACGGCGCGATAGGTGCCGCTCTTATCTGCCTCGGGCAGCAGATTCAGAACATCCGCGCGAGACTTTATCGCGTTGTAATCGCGGTCTGAGCCACCCAGCGGAATCGGTTGCGGATCACTAGCCATGCGCTCGCCTTTGCCCCAGCTTCAGCTTGCTCACCGTGGGCTGAGATATCCCATACTCGGCGGCGATGGCCCGCTGTGGGCGAGGATCTTTCTTGATCTCTTCCACCTGCTGATCACTGAGTTTCACGAATGGGTGTTTCTCTCCACGGTTATCGGTGCCATCACGCACCCGATCGAGCATATTCTCGCTTTGAGTTTTCCAGCTCAGATGGCGAGGATTCACACAGGCGCGAAGTTTGCACGAATGGGCCGCCACCAGATCATCCGGATTTTCCCCAGATGCCAGGATCAGGCTAACCCGGTGCGCGGGCTGATCGCGCCCCCAATACGACAGATACCCATAGCCACCCTGGCCAACATGGTACGGCCACGGAATGCAGCAATCAGTGTTGATATTGATCGCGCTGCGCAACCATGCCAGCGGCTCGCCCTGTGGTGTTCTCATCCGTACTTTTCAGGTTTTAGGCGGATCGGGTAAATGGCCGAATCGAATGCCAGAGCTTGATCAAGATAATCGGCAGCATCTTCACGGATGAGCTGCACCCGTTGAGGTGAGCATCCCTCGATCGGGATGAGCAGCTTGGCCAGGTTGTAGCTGAGCGCGAGGTGCCACTCGGCCGGCAGATCGAAGGTATCCGTCGCGATCTCTTGAATCTGGATCTGGCGCTCCGCCGTGAAGGCGAGATATTCAACCGCGGAATTTGGAGCATTCCACAGATACCAGATCCCTTGAGGTTCCTGGCGCGAGTAATACGCCTGTATCGGCGTGCCCGTCTGCCGCTTGTTCGGCAGGTTGAAATACTCTTCACGGCTCTGAAATACGATCGGGATTTCGTAATCGCTCAGCTCGCCCGCGTTGCGGCGCACCGAGTCGGTTTCCGGAACCCGGGATATCGGGATGAAATTCTGCTCGCTCGAATAGGCCAGCACCACGTTGCCGATACTGCTCACCGCCGTGATCGCATCATTCAGCGTCACGATCCGAGTATCCACATCGACAGCGTTTACCGTAGTCCAGAGCACCGCATTCGCGTCATCGGTGATGCCGATCACCCGGCCGGCCACGATCCCAGCCACCGAAGTGAGTTCGATGGTGGTATCTGTGATGGCAGCAGCCGCGCTGAGCGTGGTGCTCACAAGGTTTGCCGTGGGATAGGTGCGAACGATCCGCCCCGAGCTGCTAACCGCTGTGAGCGCATCGCGTAGCTCAACCACGTTGCCACCTGGCAGCCGGTTGATCACCGTCCACTGAATGCCATTCGCATCGTTGAGAATGCCGATCGCATTGCCCACGGCGAAATCAGAATCATCAGCCAGAGTGATCGAGGTGGCGCTCACGGCTGCATCGGCAGCCAGCGTGCTCGATTCAAATGAGTTCACGATCCGGGTGGCCGGCAGCCTCAGATCATATTCAGCCTCGCCCACCTCGAAAAAGAGCGCGTACTCTTCCATTGTCCATAGGTGGATTCCCTGAGCTTCCCAGAACTTGAGCAGCAGATTCAGCTGCTCAAGCCCAGAATTGAACTGATTGCCGCTCAGCGTTTCGCCCTGGCCCACTGACTGCAATAGCTTATAGGCCGATGTGATTACATCGCTGGTATCCGGCTCGAAGCTGTAAACGCCTGATGTGGTCATACGATCGGAAAGCTCGGGGTGGGTGGATCAACGGCGATTTCCGCATCCGCGTCATCGGTGCGCACATCGCGATAAATATGCTGCTTTTCCGGAACCACCGGGAAATCCTGGGGCTGCCTCGGGTTCCATGCCTCGGGCACCACATACCAGCCTTCCCACCGGCGCATCACCTGGGAGAACTTCATGCGGAAGCCCGTGATATCGCAAATGGTGTTGCTATCCCACGGCTTGAACTGCTTATCGGCGAGGTGCTTGTATCCTCGGCCGCCTGCGCTTGCTTTAGGCATCGTGCTGCTCCAAATCGAGGCACCAGTATACTAGGGATCGAGTGCGGTACGATCTTCCGGGTAAGTCACTTCATACCAGTTGAATTCATACCACCAATCGATTGTTTCGCCGGAATTATTCGTGATCCTGAATAGATAATCCGTATCCTGCGCGAGCACCAGCTCTTCACCTTGCTGGCCCACCCCAAAGATACCCGATGAGCTATTGCCCTGGCCGCTGGCCGTGGGTGGCACCCACAGATTGAAGATCTCATCGCCATCATCGGTGATCGTTGGGCCGAGAAATGCTTGCAGAGTACCTGCACCCGCCCCGTCTGCCACTGCTGCGCGATTCGCGTTGAATCCCTGCAAAGGCGTACCGAGCACCGAGATAGTGGCACCCTCAAAGATCTGCACATCGATATCACCACGCCCGAGCGCAAGATTAAGAGCCTGCACATAAGCGATCGGGCTCGGCGACAATGAGCGAACGTGGAAATTTACCGATGAGCCATCAATGAATCCGGTTTCTTTGCCGGTGGCATAAAACCACATCGCATCATGAATCAGGCGCCTGGGCAGTTCGGCATTAGTAACGCCATGCACGATCGGATCATAAGAGCGCTGCTGCTCATCTTCGATGCTCTTTCGGTAAACCGATCGCAGATCTGGCACCGAGCTATCTCTCCATGCAAAGCAGAATGTAATCCAGCCTCAGTGCCTTCGCGACGGCTTCACCATTCTGCACGCCAAAGATCGGCGTTAAATCAACGGCAGTCGGCTGATCACTCCCGGGCACGATCCCCACGAAATTATTATTGAAGTAACCCTGAATGCCGGGATTCACTCCATCGTAGTAATAGCCGAGCGTGAAAAACGTATCGTCCTCCATCTCACCCAGCTCAAGCGTGTTGCGCACGCCACCCAGAGCAGTCACCAGAAAAACCGTATTGTCACCGCTCAGTTTCTCGAACCAAACGCCATTGTTTTCGTTGAGCGGATCCGCATTCTGCGGCTGCAAGCCGGCCACCATATCCGAAAGGTTCGCATCGGAAAGGCTCGCCCGAATCTCAAGCCAGGTTTCTCTCCCAGGCTCGAAGGCAGCGGTATCCGCTTCGGCCTGAATGAACTGGTTATCGTTATCGGCCGCCGAGTTCGTGAGCTGTAAGATGCCGCCCTTGCCATTGAATATGGCCACTGACGGGCTGCCCGTGTTTACCGAGAGATCAAACTCGGCAGCATCGAAGCGCATGAAATCCTCGAAGATCTCAACATAGCGGGTCGGATCTGGAAAGCGCCCGTTTGTCTTTGCCCAGAAATTATCAATCTGCGCGTTTGTGATGCCGCCCGGCATGATCGTTGTGATCGGTGGGTTCACGCTCATATTCTTCCCCTTTAGGTATTCGAGCCGATGACAGCGAGAATAAGCTCGGCCTCACCATCGCCGGGGTTGTTGTACTGATATTCGATTTCCTCACCACCAATATCAGAGGTAGAAGGCGCAAGCGGAATGTTGCCAGTTGAGGCAACGCTGCCAGCGTTGAGCAAATCAGTTACCGCACCACCAACGGTGCCCACGCTAACCGTAGTGGCCGAGCCCGTCACCTTGTTTCGCACGTAGCCATAAAGCGGCACACAATGTGCCGGCATGATGAACCCGGTGGCCTGCACCGCTCCGCTGGCATTGTTATCCAGATCGATCACATAGGTGCGCAGAAAGGGATCGGTGATCTGGCCAGCACTCCGAAAGGGAGTGGCGTTGAATCCGGCGAGCTTGCCGGATAATCCAATTTCGTTAAATCTCATGGGCATTTTCCGTACTCCTTTTAGAGCAACGGCCCCAGAGGGGCCGCCACGTGTTTGCCGTTGCTGAGGAAAGCCCCCTGGATCAGTCGCCGTTGCCGAAGCAGCAGCGCGGATCGGTCACGCCATAAGACTTGTAAAACATGCCTTTATGACGGTAGTTCGAGGTGCCGAAATCGTTATCGGTATCGAACGTGTAACCCATCCGGTTGAACTCTTTGAAGCCATCCTCAACGTCAGTCTTGATGAACCACCGGCTCGCGCTGGTGAAACGGTGATTGACGTGATAGCCCTCGGGGAAGATCTGCGCCACCGGGTTAATCGCGTTGTTACCCGTGCCCGGCTCGAAGCGCGAGGCCAGGATCCGATCAGCAGTGAAGCGCAGCTGGCGAGGGATGTGAAGGCTCACGCCTTTCGCATCGATCAGCAGGCCGGCGCCATCGCGGTAATCTTCGATCTCGATCAGCGCATCTTCAACGGCCGCCTGGCTGAGCGCCGTGGCAACCGCGAACTCATTGGCGAACGTGCCGCCTTTGCCGAGTACGTGATTCTGATCGAAGAGCGGCAGGCCATCACCGAGAATGGTGGTGGTTGAACCGTTGTTGATGATATCGGCAGCGATCTGCTCATCCGTATGCACCAGCGAGCGCTTGAGCATTCGGCCGGCCTTCGAGATGAGATCGCGATACAGATTGTTCATCTGTGCTTCCATCGTGATGATGGTGCCCAGCGCATAGACGATGTGTGTATACGTGGTCGCGAAATCCTGCTTTTCAGCATCGTACTGGATCGAGGTGCCCTCGGGCTTTTCAGCCGCGAAGCCGGTGCCAGTCAGCGATACATCAAGCTCATAGGCTTTCTCGCTTTCTTCCATGGTGAAGATTTTATCTTTCTCCATGGGATAGTCTTTGTACTCGATCGTAGCGATCGCGTTGATTCCTTCCTGAAGCAGTCTCGCTTCGGAACCCTGTGTGGTTATTCCTGGGATTGAACTCATGGCGGCTGCTCCTTACTGCACCAGCTCAAAGACAAGCCGAGTTACCCCGGCCAGGCTATAAGCGTTTCCGTTACCCTCGATCTGCTGAAGCCCTTCGATCAAGAATCCACTTGTGCCGGCAGCGGCATCGCCGATGCGCTGGCCACTTACACCCGTCACCGCATTGCCCGCCACGCTCGCATCGAGCTGGCGCACGGTGCCGATCACGGTGCCATCCACTGAGGCTTCCACCACGCCCGCATAAAGCACGCCGCTGCCATAGACAACGCGCACGCTCTGATCATCGGTGATCGTGGTGCCGGCCGGGTGGTTGTTCGTAACGAGAGAACCTTCATCGGTGAAATCGGGAACGAATTCAACGATGGCGCCCAGCATCCCAGCTTCCTGATCGTCTGGTGCGGTTTCAACGCGGGGCACGATATCGGCGGCAACGTCAGTGCCAGCGATTACCATATCGCCGAGAAAGGCGAGGGATGCGCCGTCAAGCGTGAGCTGGCGCAGCTTGCCGTGGTAGTCGGAACCGTCTGTGGTTCCTATGGGAACGAATCCGCTCATAGCGGCCTCCTAAATTCAAAGTCACAAGTTTTTTACGCTCGCACCCTATCTTTCTAGGAAGCTCGGCGGGCCACCTCTTTCGGTTTCACGGCCTTTCGGAATCGATTTATAGCACTAGCCGGTGCTTTCGGCAAACCCTGTGCCGCCGGTGGGAAGGTTCGGCGCGTAGCTCGGCAGCTTCAGCCCACGGTTTTCGTTGTCGTCGGACTGATCGCGGCCCATGTGCATCGCCCGCTTGATCAGATCGAGCCGATCCTGCTCGGGCTCAGTCACAAGCTCAGCGTACAGCTGGCGCTCAACCTTGAGCAGATACACCCAGAAGTGACCACCCATGCCATCATCACCGCCGATCGCTCGCACCCATTCGGATTCCCGGCGATCGGTGAGCCCCTTGTATTCCTTCGCGGCCTTGCTCTGAACGGGCACGGGCTCAGCACCCTCATCGAGCCAGCGCTCAACATCACCGTTCGTATCGTTCACCCACATCAGCTGATGCTCGGGATACTCAAGCAGATACTTATCGGCATTCAGCCGCTTCGCCTGGCCCATCCCTTTGCGCTGGGATTTTGAATCACGGCCCTTGAGATCGGATCCGCCGGTGGTCACTGGCTGGCGCGTACCACGGGCCTCGAGTTTTTCCTCACGATCCGCCACCGCATCTTCGCGGGCCTTCATCTCGGCTTCCAGCGCATCTTCGCGCTGTTTCAGCTCGGCTTCCCGTGCAGCCAGATCCGCGTTGCTCGGGCGCCCTGCTTTCTTTTCAGTCTCGCTCATTGCGTCAGACTCCTTTCAAAATCTTTGGCCGCCTGATCTGCTTCCTTTGTCGCGTCATCAGCAGATTTGCCGGCTTTCAGTGCGCTGTCATACGCTGTTTTATGGATCATATCCCGCACGCCGCTCGCATCGTGATCGCGGCCATTGCGGGGATTGTCGATCTTGAAATCCTCAGCTCGCTGCTCGGGCTCGCGCTTTGAGGCAGTACGGGCTCGCCGTGTGCCTTGCGTGCGAGTGTTGCGTGCCGATTCATCGGGCTCGCCGTCATCAGCTGGGGCGGCGCGTGCGGGCGTGGGTTCCATTTCGTGCAGCTCCATGGTTTCTTTCATCGCCTTTTTCAGCAGCCGATTCACCTGGCGCTCACTGAGCTGCACCTTGTCGCCGTTGCTGTGCTTCCACGCGAGATCATTGTAAATCGCCGTGAGATCCTGATTGAACTCCGGATCGAAGTCATCATGATCGCGATCGATGATCGGATTCGCATCACGGAAATCAGCGATCGGGCCGGGCTCAACGTGCTGAGTCTGGGTGGCCGGCGTATCGTCAATGCCATCGAGTTTCTTCTGAGCAGCCACGGCCGCTTTCGGATCCTCATTCTCGATCGCCTCAGCCAGCTCGGCTTCCACTTCCGCCCGGGTTTGCTGCCTGGCCTGATCCACCAGGGAATCGACAGCGGCAGCCGTCTGCTTCACCGTCTGATTCAGGCTTTTCACGTCACGCTTCAGCGCCTTGTTTTCATTGATGCGCTCATGCTCGGCCACATAGGCTTTCTTTCCCCGGTACATATCCGGATCCCCGCCATCGGCCACATACTCTTCGTATGATTTGAAGCCGGGCGGGTTATCCGTGCCCGCATCGGCTTCATCCCCGGCAGGGGCGGCAGCTGGTGGATCGGCCGGCGGGGCGCCATCGATCGGCTTACCCTTATCGAACTGCGCCGCCGCGTCATCAATGTTGAATTCTGGCTCGCTCATTTGATCACCCCGAATACATCTTCGTCATTCATGATTTGATAGAAAACCCCCGATCCTGGGGGATGCTCAACGCGGGTGCCCGCGTATCGGTTGAATACTATGGTGTCGCCTTCCTTGCACCAGTTCTCAGCGCCACCCAGATTCTTGAATGCCATCGGGCCGAGATTGATCACGATCCCATGATTCTCGCCGCGCTCTTCGCGGTCTTTCTGCGCGGCAGTCTTAACCTGAAAGCCTGCCTCATGCAGCGTGGGTGCAACGCTGGCCTCAGCGGCCTCAAGCTCAACGATCGCCTCAATCGGCTTGATCAGGATGCGATAGCCAGCGGCCTCGATCATCCCATCCGTGAGCATGGCCCGGGCGGCCTCATAAACGGCCATCGCCTTTTCCTGTGCCACGGCTTCCCGCTCGCGAGCACCTGGCGGCAGTTTCTCATCGAGCTTTTCATCTTCGGCAGCGGTCATATCTTCAAACCGCTTCATCAGTTCATCCGGTGTTGGCATCGTCATCCTCTTTCGGTGCTGGATATTCAATCAATCCAAACCCATCGAGAAAGCGCTCAATATCCGCCATCTTTTTCACCATATCTTGCTTGCCCATACAGCCATGAATCATGGCGTGCGTCATATCCGCATTTGAGCTATCGACTAGTGAACCGTTGCCGCCGTTGTGAATCAGCTCATCGAGTTCGAGCTGCATGGCAGTGAGCAGAGCGCGAGTCGGAGCTGAATCTATCCAGATCTCGAACTGCGTTTCTGTGATGGTGGGATACGATGCCTCTTTCGACATTCGTTACTCCTATGGTGCAGCGGCCCCTTGTGTTGCGGGTGCCGCGTTTGGATCTGGTGAGTCTAATGGAACGGGCGGCGCCGGAGCAACTTCCTTATCTATCAGCCGGCTTTCGATATCGCCCACCGTGGCCACCGGATCATCACCAGCCATACCGATTTCCCACAGTGCCTTGAATGCGCGCGAGTAGATCTCAGCGATCTCGGCCTCTGTCTTATCGAGCTCCAGCCCCATGCGCACAGCTTCGGCGTGCCCCTTCATCAGCGCTTCGGCCTGATCGAGTTTCTGCTTCGCTTCCTTGATCCGCATTTCCCGCTCATCGAGTTCGGCAACGCGCATCTGCTCGGCCTGCATCATTTGTTCCTGTGGGCTCGGGCCTGGCTCGGGCTCGGGCGCCAGCTCTTCCACGTTTGGAGTTTTGATAGCTTCGAGCCAGTCAATCGTTGCCTGGCGCACAGGGATCACACTCATGCCGAGCTGTGCCTGCATTTCAGCTTTCTCAAGCACCAGATTCGCCCGCTGCATTCGCTCGATATCTGAGCCCTGTGAGGGATCGATCGCCATCCGGATATCACAATCTTCCGGATTGAAGTCAGCCCGCATTTCAGCCGGCTCGGGCGTATCGATTACCCGATTGTATTTCGCATTGTTGTGGTGCTTGAAGTTGATCGCCGCGATCTTTTTGAACTCAAGCCGTGCGCAGTCATATACCCGCATCACGATCGAATTCGGAACCTTGAGCCCTTGCTGAAGGCGAGCCAGATACATCACGGCCGCTTCCTGGCCATTGGTATCCATGTTGAGCGCGGAGTTCGCCATATCCCTGATCTGCTGCACCATCCACTCGGTGAGCTGGAAGAGCGTGGCGTTCGGCCCCTGATAGGGAAATTGCACCACGGACTGAGCCAGGGATTTATTGCCACCCACGCTCACGGGCGTGAGTTCACCCATGCGCACTTCGATCGGGCCGCTCTGCTGCCGGTTGCCCCGGGCACCTGGGCCATGCGATGCCTCGATCAGCCCCGAGTTGCCGGCCAGGTTCGAGAGGGTGCCGGCATCAATCATCTGCCGCACGCTGGTATTGATCGCATCGAACATATCACCGAGCAGAATGCCCCAGCCCATGCCCATCGGGCCGCCAGCTGGATCCGGAAGGAATTGATACTGTGTGAACACTTCCACCATCTTCACATCCACGATTTCGCCATCGTCATTCGCGATAATCGTTTCTTCATCGTAGAGCGGATAAACGCTCACGATCTGCTGATCTTCCTCATAGATCACCACCTCGTAAGGCTCGGTGAGCCCGTCCTCATCCAGATCGATCCATGTGAGCGCGCGCACGAACTTGAACGGCTCGGGATGGTCACGCATGGCCGGCAGCTTGTTCTCATCCAGCTGCCACGCGCGATCGCCACGGATGTGAGTCAGCACCTCGTTGCGGGTGTACTCTTCCCGCACGAATTTATCGGGCGCTTCCTCAAAGGTTCGGTAATCGTGATCGAAGATCACCTCATCGCCGAATTTGAGATCGCTGGCCGCTTCCTGCTCATCGCCGTTGAAATAGGTTTCTTTGTAGCTGGTGCCCACGATCGGCAGGCTGAGCAGATTCTTATCCTGCTCTTTCCGCCATGTGCGGATCCGCTCGCCCACCTGATAATTCATGAATTCGCTCATGCGCTTTGCGCGAGCTTCTTTCTCGGGCGAGGCTTCGCCATACGTGCGCACGGCCACCACGTTGCGAGCCCAGACCATTTCCGGAACGGTGCGCGAGTGGAAATCGAGCGCAGTCTCAAGGATGAACGGCATCATCACCGTGCTGGCATCCTCGAAGGGAAAGGTTTTGCTGGCCACTTCGGCCTCGAGTTTTGCCAGCTTGAGCGCCCGCTCATACTGCCGCTTCCACGGCTTCATCGAATCTTCCGCAACGCTCAGCGCGGCCAGGGTATCGGCTGAGACTTGCATCGGGCCGCCCTGAATATCATCGAGCACATCCACCAGATTGCCATCATCGAGCCAGCCGAATAGCTTGATCTCGCTTTTCTCTTCCTCCACCCCATCGGGCATCACATCAGAATCGGGCTCGGGTGCCTGCTCGATATAATCCACTTCAGCCACGGCGCTTGCCTCGCTTTGATTTCTTTTTCGATTGCCCGCTTTCAGATAGCGCGATGGCGATCGCCTGCTTTTTGCTCTTCACCTTCGGGCCTTTCTTCGATCCGGATGGGAGCTTGCCGGCTTTGAACTCGCGCATCACCTTGGCGACCTTCGCCTTTTTGCCGGCCTTCGTGCGGGGCTTAGGCATCAGCCCTTCCCGCGATTCTGCCGCGCTATCTGCTCGCGCTGCTTCCGGCTCAGCTTGGCGCCCGTGATGGTGCGCGCATCTGAACTCACTTTGGTTTTCGCTTTGGCAGCTCGGGTGCCCCTGCCCCCGTCAAATTGCCCGAAACTCGCTTTCTTCTTCGGCTTCGTTTTCTTTGGCATATCAATATCCCGTGCGTGGATCTCGCCCTTGATTCTTCGGGCCTGGGTGTTCCTGCCAATATTCGGCCACCGGCTCGGCGAAAGTCAACGCCAGCGCATCCCCGATATCCGGGCTCACCCCGATGCGATCCTTCGTGGCCTGCTTTTCCTCAAGCACCTTCTGATTGCGGGAATTGAACTTGTATTCTACCCCGCACAGATCGAGCGTGGCCGCTTCGGCCTTCACATCGCGATCATCCACATCACCGGAAAGTAGCACCACGTGGGAATCTTTGAACCATTCGGCCATTTCGTGCCACATCTCATTTCGCCGGTTCACGTATTGAGTGGGATCGAATGCCGTGCTCCCGAAATCCACCTCTTGAACCACGTGATAATCCAGCTCATGCAGGCGATCGATCACCCCCACGCCCATGCCCACATCGATCAGGCAGCGATCCACGGGCACCGAGTCGAGCAGCTGGCGGCAGATCCCCACAATTTCCATCTGATCCATCTTGCGAGCGTGAATCTGCACATCCCAGGCAACGCGCCCCTGGCGCAGCGCGATCGATAGGCGATCGTCACCGAATCGGGCCGGATCCACGCCCATGATGATCGGGCCGCGTGCTTCGATCAGGGAATTGCCGCGATCGTCCACCAGGCCGGCGTTGCGCAGCGCTCTGCCCACCTCTGAGGGTTTGATCAGCTGGCGATAGCCTGCACTCTCGAAGGCTTCCTGGGCCGTGGCAGGGTACTCGCGCTTGAAATCATCCTCGCCATTCAGCAGCTCGCTGATCTTCATCCGCCGCCACAGCATATGGCCCATGCTTACTTCGTGCTCGGCCGCATAGATCTCTTCATCCTGATCGAGCACGGCGCCCTCGGGCACAGGCAGCGCATACTCGCTCTGCCAGAACCACGGGATGAATACCGGGATGAAGCCATTCAGGCCGGCCACGGCCTTCACCCACGTTTGATAGAAGTAGTTCCCCATGCCATCGCTGGTGGATTCGAGCCATACCTCACCAGACTGTGAGGGTACGGCCTGCATCACCCCCGTGGCGTGAGTCTGAGCCTGTGGCCAGAATGCCACTTCGGATCCGTGGAAATACTGAATCGTTGAGGATCGGCCGGTGCCCTTCGTGCCAGCCGTGCCCACCTTGTATCCGGAATCGAGCTTATCGAAGCTCAGCTCTTTGCCCGAGTCGCGATCGGTATGGGGTTTCAGCTCGGGCGGGCAGTGTTCGTGATACCGGCTCACCATATCGAATAGATTCTGGGTGGCCTCACCTTCGTGCGTGAGAATGTAGGATCGCTGGCCGCTTTCGTGGATGGTTTTCCAGTAAAAGCGGCCTTCGATGTATGTGCTCATGCCTTGTTGCCGGCCCTTGAGCACGATGATGCGCACCCGGCCTTGCTCGGCGAGCTGCTGCTCAGCGATCCCGTGGATATACGTCTGAGCTTCATTCAGCTCGAAAGGAAGCACGCCATCTTCCTTTGTCCGGATCATCAGGCACCTGGGCGCGAAGTGCGTGAAATCATCCTTGAGCTTTTGGTAAAGCTCGATCTCATCGGCTGTGAAGGCTTCAGCCATCTGGCACCACGCCCCACGGATGCTTCGGAGCGGTTCGCTTTTTGCTGATCACAAGCGGAACGTGCTGGCGGCCTTTCTTGAATCGGTTGCGGTAAAACGCATTATCTTCGAGCTGGGCCTCATAGATCTCGCCGCCCTTTGCCAGAAACGCCTCAACGTCATCGGCCAGTCTTTCGCTTTGCTCTACTTTTTTTGCGGGTACGTTGCTTTGCATCTTTCGATTCCTCTTTCGGTTTCGATGATTTGCTGAAGGTGTGCGGCTCTGTTTTCCAGTGCTGCACGCCACATAGTTTACACTTTGGAGCGTTCATATTCTTTGATTGATCTGCCGATGAACTCAACTATCTGAGGCACCACCGAATTGCCGAGCGCTTTCAATCGTCGGGTTCGGTATCGGTCCACCCGATCGGAAAGCCCATCAGGTATTCGCTGAACTCCGGATTCAACCGGCCAGAGCGCTGGCTCGCTGGCGAACTCGAGCCCCTGCCTTCGCCACCATCCATCCTCACGAAATCCGTGAGACTGAGCCCCGGGTTCGCATCGCTCGATTCCGTGTTCCGTGAGCCCGCCGATTTCGAGTCGCCGGCCGTGGGTGTCGGTATCATCCTGGCCAGCATCGCCAGGCCGTAACGCTTCGGCCCTGTGCCCGCCCCGTTCCCGCCGCCCTGATTCGATCCGTACTGAGTCGCCGCTGGCGTGGGCAACAATCCAGATTCGATGGCGTATGTGGTAGGCATCGAGGCCGCAAGCCGGAATATCAAACGTGAGGCTTTCGTAACCTTCAGATTCCAAGTCAGAAAGCACCGAGTCGAGTTCCATCGATACGATCCCAGGAACATTTTCAGCAATGATCCATGCGGGCTGAACTTCCCGTATAACTCGAAACATTTCTGGCCAGAGTGCGCGGTCATCTGCTGCGCCATCTTGGTTCCCGGCAACGCTGTAGGGCTGGCAGGGGAATCCGCCGGAAACAAGCTGAGCTGATCCTCGGTATTCTCGGCCATCTAGTTCGTGAATATCGCTATGGCAATGCACCAAAGGCCAATGCTTGCGCAGCACGCGGCGGCAAAACTCATCGCTTTCACATAGCCCGATGGTGTTGAAACCAGCTCGCTCAAGGCCAAGGCTGAAGCCCCCAATACCACTGAAAAGATCCAGAACATTCAAGTTTCCGTAATCGATACGCTCACATCGTTGCCGGCGCCGATGGTCGATTGAAAATAATCGCGCAGCGGCACGTTGCTTGAGCCTTCAGTGTATTGCCCGGATCCAAAAGTGAGCGCGATCGGGTTATTCGAGTCAAACCCATTGACCACTACGGTGATCGCAGTCACCGGCTGTGCGTTGCCGGTGAAACGAACCCGCAAACCGTTGCCCGTCAAATCAGCAAAGAGCGCCACAAGCGCAACGCCTTCAAAGTCAGTCGGATCGATGCTCCCATAGTTAGCAGCCTGGCCGCTGCCCGTAGCAGCAAAGCCCGAATCGCCCTGAATGCCATCACCCACGGTGAGCGTATGCGAAAAGCCACCACCCCCGCCGCCGCCGCCAGCCAGGCCGGCCGCACCGATACCCGCTGAGCCGATCCCAGCTGAGCCTATGCCCGCCGTCATTAGTTCGTGCGCCCTTGCAGCACCGTGAGCGTTACCGTGCCGGCTGTGCCGCTGCCGCGCAGTAAGCGCAGCGCATAAACCGGGGCGATGATGTTGCCTTGCAGGGATGCCGTGATGGCGCTGAAATCAGTTACCGCGATCCAGTCATCAGCGGCCACGAAATCATCAGCGCGCGGATCTCGCAGCGTGGCCTCAACGGTCGCATCACCATCGGCCACCACCGCGCTTGAGAACGTCACCTGCAAGCCGATTGCGATCGCAGATTGCTGGCCATCGGGAAAGATTACGTCTGAGGTGGCCTCAGCATCGGTGAGGGAAACTTCTTGTGGGCGCATAAGCTCGCTCGATCAGTGAAAAAAGATGAAATGAATCAAAACAGATGCCAGCGCGGCGAGCAATAGCCACTCCCACCACACGAACGGCGGCGGCCCATAGGGATCGGGGCGCTTACGGCGAGACTTCATACCAATCATTCGCCAGGATATCGGACTGCGATGCTACCCACGGCACACAGCTGCCATCTGCCGTTTTCATATCGATGTGCGGCCGATAGTCGATCGTGGTGCCTTGAGGATAGATCCCGAGCAGCGGCGGCCGGTTCACCTCGAACCTTGAGCCGTCCACCAGATAGATGAACATCCCCTGGCCGTTCCATCCCTCACGCGCTACCCGGCGCCCCATTTTCAGCTGCTCGATCGCCTGGCCGAAATTGATTTTTTCCATTTTCCTCTCTCTCATGATGCGCGATCACCCACGCTGCCTTGAGCAGCTGGGCGGCCGTGTGTTCCGGTGGAATGCTCCAGTACCCGAGATCGGCCATTTCATGCCGGCCCTGAGCGCAGATCCAATCATCACCGAATGCGAATTCTTTCGGGTATGGCGGGCAGTCGATCAGATCCTTATTTGAGATCTCGATCACCACTCTCATACATTGCTTTGTAACGTCCCACTCCACGCGGGCTTCATGGCGCTTCACCGTTTTGGCATCCTCTTTTCATTGCGCGCGATCCGATTCAGCAGATAAGGCCGCGCCAGTTTCGCGTTGATGATGTGAATTCGTGCGCGAGCCTTGTCGCGCCGGTGCCTGCCCAGACTTCTGAAGCCCTTCGATCGGCGCTGATTGCGGGGAATCATTAACCTGCGGATCACGCCACCTGATCCGCTGTATACCGTGGGCCGGCGCCATGCGCGCCTGATCTCTCGCCATCCCTTCACCGCTTATCCCACGGCGCCGGATTCGGCCCCTCATACGGGAACGGCTTCCGGATCGTGCGGCCACCCTTGCGATACAGCTGGCCCATCACGCGGCCATCGGTGGTGAGGTGGTAGCTCACATAATCACCATCTGGGAAGCGCTTCATCGGCGGGACATAGGGCGGCGCAAATACCGCATTGAAATCATCATCGAAGCTCATAGGTGCCACTCACTATTGATGCCGAGCATGAGCATCCAGCCCAGGAAGCCCAGCAATATCAGCGTGCCTGCGATCCGTACATATCGCAGCTTATTCATCAGTCAGTCTTTCAAGCGCTTCGGGCGCACATCCCTTCGCCGTGGCGTTCGGGCCATCGTTGTCATAAAACACGAACACGGTGCCGGCGTGCTTGCCCACCCGTTTCACCGTGCCATCCTCGCAGCTCGGGTGATTCAGATCGCCGCGCGCATGGTGCGGCACATACCGCACCCGATCGCCCGGAATGAATTCATTACCCCAGCTGATCAGGCTGAAATCGATTTGCTCTTCGCTCATCGCTCTTTCCGTCCACTTCGCACTCGAACCCGCATCGGCGATGCGATCGCAGAAAGCGCGCGGCTGTGCCAGGGCTCTGCGGGCGGTATTCCAGCTCGCACACCAAGCATTTCAGCCATGTTGGCAAGGCTCCCGGGTGCGTAGCTTTCCACACCACCAGCCAGGGCTTTACCCGCTGGGGGAGATTCTTTCTCATCGTCACTCATATTTTTCCCCTCGAAACATCGAGCTCGATCACAGTTTCCGCCCATTAGGGCCGAGCAGCTGGGGCGTGGTGGCGATCTCAACCTGCTTTTGCATCTGCGCCAGAGCCGCGCGCTGCTGCTTCATCGTGGTTTCCATTTCACCAACGTACCCGGAACACTCGCGCATGATCATCGCCATTTGTGTTGCGAACGTATCCGAAAGGATTACATCGATCCGCCGTGAGCCCTCGGGCATATCCACCGGGGCGCCTGTGCGCTCAGCTGAATCGAGCATGGCCGCGAAGCCGTGCAGTTTCTTCCAGTCGCCTTCATCCATCGCCATGCCCCTCCGCACGTGGCAGCACATTCCACAGCCGGGCGGCCTCGCGCTTTGTGTTGTCTGTGAGTGCCATCGGGCCTTCCATGCCACAGCCCTCACAGCACACCCGATAGCATTGATACCGGGCCATCTGTGGCGCGCCTGGGGTTTTGCATTCGGGGTTCGGGCACATGCGCAGCGGATCGTGCGCGGCCATCAGTTCCCACCCTGAGCGATCCACCGCTCAACGTGCTCAGCTGAGCCCCATGGCGATGAGTCACTGCGCCCGGGCAGATCGTTATACAGCCAGCCACCATACCGCTTGAGGATCGGCTTACTGATCTCATCGGCGTGCATCACCACGGCCACGAAATCATTCTCAAGCACCGCTTGAAGGAATCGACCTGGCCGCACGTGGTTCACCAGATATCGCACGATCCCGGCGTGCATGGGCTCGGGGATGCCTGCCTGGGTGAGATCAGCCCTCACCTGCTCTTCGGTGAAAGTCATCCGCTAAACCCGCTCGGATCTCGTCCTAATCCGCCAGGATCGGGCACCCGCCCTTGATTGCGGATCTCGCGTAACAATGCGTGAATCTCGCGCAGTTCCGAGATCACAGCTTCCTCGCCGCCGTTCACCCCGCTGGGTGCCGGGTTCGCATTCTCCCGGGCGTATGCTTCCGGGCCGGCCACCTCGGCGAATAGCAGCACGCTCCACAGCTTGCGATCGGTGGGGGATATATCTATGCAATCGCTGGCCGCTTCCTGCTCGATGGCGCGCTTGTGCTCGATGATCGCGGCGATCAGCTGCCCGGTGCGTTTATCCGGGCCGCGCTCATCGCGCCAGAAGTCGCGCTCTTTCACCATGGCTGCATAGGCCGCATCTTTCGGGCCGTGCATACCGCGCTCATTCTTCAATGCACGGTGCAGACTATCGATCAGCTCGCCGGCCTCATCCTGCTCAGAGTTCACATCCGGCGGGTAAACCGCCATCCATTGCTGAACCGCTCTATCTAAGTCACTTGAATCAATCATCTTCCCTCCGATCTCTTTCGATCAGTTCGTTTCTGACTATGGGCACATCTTTCGGCGCCCGTATGGTGATGGCTGCTGCGCCACCGCGAATCTTGGTGATTGTGATTTGAATATCTGAGCCGATGAGGAAACTCTCACCTGGCCGCCGGGTTATTCCCAGCGCGCCTATCTCAGATGCGCTAACCGATCCTCGGGCTGATTCCCCGCCGGTTCGTCTGCTGCCTGATCCCGCCAATATGCACCCCCGTCAATACATCTGAGCGCAAACTTAGCGCCCGCGTTGTTCGGTCCATGGAGTTTCAACTCGTATCCATACGAGATGAGAGTTCTAGCACGCTGTACCGATTCCAGAAACTCCGGATAAGTCTCGTAGTTGTAAAGACTCTGCACACTGGCGAAGCCCATGAACAACGTGAGCCCGGTGATAGTCATCGGCTCGGGCTGGCCTTTCGGCCTGGGGTTCCCTTCTTTGTCCGTGCCTCGATCGCCCTTGCACCACATGTAGTAAGCCTCAACGGCTTCATCAAACTGCTCGGGGGAATCATAAAGGCGTGGCCGGCCACCGAGTGTGCGATCTTTGGCGCTCTGCTCGGGGTCCGGCCTGAATGGTAGGAAGTCGCCATCTAAGGGCTCTTCCGCCCCTGATTGCTCTGCCATCTTGATCCTCTTTCGGTCAAATGGTTGCGCTATGGTTGCGCTCTTTACGCGGCGGGTGCTTCCCCGGCCGCATCATCGTCACCAGCTGGCTGATCGTCATCAGCTGGCTGGGCATCCGTAGTACTGGCCTGATCGTCATCGGCCGGAACCGCGGATTCTGGGTGGGCCTCAGCTTCGCCGGCTGCCTCTTCGGCTGCCATTGCTGCTGCTTCCCGTGCTGCTCGAATGTGCGGGGCTGCCGCATTCCTGTGGGCCATGGTCTACCTCGCTGTAGGGGATCGGTGCTTATCTGACATACCGCCCGAGCTTTTTCTCGATTTGCGGCTGCCATCGTCGTTCTTTGCGCGGTATTTGTTGCCGGCGTGCTGCTTTCGGTACGCACCCCCACCACAAAGCCCTTCGCCCATCTTGCCCATTGCCATTGTGGGTTCCTCTTTCGGTGCCGGCTCGGCCGCTGGGCGTGGCTTGCGCCATCCCTGTGCAGCGTTGCTGGCGTTTGCGATTGCTCTGCCCATATCAGCTGATCTTCACGCCGCTTTCACGCGGCTGAGGCTGTGGGGTGTAATCCTGGCGCCGTTGCCGCCTGGGGTTTTCCTGGCTCGATACGTCGCCGGTGCCAGGCTTCACGCCCGGGGTGGGCATCTTTGCGGCGCCAGCTGGGCGGCCGCCTGTGCTCAGATCGGATCGGTGGTGCTTCATCGGGCTGCCCCTTTGCCAAATACTTGAGAAATCAACGGTAGCAGATTTTTCACCGTTCTTTCACCAAAAAAGAACACCAATACCACCACATTGATCACTATCATGGCGGTATTCTGCTGCTCGTTCCAGCCGGTGCTCACCGCTGTGGTGAACCAAATCGCATCGAGATACAGGGTGAAATAGGCGAATATCGGGCGGAAAGCACCGCGCATGAAAATGATGATCGGCCCGAGCCAGGGGATCGACCTAAGATCTGCCGCCGTGCCTTCCATATCCTTCGTGAACTGGAAAAACTGCTGATCCTGGGTGCGCGCCCATTCCATCACATCGCTTTCGTGATCCTTATCGCGGCGATCCTGATCGGCCTCGATCTCGGCCAGCTCGGCCTCAGACATTTTCCCGGGGAAGCGATCGCGGATGAAGCCCACGATTTCCTTGCCGCCACCACCGCTGAAAAACTTGGCAACGCCCGCCGCTATTGATGCGATAGCCATCAGATATGCTTGATCCAGCTTTTACGCCAGATCACCAGGCTGATATCAATCTCAAGGTATCGATCGGGGATTTCCAGATCGCCGCCGTGCAGCAGTGCCACCTCGAAGCCCACGCCCAGGAACCTGATGGCCACCAGCTCGATCGGGTTATTCAATTTCATCGGCTTCATTCTCCAATTCGCGGCGCAGCTCGAGTTCCTGCTTCAGCAGCTCGAAGCCCACCTCAACGCGCTCAATGTCCTCGGCCTGCACATCATGAGTATTCGAGTTATCGCTGCTGGTTTTGGAAACGATCACCACCAGCTGATCGAGCTGATCCTGGGTGATCCGTTGCTTATCCTCGATATCATCAGCCCACGCGAAGGCAGCCCAGACAACGGCCACCAGGGCGGCGCCACCGGCGAACACTTCCCACAGCGGGATATTCATCCGCTTCAGCTCATCGAACGTCATTCAATCAATCCCCTCAGCAACGGGAAAAGCTCGGGCATTCCCGAGATAAAGATCCCCACTGCAATGAACCCGATCATCTTCACATTATCCATGGTTTCCATCCGCTCAACGCGGCGCTCTAACCGTTCGCGCAATTCGCGCTCATGCTTTAGTGCGAGTTCCAGCGCCTCCAGTTCCATGAATGACCCGTATTACATTGTTGTTTTTATTCTGGCGCCCCGGTTCGTGCGCGAGCACATCATCGGGATTTTCTTCCCTCAATCGCCAGAGCAGTAGGATCTGCGCCCATACCAGCGCATCGAGGATATCAATGGTGGCGAGCTTGTATTGATCAAGGCCGATGGCATTACCCACCACATTGATCGGAAAGATTGCGAGAAACGCCCACATGGCCGGCGTGAGTTGCGGCCATAGAAGTAACAGGATCGCCGATCCGCCGATGATGGCCGGGAAAGCGTACAGCCAGAAATGAGATCCGGCATCGGCGCCAATGTTGACACTTATGGAAACCGAGACAAACGGGACAAACAAGCACCACCATGCTTTTTGCACGCATGTACAGATCCGCTCAGCCCGCACATAGAAAAAGGAAATCAGCAGGCCGGCCAGGGTGATCAGGCCGGCGGCGGTCATTTGCCTTCGTTCGCGTCGGCAGCTGCCGCGAGCAGCTGATCGGCCAGCTCGGGGTTATCCTTCGCGAGCTTTTTGAATGCCCGGCCCATTTCGTTATCTGAGCGATCGAAGTAGATCAGAGCGCCTGCCGGGTTGCCGGATTTCCACTGCTCCCGGGCGCATTCGTTCATGTGTATGATTTTGCCGCCGTGGCGCAGCAGTACGCTCAGCGGGATTTCGATCATCTGCTCATCAGGCATAGCTCAGTAGCTCCATAGACGTTGCCCCAGATTATCGATGTGAATAAACCTGCTTGCAACCGATCCCTTTTGAGCGATCCCCACGCCCAGGCCGCGCGAGAATGCCAGCGCTGCCAGGCTGTAAGCGCGCCCATAGGCCACTTTTACATCACCGGCCGCGATCGTATGCGGACCATCTGAGCCGGTGCTGCTCACTCGCTGATTGTAATCTGGGCAACGGTGGCCGGATGAGATCGCAAACGGGAAGCCCAGCTGCTCGCGCATCGCGACCATGTGCCCCATGAATTCCTTGAACTCAGGCGACCTAAACCAGCTGCCTTCCTGGGGATCGCACAGCGGTTCGGGGTAGCGCTCGCCACACTTGCAGGCCATCTCAGCGAAACTGAAATAAGGCCCATATCGGCGCGCGAAGTCTTTCTCAACCGGGGTCATCTGAACTCCCAAAAAAAAGCCCGGCGCTGGGGCCGGGCGAATATCATCACCTTCTAAGGACTGCTGCGACTGATCGCTGCGCCTTCATCTTACTTGATCCACAGCCCCCGGAAAAAGTTTTTTAGTCGGCGAACAAAAGCGCGCCACCACTTACGCCAGCGAGTTCGGCGGGCGCCTGCACTAAAGGGACATTTTGCCATAGCGCCGGGCTGTATGGCGTGCTCCATCGTTCAACGCCGGTATCCGGGTTCACCGCATGGCTCACCACGGCGAAATCATAGCCATCGAAATCCTGGCCACCTGGGAAGCGCCACTCGGTTTCGCTCGCCGGCACCGTGAAATCAGGGTTCACGCTGCCCGCATCGATCTCACCCAGCCACGCGGATTCATCATCCGTATCGGCCGCAAAGATCTGATATTCAGTCACCAGCGGATCCGGATCAGCCACCCAGCTGAGCCCGAGCACCGCGCGAAAAGTCGATCGTGCCATCTTTAGTTTTCCTCAGTGATTAGGCCGCCGCCGCTGGGGCCAAGTAGCTCGCCGCCCGATGGGCCGCCGAGCCGTGTTTCAATTTTTCTAGCCTCATGCTCTGAATACGGGCTTTCGTTGTTCTCCACATCAAACGCAGTCATCCGCACGTAGTAAGTGCCTGGCACCGTGCGCACGTTTGTACAGTCATTCGCCGGCCAGGGTTGATCAACGAATAGGGTGCGGGTGTTGGTGTAGTTGCCCGAGCTGGTGCCGAAATAGATCACGTACCCGAGCAGATCCGTGAGCGGGGTGCCGTCCATGTTTTGCGTGGGCGCTTCCCAGCAAACCTGAAACGCTCGAACATTCGAGCACGTGACCACCAGGGCGATCGCCACGATCGCGAGAAAGCCGAGCCGGGGAAAATCCGTGTTCATGGGTTCGGCAGTATGCCTTCCCTCACCAGTTTATCAATCGTTCGGATCACCCCCTCAAGTAGCGCATTCTGGAAAATCATTTTCCGCTGAGCGGGTGGTACATCATCGATAGGTGAGCCCCGGGCCGGCTTCCGCCTGCCATCGCATAGATCATGACAAACCATGCAGCCCCACGCGGCACCGATATCTGGCACCGATGCCGCGCGGCTTCCTGTGGCCTTGAGCCCCGAAACTGAAGGGTGGCAGAGCACCGTAGTCTCAGGGCTCCCGCACTCATATCCAGCCGAGCGCGCAACGCGGATGAGACAGGGCTGCCCCTTCGCGCGATTCTTGAAAAAGTCTTTCCGGAATTGCTTCACAGCGGCGCGCTCACATTCCCGCAAAGCGGACAGCGAAGCGTGAGCGAATCGTGCCGGATACTGATCGTGCCCTGGCACGTATGATCGCGCTCACTTTTCCGCTCGCAATTGTGATGATGAAGCATCCGATATATCGCGGCATCTTCCTCGGGCACGCGCGGGCTCCAATGGTCAACAATTTTCATTCCGCCGGCTGCCGCCAGCTCGCCGGCCTGGCCGATCGGATCATCTAGCTCAGCACCCATGCGATATACATACCCTCCATGATGATGATCACTAGCAGCATGTGAATCGCGAATGATTTGCCACGGCGATCGCTGGCGGCAAAAGGTTGCTTAGAAACTCTACGGTTCATTTTCAAATCCTCAGATAAAATCGAGCGCATCCTCAAGCCCGTATTCTTGAATCGCGATATCCGTGACGCGGGTGTAAAAAGTCTCGAACTGTGTCTGATCCATATCAGCGAAGCTGATGGATTTCGGGATGAGCACCAGCTCGCCGCTCATCCTCACGTGCTCTTCATACCAGCCCACGCGCAGCTTCAGCTCGGTGAGCAGCTGCTCGATCGTGGTGTATTTTTCCTGGCTGTCAAAAATCAGGTTGATCAGAGCGAAGCCTTTTCGGTGGTGATCTGGGTTCCGTGCCTTGCGCGCGTCCACCTTGTATTCATTGCCCACCTTGAGCTTTTCAAATTCGGTTGCATCGTGGTGGCCGCTGGGCACCAGCACCCGGCCGAAGCCCACCACATTCACCACCTTGCCGATGAATTTCATGCGGCAGGCGCCACGAACGTCATCGCCTGCAAGTAATTCATCACCTGGCCGTTTGATGAGGTGAGCACTTGCAGCGAGCCTTGCACCTTCCACCCGGCCGCGAGGTGTTCATTCACCCCGGCGATCAGATCCTCGGTGGTTTTCTTTTTGATGATGGTATATCCAAGTTTCATGAGATCCCCCTCAAGCGCTCCATGTGTTGCGATTCAATCACGCCCGTATCTGGGTTTTCTTTCTCCCAGCATGGGCCGCACAGATCGGTCCCATCCTCGAAATCCCAATCGGCCGTGATCTCATCGCACTCATCGCACGGCCGGGCATCGGTGAAATCATCCGATCCGCACGCGCATAGCATCCAGCTGGGCTCATCGCGCAGCGCCGGCGTGGTTTTCATATCACCTTCCTCGGTGAACTCCCGGCAGGCGTTACAGTAGTACATGATCATCGCTTCATCCTTGTGAAAAGAAAAAGTGGCCGCCCATTATATCCCCCGGCGGGCGGCCAGTGACGCAACGCTTTAGACACCATCAGAGGCCGTTGCATCGTTACCGGGTTTCACAAGGGCCGCTTGCGCGGCTGCTTCGGATTCCCTTTTTTCTCGGTAGTAATCGCCGAGCAATTCCTTGATCTGATTTCGCTCAGTATGCTGGAAATACCCGCCCTTAGTGTAAGCGGTATTGAGCGTTTTCTTTTCCTCATCGGTCAGCTCTTCCCAGGCTTCCACCACCTCAGTCACGCGCGGCCCATCGGGATCGTGCAGCGCATCGAGAATGTATGCGGACGTTTGCGCCATCTTATCGAGCAGCGCATCTGATCCCTCATACTCATTGACCACGGCCACGGCCGTTGCCAGGCGCTCACCTGATTCGGTTTTCGGCCACTGCTTCGAGGCACGCTTGATGATGAATTTCTTGGCCATTTCATCTTCCCACGAATCCCAGACTTTCTGAGTTTTCGCGGCCGCTTTGGCCTTGAGCACCTGGGACCATGGCGCCAGCTCGGTGATGTAATCGCCGGTGCTGAGCTTCACACAGCAATAAACGCCGATCGATTTGCCGCGATCGTCCTCAGCGAACGGATTATCAATGTTGTGATCCGGCTTATTCCACTTGCCATTGAAGCGGAACACATCCCCGGCCTTCACCACATCGGCGGCCACCCACTCGATCGCACCGGAATCGATGGCGATTTTTATCAGCCCTTTGAAGCTGATGCGCAGCTGACAGGCCATCCCGCCACGCCCGGTATCATACTCGGGGATCAGATAGGCGTAGCCATGTGCCGGATTCAGCGTGAGCCCGGTGGCGGCCACATTGATGATCGCGTTTTCAAGCGTATCGCGGAAGCAATCCATGAACTTCGCATTGCCTTCGATCGCCTGGCGAGCGAATTGCGATTCTTCCGCCCACCTCACTAGCTGCTGATCATTGTTGATCCGATCGAATGCCGATCGGGATTTGATTAACAGATCTTCGATCACTTCACTCATGCGCCCACCCCGAGCCGTTCCTTGAGAGTTTCGGTGGCATACGTCACTCCGCGCACGTAGCCATCGTGATGTATCACTCTGAGCAGCTGCATGATGGTGCCCACGTGCTCAACCTTCACGGCAGCCATCACCGCTTCGTGAGTTGTCGGGTGCTCAGCGAGATATTCCTGCCAGCCTTCATCAGCGTTCGTGAGAATCCGCTGGGTTTCTGGGTTCAATTCAGCCATATCGAGCTCGATCCTTGTGAAATAGAAACCTCACTGTATACTCATGCGTCACCGTGTGCAATAGGACTGTAATGGCAACTAAGAATAGAGAATTCAGAGCCCGGCTCGATGAGCAAGTGCGGCAGCAGCTCGAAGAGATCCGGCTTCATCACTACCGTGAAGGCCGGCTCGAAATGAGCATGACCCACATTGTTGAGCTGCTGATCAAAAAAGAGCACAAGCGCCTGAAACTATAGAAGGAAAACGATATGGCAAAAAAGAAAGACAAGCCGGCCGAGCAGCCGCGATCCATCGAGATCAGTAATTGCAACTTCAGCGGCGGAATGGATAAGCATGATGCCGAAGTGATGATCGAGCTGGCTCAAGCCGTGCGCGCGAATGCAAACGCGCTGCATACGCTGGCATCGAGCATCACATTCACAGCGATCAACATCAGGGGCGATTCATGAACTGGCTGAAACCGAAACATCAGGAAGTGAAACTGCATCGGCCCGGCGCCACCGTTGCCCTGGCCAGCGGCAGATATCTGATGATCGATGCGCGATTGTCGATGAAGTCAAAACGTGATCGGCAGATTGCGCGGGATGTTGCCGAATCGATCCTGGCTGAAGTGGGGCTCACCGATGCGGCCGTGACACCCAGGCCGAGCGAATGACCATCTGCGAATGGTGCTGGCTCGGGCATCACCATAAGTGCAGATCATCATGGTGCGAGTGTGAGTGTAAGCGGGGAAGTTCCTGCGCTGTCACCGCGCGAAGATCTTCATCTGATTGAGCATCCCGGTTTAATTGGGGAAAGAAAAAGCCCCCGGTTGCATTGCGCAGCGCGGGGGCTTATCTTTTCGAGGTCGGCAACGGTGTTAGCGCACCTTGGCGATCAGAACAATGCAGGTTCGCGATCATCTTCAGCCTTCGGGCAACGATTGTACCACCTCCCCTCTGATCGTCCAGTGCGATCCACCTGCGCGCAGAAACCGCCCGAGATCGGGATCGGCGTGGCTCAATCTGACCACTCGGCAAAAGCGATAGCCAGGCAACGGCCACTCACTCGGGCGACCTGGGCCACGAAGGCAACACGCAAAGACGCGCCCACCTGGGTGCGGCCGGGCAGCTAGTGAGAGCCCGGGGAAGGGCTCAACTTGTAAGGCGCCGGGTGGCTACCAGAAAGGCGCAAAGGGAAGGGATAGGTATGGATAAAAACTCACCGGCCGGCGAATCGATCGGCCTGCTCAAAGAGATTCGAGATCAGCTCAAGCACCTCAATGGATCGATCCAGATCCTCATTGATCGCCAGATCCCGAGCCGCGAGGAAACCGATCAGGCCGCGCTACTGGCCGCCAGGGCGGCGCCAGACTGGCAGAAACAAAGGTTCGAGAGTGCCGAAGCATTCGAGGCATGGAATCACGCCCGGTGGCTCGAATCGCTCGATCGATGAGGAAATCCACTTGCTCAAAGGCCGGCTGTGAGCGGCAGCTCGATCGCCCCGGCCGGTACTGTAAGCAATGCCACGCGGCGAATATGCGCGAATGGCGCAAAACCCACCCACTCAATGAAGCGCAGCGGGTGAAGGCTCACGCGCGGGCTCACGCCAGGATTGCAGAAACTCGAGGCCAGATAAAACGCGAAGGTTGCGAGGTTTGCGGGGAATATGCAGAAAGGCACCACGATGATTATTCCAAGCCGCTTGAGGTCCGCTGGCTATGCCGAGCGCACCACCTTGAGCACCATAGAAAATCAGGCACTTAGGCGCTAAAATCAAAACTCAATCGAGAAATTGTGCCACGTGAAGCATAGCAATGCCGCCATGGATACCGATGCACCATCAGATGAGGGATTCCGCCCGAGCTGGCGCGATGTGCGGCGATCTGTGCCCGATCGGCGCCTGCCTGATGCCGAAGTTTCGCAGATCTGCTCAGATCTAAGGGCCATGCTCGCCGAAACGGCGGCCCAGAACCCACCAGCGGCCGCCCCTGGCCCATGTGAGCACGTATTGAGCCCCAGCCCGTCCATGATCCACACCCTTGAGTGCGAGCTATGCGGGGCGACCTTTGAGACTGCACAGCGCAAACGCGCCTTAGAACGGCGCTCAGAGCGCCTGAGCCACCGGAGCAAATCGGCATGATCGGATTCTATCTTGAGGCTAGAGAGGTGCAAAACGGCCGCATGGTTGAGCTGGTGGTGTACCACGGCAGCAAAGAAGGCTCGAAAATCCCGCTCGGGCTGCTGTCATTCAGCCCTGATGAGTGGAAAGCATTCAGGCCCATGATCATCGGCGGGATGCGCACGGCCGCCCTGGCTCGCGTGCCGTTTCAGCTGCAAGATCAGACCATCCGCGAGAAACCGATCAGAGTTGTGAAGTAGCTCACAATCCCTTGCTTGCCGGGGCTCTGCCTGTGTGTATAATGGACACATATTCACAAGGCAGAGCGAACAACGATGACCAAGCAAATTTCAGAGCACGCAGCAGCAGCCAAGCAGATCCGCGCTGAGCTGAAGAAAAACGGCATCAAGGCCAGCGTTCGCGCCAGCACCGGCTCGATGACTAGCTCAATCACCGTCACCATCCAGCAGGATCTCATCCCGGCCGCGATCGCCGAGATCAAAGATTTTTGCAATCAATACCAGATGGGCCATTTTGACGGCATGACCGATATGTATGAGTACAGCAATCGCCGCGATCTGCCCCAAGTGAAATTTGTTTTCGTAAACATCGATTACAGCGATGAACTGCGCGCCGAAGTGGCCGAGTATGTTGCCTCGATCGGTGGCATCGAAGCCCATGAGCAGGATCGGTATCAGCACATCGTGATGAACGGCACCTGGGGCGATTTCTGGGCCACCCGCAAGCCCCGCGTAAGGGTAGCGGCCTAAGTTTCCCGGGGCGGGGGCTCATGACGGCGACAGCGCAAGCGGCCACGGCGACCACCCCCACCCCGGCTTTTTCCACCTTTCACAAGGAATTCACAATGCAATTTGATCTGAAAATCGAAGATAACCACGCCGCCGGCACCTCGGTGCTCAAGGCGCTCACCTTTAAGGGCCAGTGCTTCAATCGTGAGATCACGGGCCAGATGGCCGATCCCGAGCTGACCCAGACCGGGCTCACGCTCGCGCGCCAGGTAGCTCAGCAGCGAGGACTCACCATTGCGCTGCCTGGCGATAACGCGAAGGCAGAATGGGAATGAGTCACAAAACAGTCGGCGAAATCAGAGCGCTGCTGCACGGGCTTCCAGACAATCTGCCCGTGCAGTTCTCGCCGATCTCGATGGCATGGCTCGGCACCTCGGGCGCGATGCGGGTGAGTGATCGGCACGTTTTCGCCGATGGCGAATTCGCTCAGCCTGATGATGAAGGCGCCGAGCTAACGATCTACATCACCGAAGAGCCAGAGGCACAGATATGAGCAAGCACAAAATCAGCCGGCGGTATAACGACCGCGATCAGCACCTTGAAAAAGTGCAGATCGAGCAGCCGGCCAACATCATGCGCGATGGCTCAGAGCGATGGATTGAAAGCACCCACGCCAAGATCATCGAGAAAGCCGTTATTGATTGTGATTTTGAGATTGAGATCGATATGGAAGAGCTGCTGATCGAAGCTGCCTGGCGCTGCCGGAATAATAAATCGGGCAAGTCACGGCTGCTCGGCGGGATCATCAAGGTGAAGCGCACCCGGCGCGAGCGGGAAGTGACTGAGCGCATTGATAAGCCGATCCCCGAAGGCTGGAAGGAAAAGCAATCATGACGATCAGCGGCATATACCACGGGCTGAATTTCAGCTTAAACGATGGCGGCCGGCTCGATGCCGGATTCAAGGGCGGCGCCGGCGATTGCGTCACCAGGGCGATCGCGATCGCAACGGGCGCGCCTTATCGCCGGGTGTACAACGAACTGAAGCAGCTCCAAACCGAAATGACGGGCGGGCTCAAGCGCTCAGTGCGGGGCGGCGTGGGCACGGCGATCTCGCACAAGTACCTCACCGATCGCGGGTGGCAGCTGTACATCACGAACGGTGAATATATGACGGGCGAAACGATCCCCATGGCCCGGGTGGTGATCGCAATGCAACATCGGCACATGGTGACGGTGGTGGATGGAACCGTGAACGATACCTGGGACAGCCGGCGCAGCTCGCGCACGAAGAATGGCGCGAATCGGCTGCTCGGCTTTTACGTGCTGTAAGTGTGACGGGGCTCACGGATTAGCCCTTTTCACCGTGTGCAACGTGTGTATAATAGAGCCCATATTCACAAGGCACAGCGAGACACACAATGAACGGATTTACTCTCATCGATACCTTCGGCAACGGCATGAAAGTATGGCGCGCCGAAAACGCAAAGCCGGTTGCAGTGCAGCACGGCACCATCCTGATCAAAGGCCACAGCACGTATAAAGTCGGCACCTGCAACGGTTTCAACGCCGAAGGCTATGGCAAGGGATTCGGCACCGTGTTCGGTGATGAGATCTGCCGCGAAGGCATCGATGAGATGGTGTGGATCAACGCACGCCCGGCCACGATCTGCGCCGGCGAGCATCCCGATAATGGCCTGCACGCGCTTGAGGTTGAGATCGGTGATCAAGTCTGGCTCGAAGGCAAAAAGTATGAGATCGCCAGCGCGGCGAATCAGAATCTCAAGCTGATCGAAGTCTGAAAATGTGAAGGGGCGCACGGAAGCGCCCCGGATCATCCGAGATAATACTCCCGAATTCACAAGGCAGCAGGCGACAAAATGACTGATTACTTTTTAGAAGATGAGATGGAAGCACGGGATGAAGAAGTGTGCCAGATCGCGATCAGCAACCTCGCCGAGAAACTGCTTGATGAAGCGATCGCCCAGGGCGAAGCCTTCACGGAAGGGCTGAGCAATTGGGCCATCAGCCAGGCTGAGCAGCAGCTCCCGCGAGCCTTGGAAGAGCTGGCAGCTTTGGAGGGTTGGTAAAATGGATACCCTGATAATTAGCTGCTGCGCAAAGAAGCTCGATCGCGAAGCGCACCCCCATGAGCTGTATCTGAATCGCGCCTGGGATTTCGCCCGCGCGAATCTGATGGATCGGTTCAACGTGATGGCGCTCAGCGCCGAATATGGCCTGATGTACCCGGGCAACACATACGCCCCGTATGAGCGCAAGCTCGATGAAAAGCGCGCGGCCAAGCTGATCGAGATCAGCAGCGACGTGCGCCCCTGCTCGATGCTCAGCGCATTCAACGAAACCGGCAGCCCCAAGTTCTACGTTTACGGCGGCCGCGTATATCGCGAGCTGGTGGCCTTCTGGTGCAGCACCATGCCGAAGGCCGGCTGGGAGTGCATCGAAGTCATCGGCCAGGGCCGGGGATGCGGCGATCATTATAAGGCGCTCACCGAATTGTGATCGCCATCACGGAAGGCCGGCGGGATCCGGCAGATAATGATCCCTCACTTGAACAACGGCGGGCAGCAAAAATGGCTACACGGGAACAACGAATCGCTGAGATCGATTTCGCTCTGAAAGACATTCAGGCCACGCTCGCCATCTGGCGCGATGAAAAGGATCACACTGATCCATACATCGTAAAACTCTTTGCTGAATTTGATGCTCTTATCACTGAAAAGGGGAAAATCCTATGAGCTGGCAATCAATGGATCCGGATGGCTGGATGCAATCAATCGAAAGCTGGCTGCTCATGCACGGCTTCACGGATACCAGCTGGGGTAACGATGTGAGCCCGTCATTCCACAACGATGAGCGCGAGCTGCGCCTATGGATTGACGATTTCGATACGGCTAAGCGTGACGGCAGTGCGCCGCGCTTCGAGCTTCATCAGTACAACGATGGCGAGTTCACCTATGCGCTCGGGCACAGCGAAACATGGCCGGCAATTCAGACCGCGATCGAAGGGCTGCTCATGCTCAGCCAGAAATACCCGAGCCAGGTACTCGGTGAGCCCACCGAGCGCACCGATTTCGACAGCGTTGATCTGCAAGATATCATCGGCTTCGGGCCGGATGAGCTGGCGATCAGCGAAACCACGATCGTGAGCGTGCTGGTGTACCCGGAGCGCCTGTATATCTGCAAGCTGGCCGATGGCCGGCATTGGACAATGATCCACCGATCAGACTACCTGGGCACGCTCGCCGATTGCGAGATCCCGCTGGCTGCCTTCGCCGAATCTGAAGGCATAGGCTCTTAAACTCTCTTTTCACAAGGAAACACCAATGAAAACTTTAATCTTCACGTTGATCGCTCTGCTGCCCCTGGCTGCCCAGGCTCAGGAATACCATGCCTGCATTGTGGTGCCTGAACTCGAAGGCGTGCGCCAGGATACCGATACCCTTGAGATCGAAACCGATCGGATATCGATGGCCACCACGATCCGCGCAAACCTTCAGACGGGCGCCACCGAAGTTTCGGGCTGGAACAATGGCGATTGCGCCGCCATTCTATTCGCCGATGGGCTCACCGTTTTTTGCACCGGCGGCAATGCCACCTCGCTTTCAACGGAAGCCTGGCGCGTGAAAGATGGCAAGGTATCGCTGCTCAAAGGCCGGCACACTAGCGGCATGTTCGGATCGGCCCACAGCCTATTTTCTGGCGTTGCGGGCCTGTGCGAGTAACGTGAACCCCATCACATTCGAGCCCTTCCTGGCGTGTGTAGTGTGTGTATAATAGATCCCTCACAAGGCAGCAACGGATCTAAAAATGCATACTTCACTTTCTTTCGGCGGCGGCGTAGATAGCTCAACCATCCTGGCGATGGATCTGGATCGCGATCGCGCGGCCCAGTTGCTCGGCATCACCCGCGAAGATCTCGATCGCAAGCTGCCCGAGTTCGATGAGGTGGTTTTCGCCGATACGGGCGCCGAGAGTGCGGCCACGATGGCAAATGTGGAGCGGTTCCGGATCGCAGCTGAGGCAGCCGGTAAAACCTTCCACATCGTGAAGAAAACCCCCACGAAGCGAGCCCCCGATCGCACGATCACCGAGTGGCTGCTGCGCCTGGGCACGGTGCCGGTGATGGGCGGCGGCAAGCATATCTGCTCGAAGAAATGGAAAGGTGACGCAATCAAGGATGAGCTGGGCGTTCGGCACTTCATCATCGGGATCGAGGCCGATGAAGGCCGCCGGCTGGTATTCGATGCGCCGAAGGGCGGCAGCACGTTTTGTCATCCGCTGGTAGATCTGGGGCTCACTCGCGCCATGTGCGAGGAACTGCTGCCCCAGCTGGGATTCGCGGGTGTTGAGAAATCCAGCTGTGTATTCTGCCCGTTCAAGTCTGAAGAAGAGCTGCGCTTCATGTGGAAGCATGACCGCGAAGGCTGGGCGCTCTGTGAGCGCGTTGAGGCCGCTTTCGAGGAAGCGAGCCCACGCAAGCACCAGGCATGGCTCGATGCTGGTAAGCCCACCGATAGCGCTGGGCGGGCAAAACCGGGCATGTGGCGCCTTGATAGCTGGGCCGAAGGCCGCCGGCTCTTCGTGAAGCGGATCGATGGGCGCCAGCTCAGCGTTGCCGAGTGGGCCGATCGGTTCGCATCCGAAGCGGATCTCATCCCCGTGACGCAGATCACAGATCGGGCGGCATAGGCCGATATAATAGATCGCATATTCACAAGGCAGCACGAACATGATCACCATCTACCACCTCTCAAGCCTCGATTCCGAATTCGCCCGCGATCGCCTGAACTCCGGCGACAGCGAAGGCAATAAGGGCTGGGGCTCGCACGAAGTTTTCAGCCGATACGCCGATATCACCATGGGCGGCAAAGTTGATCAGGTAAAGGCAGCCTGGGCCGCTGGCGAATACAAGGCCGTTGCCCTGATCAGCGATCAGCACCCGGAAGATCTGGATACTGCTTTTCGGCTCACGAACCACATCGAAGCCGCATGGACGGCAAACGATGGGGTGATCACGCTCGGCCCGAAGGATCGGCAGCGATCCACCAGCGTCGGCGATCTGATGGAAATCGATGGCCAGTTTCACTTGGTGGCCAGCTTCGGCTTTGAAAACCTGGGCGCGCTCGCTTGAGCGCTGCCACCGTTGAGGAAAGCACAATGATTGATCGAATACTGGATGAAATGATGCTCGCCATCGAGCGCACCACCCTGGCCCGCATGGCCGCCGTGGGCACGCTGATCGATGATGAAGCACCCCGCACGCGCTTCCCTACCGAGCTGGCTGCCAAGTTCGCCCGCGAGGATATGCTGCGCCCTTGTAACTGGATAACGGTGCCCGATGGCGGGCAGTTCAAACTTGTGAGGATCGTGATATGAAACGCTATGAAGATTTGCAGCCGAGCCCGGCCTTTCAAGGCATCATGCTCGGCCTGCTATTCGGCCTGATCACCTTCGCCCCGGCCATCATCAGTTGGCTGAGCGGCTAAGTTCATTCCAGTTCGTGCCATCCCAGATCATCACAAGGGTGTCATCCTGGCCCAGCGTGAAGTTGCCCGCCATATTCAGATTACTGCCATCGGTCACAACCGGGCCGGTGGCATCAGTGCCCCGCCATACACTCACGAATCCGATCACATCAGCCGGGAAGGTGGCCGAAGTGATTGCCGTGGTGCCAGTGATCTCATGATAGGCCGAAGTGATTTCTATCGCGGCTGCTGATGCGATCACCTTGATCGAATCTTCTATATCATCAACGAAATTATCCCGCACGGCCAGGTTTGTCACCGCCGCACTTTCAGTGATCCACGTAGTCGGATCGGTGCCCACGTATGAATTGCCGGTGAGAATTGCCGTGGTAAGCGTGCCCACATCGATCAACGTGGTGGCCACCGTCTGCATGGCGTTATCTTTTACGATCGCAGCGCCCGCGCCAGTGATCTGAATCCCGATCCCGGCTGTAACATTCTCGATCGTATTGCCCCGGCACACCACCAGCAGCCCCGAGCTGGTAACAGCGTGCTCGATGGCCGTGCCATCCACATTCACGATCGTATTGCCCACCAGCTCGAACACACCCGCCATGCCATCAGCATCCACAGCGATCGCATTCACGGCCGCCACCGATGCCATATTGATCAGGTTATCTCTGATCCTCAGATCCTCGATATTGTGCGGCGAGATCGCTACCGCTGTCGGCGCATCAATCACATTGCCTGCCACCGTCACCCGAGCAGCATCAACGCCAGCCGTGGCACCATCGAGCAGCAGCCCGTTGCCGGGCACAGCCACCAGCTGATTATTCTGGATCTGCCAGTCATTCCCGGGCGCCGCTTCCGTGCTCACCAGCATTTCAATGGCCGCCCTGAACTGAGCCCCACTATCTATGATGTTCCCTTGAATCAGCACATTCGGCACCTCAGCACCGATAAGAATCGCGCCTCGAGTTGAGGTAAGAAAGCGGCAATCTTCGATCGTTGCGCGGCCGATCTGCTGCAAGTTGATCGCCGCCCTGGCGGATGTGCTGCCGTCGCCCTGAGCACCCATGCGGTTGAATGTGCAGGCCGCAATGGCCACCCACCCAGGATTCACAAACGTGGCACCCGATGTGAGCACGGCCGCCCTGCCGCCATCGGTGGTGGCCGCCGCCGTCAGATCGAAATAGCAATCTTCTATCTGAAGATTCGGCCCCTCGGTGGCCAGGATGCAGGCCGCAAGAAATGGAGCATTGGTGGATTCGGCGCCACCCAGGAACCGGCAGGATCCGAAGCTATAAAGCACCAGCTGACCATCATCCGCCGCATCGGCCTCAACGTCATATTGCGGGCCATTCTGAAACGTCACATTCGTGAAGCTGATGATCGCTTCATTGCCGGTGGTGGCCGTGATCGATGAGATCACCGATGCCTTTGTGACTAGCGCCGTTTGATTCGCCGTATCGCCATCGATCGTGATGCCATCAAAGGTGATCGTCAGATCAGAGCCCGAGAGCGCGAGCATATCCGAGCTGGTGAACTGGCCGCTCAGCAGCGTGCCATCACCATAGATTCGCGCATCGCGGCTGAGCGTGAGCCCCGTACAGGCGAAAACGCCATTAGAGCACTCGATATCACCACCCACATCGAGCAGCCGCTGAATGGGCGTGGTGTCATCTGCCACCCCGTTGCCGATCGCGCCGGCCACGTAGAAATTATTATTCGCCTCAACATCGAGCAGCCGAGCTTGCAGGCCGCCGCCGCCGGCGATGGTGTGGACTAGATAGCTATCCACCGTTTCCGCCGAGCTGGTGATCAGGTAGCGGGCGCCGCCCTGGCGCTGATCAAGGTTATAGCTGGTGGTGATCGCGATATCGCCGGCTTCAAGGCCGGTATCAGCGATCATGGCCGCCACGCTGGGATAGTTGATTGCAAAGCCGCTGGTATCCACCAGCGTCACCACATCATTGAGCACGCGGATCTGAGCATCGTTTGAATCGCGCACCTGAACCGTGCGCAGTCCAGACCATCGAAGATCGCCACGCACCCGGCCGAATTGATCGAGCCGATACGGATCCACCGATTGCGGCACCGTGAGCGCGGAATCGGAGAAGGCCGTGCCGATCGTGCTGGTGCGATTCACGAAGATGCGCAGCGAACCACCCGCGAGCGGATCCCCGTCATCATCGCGGAAAAGCTGAAAGGGATTGATTACCTCATTGCTCATAATGCGTTGTCCGATCTGCTGAGTTCATACCATTCGGAACCATCTTTGATGAGCCATATCGTATCACCCGCCGAAAGAGTTGCCGGCGAAGGCGCATCGTTCAACGTCATATCACCGGCTTCGGTGGGCGTAATGTCATCAGATCCGGCCGCCACTTGAAGCCCCACCAGGCTGCCATCACGAAGCGCCCCGCCAATATTATCGAGATCGCTGGCACCGCTCACCGTGATTTGATGATACGGCCCCACCACCTCGATCGCTGTGGCCGCCACCGTCAGCTCATCCAGATCGGCGCCCAGCGAGTTGATCTCATTTTTCCCGATCTCGAAATTCGCCCGGGTGGTGGCCGCGATCAAGAATATCGGCGTAGTGGTGGTGAGCATGGTGTTATCGAAAACCTGCACGCTCGCGCTGATGGCACCGAGCTGAAGCCCGTTGATCACATTGGTGAGGTGATTGCCCCTGATGAGCGCGTTCGCGATTCCGTTGATCAGGATGCCTTCATTCGACAGATTGCCCACGATCAGATTTTCTTCCACGGCCAGGAAACCGCTCACCGATGCTTCAGCAAAGATGATTGCCTCATCCGCGTGCCCTTCGATGGTGTTGCCCCGGATCGATGCAATAGTGGCCATATCACCGATTCTGATACCCTCGGTGCCGCCGTTGATCCGGTTGCCGGATGCGCGGAAATCCTGAATATCATCGAGCGAAATGCCTACAGCCGAATGCCCGCTGATCTCGTTTCTCAACACATTCACAAATCGAGCTCGATTTCCGTTTGATGCGTCACCCTCGATCTGGATGCCGGCCACGCCGCCGATGATCGTATTGCCGGCGATCATCCAACTATTGCCGATGTTGGTATTGAGCCCCACCAGCACGCGAATCGCTGCAACGCCAGACTGAAGCCCATTGAACTGCGATCGCGCCACGCTCATGCCTTCCGCGTCACCGCGCCAGGCCACGCCCGCCACCACCGAATCAGTGAATCGGGAATCTTCCACCGTCGCACCGAAAGCGCTCGCCAGGTAAACGGCTGCCTCATCCGTGCGGCCCATGCCGATGAACTCACAATCTGTGGCGAGCAGCGAGCCCCTGAGCGTAGCCACGGCCGTTGAATCTGCCGCTGTACCCACGATGGCCGCGCGCCCCGTGGTGATCGTTTCATTGCCCATTGAGAACACTGAGCCGCGCACCTGGGCATTCACCAGCCCTTGCAGGCGGATGCTCTGCCGATCTGCACCCTGAGCCCCACCGAAGAATCGGCAGCGATTCACCTCAAGCACTTGCGTGAAATCAGTGAGCCCATTCTGAAGCCGGATATCGGCCAGGCCACCATCTTGAAAAACGCAATCCTCAAAAACGATCGAGCCGAGCGGCGTTGATACCGTGCCCGCACCATCGGCCTGAGCTGCATTGAAGAGCGCGCCGATCTGGGCAGCGTTCAATACTTCATCGTTGTAAACGAAGATCTCAGAAAAGCGCGCGCGTGCCTGGGTGTTGAATGAGCTATCGGCCCGAGCCCCTACCGCTGAGCGCGTGCCGTTCGGCACATCATCAAACCACTGGCCTTCGGCGCCTGTGCCTTCGGTCGCGAGCACGGCCGAGCCATCCTCAACACCAGCCACATACCATCGATAATCGGTGCCATCGTTAGTGAGCACGGCGAAAACGAAATCAAGATTCTCGATCGTGATCGATGAGGTGAAGCGCACCGAGTTGCCCGAGCTGGTTTGCAGGAAAAACTCGAGCTGGGCGCTCGCGTTCATGCCAATGGTAACGAACTCGGTGGCCAGATCATTCGACTGGCTGTATACGATGTTTTCCCGGGTGAGATCCGTGCCGCTGATGAAGAATCCGAATGTGCCGGTACTGGCATCGATCAGATCACCAGACACCCCATCATCACCTACCTCAATGTAATCGCCCTGGCCATCGAAGAATATCGCCCGGTTCGAGGGATCATTGATCAGCGGCCCTTGCACATTAAATTGAGGATCGCCACCGAGCGCGATGCTATCGCCATTGATGGTGGCCACGCCGATATCCACGATCGAGACTGAATCAGCATTCATTCGCCAGTAATGATCCGGGCCGGTGCCGTCTGGATTGCCAGCGTTGCCGGTGGTGATGATCGTATTGAAAAAACCAGCGGGCGGCGCGAGCGTGTTGATCGTCGGGAAAGTACCGTTATAGGCATCCCAGATCGCCTTCACCTCATCGGCTGATAGAGCCTTTTCAGTCACAAAGGTGTCGATCAGTTCGTTAGGTGTCCATGGCTCAACCGTCGCCGATCCCGCAACGCCGCCCCAGCGAGTGACCGGGTTCGTAGTGGATGGCTCAACATCATCAAACCAGCTTGTAGCATCGAATACACCCGCCTGAGTCGGCGTAGGATTCTCAAGCTCGCCATCGATGTACATCTTCAGCGCAGTGCCATCCTGCACGAAGGTGAACATATGAACATCAGTGCCCGGGAAGAATCGAGCAACCTCTCTCAGCTGATATCGGTTTGTGCCGCCTCCGGTATAGATATCAATAAAAATGCTGTAACCGAGCGCGCTGCCATCCACCCCAACATCAACGTTTTGACCGCCGACACCCCCACTGCCCCAGCTAAAAACTAGATAACTGGTGCCGTTGAGCGCCGTGATCACCTTCACAATCACGTTGATGGTGCCCACGCTCGGGGTATCCACATCAATTAGATTAGTGCCCGAGCCGTCAGCCATGGTATCGCTGGTGGCCGCATACACCGCTTTCTCATAATTGAAAGGCGAAACGATATCGGTATCTTCCGCATATCGAGCTACCGGAAACGCAACATTCATAAGTTTGTTGCGCGGCGTGCCCAGCGGATCGGTGCCGGCCGTTGTAGTCCGGGCCATCAAAAACCAGTAATAAACTTCAGTTTCAAAATTGCCGATCGTCGCGAATACTGCATCGGCATAATCTTGAAAGGATCCAGATATATTGCCGGCTGTCGCAAGGCTCAAAATCTGAGCATCGGAGATCACGCTATCTATGAAAAGAAAGGGTAGCGAAACCTGATAGGCACCTGGCGGCGTGCCCGACGCATACGATCGCTGGTTTCTTATCCCTATTCTTGTCGGGGTCCAGGCGCCGTTTTTGGTTTCGTTGTCCCAGGCATCAACCGTCACACCTACATTTGATTGAGTATCTGTGACATCAACGCCATTGATATAAATTCGCAGTCCGTTGCCGTCGCCGCGCTGCACCCCACAGACAAAATAGGCAACGCCAACCGCGATCGCACCATCCGCCGATTTTGCTTCGATCTTTACTGAATCGCTATTCCCGCGCGAAGTCATCAAAAGCGCGCGGTTATCATCGATCCAAAGGCCAGACCATATTCCAGCATTGTTGAGATTATCGCCGAGAATGATGCCGGCTGAGTTGTCCGCTAATAGTCGGATCCACGCACCGATAACAATCGTTGAAGTACCCACGGCCCAGCTGGTAGAACCGTTGTATATATTCGGCGTGGACTGCTCAAAGCCCCCGCCCCACATCGCATTCACGGCCGGCAAACCATTAGGGATGCCCGGTCCTTCCCGATAGGTATCAGCATCCACCGTACTGAAATCAAAACCGCCAACGTCGCCACTATCTACGAATGAGCCTGATGATTCATCAAGCTGCCAGTAATGATCAGGATTCAGCGCTTGAAGTGTGGCCAGTGCAGTATTAGCCATCAGACCACCCACCCCACAACGGCATTGCCATCGTTGCTATTGAGTTGGTTTCCATCGAATTGAATGCCCCTGAATTTCACCTCACCCACGATCCGGCTTGTGATCTGCAAAAGATCGCCGGCCGATGCCGAAAGCTGGCGCAGTGTGCCGCCGCCGATGAATCGACAATTCCGCCCGATGGTGAGATTCGTGGCGGCGAAGGTGAACCCACCCTGCACGATGATATCCCCGCCCTGATTGATCACTGCCTGCATGGGCTCGGTATCGTTCGTGCCACCATCACCCCGGGCACCGGCCACAAGGAAATCGTTGTGCTGCTCCCGCTCGAGTAGTGCCGCCTGCAAGCCGTTCGCCAGGTTATGAAAGAGGAAATTATCGGGCGTGCCTGTGCCGCCTGCCACGATCACATAGCGTGCCCCACCGTAGCGGGTGCCGGCGAAGTAACCCTCAGTCTCAACGATCGAGCCAGCGCTCAGCGCGTTATCGGATACCATCGCGGCAACGCTCGCCTTATTGATGGTGATCGAATCGGTATCGCCGGCCGAGCTGCTTGCCACATCATCGAGCCGGCGGATCTGAAGCCCGGCAGCGTTCGTGATGACCAGCGTGGCGAGCCCCGAGTAATGCACATCACCGCGCACCCGGCCATAGTCATCAAGGGTATACGGATTGCTCTGCGCCGTGGTGAGTGCCGAATCGCTGAAAATGCTCAGCTGCGTGACCACCTGGCCATTCACGAAAAACTCGATCGTGCCCCGGGCGAGTGCTAGGCCACCGTCATCGAAGAATTGCTGAAACGGATTGATTGCATCATTGGCCAATGGCGGGCGCCTCTTCCTCGGTGGGTTGAGTCAGCCAGGCGATCGGGCCTTGCACGGCGATCTGCGCGCGCGTGCCTTCGCCCACCGTGTTCCGGAATCGCTGCCATGCCTTCGAGCGATTGAGCATGATATTCGCTTCTTTCTCTTTGCCTTCCATCGCTTTATTCACGGCCCGGTTGAATGAAGCCGAGCTGAGCATATCGTCAGCGGCCTTTTTCTTATCGAATGCGCTTTTCAATCCAGACTTGGCCACGCTGGCGCCGGCCGATGCCGCGCGGAAACCTGGCACATACGCCCCGCCAGCAATCACCCGATCACTGGTGGCATCGAGCACCCGGTTCACCATGCCGCCGGTTTCCAGTGCTTGCAGGATCGCCACGGCCGTTTTCGATGTGTTCTCAAGCGCTTTGGCCCGATAGATACCCGTGCTCACCTTGCCGATCGCATCGAAGCGGTTGCGCGCTTCCTCGGGCAGATGCTTGAACAATTCATTCTTGGCGCCGGCATTCCGGCCGAGCGCTTCATAGGCATTCGCGAAACCCTGGCCGATTGATGCGCCTTTCGATCGCGAGCCCATCGTGAATAGATCATTGAGCATGGTGGTGGCAGCCGTCTGCCTCAAGCTCGGTGGCAACGCATTCATCAAACCGCGGAATTTTTGCACATCACCTTTCGTGAGCGCCGTGGCCGAGCCGGTGAGCTTCGGAATAAAAGACTTGCCGAGATCGCGGCCGAATAGCACCTGGGCTTGCTCTTCGATCTGCTTTCGCTTCTGAACTGATTTTCTGCCGGCGGCGTAGATCTTCCCGAGCCCGAGAATATCCGCAACGCCTTGCTGATCCTGGGAAAGCACCTTGTAAACCGCATCAAGGTTTGCGCTCGCGTCATCTTTGAATGGCCCGGTGCGCTGATAACCGCTGCCGATATCCTTTCTCAGCTGATCGAAGCGCGCGTAAGTGGGCGGCCGATCGCCATTGAGTACAGCGTGCAGCTGGCGCTCGGCTGTCGATAGTCCGGAGAGATCCCCGCCCATATCAGCCAGGCGTTGCTCGATATATGCGATTGAGCCCTTCGGGTTCACCTTCTGAGCCGGCTTGATGCCAGCGTTCACCTGCCGATACAGATTGCGCGCCTGATCGCTCAGCGCCTTGATGTTGTCATCGAAGCGCGTGCGCACTTGCGCCTCAAGCAAACTGCGATCGGTGGTGCCGCCGAATTCGCTGATCATTTCATCAGCTCGGGCGCCCACCTCTTTGATGGCCCGCACCTCGCGCGCAGATAGCTCAGAATCCTGGCTCTTCAGAACCGCTTGCTCAACGGCCTTGAATGCCTCGTTCGTGGAATAGTGCGAGGGATTGAGATCAACGCCCAGCTCTTCAGCGGCCGCCAGGATCTCTTGATCGGGGCGCACATCCTTCGCCACCTCACCTTTCTTCCCAGATCTCAGATCGGCCGTGATCTCGGCATAACTGCGCTCTTCGGGCTCTGCGATCTCTTTGGCCAGGGTTTGCGGCGTTACCTCGGGATCGACCCGCACCCGGCGCTGAGCCGCTGCGGCCGCCTGTGCGGCCTGTGAAGGCCGTTTCAGGATGCCCAGGCCGATCACCTCCATGGCCATCGTGGGCACCGAGTGAGCCACTGTGGCGAGCGCTGGGCTGCCTGTGGCCTCAAGCGTGGCATCCCCGAGCCCTTCCTCGGCGCTCTGTATCACCTCAGCCACCGGCTCAAGCACGCCAGCCACGTTTTCGATGTAATCCTGCCCGGTGGCGCTCCCGGGCTCATACGTGAACATATCGCGCGTAGCTTCCACCGTATCAGCCCCGGCAGCTAGATCGCCCTGAATGGCCGATGAAGCCAGCCCAGCGATACCGGCCACGGGCTCAGCGATCGCAGATGAAGCGATGGCCAGGCCAGCTTCGCCGGCGCCTAAAGCCTTATCGAGAAATCCGGGCTCTTCCACCGGGGCGGCCGGCTCTTCGGCCACCACCTCATCATCCGCCCACCATTCACCGCCACCACCGGCGGCCGGCTCTTCGCTTACTGCTTCGTCCGCTTCCCACCACTCGGCCATTATTTCTTCCGCCTGAGTTCGCCGCCCGGGGTGCGGTAGTAAGTGCCAGCCGGCAGATCATCGCGCTCGGCCTGGGTGGTGGGCTTTGCCGGGTTGTTCCGGGTGTATTGGCTCGCCGCTGCTGATCGCTCGGTGAGCGGCTTATACGTGAAATCACCGCTGGCCTGCTTTTCCAGTTTCTCAACGCCACGGCGAATCGCATTCTCGAAATCATCGAGCGCTTCGAGATAAGCCTCTTTGCTCTGCGCCGTATCCATCCGGGCGATCGCCTTTTGCGCCTCGGCCGATTCGATCTCGGTGATCGGGCCGCCACCTTTCAGAGTCTCATAAGCCTGGGCGAACACCTTGCCCTGAACCTGATTCGCTCGCTGCCTGAAATCATAGGCATCTGTGCCGGGCACCAGCTTCGCCGGGTTCACCCAGCCACCCAGGCCCGTCACCGAATCAAGTGCCGGATCATTCCTCAGCCCGTCCACTGCATCGATCGTATCTTGCGCCTGCATCACGAAGGCCGGCAGATCCACTTGCGCGGCTGCTGCCGCCGCACCCTGAGCCGTCGCGCTCGCAACGTCAGCCGTGGTTTCGATCGTTGCCTCAGCACCACCACGAATCTTGCCACCTTCCTTACCGCCAGCCAGATCGCTCGCCAGGCCCACATTGTATTCAGCCGGGGTGATCCGGTTGCCATCAGGATCCTTGAGCGCGCGCGTAACGCTGCCACCGTTCGGCAACTTGAACTGCTGCGCCATGTAGGGATTTCCCTCAGCATCGGTCGCACGGAAGGCCACGCCCACCGTTGTGCCCTGAGCTGCGCCACCCATCACGGTGCGGATCTCTTCAAATACCTGGGGCGTGAACTCGCTCGGAGCACCGCGCGCCTGGGATCGATCCGGATACTTTTCTTGCAGAAAGTCAGTCATGCGCTGGCCATACGCCTGCGCTTCCTCGAAGGTTTCAAACTGCGAGATATCGCTCATGATTTGCTTGGTGTCCTCAGCGAATGAGGCATCTTTCTCAAGCTCGGTTTCACGGCCCACCTTCGTGCGGGCCATCTGCTGATCTTCCACCTTGAGCGCCAGATCGGGATCCTCCACGGCCAGCGCTTCGAGTGCAGCCGGATCGCCCATGAAAGCATTCTGAGCCAGCCGGCCCAGCTCATCCTTTTCAGCCTCAGCCCGCTTGCGATCGCGCCGGCTCATGATGGCATCGGAAACGCCGCCCATTGCCTGACTGAAAAAAGGCGTATACGCCACGCGGCGATTTCCAAACTGAGCCATTTATCTATCCCGATCGATGAAGGCTGAGCCGAATTCCATCAGGCCGCCGCCAATGTCAGCCAGTGCCGCTTGCTCTGCACCTGCCGCGCCTATCTTCAGATCACCCACGTTTCGAGCTGTGCCGATGGTGTTGGCATTCTGGCCGGTGGCCGCACCCTGGCGCAGATTCTCGATGTTGGTGGTGGTGGTGGGCGAGCTGGCCGATGTGAGCAGCTGCATATAATTATTATACGCGGCATTTTGCCGGCCCAGATCCGCACCATACTCAACACCCAGGCGCCCCACTTCAGCACCGCGCTCAGCCGAGCGGCGCCGGAACATATCATCGCGGCGATTCTGCGCATCGAAATAGTAATTCTGCTCAACTTGCTGGCCCACATCGCGCAGCGATTCGCCACGCCTGCCCGAGTACAACGCACCCGAGCCGGCCGCACCCTGATTGACGGTGCGAATACCTTCATCACGGGCCGCCTGATATGCCGGGTTGCTCTGATAGGAATCGCCCACCATGCGTGATTCATCGGTGAGCCCCAGATAGCCGGCCAGATCCTCATCAGTCTCAGCCGAGCGGCCGAGCTGATCCATGTATTGCGCTTTGAGTTCGGGCGAAAGCATATCGAGCCCGGCTCGATCGCGAATCATATCGGCCGTTTGCGGCTGTGGTCCGGTGCCAGCCTCAAAGAATTCACCCTGCATCGGGCCACCTGGGCCGCCCGCCTGCACATCACCCGGCGCCACATCACCACCGGCATACGTCACGCCGAAGCGTGAGCCCAGAGCCTCGGGCGCACCGCTCCACGCTTCCTGCCAGGCAGCGTTCGCCGCGTCACCGTTGCCGCCCTTGATGTTCGGGTACAGGTTTTTGGCCATCTTCGTATGGCCGCCGTAAGAATCCTCGATCTCGCCCGCCAGGCTGGTGAGTTCCGAAGTGTTCGGCATCTGGTAATCGGATGGCAGCTGGCCGGCTTTCTGCATCTGCTCGAGTTTTCGCGCGACCACGCCGGCAGCCTCACGATGGATCTTTGAACCCGAGTACCCCGAGCGCTTATAGCGCACCTGGGCCATGGTCATCATTTCCCGAAGCACGTTGTCGAAGTTATCGAGATTCTGGCGAGACTGGCGGCCCTGGCCGTAAGAGCTGGGGCGGCCGCCGCCCATCATGTTCGTGCCGCCGCCGCCACCCGGGGAAGTGAGCCCGAGCTGGGCCATCAGCTGAGAGTTTGCTGCGCGCTCACCTTCGGCGAACGGGGCGAGATACTGCTCGCTCTGATCGAAGGCATCCTGGGATCGTTGAATGGCCTGATCTGAGGCAAGCTGCTCGCGTTCGGCAGCCTGATCGGCGGCCTTTGAGGTTTTGCCGGCACCTAGCGCGCTGGTGGCCACCCCCACTCCCGTTGAGATCACTGCGCCCCAGCTCATCCGCGTTGCTCCATCTTCAGCATTTCTTCAGCATCCAGCGCCTCGAAACTCGGCACGATCAGCTGCTCTTCAATCTTCTGAAGATCTTTCTCTTCGGTGGCATGGATATTGAGCCAGATCGTATCCTCAAGCGCAAACCCGGCCTTTTTCTCACCGGGCTCTGATTTGAATACGTGTGGCGCCGTCATCGTCACCGAGCTGCCATCGGTGAGCGCGATCTGGATCGAGCCAGATAGCAGGATATTGAAGCACGCATGGCGATGGATTTTGCCCACCACCGTGAAGCCCTTCGGAATCTTCAGCGTGCGGATATACACACCCTCACAGAAATCATGCGAGGTGAGCGTTTCCGGATCCACGCATTCAGTCTCAGCGCGCAGCTTCGCCTCAAGGTCTGAGATGGCAGCGCGATCGCGCACCCGGGCCATCCGTTCATCGGTATACACACTCGCCCGAGCTTCCGCCCGGATCTGATCCACATTCATGAGCTGATGATCCCCTTGGCCTGCAAGTCTGCGATCAGCGTGCCCACCACATCGGCCAGCTCGGCCACTGCCACCGTATCCGCATCGAAGGCGCGATCAGTCGTGACATTGGTGGGCGCATAGGCATCGGTCGCGGCGGCCAGCGCTTCCACTGCTGTATTCAATGCGCGCAGATCGGTGAGGATCTGAAATAGATATTCCTCGAATGAAAGCGTGGCCGTGTTTTCTGCGCCCTCACCACTCATCGAGATCGGCGTATTAACGTCAAGCTGCTCTGAAACTAAATCAACCATCCGGCTCGATCACTGCATTCAATGAGTACAGCTGCACGCGCACGGCATCGGTGATCGTGAAACGGAAAATGAAGTGCTTGAATCTTTGAGTGCGCCCGAATTGCCGCATCGGAACCCGCGCGCCGTAATCGCCAAACTTCCCGAGCTCGATATGCCCCCACGTGGTGAATGTGTATCCACCATCTTTGGAGTACTCCACGATCATCACCGGATCCGCTGTGGGATCTTCGGTCTGGCCGGTTTCCATTTCGAGTTCAACGTAAGGCATCGTCCAATTCTTGAGCGATGTGATCGATGGCGTGGTGAGTTGGCGCCGCATGATGGTGCCGTTCTCATCCTTCGCGCCCTGATCGAGTTCATAGATAAACCCATCCACCACATCAAGCCCGTAAAGCCGATTATTGAAAAGGGTGATGGCACCCACTCGCCAATATCCCACGCCTTCAGACTCACGCCGGTGCGCCAGCCCGGTATTGAAATCGAAGCCCCACGTATAGCCGGCCGTGGGAAAAGTGATGTAATAAATTTTGTGCTCAGGCCCATCGAGAAAGAACCCGATCGCGTCATCAGTCACGGCGAACCCGGGAAAGTCTGGGGTGCCATCACCGCGCACGCGCAAGTGAAACTCGAGGTCCGATATCACGCTCATCTGTGAGCCTTCCATCGAGCGCACGGTGAGATCATCAGCCAGCCAGCAAAAGCGATCGCCTGCATCGGCGAGTGAGTGAGTGGCGGCGATCCCTCGATCCTTTGATGCGCCCGTGATCTGTCTGAGCGGCAACGTGGCATCGTTGATCGTCTGCCATGGCTCGATCGATTCACTGCCCAGCACCCAGAGCGTGCTTTTCTTTTTGATCACCGTCACCACCTGATCAGGATCCTGCTCAGCTGAAGCAAACGTGAGCGGGTTATAGGCGGCGAAGTCTGAGATATCTGAGCCGAAGAATTCATTAGTATCACGGCGCGCAAACCAGCCGCGCTCACCGAGCACCGTGCCGGCCACCGTTTCGAGGAAATCCGGATCGGTCACTTGCACCAGGCCGGCGCCGTCCGTGTAAACGTAGCCCTGGCCCACGCCATTGAGCACCATGATCTGATTATCACCAGGCACAGCGTTCGCGAAGATCTGCCCGCGTCCGGATCCACCCACCGAGCCCAGCACCGTCACCGTGCCAAACTCATTGGCCCTGATCAGATCAGTGCCGGCGATCGCATACATAAACCCGGAGTTCACGAAGAGATTCGAGCGGCCGGCGCCACTGGTGAGCGTTGAAAACAGAGTGAGCCCGGGCACATCTTTCACGGCGCGATAGGTGCCGCTCTTATCTGCCTCGGGCAGCAGATTCAGAACATCCGCGCGAGACTTTATCGCGTTGTAATCGCGGTCTGAGCCACCCAGCGGAATCGGTTGCGGATCACTAGCCAT
>WLWG01000388.1_pt1 | contig 45401 bp, 57 predicted proteins | sample 6712871 | NCBI WGS metagenome assembly WLWG01 (sample SAMN12718693, study PRJNA515312) | sponge metagenome | isolation source: marine sponge | host: Mycale hentscheli | place: New Zealand: South Island, Marlborough, Capsize Point | collected 2003-05-01
ATGCACCCTTGGCGATCAGATTGATGATGCCACCGCCAGCAAACTTGCGTATCTCACCGCCGTTGGCTTTGAGCAGTTCGGCGGATTTTGGGTCTTCAAAAACGGCATTTACAGAGCGAACATCCTTTGGATTGAAGATCACAAGCTCGCCACCAACCTTGAAGCCTGAGAACCCGTCCTTGGCCATCTTTTTTTGAGCCTTGCTCTTAATCGACTCATAGAACTCTTCGCTGGGATGAAAGCCCGAGCTATCGCTTTTGACCTTTTTCTTTACGCTTTCTATTGCCGCACCAAAATCCTCACTCGTACCAACCTTGCCGCGCACAAAAACGGGCAGGATACGAGCGCCCTGATCAAAACTCTCTTCGGTAAAGTCTTTACCCTTCTCCCTGAAGGTGCGGATGTACTTTTCGGTGTACTTAGGGTCTTGGGCAACATAGATCCCGGGGCCAAGCTTGCCGCGCTCAGACGGCTTTAAGCTTGTGAAATCAAGAGAATCACCCTCAAACTTGTCTGTCGCATGGTAATACACCGTATCGGTGTCGAAACCAGCCTTCTTAGCCCTCTCAAGACGATCAGCAGCCTTACCCAAGCCACGGGCAGCTCTCATAACGCCACCAACAACGGGCACCACACCGATTCCCTGAAGAACCGCTGACCCGTAGTTACCCTCGCGCAGATTTTCAACAAGGCTAGGTGACCTCGGGCCTTCCATAACCATGCCAGAGATCGAAACATCACCCGCAGGGAACTCAGGCATCTCGCCGGTAATATCAATTAAGCCAAGCGGATCAGCAAATGCGGCCCCAATGTTGGCCATCTGGGCACTGGTCAACTCGGGCAGCTCAGGGTCAGGGGTTCTCCCCATCATCTGACCGACCGAGCCACCCAAGTTGTACCCAAATATATCGATATCATCCATTCTGGACATTATGCGGCCTCTTGCCGAGCGTCAAAGTATCCCTTCAACAGCGCGAACCACTCGTCGAGGGTGATAACCGCTGTACGAGAGTTATCTCGCGGCAAATTTTCGTTAATCGCATACAGCGGCAGGCATACCCTGATCGCCTTATTATTAAACTTGTATATCAGAATCGGGACATTATCACCACAGGCCGCGCATACCTGATCCCACCACGCGGTTGCGTACCACCAGCCAGACTTGTAAGCCTTACACTCGATGGAATGACCCGGGATCTGAATATCACACAGGTCAGCGGTTTGGTATTGATCAAGATTACGCTTGCAGGTAAAGCCAAGGGCATGCTCTTCGGCAAAACCATTGATGCGCTTTACGCAATCGCGCTCGAATGATGCCCCTTTATTTCTTGAATCCGCCATCGGGACAGTTTATGCGAAAAAAAAATAGAAATAAAATTTTATAAGGGTTACCTTTACCGTCCTTCCAAGAAAAAACCCTGCTCAGCCGACATCAGCTTTTGCTCCCCTTAGCAAAAAACTGAAGGGCAGGGTTCCTTTCTAAGCAAACAATACCCTTACAGAATTTTGGTGGCTGGGTGCGTAAAACCTTGCTATAGCCATCGCGCCACAGGCGGTCGCCAAAAAGGGGGGTGTGGGGGTCGCAATCTAACGCGATTTCAGCCCCTTTTTCCGGCCCCATAGGGTTCCTTTGCTCGCGCCCGGGATCGCCTGAGAGGCCTCTGAGGGCGCTCTGAGGGCGCATAAACCATGCAGGACGCGGTCATGACGCAGGCCGTATCGCCCCTGCTCAGAGGAACGCAGTCTTGGCGCAACCAGAACAACCTCTGCGTCTTGCGTAAGTCATTGTTTTTGCAGGGAATTCCCCAAAAAAAGGGCAAAACCAGCATTTTTGTAGAATTTTGAGGGGCCGGGCGGGAGGCGGGGCCAAGACGAGGTTCTTTTTCGGAATGCGCGAAACCGGCAAGGTTAATGGTCTTTGTCGTTGAACTCCGCCTCTACGCCCAGCAGTTCATTCAGCCGGTGCTTGATGTCTTCCTTGTTCATCTTCTGCAAGTCTGCGTTGATGTTCAGGTTCTGGCTGCGGTGGATCGTCAGCCCTGCAAGCTGGTTCAACTCCTTCACTGCGCTCACCGCTGCGTTGTACGCTCCTGTCTCGAAAGCCGTCTCCGCAATGTTCCACAGCATCGCCCCGGTCTTCTGCGGTGTGATCGCGTACTTCTCCCGCAGCTCGTCCTGCTTGATGCGAACCGCTCGCGTGACCTTCGGGAAGTCCTTGCCGTTGAGCATCTTGGTCGCGGCGCTTGCCGGGAATGAGAACCCAGCCCTTCGCGCCGCTTCTGTCTGCCCACACGCGCCCTCGGTGTAGTGCCAGACGAACGCTGTCTGCATGTCGGTGATCCCTGCCTCGTCGTCCGCCAAGAATGTCTTGGGTGTCTCGACTAACTGCTTGCGCTCTTTCCTCGGCCTTCCCCGTCTGGGCTTTTCGTCAGCCATCCGCTGCTCCTTAATTCATTGAACACTACCCGCGCCTCTTCCTCTGAAAGAGGCGCTTGCCTGACGCTCTCCCGCTCGTCTGAGTTCATCAACCTCCATCGCCTGAAGTTGTTTTCCTCACCCGATTCCTGATCATACACGAACCTCTCCATCCGCCTTCTCCCTCATTAGGGTACAGGGGGCAGGGTACAGCGCATCAAAACTTTTTTAAAACTTCTATGAGCACTTCCCACTGTCCATACCCATTACTGTATATATATATTTATATTTTATTTAAGGTACCCTACCCTACCCTGTTAAGAACATTAAGCATTTCAAGCACTTATAACACTTTCAAATAGGGTATCAATTGACGTACCCTTAGAAATCTTTGCCCCAACTGTCGCTAAACTTGTCGCCACTCCCAATTTCCACCTTCGTGTAGTCCAAGTCGTACACTTTCTTGCCATTACTTTTGCGCGGTTCCAGCCCAAACTGCGCTAGTACCCTGCTCGCATCCTTGATATCCGGCATCCTTGGCTGACCTATTCCGAGGTCTCGTAGCAGCTTTGTCATCTGAACTGGCTTGGTGTTCTGGCTCTGGAAGTGTACGTGTTCGAGGATGAGATCTTCGACGGTGCTCTGGGTGCGGTAGGTCTCGTTGCTGCTCTGGAGCAACTCTCGCTCCTCTGCGTTGAGATACCAGCTCTCCCTTTGGTACATCGTCTCCCTGATCTCTGCCCACAACTGCTGCATGTCGATCCCATGGCTTGCATTGATATCGGTCACGGCGACGACCCAGAACCGTCTGTTACCTGTGGTATCAATCAAGAACTCACGCTCGTTGACGCTGCCGTAGAACGCGGTTCGTCTCTGGTACGTGGTGCTGGCCCGGTCATAGGGTAGGCGCAGCTCGTCCACCTTCTTGCCCGTGAACTGCTTTAATGAGTCTATGTCCGCCCTCTTGAACGTGCTGCCCAGCTCACCTAATTCTGCTATCCAATGGCTCACCACCTGCTTCACGCTGTCCTTGTCATTTGGGTTGAGCGTGGCCCCCTCTAATAGCCAGCCCTTCTCGTAGTCCGCCAAACGCTTAAACCAGAGGGTCTTACCCAAGCCCTGAGCGCCTTGGAAGACCAAGATCCCTTCGAGGGATACACCGTTTGGTTCAAAGGCTGCGGCCACGCAACCGATAAGCCACTTGGTCATGAGCATCTCTTTCAGTGGCTCGTTGGTGCTCTTGATCGTGCTCAGGAACTCCTGCATCCGACTGGTGCCGTCCCATGGCTTACTCTCAATCCATTCCTTAACCGGGTTGTACTCCTTCGCCAAGAGCTTCAGGTAATCCCTCACCTTCTGGTATGGCACACCCATCTGGATGCAGCGATCTTCGATCTCGATCAGGCTCGACTCGTCGCGCATGTCTGCAATGAAGTTGCTGTGCGGAATGTTGATCTCCATCGCCTTCTTGATCACGTTGTAATGTACGCTGATCTGATTGACCGTCAGCACACCCCGGACATTGTCCTTGGTGTTCAGCATCCGACCCTTCTCGCTGGTGTTCCACTGATACTCGACCGGCACATCAACCTTGTTCAAGTCGGGCAGTAGCTCACCCTCCAGCGCGTGGTCGTTGTAGTCACCCTTGCTCTGCGGTATCAGAACCTCGGCCTGAGCGCCGATACGACGCACCACCTGCGCGGCTTTAACTGCCTCAACCTCTCCGGTCTTGGTGTCATCACAGTCGGCAATAAAGACGTGCTTGGCCTCGGGAAACCATCCGCTGATTGTCTCTGCGACCGGGGATAGGTTGTATGCGTCGAAACAAATAACCACGGGCTGACCAAGGTCGGCGTAGTAACTCGCACCCGTGGCGTATCCCTCGACATAATTGATGGTGTGCGCCGTCCGCATCTGCTGCGGGTCGATAACGAAGAATGAACCAGCCTTCTTGCTGTGCTTCATAAAAAGCTTCTGGCCATCGCCGTCGATGTACTGCAACCCAACGATCTCAAGCTTCTTATCAAGCATGGGCAGAACCAGACGATTGCCCCGCTGCCTGAGACCATGGTTCTCTACGCCCTTGCGCTGAAGGTATAGGTTGTCCTCTGTCGCCTCGGGATAACTGTCCCAACGCTTCTGTGCAAGCTCAGCCGCCTGCCTCTGATCTTCCTCTAATTCCTTGGCCTTCTGCTCGGACAGCATCCTGATCTGTTCGCGCTCCTCGTCGGTCATCTTGTGGTTCACCGCGTTGTCAGGCTTCCACGTCGCGGTCGGCTCATCGTTGCTCACCGTGCGATCACCACAGCGACCGAAGGGTACGTCCTGATCCAGCCACACCTGATACCACCCGACGAGCTTCTGCTTGCCACCAACGTCCATGTAGGCGCGGCCAATGTCACCGCCTATGACTAATCCCTTTTTAGACTCTAACGTCATGCCATTCGACAAAAGAAAAGACTCGAACTCACCGCGCAGGTCACCACTCAATGGTCGGCTGAAGTCTTTGCTTTTGCCGTCAGTTATTTTTAATCCCATGTAAAATTCACCTTGATCACGTTTTCCCAGATGTGCATAATAGTACAACATTTTGCAAACACACAAGGAAAAACGATGGGAATCATAGCAACTGGTGGCGGCGGATCAGACTTCGAGCAAGTCCCGACTGGCACACACAACGCAATCTGCTACAAGTTGGTGGATGCTGGAACCTCTTTCAATGAGTACCAAGGCGAGATCAGCAAGAAGCACAACGTATTTATATTTTGGGAATTACCCGAGCTGCGTATGGCCGATGACCGTCCCATGTCAATCAACTGCCAGTATACGTTAAGCCTGAATGAGCGCGCAAAACTGCGGCAGCATTTACAGGCATGGCGCAACAAATCTTTTACCGAAGAAGAGTTGGCATCCTTTGACCTGACCAAGATCTTGGGCACAACGTGCAAGGTCGATGTCGGCTTAACCAGTGGCGGCAACGCCAAGGTTCAGGGTGTCTTCTGCGCCGATGGTGGGGCAAAGAAAGTTGCAACCGTCAACGATCAAGTGGTCTTTGATCTTGAAGATTACTGCAAAGAGTTTTCTGGCAATTCCGATAAAGCCAGCAAGGATGCATGCGATATCTTCGAGGAATTGCCTCGGTTTATGCAGTGGCAGATTGGCGGGTGCGACGAGCCGGGCAAAGATCATGTCGAGCCATGTTTTGAGCTGCAAGCCGCAATGAAGAAGGGTGGCACCGTTGCGCCTGATCCCGCCCCAGCTCCAGAGCCTGCTCCTAAGAAGAAGGCCAAGAAGGAAGAGCCGGTAGTGGACGACGATTTCGACGACGACATTCCGTTTTAAGGGGGCTGCAATGAAGAAGAAGATTAAGCGAAGCCGTAGATCGGTTAAGAGTGAGTTGGTCATCGACTACCTCAGTCAGTTTGGAGAGACCAAGCCAGACGTGTTGGCGCAAGAGCTGGGCGTAAGTAAAAGCCTTGCGTCAGTCAAGCTGAAGGAATGGCGAGAGGCTCAGAAGAAAGTTGCCAAGGCACTATCTGTCGCAGTCTCTGATGGCTCAACCGCCAGCTACTATGAGCTGCCGAAGAAAGCCAAAGAGCTTCAAGATCTGATATCACATAAGAACATGAACGCTCAGATCGGTGAGATCTTTAGGGCAACCTATCGATACGGTGAGTCGTCGCATAGCAGTGAGCTGCGTGATGCCAAGAAGATTCGTTTTTACATTGACGCTGAGATCAAGCGACTGGAGCAGTTATGAGGATTCGACAGATCATTGCTGACGCAAAGCACCCAATCTTTACCCCATATGCTGTGATGGTAGCATTCGGTATCGGATTGATTTTAGGATTCGGTTTAGGCTAAGGGTTCCATCACGGCCCTCCAACAGTGTTCCCGTCCACTGAGCCGCCCCGGCGGGACTAATTAGGAAACCCAATGGAATTTAAAGAAGGTATCTACGAAGACCTCGACTACCCCACCTATGACTCGATCCCTGCATGGAGATCTCACGACCTGACCTCAATCGCTAAGTGCCCGTTCACTTGGAAGAACCGGACGTTCAACAACTCCCCGGCGCTGCTTGAGGGCCGGGTGCAACACACCGTGTTCTTAGAACATCACAAGTTCTTTAATGAGTTTGCGATCGAGCCGTTGGTCGATAGGCGCACAAAAGCAGGCAAGCAAGAGTACGCCGAGTGGCTCGAAGATCTTGGTGACAAGACACCCTGCAAGCAGGATATGTACGACATCTGCATGGAGCGCCGGGAGGTAGTCTCTGACTTCATACCTGAGCCGGATCATCGGGTCGAGCTAACGCTTTGCTGGATGTGGAACGGTCAACCCTGCAAGGGAAAGCTAGACTGGCATACCGGGACGGACATCTGGGATCTCAAGACCTGCCGGGACGCTTCACCCCGTGGATTTAGGAGCGCGATCAACACATTCCGATACCACCAACAGGCTGCGTATTATCTTGCTGGTTGTCGGGCGGTTGGCCTGCCGACAGAGAAGTTCTACTTCTTGGCTCAGGAAAAGGCAGCGCCTTACCCCTACTGCGTGTACACGTTGTCCGACGAAGCCATAGCCTATGCTGACGCTCAGAATGAGCAAGCCATGGCCATTGGTATCAAGTGCCGGGAGCAAGACCTATACCTGCCATACAACCAAGAAGGCATCAAGGAGTTTGGCCTTGCTGACCTTAACTAAAGAGGAAAAGGAACGGGAAGCTAAGTGGGCGGCGGATATCAAATATCATGCCGCTAGAAACGTCTGGAAGAAAAGGCACGAAGCAACGCCAAACAATCCGCCGCATCGCCGGGTAACTTGGGGGCAGTGGTTCGAGAAAAAGTTTGGCGAGAATCTTATTGAGTATGCTGAGAGAAAGGCAAAGGAAAAGAAAAAGTCAAAGTCTGTTTAGTTCTTCACTTGCCAGCCTGCCGGTTTCCCGATTGAACTTCATCGCAAGGTAGTCGTGGATTCGGCTCAACTCGTAGGCTCTGATATCCTCGTCTTCTTCTCCTACAATTCTGTCGATCATCGCTAACACGCGAATGGTTGGTATGTTTGATTCTCTTTGCATGGCTTAATCCTAAGTCAAATTGCAGGCAAAAAAAAGCGGCCTAAGCCGCTTCTTGTACCAATTATTTTTCATCTTTTTCAAAGGTCAATTGGTAGTCTTTGAGCACCACTCCGAGCTTGACATTGCCCCTAGTATGTTGAGCGACCCAGACCCGTTTGCGAAAAGATCCGTCCTTGTTCCGATACACTCGCCAATGACCCCGAACTTGATGCAATCTTTTGGCATGCTGAGGATCACCAATTGGCGTAACCTCGCGCATCTCGTGTTGCTCTTTTGGCAAAACAATTTTGGCGCGGTAGTAAGAATCGTGAGGTCGCAGACTGGGCATCTTGCTTTTCTTGCCAGTGACAACCATAACCGGCTCGTAACTAACCCAAGGGTAATTCAAAGTCTGAATCAACATGCAAACAAAAAGGGTCATACGACCGAAGAAAAAATCTTCCATGGTCGATGTCCCCTGAACGGAAGCATTGGGAGCATACATAGATTTCAACACCGGGTTGGTATGTCTGACGATTGATTCAAGAGATTCATGTACATGATCCATTCCGTAACAGCGTCGAGCGATGACGCTGGACATAATCGGATAATGCTCAGTCTCGTTGTTCTTCAGAAGCTCTCCGGGCCAATGTGATTCTCGATCACGGTGATACTGAACACCCCACCAGTGGTATCTGCCCTCCGTAAAAAACTGAAACTCAAGATGAGTGTTCGCGTCTTCCACCAAGCACCCAACCACTCGGTTATGTTCGTCAGGAAACAGATCGCACTCTACATCCACGTCTGTTTTAGGCGCTGAAAACTCAACCCACATCGTCGGAAACGGGCTGCGAACTTGCGGCAAAATGCCAGAGATTAACTCTCCAGTTGGCCTTGTTAGTAGTGGCAAATCCGCGATGTATTCACTCAGTTCTTGGTCAACGTCGAACCGTCGAGCCAGTCTGATCGTGCGCTGCTCGTTGCTGGCTGTCCTCTTGAAGTCTTTCATATCGAACTTCTTTTCGGCCATCCCGCCAAAGCCTTGAATCCTAGACTGTGGTCGATCGAGCGCGTGGATGACCGACCCGTGCAATTCTCCTACGTTCATACTTCTCTCTCCCCGGCGGCTTACGCCGCCTCTCCCAACAATTCGGTAAGAACGCTTAGCACTTCACAAAGCTTGACGGTCTGCTTGTCGCTGATCTTCTTGCCCTCAAACCTAGCTTTATTAATTTTCTCAGCCAGTAGGTGAGCTGAATCAGCCAAGACCTGCGCCCTGTTTATTTCTTTCTGAAAGGGCTTAACTGCTTTTGCCATAAACTCATCGTCAGCCAGATCCTCTAAGTCTGCCGTCTCGCAGTTGACCTGAATGACCGTCCCGTTCGTTGCTGCAAAGGTCACGCCAGAACTAAGGCAGTGTCTGTTCAGGCTTCCAAAAAATACGTTAAGCCGAGGCGCGACCATGTTGATCAGGTCGCAGATATCGTCATTGCTCATCTTGTTTGCAACGTCTAAAAGTTCTTGGTGTTCCATCATCTTCTCCTTGCGGCGGCTTACGCCGCCTTCCTTGTTGCTGTTAATGTTGCATCCCCGTGCCATCCTGAGACTCGTGGCTTCCAGCCATCAACCTTGAGTTCTTCGGCTCTAGCATATGCCTTGCGAATGTCCGTGAATCTTTCGTGGATTCGATCAACCTTTTCTTCTTTAGGTGCGGGATAAAGATCTTGGCCTTGACGCTTCTCAATCAACTTGCGAAGAGAGGCAACGTGATCGGTCATTGCTTGATACTGGAGGTTGTTTTTGCGAGCAACTCGAAACTCTTCGTCGTAGTGATCGAGACCGTCAAGGTCGATCAACTTCATACCAGCAAGTTGGCCTTGAATGGAGTTGATGATTTGAGTTGTTAGCTCGTGGCTCTTCTCAATCGGAAGCTCATTCGATCCCGGGCACTCGCCCTGAAACATCCCCCAATCGACGGTGTAGCCGTGCTTAGCAATCATGCCGGTCTTGTTGTTAACCGCCTGCACTGAACCGCATACTTGGCAGGTTCCTCTGTGTGTGTGTCTTGCCATCATGTTTTCCCTTTGGTTATGGGGGCAAGCGCCCCCGACAAAAGGAATAATCGCATAATGCCGTGTCGTTGTACACACTTTTATGCAAATAAATGTAACTATTTGCAGGTCATTCCAAACTGTTGTATCTCTCGATAAGCCGCTTCTTATCGTGCAGCCAGAAAACCAATAAGTATCGGTCGCCGCTCTCTACCGCTAGGCCACGGTGCAGGTTGGTGAAGGAAGGGAATATCAATGCGTGTCCACTGGGTAGCGGGTTCAGGATGCCGTGGCGATGAAACTCTGTGCCACCACCCTTGTACTCATCGGTGTTGAGGGGAACCACCACGCTGATGTCGGCGCTCTCGTCGTGATGCCACGCACCTTTCTGCTTATCCTTGGGGTTGTAGTTTGCAATCTGGATCGAAGAAACGTCCCGGCAATCCCTGTGGTACAGCGTATTGAAGATCGGGTTCAGCACGTTCTGCACGACGAACCACATCGTTCGGTACAGCTCAGGCACATGCTCTTGCAGCACAATCTCAGGGATCTGCCTCAGCTCATCCTCAGCTTCATTTGGCTCAAAGGGTATCTCCTGCTCCATGTGCTTGATCTCTTCGACCAACATCTTGCAGAACTGCCTTCGGAACAACGGCACCCGGTACACCTCGGGAAAGATCTTCTTGCATAGCTGGGACACAGGAGTCTTCTGTAGGCGCTCCCTGCCATCCCTGGCCCTGAACTCAGCAATCATCGGAACGGTCGCCTGAACCGCCTTGTAGAGCGGCTGGTTAACCATCCAATGCGACTGCATTGACAACATATAATTTTTCATTTCATACATTTGTGCAATGATATACAATCCTATACAATTGCTCAATATCAATTAGAGATCCGTCATGGAAACCGAAGACCAAGCAGCGTTAGACAGAAAAAGAAAGTCGCTGGCGATTGACCTCGAAACATACGAGAGGCTACGCGACATCTGTGCGCGAGAGCGACGAACAATAATCAGCCAGTTGCAACTCATGATTGAGCAGAAGCACGACGACCTGTTCGATAGGGATAATCATTGAAAAATTTATTTAAGAGAAAGCCGACCCAGATTCCTCAATCCTACCGCCCTGTGGCAGAGTCTAAGGAAGTTATCGATCTGTTTGGTAGGATGACCTTACACCAACAAGCCGCGCTCCTACGGCTCTGTAGTCGCAACCTGATGATCGACGTTGAGGGTGACTATCATATGGGCTATGACTTCGACTGGAACGTCAGTGGCGCAATGATTATCGCCACCCCAGCCGAGCCAGACCTACCAATGCTAGGCGAGGGAAGCGATCCCGCCTAATGGCCCTCTGAGCCGCATAGCAAGCTCCCTGTCCTTATCTGAGGGCAGAATAGTAGGAGACATCGCCGGATCTATCTTTCCCATTGCTGGAGCCGTTGACGGCTTCTGTGATAGCGGTTCAAATGCAGGCGAATCCATTCCAACATCTGGTACGGTCATTTGATCTAACGCAGAGAGATCTGGAGATTTTGGCTTGGGCGCTTCTTTGGCGCTCTCAATCATTTTTGCGCCTTGAACGCCTCGCTCTAATTGACCTGTCTCTGGGTTGACCTTATCAGGCGCGAAGCTTTCATCTGTTAGCTGATCAAAAACATCTGTAGCGCCGCGAGAAACCGCCTGAGTGACGAAATAAACGCCGGGCTTTACCGCATCTATTTGTGCCGCCAACTCTCCAGCCACCTTGGGATCTATTAGCGCCTCAATAAGCTTGTCCTCATAAGCCTCTCTCTGAAAACCAAGGGTTGCCGCCATCGTGTCATCGAAGCCACGGATTGCAATACGTTGAGGAATTTCTATGACAGCCCTGAGCGCATTGGCCGCAATTCGACCACCGCCGGTAACGTCTTTCTCTAGGAAGTTTCTGAGTGCCAACAGCGGCTGTGTTGGCGATCCGCCCTGCGTGGCAATGTAACTTGTTGCCTGCATCATCTCGACGAGATCAACAAAATTCTCTAACTCTTGCGGCTCCATCATAGCCTCAAAGACCTTTGCCTTTGTGCCTCTGGCCTTAGCTCCACCGCGACCCATCATCACCTTCCCGCGAATGCCAAGCCTAGACAGAAATTTATTCTGAACACCTAGAGGGTTGATGCTCGATGTAATTGCATCGTCAAACTGTGTGCGTAGCCATGTGCCCTTGATGTTCTGCCAAACCTGCGGGTCTTGGGTCTGGATAAGTCGCCTAAGATCCCTAATATCTTTAGGCTTAGCAGTACCGTTAAACAACCGCTTAGTTATCCTTGCCGCAGCCTCTCCGCCTAACTCAGCCGCCTCTGCAAAGCTCCTAACAACGCCACGTTCTAAAGCCTGAAGGTGACCCTTTGAGGGGTCATAGATTGCAGCAGCTCTGGCATATTCTGGGTTGGCAACCTTTAATCGCTCAGAAACCTGCGCCCTGATCTGGCTAACCTCTCGCTTCAATCCTTTCTGTCCATCTTTAGTAAGACCCTCGATAAGCGGCCTGAAATCGTTGGTTAGAGCGTTATGTAGCATCTCAGTGTTGTCTTTAAGCCCCATCTCGGCTTGATTAGCGCCACCGATAGGTATTCGATTAGGGGAGAAGCCAGTAAAGTCGCTAAGTGCATCAACCATCGCCTGCTTAACGCGCCGAGCCTCACCCCGAAGATTTGCGTCTCCCAGCTCAGCCTCAAGCTTTGTCACAATGTCAGAAACATCAATGGGTATGTCTAGATCAAAGGCGTTTTTGTACACCACCCCTGCTCTTTCCTGACGCTTAGCCGCAAGCTTCTTCAACACCTCGTCAGCAGCCTTAGCTAGATCTGACTCTGGGTCTAAAGCCGTCCTACCCGAAAGCCGGGCTTGTTTCAGTTCTTGCAGGTATTTGCCCTGAAGGATTTCGTCAAAGAAAACGTCAGCGGCCTCCTCAACCTGTAATTGTCGGTTGTGGTAAAAATCCCACAGCTTTTGTGAGCCGGGCTGCATCTGTAGGTAACGCTGAATCTGTGCAGCATTTGACATGATCCCTTGAGCCTCTGCCCTTGAGAGGTCTACATTGAACTTTTCTTTCGCAAACGCGATCTTTTCGTCAACAGTCTTTCCGCCGTCTGTCAAAATAGTCTGCAAGGCAGTACGACCGTCCGCACCGGGAAACTTCTTTGATGTGGTTCTAAACGCATTACCAGCAAGCTGAGCTGCTTTGGTTCCGAACGGGAACGCACCGAAAGCCGCACTCCAAGCCAGATCATCTTTTAGCTGAGAAACCTTTAACGGAGGCCCGTCAAACATGGCAGATATGCCAGCCCTGCCTGCGTAAGCCGCGCCGCCAGCGGCTGCGGTGCCCGAACTTCCCCCTGCCGCAGCGCCTGCGACAGCGCCAACAGGGTTCCCAGTTGTCGCCGCACCTACAAATGCGCCACCAACTAAACCTAACGTACCACCACCAAGTTCAGCTAAAAATTGTGCTGTCGGCCCTGCCCATCTGGCCGAGTCAACCAGAAGGCTATCCCTAAATTCCTTTACTGGCTTGTTGGTGTATGGATCTATGTAGGCAATATCTTCGTCTTCATCTAAGAAGTAAAAGTCAACGGGGTCTATACCCCTCTCAACCAGCTCTGGGAATCGCTGCTGAGCAAGCCAAGCTGTCTGGTAACCTTGATCGTTTGACATGCCCTGAAGCAGCGCCATCCCGACACCAGATTTGTTTTCTTCTCTCTCTAAAAGAGCCTGCTCTCTAGGGGAAGGTGCAACGAGCTGAGACGTTTGAGCCAGCATGTTGGTTCTGTGTAGCTCAACAAATTCAGGAGTGTTTGCCAAATCCTCTTCCGTAATGCCTTCTTCAACTTCGTAAACAATCCCGTCATTGTTGTAATTAATATTTACAGGCATTTATTCCCCCGACTTCGGAACTTTTTGAATATCAATACCAGATAGGTCAGTATTTACCGAGGGCGAAGTTTGCATATCAGCAAAGAAACTCTCCCTGAAGGCTTTCGCGGTTTCAGGCTCTTGCGATGCCAAAGCCTGCAATTCAGACCTTTCTTCCGCCGTTAAGAATTGGTTCTCAGACTTTTGCCGCCAAGAAAGTTCCCACCCTTGGGCCAACCGAAGTCTATCAGAATCAGTTTCCGCATCCTTCAAAAGCCCTTCTGCAACGGCCTTATTGTAATCCTCAGCCTTCTTTATGTTTAAATTGGCGATCCTTTGCAAAAAAGCCGCCTGCTTCATTGCACCGTTATAGGTGGAAGAAAGCGTTGGGGACGCGGCAAGAAACAGTCTCATCTCCATTTCTGTGATCGCGCCTTTAGTGTCGCCAATTAATCCCATTGCTATTCTGGTGCCCAAGGTCAGCGCGAGCTGTTGATCATCGAGACTTTCGTCCGGCCTAACACCAAGCTCGCTCAAAACCTGCCTAGCAGGTAGGGTGCCAGCCGCTATCCGCCCCCAACCTTCTGGGCCAAGTCTAGCGAGTTGCAACATAAATTGATTTGTTAACTGGTTCTGAGAAACAGCAGTCGAGGCATCTTTAATCCATGTCTCTTCTAACTTGATTAAAGCCTCTCCGGCTTTTTTCTCTAAAGTCGAAGGAGGCATGACCCTGCTGTCAACACTAACGGTAGAAGTCGGTAGCTTGATTTGCTTAGCACCCGGAATCATCCTGATAGCTGCAACTTCAAATTGATTGCTTGGGTTCACTTCTACAGTTTTTACCCCGCCGTCCTCTGTAGGCACTTCGTAAATTATTGGATCATACGGTTTGTTAGAAAGCTTTATTCTTTCAAGCTCGATCTTGTTCAAATAATCTTTTGCAGACTTCTCGTCAGCCATAGCCATCTGCATTGCCTGCAAGCCGACCTGTCGATCAAGCGCGATCCTGCTTTCTTTAGACTTCCGAAGCCGGTCGTTGAAGTTAGAAAAGCCAACTCCCGCACTGCGGAACGCACCAGCTCTTGGGTCAGCAGATAGCATTGCAGCGCCTATATCGGAGGCTAAGTCATAAAAAGTTGGGCGCGTTGACTGAGAAAAATACGGCTTTAACCGCTCAGCGTACTTTTTGTAACTCTTGTCAAAATCAAAAGGCTCCGGGGTTTTTGGCTTCATAGCAGCCAGCATAGAGTTAATTTGCGCCTGCATCGGATCAACGGTTGTTTCTGGAGCTTCTGGCTTAACCTCCAAAACTTCGGTCTCTGAAACCACTTCGGGTGTCTTTAAGGGATCAACAGTCCCGCCGTCAGCAAGCCGCTGGATCTGCTGCTCTAACTGCGCTCTTGATATGGCCATTTATCGACTCCCAGAAAGCTGGCTAGACGGGTTGTAGTAATTGCCTAGCGCACCTACCGTTGCAAGCCCTGTCCCAAGACCTGCCTGCATTGCAGACGGGGCTTGCCCAAAGTTAGTTTGAAACTGCGTCTGACCTGCCGGAGCCATGTTCACAAATGGCATTAGGGCTTGGTACTGAGCCAGAGGTGCCTGCTGTGCTTGCAATAATCCAGCGCGTTGCGCGTCAAGCTGCGCCTGCCTGTTCTGCTGGGCCATGCTTCCGATGCCCTGCATCGCAGCGACATCCTGTGCGCCTGCCTGCTGAGCCTGACTGCCAAGGCCGCTCAGGAATCCACCATAGCCCGTCTGAGCCTGACCAAGTGCCTGACCTCCAGCCGCTTGCTGCGCTCCGATTTGGCCGTACTGGCCAGCGAGAGTGCCTGCTACGTTCATTCCTGTCTGTCCTGCCGCCTGTCTTGCTGCCGCGCTTTGCTGACCGTAGCCGGACAATGTTTGACCTAAGCCGGTTCCAGCCGCGTATCGTTGCTGCGCCATCTGGCCTAACTGACCGCCTAGCTGCTGCTGAGCGCCCAACTGAGCCTGAGCGGTTTGCTGGAGTAGATTTCCATACCCTTGTCCAGCCGCAAGTTTCTGTCCTGCCGCCTGTTGAGCCATGCCAGCGACCTGTTGGCCTGCGCCATACCTTTGCTGGGCACCTTGGCCTAACATGCCTGCCAAGCCTCTAGACGCGGCCAGCTCGCTCGCTGCGCGTTGTTGTCTTGAGCCAGCAATGTTTTGCGCGGCCCCAAATCTTTGTTGTGCTGCCTGCTGCGCTCGATCTACTAATCCTCTTGCGCCACTCAGCTCTTGACCGGCCAATGACGCTAACCCAGAAGATGCTGCTCTCTGAGCCTGCCTTTGCCGCTCATCCTCTCCAATAGCCGTCTGCTGAGCCTGCTGGAAGCCGCGTGAGCGTAATTCGCCAACAGCCTTACCCAAACCTCTGCCCATTGCCTCGGCTCGCTCTTGGCCAGTTAGCCTAGCCCTAGAGCCAAAGGCCGACTGTCCGCCGGTCTGAATATCTCTAGCAAGCTGAGCCGTATCCTGCTTGGCCAAGCCCTCTCTAGCATCTTCGATCATCTGCTGAACGACTTGATCCTCGTAAGGGTCTTGGTACTTAGCAGTAGCACTTGCCACGTCAAAATCGCCAGTAGTCTTCCGCAACTGTCCTCGTGCTTCGCCTACATTTTCTCCAAAGCCACCAAGAAGCTCTCGCTCCGCGCCAACCTGTCTATCAAGGTCTCGGCCTAATCGTGAGGCCGCGCCGGTCAAACCAAGCTCTGCCATCCCTAACCGCTGGCGCTGAACGTCACCGGCCTGAGCGGCAATCTGCTCGCCGCGCTGCAAACCTCGGTCTAATCCTTCTGCGCTGATCATTCCCATGCCAAGCGAATCGGTTATGTCGCGCCCGAACTCGTCATATGACCTTCTGCCCTGCTGTCGAGCACTGGCCAAGTCCATGCCAAATCTTTGTGTATCCCTAATGCCACGGCGAGAGAGGTCGCTTATATCTCCACGCAGACGCTCCTCTGCCGCAATGGCCCGTCCACGTCCCTCCTGAGTTCCTCTGAGCGACTCCATCAACCCTCGATCTCTTTGGTCGAGTGCGAAGCGAGAACCCTCCTGCTGGGCTTGTAAGGCCTGCTGTGAGGCCACGGCTTGATCTGCTAACCCTTGCTGAATGGAACCAATACCCTCTTGGCCTCTTCGCATAGCCTCATCGATAAATGGTTGTTGCACACCGACATTTGAGCGAGCCATTTCCATAGCCCTGATCTGGTCTGGGCTGAAGCCTGCAATCTCTTGCGGTATGACAATCGGGCGACCCTCTTCATCGAAGAAGGTGCGCTCTGCCGCACGGAACGCTCCCGGGATAAATCCGCCCTGACCGTCTAAGCCAAACAATAGCTGTTGGGTTATCGGATCTATGCGGGTCTCGGTCTTGGTTACGCCAGAGACGTAAGGCTGGGTCGTCGTTGTGTTGCCAGTTGATCCGCCTTCTTCAAACCGCCTAACGCGAGCAAGCTGCGATGGGGTTAATATGCTCATGCTGCCTTCCCCCTCTTTGACTTGGGCTTATCTGCAAACTCGGCAAACAAGTCCATCATTTCGTACATAAGTGCTGTGCCGCCGTCACGGTTTTCACTACCGTTTGGTGTCAGCGTAATGATTCCGCCATCCCCTTGTGCTAGGTCAAAAGCGCCAGCGCCCCTAACCGCTTGGCCTGTCATGACAAACTCGCCGTCTGACAGCATAGCCGGTACATCGTCACTGGTTTCGGTGCCTTCACCGTTGATGCCGCCATTCATGCGCTCAAAGTCTTCGGTAGACACGTTGCCGCCCTTTTTGTAAGCCATGGGCATAACGTACCCGCCATTTCTGGCTGACATGATCGCACCGCCATATCTGGCTGCGACGGGAACCTCTTCCATTGCAGGGTCTGCAACGCCTACGGGATCTGCCTCGACAGTTTCAGGAGTTGCCCTGCCGCCGCTGAGCGTAGGAATAGTACCTGCTGGCAACAAGCCGAACTCAACGGGGTTGGGGGCAGGCTGACCTGAGCGCCGAGCAATCTCAGCTTCAATGTTGTAACGCCCGGTAGACCCTTCCTGAGTGAGCGGGGTTAACGGTACGCCCCTCATGTTCTTGGCTTCATCATAAGCCAGCTTGCCAAGTCCACCCGCTGCGAGCAGGGGTAACAAGCTCCCGATTCCGCCGCCGCCGCCAGCGCCCATGCCAAGCATGTTTGCCGCGCCACCCATGAATTGCTCAATTAGTCCGGGGTTTTGTTTTTGTGCCTCGGTAACAATTTGCTCAGGAGAGCCGCCAGCGGCCTCTGCCTTTTCAATAGCCTCTTTGGCTTGAGGGCTTGCAGCCTTTAATTTGTCAAGAGTCCTTCTAAAGAAGTCTTGGTTGCCCTTCATTGATTCAAGGCCACCGTAGGTAGACCCTGATCCGCCTAGCAATCCACCAGCAAGCGGATTTTTTAAAGCACCGCCGATTGTGGAAAGTACAGACCCTGATCCGCCAGCAACAGCGCCACCAGCAATAGGAGAGATTCCCGGTATGCCTAAAGACCCGAGTCCGCCTAAAGCGGTACTAAGACCACCACCGATCGTGCTTGCTAGGCCTCCCAATCCAATCTTAGCCATGCCTGCGCCAGCTAAACCGCCGATACCGCCGAGCGCAGCGCCGAGAGCGGTGCCGATTCCGGGGATAAACATTGCGATTGGCGCAACCTTCTTAACAACCTTCTTCAGACTCTTAAACGTCTTCTTGAACCAGCCGAACTCTTCTAAGCCGGTGATTGGGTTTAAGCTTGCGATCCCGCCGCCTACAACGTACTGCTCTGGGTCTAGGTCTAGCTCTTTAAACTTGGCACCAACCATGCTCTCGAACTGCTCGTCCTCGAATGCTTCTGGGGGTAGAACCACCTCGCCAACCCGAAGGTGGGCAAGTCGTGTGTCGCCGTTACGGCCTTCTGACGCAAGCATTGCCGCCTGCTCTGCCATTGGGGCTTGCGCTGCGGCTTGTAAATTCTCACCCGCAGCCTGCAAAGATTTTTGCTCGTCGGGGTCATCGGTCATCTGTTGCTCTTGCATGAGCATCATTATTGTCTGCTCTAGATCAGCGTTTGGTGATGACTCCATCATCATTTCTCCTTGATCGACTTCCCCGCCCTCAGCCATGCCGCGAGCAGCCATCATCATTTCTTTATCAGAAACCATGCCTTTATCATTTTGCATTGCCACGTTTGCAATACCAGACATCGCGTTGTCTGGAATCTCAGCCCCCGCAATCTTCTTTAGGTTCAAAAGCTCTTTAACGCTTGGCTTCTGAGGCAAAGACTCAAGAAACCTTGAGGTAGACTTAGCGTCACTAAATCCTGACGGTAGGGCGTTTTCTAACTCCCAAGGCCAAAAGAATTGACCGCCAATGTTCAGATAGTCTCGACCCTCCACCAAGTCTCCATTTTTAGACTCAGGCAGAACCGAAACCGAAGAATACTCTGATAACTCAGAATCAGAGGGCATGCCTGTCGTCACCAAGTTTGGCATGTCCGCGCCGCCTAGAAGGCCTTTAATACGGTTTTGTAGCATTTCATCCATTAGGGTGTACTCACTGTTACATTCCCAACTGAAGCCGTAATCGCTTGGCCTGAAGGGTAGGTTTGATGGTTATAGAGGTCTCTAAAACTATTACCGTCAAACGCTTGGTGTATTTGGTTAGTAGTATTGAAGATTATACTACCCGTTGCAAATTGAAGCTCGCTAATCTCATCAGCGTTAAAATGAGGCGAGATCGTAAAATCCACCGCCCCAAGGTTCAATTCTAGAATGCGAACCAAGCGATTAAAAGTTTCTGAGCTGACAGATTCCCCCAAAGAGAAGGGTAATCTTGTCTCAAGCAGCCTGCTCATGCACGTCTGCCACTCGGTTGCATATCAATTCTTGTCGATCCAAGCCGCCATTTGTAGCCTTTTTGGTCGGCAGCATTATTATCATCATCACTTTCAAACCGAAACGCTACCTGTCGCGCCCGGGTTCTTACATTGCTGAAGGTGCTTGTCGGGGTAACCTGACTGGTTGAGTCCGTTGTCAGGCTCTGCCCGGGGTAGTCTCGGCTCTTCAGCACGATATTCATTGCAGGATTCACGCTTACGCCGCTCTGAGTGACAAACTTCATATCTGGGATGATATTCTTGACAAAGGTAAACGAATCGCCAGAAGAGATATCCAAGTCCGCGCTCTCAATGTAGACATCAGTCATTGCGTCTTGGTTGTCATCAAAGCCAGTCTCATGCTCAAAGACACACTGCTGAGAGCTGCTAGTCGCCGTGGCAAATGGCAGATCCTCGATGCCTGCGTCAAGCCATGCATAACGGGTCAGAGAACCAATTGACCAATGATTCTCCTCGTAGTTGTAAATCACGTAACGACTAATCTCGCCAGTGCCGTCCTCTAGGCTTGGGTAGAAGAACCAGACCTCGCTAAACTCGGTATTCACACCCATATGGCACTTGAACGCTTGGTCTAGATCTAGATCCTCAAAGACATACTCTTGCACGGTGCATGGCAGGCGTTTGACCGAGCCGCTGTAGAAGTAAAAGCCTGTCTTACTGGCATAGAACACGCCGTTTGGCGCATTGACGGCAGACTTCGGTGAGAGCAGGCCAGACCCCTCATTAATTAAATTAATCGCAAAGGTCAGTGGTGGCCCAATAAAATTCATGCTGTACAAACTGGTGTCAGTAAAGATCAAGATCTCTTGGCGAGACTTGATGCCGCCAACGATGAAAGAGCCAGAGGATAATCGTAGAGATCCTGCCGTGTTGGTCGCTGTTGGCTCAAAGTCCAAGTCATTCTCTTGATCGGAAAATGCCACCAACATCGGATCAATCACGCCAGTTCTGCTGCTACCTGATATTGGATCTGCGCCCAGAACCACTAAGTGACGGTCGGTTTCTGAGGTAATTACCTGCAAGCCCACGGTAGGCACCAAGTTGGCACCGCTAACCTGAGAAAGCTCTTGCGCCCTGATACTGGTTCCGCTGTTTTCAACCCATCGGTAGATCCCAGCGCCGCGAGGATTGATGATCAGGTTCTCGCCGTAATTGTCGTGCGTCCATAGCCTAAGCTGGTTTACTGAACTGATTGATGACGCAGAGCCAAATCCGCCTGCACCCCAAGTACCAACGCCCCAGCCTGACGACTTTACGAACGTATCTAGGCCTACGTTAATTTGATAAGCGCCAACCACGCTAGAGCCACCGTTTCCACTATCAGATGCGTTCGCAGTAACTGTTGCGCCAGAGGTATCCTTGGCAGTGATCTCGTAGGTGTTAGCACTGGTAACCAGAGATATCTGATACTCTTGGTTCAGAACCGTTGCAGTAACATTGCCGCCTAGAGATGCTGCACCGCTAAAGGTAACAAAGTCATCGTTAACCGCGCCATGAGTGGTGTCGGTCACCGTGATTGTGGATGAGCCGTTGGTTGCGGCAAAGGTAACATCGCCAGCGGACGTTGTTGCCCTGATAGGGGTTATATCGTAGTAGCTGTTACCCTCCTCGATATAATACTTCCACGTAGAACCAACACCGAGGTAGCGCACACCCCCAAGGCTAATCCAAGAGTGCAGCGCCCGACCCACACCGAGGTAATAGTTGGTGCCCAGCTTTAGCCAGCCACCCACCTTCTCGACTCGGCCTTTTCTAAACCGAATGAGGTTACCATCCACCCAGCCGCCTTTTGCTGAATAATCAGTACCTTCCTTGTCGATCCCGGGTTGAAAATCTAGTGTCTGTAGCGGCATGAGCCATTACGCCAACCGTATGATCGCGCCGGTAGCCGTTGGGCTAGGGAAGACGATGGTGAAGTCGCCAGCGGTGCTGGTCTTGTCGCCACCGAAGTCGATTACCGCGCAAGCCTTGTCCGACTGAGTGTCATTGTAGATCATACAGCCCCTCGCCGTAACAGTTGCGGTGCCAAATGTCAAGTCCGCAAAATCACAAACTGCGGTCGTTCCACTCGTCGTTGGCGTAACCGATGTAACCGTCGCGCCACCAGAGGTGTAGTTTGTGCCACTAGCTTGGCCGGTTGTGGTAAAAGCCGTAGTCGCAGCGCCTAAAGTCGCGCTAGACGTATAAAGCGCAAGCTTAAATGCGTTGCCGCTAGAGGCTGTAAAGTTATGTGTACCTACTAGCAACTCTTGCTTAAAGCTGGTAGGAATCGCACTGGTGATTGCCATGTCAAAGCTCCTTGATTATTTTCGCCATGTCTTCATGCCCTTGAGATGCTAATAAGCCTCTAATTGTTACACGGTCAGAAGCTACAGCGTTTTTCATACCCATCCATATTAAGGTATAAACTTGATCTCGGAAAGCCTCCGCCTGCAAACGAATATGAGGCGCTGCCTCCTCCGAAATACCTAGTATCTTTTTCGTTGTTTCTTTTGCCCAAAAATCCACGTCATGGCCGCGATTGTCGGTGGTAGAAACCATTACCTGTCCTAACTGAAAATCTCCCTGCGACATATGACTACCCCTTGTACGGTTCTGGTGATGACGGCAACTCCACCGTCTCTAGATTGTGCTTCTTGACCATCTGAGCCAACTCAGACCGATCACAGACAACCCACTCACCCTCTGGGTTTGGCATTGCCACCTTTGGATTAGCCAGCCGGTGGTAGCCATAAAGCCTCTCTTGAAGGGGCACGTTCTGGTCTAGCAACGATGATCTCGGGCTAACGCCAACCTTTATACCGATGGCAATCATCTTGCATATCCAGAACTCTAAACATGCCCTGCCAGCTTCGGCAAAGTGCAAGTTATTCTTATAGCTAAAATCCATTCCAAACAGGTCAACAGAACCGACCTTATTATACGCCGCAAAAGCCAGCGAGTAAGCAACCGTTGTGTTCATGTAGGCGCAACGCTGATCCTTGATGACTTCCTCTAAAGGATACTCAACCAACGCCGGTACTCGGTCATCCAGCTCGCACGTATAAATCGGCTTTTCAAACTTCGGCAGTAGTTTTCTCATAACCTCCGTTTGGTTTCCCGCATCTTCGGTGTCAAGAAAACGGCTTGCCGGGTCAAGCATAAAGACCCTGTCGCACTCAAAGACGGATAGGGCAGAGTTAATGACCCAGACCTCGTCCCACTCGACGCTGTTTTCTTTTCCTATAACGTAATCGATCTGGCTTGCGCCCAAGCCTATAATCGCTACCTTTTTACCTTCTAACTCTTTTATTGGTTCCAATTAGGTCACCCCTGTTCGTAATAAGTCATACCTGTACTCGTCGCGGGTTCCACGGCCTTCGCTAAGATTCTTCATCCTAGATATGCCTTCCTTGAAACGAGCCTCGAAGTTGGCTATTACGTCAGGAGCTTCCTTGAGAAACACAGCAGCCTCAACCAAGGTGCCGTACAGTAATGGATCAGGGTGATCCGTAGACAGAAGTGTCGTACCTGAATCACTGCCAGCCGTCAAAGACGCTGGTTTGTACAGGTAGTGCAGCTCTGCCGTGTAACCAGAATCTGGTACAGGCGACAGCTCAAATGCTGCCTCATCAAACAGGGAGTAATACTTTGGCCGACCAGTTGTCGTCGTAATCGGGCTGTATTCCTTGATGAATGATGGGTGCTTGAAATCCAGATAATGGTACTTGTTATTGCTATCAATGACCGCTAACGAAAACGGTGCGTAATAATCGCTCGGCGTAGCCAAGAACCGATTGCTCGCAGTCAACGTACCTTGCACGTTTTTTCTTTGTTCTGGGAGCTGAACCATCTTGAAGATTCGGCTCTCAGACTCCTGAATAAACGTGTTCAGGTTGTTGTTGAACGTGGTTTCATTAACCTGCAAGTAATCCTGCACGGTCGATTTAAGCGTTGCTAAAGTGAAGCTCATGACGTAGTTACCTCCACAGTACCAACACTACAGGTTATTCCAAAAGTTTGCAAAGTTGTGCCCAAAATTCCATCTCCCACATTGGTGTAGACGGTAAAAAAATTGTTATCGTTCCCATCAGCAGCTTGGTCTGGCCTTGTGATCTGCAATGCCTGCGGGTCAAAGGGCGCAGGCTTGGGCATAAGCTGCGGGTGTTTTGGTGACCATTGGTCTGGCCCAACTAAAAGGCCGTCCCAAGTCATCTTCATATCTTTTAGGCGATAACGAAATCCTGATATGTCGCAGATTCCGTATGCCCTCTTGTTCGACGCATAAGCCATTACGCTATCGTGTAGCCACGTAAATCAGGGGCCACCCTAAATGACGCTCTGTCTTCGTCTTGCGACAGTGCTCGCTGAAATTCTTCTTCGTACAACGCTTTGAGCATCTGCACCTTGTCCGGCGCTCGCTTCATGGCCAAGTAGTAAGCCAAACCTGCGGCTAGGCACGGATAAAACCGGAAAGGTATTTGTAGTGTATTCGCTCCAGCATCCGCGTCATCCATACGGCTCAAGACGTTAAGGTAAATGTCGTACTTAGAGTTCTGGTCGGGTGCAGGCCAAACCGTGATGGTCGGGCTAATCTGCTTGTCCACAAAATACTGGTTAGGCTTGCCCGTGCTGGATTTGACCGACATATTGGCGTATTCAGACCGAGACATGCGGGTCATCGGCACGTCTGTGGATACGCCTCCGATCGTCTCCCGAATGAACACGTCAAGGACATCGATAGTCGCGGTTGGGGTGACTGTGTCAACGGTGTAGGAGGTAGTGTCTTTGACCATGGCCAAAGTCTTTTGATTGATCGTCCACTGGTTTAAACCCCTATTCGCCCACTCTGCGAGCATGAGGTTTAGGGATCTGTTTGCCGTTTTTAGGTCATAACCTGTGCGTAACTCTAAGCCGCAACGCTCAAACGCTTCTTCGACATAGTCTGCTACGTCTAATTCAAAATCTTTACTTCCGCTTACCGCCATCTTCGTCACCCGCGTATAGGTTGTTAAAAACCTGATTTACGTCAAGAGTATAGTCTAAATCACTTTTCGAGTAGTGGATATGCTGACTAGGCTTAAAGTCTGGGGCACCATCCCCGGTCTCAAACCAAGCAGGGTGCGTCACCCGTACTCTGTTATTCGGTAAAGCAACAATGTTGCCCGTCCACTCACCAGCATCAAGCAACTCTAAAATATGGCTTTGCTTGTGTTGAGCTGGATCATCCGCTATCTCATTTTCTGCATAATCCACTGTGAAATAATACTTTGCCGGATAAAATTCGCCATCGATCTTAGCAAGCCAAGGGCAAGGTGTGCAGCGGTCAAGCACGTAAGTAGCGTGATTATAAGAACTGCAATCCCAAGGTTGACAAGCCCAGACAGGCATTGCTTCAGGCCAATCGTCAAGTGGCGTGTCAGCGACCAAAGCCGTGATCGGCATCCTCGCCCACATTGCTCCTCCATGTACGTTTTGCTCGCTGTCATCGTCGTATGTTTCGGCCCCTGTAAAGATTACCTGAAACGACAAGCATCGAGTTGGCATGGTCGTTACAGCAATCGCCATCGCGTGGATGAACTCACCATGATACTTCTCATGGTTATGCGTGTACTCCTTCCGCACCCAGCACTTAAAGTGAGGGATATTGCTCTGAAGGTAAGCCACTATCTACGACCAAATAATCCCGTCTTTTTGGAAGATGGTTTTTTCATTCCGCCTTTTGCTGCGCCTTTGGTTTTCATTGCGGCACCGCCTTTAGCGTAACCCTTGGTCTTCATTGCAGCTCCGCCCAGATTCATTCCGGGAGGGGTTGCCTTCTTTCGGCCTCGGCCTCTAGCACCTGCTCTCTTTCCGGGCTTGTATCCGTACTGATCAGACAAGTCCTGAATAACGCTAGTAGACTGCTTAGTTCCCTCTGCGCCTTGCACTGAGTCGAGCAAATTTCTTTGCGCCCGGCTCAACGTAGATCGACGCTGTGCGCGTGTTTTTGGAGCGCCACCACGACTGTACCCTTTTGCCTTCATCTTCATTATCGCCTCCCAAATAAACCGGAATTACCGGGTTTCTTCCTAATTGATCCGCCGCGAGCGGCAAATGTTTTGACCATTGTAGGCTTTCCGCCCACACCTTGTCTCTTAGATCTTTTTCGCGCCACTGCGCTTTTCTTCTGACTTTCCGTCATGCCTGCCGCTTTTGCTGCCGGTACGCACTTTGGGTAAGCTCTGCCATTTTTTTTTGATGCGTTTTTTCGGCCACACGATTGATACTTGCCGTCCTTCTTTGGGGCACCGATGTCCACCCAATCCTCGCTAAACCATTTCTTTAGGCCTGTTTTAGCCACGAGGTACTCGCGTCTTCTTTTGCTTGCTTGGCATAATAGCGCCACAGCCACGGCCTTGAACCATCACGGTTCCGCCCACGTTCATTTTCTTTGCCATACTCTTGGCTATAGCGGTGCCGCGCTTACGCTCGTAACGGCTTAGCTTGCCGTCATTATCAAGATCGCTTTTCTTTGGATCTAAGCTTACTTCGCCGCCAGTAGCGCCTTTGTATTTACCACCCATCCGCTTGTACTCCTGAACCATCCAGCCGTTTGCATATGCGCTTGGATAAACATCGAACTTAGCCTTAGCCTTAGCTTTAGCCTTAGCATAAAGGCTTGGGTTGGCTACATTTTTTGGCGTTGAGGAAGCCATTATCTGCCTATATTCATGCTGAATTTTAGCTGTGCAGGATCAAACTTTTGAAAGGCTGATCCATAGTTTTGGGCGTTGGGCATAAAATTATTAGTTGACCCAACACGATCGTTGATTGGCATAATTGATCGGTTTTGTCCGTAATCAATTGCGTTGTCTTGCTCACGTTTTATGTAACCAAACCCCGGGCCGCCGCCGGGCATGCCGCCCTTCTTGGTGCCCATTATTGGGTCAGGAACTGCCGACCTGACGTAATCGCCGGGATCGTACTGCGTGTAATCCTTGCTTGTATCTACGCCATAAGCGCCATACTCGCCTTCTGGTATAGTCCAAAGGTCGTCGTCAATTCCTCCGGTCGGAATGTTTCCTCCCATAAAGTTATCAATAGGCGTTCCGCTAAAGCCGGGGCCGGGTTCAACAACAACGTCGCCAACATCTACATCTGTGTCGGTGTCGCCAGTGCCCCCGCCAGCGGGAGGTGCTTGATTGGCCATTTGAGCCATGATGTCGTCAGTAATTTGTTTGCGTAATGCCTCGGTATCAACCTCTCCGGGTATTTGACCGCGAAGCGCCTCAATCTGCTGTTGTACAGGGTCTAGGGCTGAAGTGATGTCCGTCTGCCTTTGGCTTGCAATCGACTCAGACAAGCCAGACAGGTCGTCTTGGGTCAAGCCAGCAGCCTGCAACGCCTCTATCCTTGCGGCGAGGTCAGTTCTTTCTGTGCCAGCAGTGTCAATTGCCTGCTGAAAAGCAACCGTCTGGTCGTTGACTGTGGCAAGCTCTGCCTGAATCTGGTCGATCGGAAGAGCACCAAGGTTTTCTTGAATGCCACCTATCCTGCCTTCTAAGCCAGCAATTAATTCAGAAACCTCTCCACGCAACAATTCAGATTGATCCACATTCCCGGTTTCTACATCGCTGTAAAGAGATTCTAACTGCGCGTTTAGGTCGTCAATCTCGGTTTGTGCCGCTAGAGCAGATTCCTGCGAGGCTTGGTCAAGACTTAAAATTTCGGAGTCAATACGCTCATTAATGGCCGCGAGATCAGAGCTTACACCCTCGATTCTTGTAGAAAGATCTGCGGTTCCAGAAGCCTGCTGCCCTGAAAGCTCATCAATTTGCTGAGCAAGCGCAGTATTATCGGTTGAGAGGGCTGCTATCTGTTGTTGCAGCTCAGGTATCGGGAGTTCGCTTAACTGGCCTGTAACACCGCTAATTTTGCCTTCTAGGCCTGCAAGCAAGCTTCCGGTCTCTGTTCTCAAGGCTTCTGACTGGGCTAAATTTTCTTCGTTAATTGACTGCTCTAAAGTCTTGAGCTGGTCATTGAGGGATGTAATTTCATCCTGAGCGAGCTGAGCCGAGGCCTGCTGGTCTTGGTCAAGCTGCAAATACTTTTCATCGATTGTTTGGTTAACTTGAGTAAGATCTTCGCTCAGAACGCCTATACGCTCTTTTAAATCGCCAACCAAAGAACCTTGCCGGTCTTCCAAGTCGCCAATGGCCTGAACCTGCGCCTCTCTAACCAACTTGTCGCCTTCTTCAATCTGACGAGCAAGCGCAGCCCTCTCGTCGAGTCCAGCTTGGCGAAGATCTATGGTTTCTGCGTCAACGCCACGACGCATATCTTCTATTTGCGCCTCAAGAGACTTGGAAAGCTCAGACCTCTCGCCCAGAGCCGCTTGCTCTGACGTGGCAAGGTCTTCTCTCAACAGGTCTCTTAGGCTGTCAATTTCCGTCTGACGAGCCGCCGCAGATGCCTCTTGAGCATCTCTCTGCTCCGCCATTATCTGCTCGTACTGATTAGCCAAAAGCTGGTCAGTATCTGGAGTAATAGCGTCAAGCGTTCTCATCGTTGGAGCCGCTGGCGCAGCCCTAGCGCCCCTGTCATAAGCAGGGCGCTGCATCAAATACTCACTCAGACTGGCATAGGGGGATGCTGAGCTACCGTATTCGTCTTGGGCTGCTTGTAAATCGTCAGAGATAGCCATTAGATGCCAAGATCCCGAAAGTTAATGTTCTGAATTAACTGCCTTCTGATTTGCTCCATGTCAGGGGCTTGTCTCATTCGTCGGTTTCTCTCCGCAAAGTATTGCTCAGGAGGCGGCGCTTGCATGTTTTGCACGGGAGCCTCCATGCGCGGCTGATCTCGTTCCGACTGTATTCGGCGCATGAGATCTCCAAACATGCCTCCACGGGGTCTAGGCATCTCTTCCCGGCCTTGCATCTGCTCAGTAAGCTCTGCAATCCGGCCTGCTAAACCGCCCCTTCGTCGGTAAGAATCTTTTATCCTGCGGCTTGGAATCCTTCTGAATTTGCCTCGCCCACCTCTTTCGTCCCTATCGTCAACGCCGTTTCCATTTCGGTCTTGAAAGTCTGCGGTTCTCATCATCGGGGGACGGCCTCCGACGGGAGGCATTCTGCCTTCTGGGCCAAAAATATCATCTAAGATAGGAGGTCTTGGCGGCTTTGGTGGTGCCGTCTTTATGTAATCAGGAACGTCACCGCGCTGTGGTTTTGGGGTGCGATCTAGAATTGGGAAATCAACTATCAAATCGTCGTCCCTGCTCGGAACCGGGATGCGATCTGGGTACTGCCCGGGGCTTCTTTGTCCGCCTTGCAGCCTTTGCAGCATTTCTGCCAAACCCTCAATACCGCCAGACCTGCCGGGAATTTGTGGCATTTGCTGCTGCGGAGCCATTCCACCAGCCGCTTGATCTTGCATGGCAAAGAGTTTTGCCTTGAGTGCCTCATACTGAGGGGTGCCCTCTTGCATCTGGTTCAGTTGCGAGTTCATGTACTGAATCTGAGGATAAAGTGGGCTGGCTTTTATTTTTTCCTGCCGCTCGTAAAACTCTATGGGTGCTGCAAAGCTCATATTAGGTCACCAATTTTTACACGACCAATAGGAGGCCGTGAAAACGTCTTTTTTCTTTTGAACCGCATCGCAATTGTGTCTTGCCCGAAAATTGCGTCGGCGCTCTGGGTTATCTCGCTTGATTTCCATGTTGCTATCGCCGTAGCGAACCACCTTCACCTGATCACCTTTTTTGGCTAGAACCTTGAACTTTTTGCTCTCTCCAGAAGTGCGAACCTGCTTGTTATAGCCGGGGAACGTCTGGCCGCGATACCGCAGCCGTCCGCTCTTTAACCGTTCTACGTCAGAGGTGGTAGCCATCAAGCATACTCTTTTATGACTTCTAAAATGACGGTGTAAGTATCTGCACTGCTTGCGCCGATTGTCGTGAACAGAATGTCCCCGGTCACACCGCTGCCAGCATTATTAGGAATGCCGGTAAAATCAGAGTAATCGTGGAAGCCATTGCTGTCTGGGGACAAGCCGATGATTAGGGTGTTTGCCGTTGCATCGCACAACAATTCAACCCCCATCCCGACACACTGCCACCATATCTTGGCAACTGTAACTTTGGTGCAAGCCTTACCCGCAGAGTTAGTGGTCAAGGCTGAAACATCAACCTTGACTACATTTGCCTCTCCGGTTCCGTCACTAATGTTAGTGAATTTAAGGACAGCCTTACGCTCTCCATCCTGAATGGTTTGGCTGGTTACTGCATCTGCCATTGCCTATCTCCTATTCTGTGGATTAAGCGTCAGCAAAAGGCGTAACAATTGTTCCTGAACCAAGCAGCAAGGTGTTATGTACAAGGTAGCTGGCTGTATCAATTGCTGTTACCTGAATGACGCTACCGACCAAACCGCCTTTGGTTGAGCCGTTCAAAGTCATCACGTCGTTCGCGGCAGCAGGAACAAATGCTTTCTTCGCGCCATCATCAACAGCAACCATAACCGCACCAACAAACTTGTCAGTGCCATCGGTAAGGATGTCTAAGTCAGTGGCTGCGGTTTCAACATAGAAGAAGAAAGACGCGCCAATGTTGTTCCCTTGGTTTGGAGACGTTGGGTCAGCGGGAGTGCTGGAGTCGATAGATGGCAAGGTGAACTTACCGTCTGCGTCGTTCAGCAAAATAATCTTGCCAGCGTGAGCCGCCACGGTAAGCGTGGTGTCTGCTGATAAGCTGATGCTGCTGTTTACGCCTGCGGTGATGAAACCACCAAGCGATCTAACTGGGCCGGAGAATGTTGTTTGTGACATTAGTATTACCTCTTTACGAAAGGATTCGCCCCAGAGTCTTCGTAAACGTCTGCTGAGCCAGTCGCTGGGGCTGGGTTTATCTCAGACCTACAGTCTATGACAACTGGCCGATAAAAAAAAGTTCATTTATTTTGATTTATTTGTGTATACATACTTGTACATCGACACGGGATCAGTATAATAAAGGACATCAACAACGCAAACGGAGAATGATGATGACAGTTAAAGTTTACCAGTTTCACCTAACGCAAGCCGACGAAGCTCTTTTGAACAAAGACGGTTGGTTGGCTTCAGAAAAGATCACCGCCTACGCCGACAAGGGATGTAGCTGGAAGGTCGAAGACGGCAGCTACGATGCAGCAAAATGGTTCCACGCTTACTCTCACGTTGCCACGGTAGATGCCGATGATCTAGACGAGGTCTTTCACCTCACGAACCTTTGGCACAAGCCTGAGCTGGTAGAAAAGCACTCAAGAATGCACAGCGTCTCTATCGGTGACATCTTGGAAATGAACGGCGAGTTCTTCTTAGTAGCAGGCTGCGGCTTTGAAGCTCTTAACATAAACGAGGCGGCGTAAGCCGCCCAAGGGAGAAGGTGATGAGTAATTTTTGGAACTGGTTGGAAAATCGCATCGACGAGTACGAGGTCGCTCGTCAACGCGGCGTAAAGGCGTATGACGCTCGCATCAAGCGTGTGGCGGCGGAATACAACGACGATTTGGAACCAGTGTATTCTGAGAAGTCCGGTCGGTTACACGCGCCTTGCGACGGCTACGTCTGGAACTGGCGCGAGGGTGACAGTGAGTTCGAGGGCGAATATCTAGCGGGTCAGTATCTTCCATTCCCGAAAGAGCGCGAAAGCATCACCAGAGGCGGATTCACGGGTAAAACCGAGTTCAAAGTGCCTGTTGATCGCGCCGACAAGTTCATGTCGCAGTGGCAGGAGTTGCCAGCGGCGACCCGCGAGATTGTCTGCATTTATCAGTCTAGGGAGTTCAATGACAAGGGGCGATATGGCTTACCGGGCAAGCCAATGCGCTTTCTGACCATCTCTAAATGCCCCGAAGACATCTGTGAAGCAATCCGCGAAAAGCTGATCGGTGATCTGGTTAGGTTGCAGAAGTATGCTCAGGAACAGCAGCAGTCTGAACGCGAAAAGCGTGACGCGGCCCATGAAGCTGGAGAGGATGCACCAGAGGGACGCATCGTTATTAATGGCATCGTGCTGGCGTTTAAACTGCAATCGTCACAATTCGGTGACACCCTCAAAATGCTAGTACAAGATGATCGAGGGTTTCGAGTGTGGGGTTCAGTCCCTAAAAGCCTTGACGATGCCGAGCGTGAAAGCCGTATTACTTTTACCGCCACAGTCACAGCGTCAGACAGAGACGCCAAGTTTGGGTTTTTCAAACGCCCCACCAAGGCGGCAATACTAGAGGAGGCCGCGTAACAGGCATAAAAAAAGGGGGCTAATGCCCCCTTCTTTCATTGTTTCATGTGAAACAATTAAGCGCCTTGACTACCGTAGATTCCACGCCAGTCACTCCATCCGTAAGAGTAACGCTCACGGGCTTTGTAACGAATGTTACCAGTCGTGAAGTCTGGCTCCATTGTGGTTTCCATCGCAGTACGTTGGAACATCTTCAAGCCTTCGCCAGCGTCGGTGACGCTAGTCAGCAAGAAAAAGGCATCAGGGTCAGTCAGGTAATGATTGACCGTGTAGCCACCGGGCAATACACCCGTGTTGCGTACAGCGTTGATGTCATTGTCGGCAGTACCAGAACGCAAAGTAGAGTTCAGGATACGGTCAGCAACAAAAACCAACTGAGGTGGTACGACAAGCTTTGATGCTTGAACAGAGATCGTAAGACCTTTGTCATCAGTAAATGTGCTGATATCAATCAACGCATCTTCCAAAGACGTTTCGTTCAAGTCAGCCATTGAGGTAGCACGGTTTGCAGCAGTGCCGCCACCCGCTAGAGGGTGTGCCGTGTTAATCAATGTTACACCGTCGCCGCCAGTGTAGTTGGTATCGAACGCATTGTTCAGTACATCTGCACCTTTGACTTCTTTGGTGTTAGCCATAGATCGGGCCAAAGCCTTCACGTATCGCTTGCCGAGCGAGTCATACAAATTATCTTCTACTGCTTCATCAGTCAAAGAAAATGCCAAAGCGACAGTTTCATGAGTGTAGCGAGCAGTGTAAGACTCAGAGGCGTTGTCAAACTGTACGCCCTGACCTTCGGTTTTAGTTGGCGCTCCGCCGAAACCAGTGATCAAAACCTCTTCCTCGAAGGCTCGCTGTGAGTCTTCAATAGCAAAGATTTCTTCATACTGGCGGTCGTAGCTGTCGTAGCTCATACCGAATAAGGAGTTTAACCCCGGCTCCAGTTCTTTAGCGAGCTGTGCTCTTGAAATAGCCATTATTTAGCTCCTTATGCTAAGCCAGCGCCTTTAACGCCGAAGATTGAGTTTTGAATTACTACTAACACGTTAGTGTTTGCAGCGCCCGTGTCCGAGTTGTTCGGATCTTGCGAAATGTCGATCGCTTTGATCGGCAAGTTCGTGTTGGTAGCACCAGTGGTTACGTCAAGCTCAGCGCCAGAAATACCAGTCTGTGTGCTTCCTGCTGACGTGTACACGATGTCAAAGTTTCCGAATAGATCGGCAACTGGGAACGTGTCATCCGCCTGCACTTCGTAAACCACATCGGGATCATCAATGATGAAAGCGATGAGATCTGAAGCGTTTGTGCTTGCAGGATAGTAGTTGCTAAATACCTGCTCACCACTGGTGGGGTCTGTGTACTTGCAACCGTTAAAAACACCAACTACAGGCACAGTGCCTCCGTCAGCGTGTACTTCCACCGTACCTCCGGTGACCTGAGCAACCATATCGCCTTGAAAAATGGAAGTTCCATAATTCGCAGCAATACGATATCGACTCTGACCGCCAGTGTAAGGTGCGCCACCGATCATTCTGACCGGCTTCATTCCAAATGCAGCGTCTTTATTCGCCATTTTGAATACCTCTATTTACGTCCAAATGTGACGTTGCTATCGCGCTGAGGATCATATTTAACGTAACGGCTATCACCACGGGTTTCGTTGAACATTGAGTTGTCCAATGCATCCGTAGCTTGTTTGCTCTTCGCCCGATAATAGGTTCTGCGCTCTTCAACCGTTTCATTAGGGATCTTCGCTAATAGCAACCCTTCGTTGTAGACCACGCCTTCATGTCGGCCACTATCCATCGTTGGTAAAGAACGCCAATCTGGTGGCAATTCGGTTCCTCTTACGAGTTCCCAGCCCTCTCTGATTCGACGCGAGACATTAGCTCGATCTTCTTGTCCCAACATGGACTCCCTTATCCACCTGTAGGTATAACCTGCCGGTGCAGGGGGAGTTTCAAGTGACCGTACTGGTCGCCATGGTTTCCTGCGAGTCTGATTATCGTGTGACTGCGAATCACGGGATGAACGTGCGTTTGCTTTTGTTTCTGCCATTTTAGCTTGCCTCTCTTGATGCAATTTTTTGCTTCTCTTTTGCCACTCGCTGCAACCATGCCTCTTCAGACATATTATGCGGCTTGAGGCTCCTGAGTCGCTCCAGCTCAGACTTAGAAAAGCTCACGCCATTCTTTTTGCCTTGTGTTTTTGACCGACCACCACCTTGGGTAGCTGAAGCGACTCTTTGCACAGCGGGTCTGCTTCCACTTTGAACGGTCTTCGAGTTGCCATTACTGGCGCTCTTAGTGTGAGGATAAACCGTACCGACACGGCTGTCCAATTCTTCGTAATACTCGTCAGAACCAACGTCGAAGCCTTCGTTGGCCAGATTGTAGTGAACATAGTAGGCGTACTGGGTCGCCTTCATGTCATCTTCGCTGTCCTGATTCGCGTACCAAGGGTTCCTTTCGTGCCATTCCAACGCATCTTCTGTTGGCGTAACCTCTTGCTGAACCTGCTGTTGCTCTTGGTAATTAACTACCTGCTCGTTACCTTGAGATTGATAAGACTCTTCTTGAGCGGCTTTTTGGCGAGACTTTGCTACACGAAGCTTTTCCTTCTGAATAGCAATATCGTTTTGGAGCTTAGAGGCCTTAGTGATGAGATCCGCGTCTCCGCTTTCAACCGCCTTGCGGTAAACGTCATCGATCTGAGACTCTTTGGAGGTTATAGCCTCCTCTTCTTTCGCCAAAACAGTATTAGACTGTTGAACCGAATACTGCCGATACTGCTGAAGCTCAGCCTCTTTCTGCAAGGCAATCTGCTCAAGCTGCTGCGCCCTTTGCTCAGCTTCCCGGTGTCTCTGGTTGAGCTTGTTAATTCTTTTAGAAACCGACTTGGTGTAGTTTTCAAGCTCATCGCCGTCACCGCCACCAGATCCCTCTACCGGGTCTTCGGTGACCTCAATAGAAACTTGTTCCTCTTCCATCTGCTCTGCGTTTTGATTTTCTATCATGTGAAGCTCACTATGTCGTCTGGGTCTATAATTGTGCCAATGACCTCGTCGTCATTGATTATTCTGACTTCGCCGCCGTCCTCAAGCTTGAACCTAGCTCCGGCATAACGACCGATTAGCACCCACTGCTTTTCTTCGCACCAAGGCTTGTCTCCAAACTTTTCAGTGTCTCCGTAGCAGAGTGGCCCCATCTTTACAACATAGGCGACCACCGTGGCTAAAGCCTCTCGGTCTACCGTTTCTTTCAGGAGGTGGATGCCGCCTTCGCTTTTGGCTTTGCCTTGGTAGGGCAGAACCAGCATGCGCCACCCAGAAGGGTTAGGCATTCTCTCGATGGCGGATTTTTCAAGCAGGGTTGGATCAAGAACACGTTCGTCGCTTGAGACGTAAGCGGATTCTGTTATAGAGGTTGTCATTTAGATTTCCTTGTAGAATTCTCTGATTACTTCCTCCACCAAGTTTATAACAGTTAGCTCGCCTTGCAAAGATTTATAATGTTCTATATCTTTTAACATTCCATCCATCAAGACCTCGCGGATAAGCTCCCGCCTCTCGCCCATTACTCTTTTTAGGCGAGAGCCTAGATCTATATCATCCACTACACTTTCTCATGAAAGTCAAATCCGCGAGTGGCTGCGCCAGCTCCCCGAGCCTTGATGACTTTTATCTTTCCGCCCATTGTCCGACGAACCAAAGCTGGGTCGGTGGGTATTGATTTGATGCTCTTCTTTGGCGAGTCAACCTTTTTAACTCTGCTTAAATCTTTCATCATTCTTCCTCAGTTTGTTCGGTTTGCTTCTTCGCAGAAGATTTCTTTGGAGCTTTCTTGATAACAGGCTCTTCCTCTACTGCGATTTCTTCCTGAACCTCTACAGGTTCTTCGGCCTTGACCTCTTCAGGCTCAGGCGCTTTTGCTGCGGGAGCTTCAGCTCCAGAGAGTCTAGCCAGCTTGGCTGCAATTCGCGCATCGCTTTTTTGCTTCTTCTCTTCAGCGTCTTTAACTTTTTTTTCTTCGAGAGCGGCTTCTACGTCACGGGCGAGTCTTTTTCTTTCACGCAGCTCTTCAATTCTTTTTCTTACATAGCTTGTTGATGATATTAAGTCAGGCATTATCGGCCTCCCATGTTTTTGTTTTGCATGTCAAGCAGCTTTAAATCTGCCTGTTGATCTAGACGACGGATAGCTACGTCTAGCTTATCATCAGCAACCTCTCTTTGGATATTCATACGCTGCTTAGCGATTTCGTTCTCCAAAAGTTTTTCCTCAGCACGTTGCTGTTGTTTTGCCTCAAACTGCTCATTCTCTGAGTCGATTGCTTTTTCCTTCAGCATCAACTCTTGCTGCCTAATTTGAACCAGAGGATCGGTCTCATCACCCTGACCGATAGACTCAAGAAGCTCTTGCGTCAACTGAGCCAAGATTGGTGACGACAGTTGCTCTATCTGCATCTGAATCTGGCTCTGCTGCTGCTGCAACTGATCAGGCGGAACCTGACCAGATTGCTGCGCGGCCTGCATCTCTTGCATCTGCTGGTTCAGCTCTGGTGGGATCTGGCTCTGAGCCATCTGCCCGGCCATGAACTGTAAGTGCTGCATCATGTGACCAATGATCATGCCTTGCAGCGGTGGGTTCTGCTTGACCACATCGGTCAAGAATAGAGACCTATGAGCGTCAATGTGAGCTTGGTGATTCTGTGGCTCGAAAGCCTGTCCGGGCTGACCCATTAAGAACGCACTATTCTCGATTCCCGCGTCCACCGGCATAGGCTGTGGTGGTGGAGGTGGGGGCTGTATAAGGCTGTCGATGTCATCAACCCCAAGGGCCGCGTACATTCGTCTATACGCTTCGTATATGCCTGTAGGCCCATGAATCTCAGGGTTAGATTGAACCATGGTAAGTAGCTCTTGAGCCATGGTGATTCGCTGGCTCTGGCTGAATATGTTGGGGTCAGATACGGGTATTACGTCAACCCGACCGTCAAAATCCTGCCCCATAATCTCTTGTGGGCCATTCTTTGACACATAAGGGTAATTTGGAGGCAAATACTCCGCAAACACCTTGGCAAGCAACTGAAATTCAAGCTTCTGGCTGTAATGCAATCGCTTGTGAATTGCCGACATAACCTTGGTGCCACGCTCTAGTAGAGCCACCGTAGTGCCCACAGGCATCGCTTGGTTCATGTCGCCCACGTTCATATCGGCAATGCTTGCAAACCGCTTACCTGACTCTACAAGCAGCCCTAATAGCTGCATGAGCACATTGGATGGCTCTTTGATCGGCAGTGGTATCAGATTCTCTCGCAGAGACGCGCCTGTCGTATCAATATCCCTAAACTCTCCGGGCTGAAGCGGATTGTCCTCGTCCCGAATACGCATCCCGCGAGCCTTAAAGCCTGCCGGGAGATTGGCCAAGGTGCCTGCATCAATCAACTGTCTTAGGATTGATGTGGCTGACTTGGATATGCCGCCAATCATATGGCTTAGGCCTAGACCATAAAAGCCGAGACCCGGTAAGAATTTGTACTGCACGAAAAAGTTGATCTTAGCCTTGCGAGGGTCTGTCTCAACGTAGTTTCGACGAATCGACAAGACCTTCTGAGATCCCTCGTCAATTGTGACGATATAAGGCAGTTTTAAGCCTGTAGGTTCGCCATCTTCACCGACATCTTCAAAGCCGGGGATGTCCAAGATGGTATGGGTCTCGTAGATGACGTGGTCACGATCCTCTTGATACGAAGGCTCCATGCCTTCAATCTCATCAATCTGCTCTTCAATATCACTCTTAGATACACTGACAGAACCGACCTTTAGCTCCACGTCAGCGTAAAAGCCGTTGACCTGTTGCTTCTTGATTTCGTTCCGGCTCATGTTTAGGACGTGGGTCACGCGCTCCGCGCTGAAAAGATCGGTAGCTTCGTAGGGCACAATGAGGTCTTGGGGTTCAATAAACTTGCTCATCGCACGGCTTATGCCTGTGTCGAAGTAGACCTTCTTGAAGGCGCTGCCTGCGAGCGGCAGGTAGAACAAAAGCATATCTAGCTCTGGGTCATACTCTTCCATGACGTTGAGAATGTAGTAATTCATGAAGTCCTGAACCCGAGACGCTTGAGTCTCTACGTCAGGATTTCTAGCTCCAACAATCTCCGCCTTAACTGGCCCCTTGGCTGGCAAAAGTTCTTTGTAAGCTTGAGCTTGAAACTGGGTCACTGACTCGGCCAAGATCGGATGAATAACACCAGAAGAGCCTTCAAATGGCTGGCTTCTAGAGTCGTCGAACTTCATCCCTAAATACTTTAAGCCGTCAGTGTAGGTCTTTTCCCACTCACTGCGGCTCTCTTTGTCCGCCTTAATAGAGCTTATGACATCGCCTGCCAGCTTTGAGAGGTCGCTGTCTTCAATAAAATCGACCAAATTGGCGTTAAAATCTGTTGCTACCGGCTCTACCTCTTCGTCGATCTCGTCATCAACAAGAATTTCTTCTTCGCGCACCAGTATCTCTGCTGCGTTGCGGATCTCGTCGTTCCGGGTCATCTCCGGCTCGATCTCCATTGCGCTGCCAGTTGGCATAACGTCAGGATTGTCTTCGGTGCCTAAACCTCTTTTTTCAATAGCCATTAGTAGTATACCTGTCTGTCACGCCTCAAAAACTCAGCTTCTTCAGGGTAATCGTCGTGGAGGCTTAAAAACCCGCCCTGACGGAACCGCATCAGCGCCATCGTTGACGAATCGCAATAATCGTCATTATCCCCAAACGGAAAGCTTGCCATCTCTTCGATAACCTCATCCGCAAAAGTTTCGTCTGGTGCCCAAACCATTCCCGATTCAAATATCGGGGCAACACTGTTCATTCTTGCAATCTTATCTTGACCTCGGCTTGGTGTATAGGCTGTGACTGGAATGCCCATGCGCCTAAGCTCTTGGGTCAAAGGTGTGCCAGATGCCTTGGCTTCAATCAACACGCAGTCTGGCTCCCAGTATTTCCATTCCTCGTAGGCCAGCCTTTTTAGCTCAGGAAAGTCTAACCTGACCCTCTTCGCGTCTAAAAGTATAATAGCTTGCACATCTTCGTCTGGCGACTTAAATATCGCCCACGTAGTGATAGCAGAGTAGTCGGCGGTCTCTTTCTTGCTAAACGCGGTATCGTAACTCTGGATAACGTACTCGTATGAAGGAACCCAGTCGTTCTCCCACTTACGCCACCACTCGCGCTTCACAATAGAGCCAGCCTCAGCCGTGGGGTTTTGCATCCACTGAGCATTCCACTTGCTTATCGGCAGCGAGGCCTTGACCGACAAAAGCTCTTCTTTTTTCCAAAACTCCGGCCATAAGGGGGTTTCAGACTCGGGCATGATTGCCGGGAACTCCACTATCTCCCACTGGTCTGCATGATCATCGCCCTGCTTCTTTAGAACCTTGCCTACGAGGTCTTTGGTTGACCAGCGGGTCATTACTATGATGATAATTCCGCCGGGCTGGAGACGCTGTCGTGGCCCAGAGGTGTACCAGTCGTAAGCCGACTCCATAGCCGTGGGCGACAGCGCATCTTGCTCTGAGTGCGGATCGTCAATGATCAATAGGTCAGCGCCACGTCCCGTGATCGCGCCACCTACACCCGCGTAGAAAGATTCACCCTCCTGATTGGTTGTCCATCGGCCAGCCGACTTATTGTCAGCCTGCAACTGTAGCTCAGGAAAAACCTGAGAGTAATCATCAGAGTCGATGATGTTTCGCACCTTCCTACCAAACCGTACCGCAAGCTCGGCAGTGTGAGTTGTCTGAATTATCTTGAGATCACCGCGCAGGCCCATCATCCAAGCAGGAAAATATGTGCTGGCAAATTCTGATTTAGAGTGTCGAGGGGGCAAGCAAACGATAAGACGCTTCAGCTTGCCTTGGGCTATCTTGTTGAACTTGTCGCCAATAATTTTATGGTGGCGACCGAGGATGCATTCGGGCCACATATGCTTAACAAATTCAATGAAATCGCCCTGACACTTGTCTTGCTTGTCCATCTGGTCGTAGCGGGACAAAAGCGCAAGGGCTTCGTTTTGATCTTGCTCGCTTAGAATCTCAAAGTCTTTGAGCGAGAGGCTAGACATTTTCCCAAGCTTCCCCCTTAAACAACAAGGCCTCCGCCTCGCGTCTACGAATCAACCCGTCCAGAACCTGACCCCCGGCCTTGTTCCAACGACGAATCTGATGCGGAACGTCGTCCATGTCGCCTTCGTTAAGCCGCTTCAATAGCGTTGAGGATTTTAGGTTTGTAGGGCCAAGGTTGTACGTCCAAGCCACTAGAGCGTCGAACTGGCTTTGGTTGAGGTCGGCCTCTACCAGATTGTTAACGTATTCTTCAAACTCCTCAAGATCGTCGGTCAGGATCTGCTCTGCCTCTTCTTTGGTGCAGGTATCACCCTTGACGATATTCTTTGTGTGGCCATAACCAATCGTCCAGACGTTGGCTGAGCACTGATAAGCTTCTAGCTCGCAGCCTTCAAATTTTTTTATAAGGCAAATGCCTTCTTGGCTAGTCTTCATCATTCTTGCTTCGCGCTACTACCAAAATAAAAAGAAACGACCGCTGAGACCAGTCCGCCCATATAGCCTAGAACAAGGTTGATCAGTTCCATCGAGTTTTGCTCAGGGGGCATGATTGTGATCATTGCGATGTAACCACAAAAAAATAGCACCATCACAATAGCTATCATCTTCGCCGTCCAATCCTTGGCGAAATTCTTGCGAGCATCTTGAGTGTCTTTGGTCTCTAACTCAAAAATATCGACATCCAGCTCTTTCATGCGAACTTCAAAGTCCAGCTCCGCCTTCTTAATGTCCGCAAGCTGCTCTGGTGTGGCGTTCTGGATGGCTTTCTCAAGCGCCTTTGGTTCCGGGGCGACACCTAGTGCAGAGGCAATCGACTGCGCCGCAGCACCTGCTAACGGGCCTCCAAGGGCCGACGCTACAGTTGGTGCCAAGCCGCCGATTAATCCTTTGATTGCGTCAAATTTCATTGAGATATCACCAAGCCAACAATGGCTATTAAGGAAGTAATCATGACCGGGTAGATCCCCCAGATCATTTTCTCTAGTTTATCAAACCGTTCAGAACCTGAATCTAGTCGCTTGTTGATTGCTTCATAGCGCAACGCGCACTCAGCCTCATGAATCTCAATCTTCTTTAAAGCCTTGTTCGCGTCAGTTTGCGCCATTATCCTGCATCCGTCTCTGATTCTTCTTCAACCACCTTGATTGATTCGCGTAGAGCGTTTTCACGGAACCCGAAAACAACCTGTAGATTAACCAGTTGCTGCTGTGCTGCGGCAATCTGATTCTGTGTATCGACAATTTGTTTTCGCAAGTTAACGACTTCAACGTAATGAATCTTAGAATCGTTGCCAAGCTCATTAACGTCATACTCCTGATCGTCAATGGTCAGAATAATTGGTTGTTGTTCCTGTTGCTCGCTCATAATTTTCCTATTTTTCTGTATTTTGCAGTTTGATTTCGAGTTGAGCAACCTTGGTCTCAAGATTCCTCACCCTTAGTATTGTATCTTGAACCTCTGGCGGCGGCTCAAAGCCGTCTATCCATGTGTCATTTTCCTCGACCTCTTCCAGAATCATTTGAGTCTGATACTCCAAATTTGTCAGCCTCGATTCCATCCCAAAGTAAAGTGTGGTCGCCAGCCCCGTTACGGCGATCATGGCGATCAAATTTTTTAAGGGTATATTCAGCTCAGTGTCTTCGCTCAAATCAGCCATGCTGCTACCTCTAGTTTAAGGGGTTTGAGAGGTAGTCCATGCCTGACCAGAGGTCATCTATTTCCTTCTCTATTTTTTTTAATTTATCCTCAACTCGATTTTTATCGGTCTTACCATCTTTTAAGGCGTTTGTTGCGACCTCTGCTGCCGCGACGACCCCTTTCATCCGCTGAATCTCGTTTTCAAGATCTGCAACCTTTTCGCCAATCAGCAAAAGCTTGCCCTGCTGCTCTGCAATAGTTTGCAGATTTGCGCCCAAACTTGCAAGTTTTCCTTGAAGCTGGCTGACATCGTTTGCAACAAGCTCCTGCTTAATTAACTCAATCTCGGTCTTTAGGTTTTGCTCTGTCGTCAGCAGGCTTTCTTCTAACGGCCCCAGCTTAGGTATTTTTTGAGCTTCAAGCGACTCAAGCCGACTGTACAAGCTGCTGGCAGTCCATACCCCGCCTCCAAGCGTGGTGGCTAGGGACAGCAAAATAGCGATGTACACGCCCTTAAAGCTAACGCCGCCTATCTTCAGCTCTGCATCAGCAAGGCTCATGGCTCGCAGTCTTCTTCAAACATAAAACATCGATAACCAAGCTTTGTTGGCCCGGTAAGATATAGCTCGCTCTGCGCCCCGGTGGAAAGCAGATCCGCTTCGCTCACATAAAAGTCCATTCCAAATGAACCTTCTTGCCCGTTGATATAGACGGCATTTGCGCTGTTTGTGCCAGCGTATGAAAGCTTGACCCACTGCTGATCTTGCGAAAATGTTAACGTGCCCAAATCCGCATTGCTATTGTTGTCCTCGGCCCCTTGTTGGAGAAAGGCAACGGCAGATTCGTTATTTGCTACACCCAGAAAGGCTGACGCATTGTTACCATGTTCTTCGATATCATCCAAACTTTGATTATAGGTATCGACCTGATCCTGTGTGATCGATAAAGTTGATTCGTTCGCAACGACATACGCCTGCACTTCCGCTTTATCGTCGGGAGTTTCTGCTTCAGCCGCTATTTCGCTTACCTCCACAACCGCGATCATCTCAACGACCACATCGGTGAACTCCTCTACGGCAGTGTTCATTAATTCAAATTCTGTGGCCGCTTTAGCCTCTAATAGCGCCTGCACATCACCATATGCCTGATACGTGTCCATGTTGCCAAGCGCGGCGTTGTAAGCTTCCAATTGGGCTGTGCTGATATGAGCAGTGCCTGCAAGACTACCGTTGGATAATGCGCCCCCAGTGTTAGCGTACCCGTAACCAGCTCCCGCGAGCTTAATGCCTCGATCTATCTGGCTGACAATCGCGGCACTAGAGTTAATCAGAGCGTCTAACTCATTTGATTGAGCTTCGGTAGCGAGCAGAAATAGACTCGCCAGTGTCAGCGTTTTGACTTTCATCCGTATCACCATTGGCTAATAAGTCGTTATACCAAGATTGCAGCTTATTGTACTTTGGGGTCATTGCCCATTCGTCTTTTTCATGATCCCACTTCCGCAACATCTTAACCTTCCCGTAGTCGGGAATATATGTTTCTGGCTCTCGTCGCATCAACAAAAAAGCGCGTTTTCCAACAATTAGCTTTCCGTTGTCGAGCATTGGACAGGGGGTGCCGCTAAGAAACATAGACCGCCAGACATCTAGGCTTTCGCACATACGGCTTATCGCAGCGACTTTCATGCCAAGATCGCTCAACATTTTTGAGTCCCGGCGACGATTGCAATCTTCATCAGCCTTGTAGTTGCCCCTAGTTAGGCCAACTATGCCTGTCTGCAATGAACCGCCCTGCCCCTGAAGGCAGGTCTCGACCCCGGTACTCATATAAGTCGGCGCAATAGCACTGCCCACCGGCATTTCACTACTGCTACCCGCGCCGTTATACGTGTTGCTGATTGACCGATCTTCTGTCTGATTGTTGCTGCTAACCGTACTGTTTACCGTGCTTGTGTTTAAGCTACCCTCTTGGGTGTTATTACTGTCAACATCGTCCATCACAGCTCGATCGGCTGCGAAGGATAGCACGGGCATAATTAGTAAGATTAGGCGCAACATTCATTTAGAGTTACGACCAAGGAACGCCAGAAGCGGTGGTTGCAGCGGCATCAATTTGCTTTTGCACCTTAGCGTCACGGTCAGCTTCAACACGAGCTTTAGCTTCGTCAGGCGTTTCATCACCTTCAACCAAACTTGCATATACCCAACCCAGCACATCGGCTTCAGTAAGGTCAGCGTATGGGATATAGGTCGGGCTTGATGCGTCATACTCGCAACGCAGCTTGCCGCCTTCAGTAGCAGTGTACGATGGAGTTCCATCGCTTGCCGCTACCATTGACCAGTAAACTAAAAAGACACCGCCATCGGAGTCCATGTGTTGCATGTCGGATACTGACCATGTGTTTGTAATTGCCATTTTTACTCTCCTTTAAGGGGTTCAACGATGACCTTTCCATTTGAATCGGTCCATTCTGTATCATACATATGCTGATCTTGCCGTTCGCCAATTACCAGCCATGAGATTGTGTCGACACAAGTATTATCTTGCGCGGTGATTGTTAAGGTATTGCCGCTGACAGAACCTCTCACAGCAGTCCAACCTGATTCATTTGAGGTAAAGCACTGCACTTCTCTGTTTAACAAAACAAACGTGCCATCTGTCATTCCTGCAACAGTGTCAATATTTACTGACGCAGAGCCAGCCACTAAATCTACCTTACCACGATAAAGGTTGTCAGCTTGAGGTGCTTCTAAAAACGAATGAACTAAGTGGTGTGTGTCTGTTTTAGCAGGAAGCGGATGATCAATTTTAAATGAACCAGAGCCTTTTGATAAAGCGCCTGAAATGGTTAAGGTGCCGCCATGTCCCGTTATTCTGACTGTTTCGTTTGCTGCACTGTCGGACATGGTAAGCAACGAAGAATTGTTTCCGTCTTGACCTATTTTGAAAACGCTGTCGTTGTCGAACCCATATATCGCTAATTGTGTACCGGGAGTATTAACAGTTAAAAACGAACTGCTTATTGTGAAGGGATCTGTAGGGGCGCTTGCTCCAATACCAATCCGATCAGTACTAGCATCCAAAAAAAACATGTTGGCGCTGTTGTTAGACTCAACGCGGAAGTCTCTATCGTAGCTGTCTTCGTTAAATACTGTCCCCGCACGAGTAATACTAGCTAGGCTTTCAAATGTTACGTTGGCGTTAGCCGCACCTTGTGCGGAAGCGTGAACTAAAAGCCCTTGCGAGGAGGGAGTTGCATCACCGTCATGTCCTAAGTACAGGCGTGTTACGCTTCTGTTTGTTGCACCGTATTTAGCTTGCCCATTCCAGTATGCACCACCAAAAATACTGCTATTCCAAAGAGCGTCTTGAACAAACGTCATACTGTTATCTGCACGAATAACCAAATTTGCATCAGAAGACGCATCAATGGTTAATTGTGATGATGTGTTAGGCGTACCGCCAATACCTACCGCATCATTCCCTGCATCAACAAACAGCATGTTAGCGTTGCCGTCAGACTCAACGCGGAAGTCAGCGTCTTTACTATCATCGTTAAATGTCGCCCCGCCTGTTGCGCTATCAAACCAAAGAGGGGAAAATGCGTTCGACGCTTGCCCGCCGTTGCCATCTAATTCTGGCTGAGAAGTAGTGTCAGTATCTCCTACAAGGAAAGCAAACCTGTTGGTTCTATATCCGTTAGTGAGTGTCCAACGACGGGCTGAACCTGTATAACTTGCTGTAGCGTAAAAATTCAAAACACCATAAGAGCCATACCAGTTTGAGCCGTCAGTAGTTAAAGACGTTCCGCTTATTTCGGTTACATAGCCACCACCAGAAGAACTGGTAAGTCTATTCCCAAGCCCAGTGTTGCCGTGAACCGCCAAGTGCTGAGAGCTATTAGACGCACCAGAGTTGCCAATTACTACGTTATCATTACCACCATCAACAAACAGCATGTTAGCGTTGTTGTCAGACTCAACGCGGAAGTCCATATCTACAGAATTTTCATTAAAGACCGATGCTGTGCTAGTAAATAGTGCGTTTTCTACGTTACCTGATTCAATTTGTATGCTATCGCCAAC
>WLWG01000389.1_pt1 | contig 45395 bp, 52 predicted proteins | sample 6712871 | NCBI WGS metagenome assembly WLWG01 (sample SAMN12718693, study PRJNA515312) | sponge metagenome | isolation source: marine sponge | host: Mycale hentscheli | place: New Zealand: South Island, Marlborough, Capsize Point | collected 2003-05-01
GATATCGGAATTCTTTCATCTTGGATGCTGCGTGGCGCCTTCGAACCAGGTGAGCGCAGGCTGATCTGGGATGCAATCGGTTTTGGCATTGCAGTTGGCCAGGAGGTTCCTGAACTTTTCTCGCCTCGCTGGGAAGAGGGTTGGGAAAAGTCGATCACCGATTGGCAGGATGAACTGGGAATCAGCGAACTCCTGAAAACGTCTCCGTTCCAGGAGGAATTTGCAAACATCTATGGATTCAATCTCAAATGATTGAGTTCTGAAGATGCTGGCTCTGCCTGCCCCTGCAAACGGTGAAGGACAACCAAAACAACCTCATCACACCCCGTGTGGTGGGGGTTTCTTGATGGCCAGCACGATTCCAAGCCGCCTCTTGATCAGTCGTTCCTTCGGCGTCTTGGCTCCCTGTCGCTCCAGCAGATTAAACACCAGTGGGCTGATCAATCCGTCCTGCAGAAGCTGTTGGTTGGTTTGTGACAAGGGCCAAACTGATAGCTATTCAGGCTGCGCATCAGCACTAGCCCACAATCACGCCCAGTTACTCAACAAATCAGAGACAACGGAGGGACCACTCCACTAAACCCGCTGCAATCAAACACTCCGAGGTGGCATCCGCCAGCAACGCCATCGTTGATCAACAGGATTCACACCAGCTTCAGCCACCACGCTCCCCATCAATGCAGTGATTCTGCAGAGGATTGGATCAGGCAAGGGGGAAAACAACAACCGCGGCACAGAACAGCACCACTCGCATAGAGAGTGGTGCTGTTCTGTATGCATTTACGGCAGGATAGTTGTCCAGCTATTTAATTGATTCGAAGTCTCCTGGCATCCAGCTTTTTTCGAACCAGGGTTCAAGTGGGCCGTAGAGACGAAGGATCGCGTTGTATCCCTTGCCGGACATGGTCTGCACCCAATTACCTTCTTGTCCTTCCGGTGCCTTGGGGCCGAAGTAAACGGTCGCAGACCCATCATCATTCAGTTTCACGCCTTTTGAGTTGCTATCCAAACCACCGGTGACCTGATCGGTCTCGAGGATCGAACGAGTCTGATTGTCGTAGACCATGAATGACCAGAAGTCTTTGGCCGGGATCGGTGCTGGCAAAGTCACCTTGTAAGTCATCGCTCCATTCAGAGGCACGCCATTGATGTCAGTGGTTGTCATCGCATAGACCGATCCCTTACCAACCATCGGCTTGACCATCATCGGGGTGCTGCCCGTGGCGTAGTAGTAAAAGATCAGGCGATCATCTAACACTCGCTCGCCATTGTTGAGAAACTCATGGCTCCCTCCAGCGAGAGGTGAATACCACTGACGCTTCCCCGGATAGAAGTAAACCTCTTCATTGCGAGGGCTGAATACGACGGTCCGGGCATAGGCATTGGCGATGGTGGAAGCCTCGGTGAGGATCTTCTTCATCCGATCGTCCGGCTCGAACTTCTGCCCTTTTTTGATGCCAATCGCCCCAGCTTGCCCAACTAGCTCAGGATCCCAAGCGGTCGCGGGCTCATACTGAATCACTTCATTGAGCTCGTCATAGAAGCTCGCGTCATTGGCATGAATGGTGTTGTATCGCTTGTTAGACAGATTGATAAACCCAGTCGGTTTCGGATTGTTGGCGTCGGCTAGTGGGTAAATCTTGAAGGTTTTCTTGAAGGCCTCAATGGCCTCCTTGGTTTCACCGGGCTTGGCGGCGATACGCATCAATGCCCAATGACGGTAGGTCGATGTCTTGGAGACGAAATATCCTTCGGGGATCTCCCCTTCATAGTCAGGGCCCACCAAGAGGTATTTGCCTCCTCTGCCCTTGTCGGCACCGACCACCCCCAGGTCCGTGACATAACGGAAGAAGGCATCATTCACAAAACCGAGCACCGGTGTGCCGATCTCGAGCACCACGGGTCCGTCTTTCACATCGATTTCCGCATGCACGTAAGGGGTGGTCGTCTGTGGCGTGAGCCACAGGGAACGGGCATTCATCAACTCCTCAGTGATCCCAACCGAGTGGTTGGGCTTGAGACCGATTTTGACGTGCCCGTTAAGCATTCCATACATCGAAGCGGCTGGCGTTCCATTGATGAACAGTTCGACCGCACGGGAGATGTCTACGAAGTTGCTCACTTTGGAGGCAGTTTCCTTCGTTGGAAAACCGTCTTGGAATGTCAGTTCACCGAGGTAGCTGCTCTCCATCTTGTCGGGAGTTAGCAATTCCTCGGGAACCTTCGCTTTATAGGTTGGATTCTCCTGCGCTTGAAGGGGTGAAACGGCAATTGACCCTGCAAGAACCGCAGCGGTGATGATGAGGCACTTGATTTTCATTTTCTAATCTCCTTAATGTTGAGTTGGATTGCCATGAAGACATGGATGAGACAGGAAGGACTGATCTCGCACCCCGAGTAGAACTTCTGGTAGCAGCCCCTCAGTGGGGCTTTCTCATGCAATCGTTAGTTCACAGGCATGATGTCCTGCAGGGGATAGGTCTGATCGAAATAGGCCTGAGTCGGTCCGTAAAAGCGCAGATAGGAGAACCAGCTCTCATTGGGATTGGTCTGAATCCAATTGGCTTTTTCAACGCCAACCGGCAATTCAGGGCTGAAGTGCAACGTCACTGAACCATCGTCGTTCTCAATCAGACCCGTTCTGGAGCTCAGTGCAGCCCTGCCTTCATTGTTGAGAATCAACGTGCGCGAATTGACGTCATAAACCACAATCGACCAAAACACTTCTGCAGGCGCGTTGGGTGGCATCGTCAGCTTGTAGTGCTTGTCGCCTTCCAAAAAGTTGCCATTGCCATCCTTGTAAGCCGTCCGGTATTGCTGTCCTATGCCTGCCTTCTCGATGTAATAAGCCTTGCCCCTTGAAACAGCCTCCCAGGTAAAGGCAGCCCTGCGATATAGCTGATCCATATCACCATCTCGGTCATCCACCGTGACCACCATCAGCTGATCCCATTGCGTGCCCTTGTAGAGATCATTGTTCGAGAAGGGCTTGTCAAAGGTGATCGATTTGAGCATCGCCTCACCAATGACGGCCGCTTCTTTCAAGACCTCAGCCTGAGCCGCCGTGGGCTGAAAGGGTTGGCCCTTCTCCAGACCAAGCGAAGCGAGCATGCTTAGAAAGAAGCGATCGCGATCTTCAAAAACTTCGCGATCCATGATTTTTTTCAATGCCTGCCAGTAGGCCATCCCATGGGGCTGCCATTGCCCCCACTCCGTGTTTTCATCCACATCAATGATCGGAAGCAGCGTGGGATTGGCCCGTTTTGCGTAAGGGAAGATGCGAAAACTTGATAACAGCTGATCCGCCTCAGCAGGATCAGGCATCAGAGCCCTGATCCCCAGAAACGCAATGTTCGAGCCATTGCGAATGACGGTGTACTCATTGGTATCCAAACCATCGGGGATGGCCATCTTCGGCGCAAGGATGAGCAGCTTCGCGCCATTGCCCTTATCCGGACCAGACATCCCGAAATCATGAATGCCACGCTGCCAGATGTCATTGACAACCCCGGCTGACATTCCTTTGGGAATGTCAAAAACTAATGGCCCTGTTCTCGAAAGATCGGCAAAGGCAACTGCATAGGGAGTCGTGGCATTTGCCGTCAGAATTCCCTGCTTCGCCTTGGGTGAGGTCAGCCGCACGATCTGGCCATCCTTGGCACCGAACAGCTCTTCATTGGACTCAAGCCATCGGGCATAACTGACTATGGGAACGGCCCAGATGTACGCCTGCGTTGCTTTGTGAAAATCGAGCTCGTTCTTAAGCGCATCGATGGTCTTAAGACTGGGGTAACCGCCAGCAAAACCGCCCTTTGTGAATGTGAGATCACCAAGGCGAGATCTCAGTGTCTTGGGTGAGCTCTCTCCATAGGCCCTGAATTCAGAGGGGCTGAGTTCATCTTTGATGTCTGTGACATCAACGGATTGAGCATGGGCGATTGGCCCCCGCTCAGCCAATCCGCCAAAAACCAGACCCAAGGACAAAGCAATCGGGAGAGCACGCATGAAAATGAAAAACCCTAATTTGAGTCAATTGTTTTAACAATTATATTCGAGCTGTAAAAAAATTTGGTCCTAATAGTGCATTCTTTCTCTTGTGAGGCGTGCAGTGTTTCCCGCTGATCTTCTGCTGGTTGATTCAGATCTCGATGTCTAGGGGCCTGAGCATCTGTCTGATTACGGTTTGACCACCATCCCGAAGCGAGCTGGGCTCGAAGAAGACCTGTTCCGTCTATATATTGCGACGATAAGACATGAATTGCATTTGCTTTTAGCACTTTATGGTTACAGTATTGATTGAACAATGCTCAGAAAATCTTTATTTGTATTAGTTGCACTGCTGTCAACTTAATTAGCCAGTATTGATCAACCTTTTGCTGGTAATTTCAGTATTTTTTGGGTTTGATATTGATGATATCGTATTTGTATTGATCGCTACAGAGAAAGGCTAGCTGTGCTTCCCAGCCTGAACTCTCAACTGGCACTTTCCATTCTTTTTTGCCTATTGGTCTGTGCAACTTTCTTTTGCAATCAACTTCATAGTCGTAAACCGGAGAATATTCTTCTTCTCTTGATGTTGGATGTAAAGATGTTCCACTGTACTGAATGATGCCATTATCGATCGTATTTAGTTTGATCCAGCTGCAAAACCAATGGCATTCGATTAGGCACCACCCTTCCCAGCATGTTTTTTCAGTATCAGCAAATCGTACATCTTTAGATAGTGCAGGAGCTACAAATAAGCTCGACAGAGCTAAGCCGATTATCGTTGTTTTCAATAGTCCCCTGCTTCTAGCCACAATTCTATATTGCGCATCCACTAGTCAAGATCATCTAGTACACGAGCCGAGTTCCCCAGGATCTGGGTGAGTTTTGATTCGTTATGACTTTTTAGATTTTTAAATCAACCACGCCATGTTGGATGTCCATCACTTACAAGAACTCCCCGATTACGCCATAGAGCTTCAGGTGATACCTGAATACCATGTTGAGAGGCTAATTGTGCTGCAGAGGAACTGGTAGGAGTCAAACGCATTTGAGCAGCAAAGCTCTCATCCTCCTTGAGCAATGCTTTAAGGGCCACAAGTGAGTCACTGGTTTGCGAAGTCATGATTATTCCCTTTCATATGCCTGAATTTTAGTTTTGTTAATCAATTCTGGCATGAGTGCAATTACTGATCTTGCTTTTAACAATGGCTTGGTATGACTAGGTTTATCTGCTCAGTGATTCAATCTTTCAATATTCTAGGCCTGACTGCATAATTTTCGTGGCCTTGAGTCTTTTCAGAAGAATCAATGATTCAAGCTTTATCACCTAATCGGAGAGTATGACCTGAATGAATCTTTTGATTGACTGCCTAATAGTTTTTATTTTTTCTGGTTGAAATCCAGTTTTTAGGCTACTTGCTGTTTGTCTTTTGCGTCTATGATGCGTTAGATGGTGATCGGCTTGTTAACTGATTGTCGATAATCTCTTTGAAGCTGCTGTGCATATTTCGATCACTTCCCCCATTTGTTTATGTTGTTGTGATGTTTCAGCTTTTGTGTTGAATCATGAAACCGCCATCAACGAGCAACATCGATCCAGTCACAAAGCTTGCCTGATCAGACAGTAACCAGACCACGGCATTGGCGACATCGGTTGGTTCGGCCATTCGCCCCAGGGCGTGGAGTTGTTTGGCCTGATCACGTAGTTGATCAGGATGATCACTGATGGCCAGAGCTTGATGGGTGAAACCACCATTCACCCATCCAGGCGCGACGTTATTAACCCGAATGCCACGACTGGCTAGTTCCCCTGCTGCTGCGTAGGTGAAACTCAACACAGCTCCTTTGGAGGTGGTGTACGCACCTCCATCATTGGAGCCAATGAACGCAGAAACGCTCCCAAGGGTGACGATGGCACCTTTGCTGTTTTCCAGGTAAGGAATAGCAGCGCGTACCGCATGCATGGTGCCGTCCACATTCACCGCCATCACGGAACTCCAGTCTTCTTCACCCTGGGTCGTGATCCCCCCCGTTCTTAAGACTCCTGCTGCTGTGACGAGCCCATGCAACGGTCCGAGCTCTTCAACAGCCTGGGCGGTGACGGCATCAACATCGTTTCGGTCGCGTACATCGATTCTGAATGCCGTGGCTTTTCCCCCCTTGCGTTGGATGGCATCAGCAACCTTTTTGGCAGTGCATTCATTGATGTCACAAACAGCTACCGCGGCACCTGCTTGTGCCGATTCCATGGCTATGGCACTTCCGATCGCACCCCCTCCACCGGTCACCATCACAAGGCCACCTTTGAGGTCAATATGTTTCATTGATTAATTTTGCATCGTTGCCATGGTTGTGGCCGAGACTCCTTTTCCCGTTGTTGCAGCTGTCTACAGAGACCCTGGCAAGGGATGTCAAGGTCACAGTATGAAATGCACACATTTGTTGCCTCGGGTGCAAATCAACTGTGAGTTTTGATACCAGGACAATTAATCGTCATATTCATTTAATCCATTCGATCGAATGTACGCTTAATATCTAATTGTTCTTGTTGACTCATCATGACGGACATCACCGATAAGTACGAAAAGTTCAAAGTTCCCTACAGCACGAACGAAAAGCATTCTGCTGACGAGTTTGATCCCAAGGAAAATGGTGGCTTAGACAATCCAGCTAATCGTCACAAAGACAAAGTGTTGGATGATATCTGTGATACCCACCCCGGTTCACCCATGTGCAAAGTGTTCGATTGCTGATCAACTTCAGCTGATTCATCGAGTTTTAACAAGGCGCTGCGAGGCAAGAGATGATCTCTAGCTTCGCAGCTTTTTTATTGCTAAAACGTTGTTTCATTCACCTGATTTGATGATTTGTTGATCGTTCACGATTGCTGCGTTGTCATAGGTCCGTCTTGGTTGATCGTGGTTTCCTTTTCTGGCATCGAGGAAAGCATGCCGGCGCTGGCTCCTACAGCCGTTTGCCTTTGAGCTCTCTCGACTTTGAACTCTTGATTTTGAGATCAGCGCCCTGATGAGCCTTGGCGCTTTAGGTTTTCTTTACATTTCGCTATCCAGAGTGGCATTTATTTTTTGTTTGGGTTAGAGCTGTAGAAGATAGGGCTGAAATCATGAGTTATGAAGCTAAGGAGCGTACGCCATTTCCCTATGGCCAGGTTGCTTATCCAGCTTTCCTTGGTGTAAAGCCCGGTGACTACATCATTGTTAAAGGGGAAAACCAAGTACAACTCAAGAAGGATCACAGCTGGTGGATGGGACAGGTTGTTTCTTGTAAAGCTGAAGCTAGAGATCCCAGTGGAGAGCGTGTGATTCAAGTTGTGGATGTTGATGACGAGAAGATCAGCTGGGTAAATGTGGATGAAATATCACATGTGTTGTATGGGCTAGATGGTTTATCAAATGATTAAATAGCCTGCTGCTTCGAAGCTGTGATGTTGAATGCTCCCCTTATCTATAACAATATTTTTTAAAAGGTAGGAATGCTCTCTATTTATACATAGCGAGTCATGAATTCCGATAGTGTGATGCCTTCTTTCTTTGCTGAATTACAGCAATCTCTGAAAAGTTCGTCATCAGTTTCTGTACGGGCTAGGTCTCGAAATTGTTCTAAGCTCAGCTGATTGTGATCAGGGCTACTCTCCCGCATTGAATTCCATTTGGCACAGAGTGAATCGACCATCTCTTTTCTTGAATAGGGAAGGTTGATCTTCTTCTGTTTTGCCAAATGGATGCGACTCCAGTTCTTGTCTAAACTATAGTGACCAGAAGGATTTTTGACAATAGTCTCTAGTGGTGAGGCTTTTTGTGCTTTCGATATTTTATTGTGTTGCGTATTTGCATTGAAAGCAAGTAATCCGTACTGCTTGCTTTCAATGCTCTTTATTGTTTTAGGCTGAAAATGGTTTGAATCGAAGTCTACTCAACTCCATGTATCTATAAAAAGTTGTCTTTGAAAGTTCACTTGGCGACTGATTGCCGCGCCAATCGCCAAGATGGCATTGGCTAACTGGCCAGTGTTTGGCAAGACTGGACATCACCGTTCATCCGTGATCGCCATCTGCGCAGTTCATGGTGATCAAGCATGGCTCGACGAGATTTCTCTGCATGAGCTAAGCGTTGAATCAATGCATGGGTGTCATGGGTAGAAAGCTCACCGTCTGAATCCCACTTCATGCAGAAAACGCCTTTTTTGGAAGTGTTGACCATTGTGTTTTCCTCTTTCGTTCTGTCACGGTATGCGCACATAAAGCCTTTGCTATGGAGCAAACCTTAAGAAGTCTCGATTGCGACGCCTGCGACCGGCAGGTCTCTGCGCTGTTCTTGGGAGTGGTGTTTTGCTTCTTGCCCTTCTCGTCGATGCGATGCAGGGAGGCCCAAAAGGCCTCCCTGCATCACGATGTTCCCGATCAAACGACCGATCTTTACCGAGGTGACTCGACAAATTCAGCATCGATCACATCATCGTTCTCACTGTTTGGTTGTGAGGTTTCAGGCGCCTCTTCCTGCTGCGAGTACAGAGAGGCTCCCATTTCCATCAGCGCAGTTTTCACTCCATCAAGGCGTTCCTTGATGAGCGCTGTGTTCTCTGTTTGAAGGGTTTCTTTGAGTTCTGAGAGCACCAACTCCACTTTGGTTTTGGCCTCGGCAGAGATCTTGCCTTCTAATTCCAGCAGTTGCTTTTCTGCCTGGTAAATCAGGGATTCCGCTTCGTTCTTGGTGTCGATCGCTTCTCGCTTTTGCTGATCCGAGTCAGCGTGTGCTTCTGCGTCCTTCACCATCCGATCCACTTCGTCCTCGCTGAGGGTTGAGGCACCACTGATGGTGATCGATTGTTCTTTCCCTGAGCCTTTGTCTTTTGCTGTGACACTCAAGATTCCATTGGCATCAATGTCAAACGCCACCTCCACTTGAGGAATACCACGAGGCGCAGCAGGGATGCCATCTAATCGGAAGGTTCCAAGGCTCTTGTTATCAGACACCATCTGTCGCTCTCCTTGGAGAATGTGAATCTCCACGGAGGTTTGGCCATCCATGGCGGTGGAATAGATCTCGGTTTTGTTTGTTGGAATGGTTGTGTTCCTCGGAACCATCACATTCACCACACTGCCCATGGTTTCCACTCCCAAGGAAAGAGGCGTGACATCCAATAAAAGGATGTCTTTTACTTCACCTGAGAGAACACCCCCCTGCACAGCAGCACCGATGGCAACCACCTCATCAGGATTCACGGTTTGATTGGGATCTTGACCCGTTGCCGCTTTGACCAGCTCCAACACGGCAGGAATGCGTGAACTGCCGCCCACCATGACCACTTCACTGAGGTCATGAGCTGAGAGTTTGGCGTCCTTGATCGCCTGTTGAACTGGTTTCTTACAACGATCAATCAAGTCAGAAGACAATTCCTCAAATTTGGCTCGGGTCACTGTCAGCGTCAGATGCTTGGGACCATCAGCCGTTGCCGTGATGAAGGGGAGATTTACTTCGCTCTGTGTGGAAGCGGAGAGTTCAATCTTTGTTTTTTCTGCCGCTTCCGTGAGGCGTTGCAGGGCTTGCGAATCTTTCCTTAAATCAATCCCTTCCTCTTTTTGGAAGGTTTCAGCCATGAAATCAACAAGCACTTTGTCGAAGTTGTCACCTCCCAGATGGGCATCACCACAGGTGCTGATCACTTCAAAAACACCATCTCCTACTTCCAAGATGGAGACATCAAACGTTCCACCTCCCAAGTCAAAGACCAGGATCTTTTCTGCATCCTTCTTATCCAAACCGTAAGCCAGCGCTGCTGCAGTGGGTTCGTTGATGATCCTCAAGACTTCTAGGCCAGCAATTTTTCCAGCATCTTTAGTGGCTTGTCGCTGGGAGTCATTGAAGTAGGCGGGAACAGTCACCACCGCTTGAGTCACGGTTTGACCCAAATATTTCGAGGCATCATCGGCCAGCTTCCTAAGCACACTGGCGCTGATCTCTTCTGGTGAGAAGGATTTCTCCATCCATGATGATCGGATTTTGATCTTGCTTCCGACTGATTCAACGGTGTATGGAACGTCTTTGGTTTCATCTGTAACCTCATCCGTGCGCCTGCCAATGAAGCGTTTGACAGATCCAAATGTGTTGTCTGCATTCATCACCGCTTGGCGTTTCGCGATCTGTCCAACGAGCTGGTCCTTGCCCTTGGTGTAGGCAACCACAGATGGGGTGGTCCTAAACCCTTCTGCATTTGCGATCACGGTGGGGTTTCCCCCTTCCATTACGGCGACACAGCTGTTGGTTGTGCCTAAGTCAATGCCAATTACTTTTGTCATTTGTTTTTATTGATTGAATCTATTTTTGTGGATAACTCTTCCAAACAAGGAGCGAGTAAACCCAACCAATGAGGTGGGTTTTCCCCCAAATCCATCCTTTTGGTTCGGTTGGAGTACGGTTTATACGCCTTCTTTATTCTGTTTCTTTGATGGGCTTGTCCAAGGGCAGGTTTGTGCCTTATTTGCTTCGACTCTATGTCCGAAACGTGTCTAGTTTTCTTATGGTATTGCGGTTATGAGTTGCTCTTCTAATAACATATTGAACTCAAATAATTGTTCGTCACTGAGTTGTTGCCTTGATGAGGCCCCTAGTTTTGACTGCAGGAACGTCTTTGCACGGTCTTGATCCCATTTCAGTGTCGTCAGCATTTCGTCGCCTTGCGCGATTAAGTCGCTTCTGCGTAACGGAGTTGGAGATGAACCGGCATCAGCGCCGGCTTCAATGCTTTTAAGCTTATTGAGAAAGGAAACGAGATCGCTATATCTCGTTAATTTGTGCCTGCTTCCATGGCCATAGGCTCGCTCCAAATAGATCTTTTCCTGATCCCGGGTCCAGCCAATTCGTTTTAGTTGTAGATCGATGGCTGTTAGTTCTTCGCTCCAATCCTCCGGGTCCGTGGGAGCTTCGCTTGGTTCAGGAGTGGAGACGGGCTGAGGCTCATTGTTCTGAACGGGGATTGGAGACGCTGTGTTGGCTGGATTGGTCTCACTCCTGCCTGGATCTTTGGCTGGTTTTGCTGGTTGAACCTGGGGCTCACCCTGCTGTTTGATGGCTGGCTGCGGGTTCCGCTTCGGCTCAGAGCTCACCTTCCCTTTCAGATTGCGTTCCTCTAATCGCTGTCGAGCTCTGTCTTCTGCCTCCTCAGCATCGGCGCCCTCTCCTAGCGCGCTACCGAGATCTCGTTCTCCATCGAAGCCGCTGACACGCACCACACATCGATTGCTATCGATGTGGCAAATCTCCACCTTTGTTTTCATGCCTCTGGAGGGGGTTAACCATTTCTAAACTGTTGGGATGGATTCAGCCGCCTTAACGTCCCTAACGCCTGTTCTCGACGGGGTAGATCGATGGGCTGAGCTCTTGCCTCTTCTTCCAGTGCTTGTGGCCTTGGAACTGGTGCTTTCCGCTGACAATGCGATCGCTTTAGCTGCTGTCGCTCGCAAGCAACATGACCCAATCAAGGAAAAGAAGGCCCTTGACCTTGGTATATCCATTGCTTTTTTTCTCAGGGTTGGCCTGATTTTGTTGGCTCAGTGGGTGTTGGCATTCAAGCCGTTGCAACTCCTTGCTGGTGTTTATCTTCTCTGGCTTTTCCTATCCCATCTTTGGTTCAAGCCATCAGACACCGAGAGTTCTTCCGGATCCTCAGGGCAAGCACCCTCGATCTCTTTTGCGCGAACGATTGTTGCCCTAGCTTTAACAGATCTCGCCTTTTCTGTTGATAGTGTTGCTGCCGCTGTCGCGATTAGTGATCAACTAATTCTTGTGATTACTGGGGCCTTTATCGGAGTTGTGGCACTGAGATTTACCTCGGGTTTGTTTATTCGCTGGCTCGATATCTATACCCGCCTAGAGACCGCTGGTTATCTTGCGGTTGGTTTAGTGGGAGTCAAACTGATTGGAACGCTGGTCGTTTCGGACTTTCATCCACCTGCATGGTGGACCCTACTCACTGTTGCCTTGCTAATGATTTGGGGCTTTTCTGAGCGCAAAGAGCCCCTAGGTGGCGAGGCTTGATCCGATGCTTGTTGAATTACGTCAGGCTGCTACGCAGGTTTTGCTCGATCGCATGGAGTTGACTGATCCTCCAATGCCGGGGCAATGGTTTACTCATGATCAGGACAGTTATCTCGTGATTCAACGCAGACATCGCTATAAATTGTATTCAGGTCGTTATGAACTGTCTTCGATTGTTCTCCTTGTTAAATGTCAAAAGCAGCCTGCTGATGCACGGTTTATTGGTCACGGTTGGGTGATTGGAGACGCTGAGTGCCGCTTCAATGCTTTGAGCCCTTTGCTTCGCTGTGCCGTATTGCCTGATGGACCTTGTGATCGTTGTGTTCACCGGGAAGTTCGCTGATGACATCCCTCCGTTGGCATTCAGCTGTTCTGCTCGCTGGGCATGGAGTGGCCTCAGGCCAAGCTTTGGATCGCGCTGAACCACGCCTGTCTCCTTACCCGAAAGGCACGATTGCGATGCAAACTCCGTTTTTTGCGGCGTTAGGTCTTGATCTTTCTCCGTATTGGCCTGGAACACTCAACCTTTCGTTTTCTCCTGCTGAGCTGCAGCTCACTAATCCAGATTATTCGTTTCCTGATTTGGAATGGACCGACTTGCATCCGCCTGAAACCTTTTCCTTTTGGAAGGTTCGCCTGCGTTCTGTAGGACTTTTAGATTTTGATGTTCCAGTGTTGGTTTACCGGCCTCATCCAGAAACAAAGATAAGGCACTGGCAAAACACGTCCGTTCTTGAGATTCTTGCTCCTTATCTTGATGGTGTTTGTTTGGGTCAACGCCTTGAGCTTGGCGTAAATCCTGACGCAATAAAAGTATTGGGTTCTTCGTTGTCGTGATTGATTGTCTTTTTTTTGAGTTTGTTGGTCGCTTTTCTTTTTATCTTGCGGTTAGGTGTGCTTGTTGCCCGTTTGTTGAATCTCCCCCTTTGTTTAAATTTGGCAGATCCTCAAGCTTGCGGGTAAAACTTGATGACGGATGCTGAACGGATTAAAACTCGCTCAGTGCTGCTTGAATTTTTGAAATTCAGGGTGTTAGCCGCAGGCCAGCAGTTTTTTGATGGCACGGCCTCGGATCATCGGCGGCAGTGGTTGGCTTTGGTGCACCCGCAAGCGCTTGCCCTCTCAGATGAGGATCTGGAGCAGATCTGGAATCAGGCCCGTTCGCTCTATACGGAGGGTTGAAGGTGTGGATCTAGGCTGAATCTTTCGCTCTGCTGGCCATTTCCGCTTCTCCTGTTGCATCTGAGTCCACAGCCTCTGGTTTTGATTCCCTTGGTTTGAGTCAGCCGTTGCTGAAGGCTTTGCAGGAGAAGGGATACACCGCTCCGTCGCCGATTCAGTTGCAGGCCATTCCCGCTGTGATCTCTGGTCGGGATGTGATGGCCGCAGCGCAAACAGGAACGGGTAAAACCGCAGGCTTCACGCTGCCGATGTTGGAGCGCCTGAACCATGGAGCGCGTCCTGGACGCGCACAAATACGGGCCTTGGTGCTGACCCCTACGCGTGAGCTTGCTGCGCAGGTGTTGGCCAGTGTTCGTGATTACAGCAAGCATCTTCCGCTGACCAGTGACGTGGTGTTTGGTGGTGTCAAGATCAACCCTCAAATTCAGCGGTTGCAGAAGGGCGTTGATGTGTTGGTTGCCACCCCAGGCCGCTTGTTAGATCTGCTCCAGCAGGGCGCTGTTCGTTTCGACCGCGTGGAATTTTTGGTGCTTGATGAAGCCGACCGAATGTTGGATATGGGGTTTATTCATGACATCCGGCGTGTGATTTCTCGCCTTCCTGATCGTCGTCAAACCCTGATGTTTTCGGCCACTTTTAGTGCGCCAATTCGGAAACTAGCGACCGGCTTGCTTGATCACCCTGTTCAAATTCAGGTGGCTCCCGCCAACCAAACCGTGCGCTCTGTGGAGCAGGTTGTTCATCCTTGCGACATGGTCCGCAAGATTGATCTGCTCAGCCATCTCATTCGCAGTGGAGATTGGCTTCAGGTGTTGGTCTTTTCCCGCACGAAGCATGGTGCCAATCGTGTTGTGGAACGTCTCAGTCAGCAGGGTCTCCTAGCTGCTGCCATCCATGGCAACAAGAGCCAGGGTGCGCGCACCCGCGCTTTGCAGGGATTTAAGGACGGTTCGGTGCGCGTTCTTGTCGCCACAGATATTGCGGCCCGAGGAATTGATATTCAGCAGCTGCCTCATGTGGTGAATCTCGATCTCCCGAATGTTGCCGAGGACTATGTGCATCGCATTGGTCGTACCGGTCGGGCTGGAGAAACTGGACACGCTATTTCTCTCGTTGCTGCTGAAGAGGCACTGCTCTTGAAGGCCATTGAACGCTTAACGGGTGAGTCCCTTCGTCGAGAAAACGTGCCGGGATTTGAGCCCACCGTTCTCAAGGCCGCCCCCCTGGATCTGAGCGGAGGACGGGGACGGCGTTCAGGGGGTTCATCGCGCCGTCGGCAAGACACGCGTAGCACGAGAACGTACCGCCGCTAACGCTAATTCGTTACGTAAACGTGCCGAACTGTTGTTTGGGTGCCGCGTTTAGTTGTTGGATCAGGGAGTCGCCATGGCTCCGCCCTTTCCCTTCCAGCTGCGCAGCGCGAATCAGGATTGGGCAGCCATTCGTGCTGACCACAACGCCCATTCCCTTCACCGATTCCAGCACTGTGCCTGGTGGATGCCCTCCTGTGGGCCAGCGGCCGATGAGGGGGTGCACCTCTGCCGGCAGCTCTTTTCTCAAGCGATCGATGAGCGGTTCGCAATGCAGAAGTTTGAGGCGTTTGTCGTTCCAAAGCGTGACGGCATTCGGATAGAGCGCCATCACCTTGCGATGAATGTTGAGTGCCGATGCGGACCAGTCGATTTGGTGGTCTTGTTTGGTGAGCATGCGCGCGTAACTGGCTTCTCCAGGACGATCCGCCTGGTCGACCAGCTTCAGCCTTGCCCTGCGCTCGGGTTCGGACCCGTGTCCTGCCGATTCGATCAATGGCATCGCTTCCACCATCAGATCAGCTGTCAGAGCGCTCATCCGCTCGGCCAGGGTATGGCCGTTATCGAGTAGCCCAATCGACAGGTTTCTTTCGATCAGAACGGGTCCAGTATCGAGGCCCTCTTCCATGGCCATCACCCCCACACCTGTTTCGGAGTCACCTTCCAGCAGGGACCACTGAATCGGTCCTGCACCTCGCCAGCGGGGAAGCAGAGATCCATGGCCGTTCCAGCATCCCAGCGGCGGTTGATCCAGCACACTTTTGGGCAAAATTTGCCCGAAAGCCACCACCACGGACAGATCGGCGTGGAGCTCAGCGAGTTGCTGTTGGCAGGTTTTGTCCTGTTTGATGCGTTCGGGGGTGAAAACCGTTAACCCCAGCTCAAGAGCTTTGGCTTTCACCGCTGAAGGAATCAACGTCTTGCCGCGTCCCCGGCGTCGATCCGGCTGGGTGACCACTCCCACAAGCGCATGGCCAGCTTGATGGAGAGCCACCAGTGTTGGCACGGCATAGTCGGGCGTTCCCCAGAACAAAATGTTCATCGAGCGAAGCTCAGGCCTCTCCCGTGATCGCTAAACCATCCACCCAGACATGGGGTGAAACGCCTTGATGGGTCACCACCTCATGGGGTTCTAGGTGAACGATTCCTTTCAAAACCTCGCGGATGTCGCCAGCGATCGTGGCTGCTTCCACAGAGATGCGCTCACCATCCTTCACGAGCCAGCCATCAAACGGCAGTGAAAAGGCTCCTTGGCTGGCCTTTACGCCTGCATGGAGTGCGCTCAAACTTTCAATCAACACGAAGGGCTCTTGGGTGCTGCGATGGTCGAGATGGGGAGAGGGACTGATCAATCCTTGACTGGAACTCACCTCAAACCAATCCGGTCCAACGGAGACCTTGGCTCCGAGTCCGGCGTGACCGGTGGGCGACACTCCAAATTGACGTGCTGTGGCTTCGGAATGGAGAAGATTCTCCAATGTGCCGTTGCCGATGAGGCAGAGCCGTTTGGTAGGTGTGCCTTCTCCATCAAAGGCCGCTGCCCCCACGTGATCGGGATGTAACCCGTTGTCGTGCAAATTAAAAAATGGCACGGCGAGCTGTTGGCCAAGCGACTCTTTGCTGCTCAGGCTGACGCCATCGAGAATCGATCTGGCATTGAGCATGCTGCTGAAGGCACCAATCAGATCAAGGAATGCCTCCGGTGTGAAACAGACCAAATAACGACCGGTATCAATCGGTTTGTAGTTGAGATGGCTGATGGTGCGCTCGGCTGCTTCCTTGATACAGCCGGCAAGGTCAAGATCGGCACTGCCAAGCGCAACGCGAACGGCCCCACCGCTGCGTGGTTTTCTGCCGCTTTCTTCGGCACGGGCATACAGGTAGAGGCTTGCCTGAGTGCGTTGCATGTGGCGAAGTGCCCCCTCGCTATTGAGGTAGATCCGCTCGCTATTGCCTTCGGTCAAGCCGTTGTAGGGGACGGTTTCGATCGCAGGATGTTTGGAAAGCAGCTCCCCTTCCACCTCTTTCAGGGTGCTGAGCAATTTTTGAATGCTCTGAGAGGGTTTTAGCGGCCGATCAAGCTCCGGAATCGGTGCCGTTGCCAGGGGTGAAAAGCCTGGGATGTCTTCTGTGTTGCCAAAGGAACTGGCCTGATAAGCGCCATGCAGGGCTTTTTCGAGGCCTCCTGGAGAAAGGTCAGACGTGCTGGTCACACCAACCAGTCCTTGCTCATTCCAAACGCGAACGGTGATCGAGCTGCGTTGAGCCGCTTTCATTTGCTTGGCTTCACCCCGATCCACTTGCACCGAGGCATTCATTCCTCGGCTGGCTCCAAGGTCCCATCGACGGATTCCGTCCCTGGTCGCGAGGGTGTGGAGCTGATCGCGGAGCTCTTTCACATTGAGAGGTGTATGGGTCATGCTCAGCGGCCTCCCACCGTGATCGAATCAACCTTGATGTGGGGTTGCCCCACCGTGACAAAAATGCTGCCGCTTACCGAGCCGCAGTATCCAGCGGCTAAGTCGAGATCATTGGCGCACATGGAAATCCTTGGCATGACTTCCTTGGCTTCACCGATCAAGGTGGCTCCTTTGACCGGACGGCCTAATTGGCCATTTTCAATGATGTAGCCCTCTTCCACAGAGAAATTGAATTGACCGGTGGGTCCCACACTTCCGCCGCCCATGGACTTGCAATACAAGCCACGATCAACGGATTGGATCAGTTCATCGGTGCTGTGGGGGCCTGCAGCGATGTAGGTGTTGCGCATGCGGCTCGCAGCTGCAAATCCATGGTTTTGCCGTCGACCACTTCCCGTTCGCGGATGTCCGGTGCGGAGTTCACCGGCGCGATCGCTCAAAAATCCTTTTAAAACGCCATTTTCAATGAGGACGGTTTTCTGCGATTCCATTCCTTCATCGTCCATGGATAAAGAACCGAAGGCACCGGTACTCAGCCCTTCATCAATCGCGGTCACAGCCGGATTGGCAATCGTTTTCCCGACTTGATCGGCAAACGGGGTTGTCCCCCGTTCCACTTGGGTGGTTTCGAGCAGATGGCCGCAGGCCTCATGGAAAATCACGCCTCCAAAACGATTGGCGAGGACCACGGGCATTTGTCCTCCATCCACGTAATCGGCATGAAGCATGGTGGCGGCACTGCTGCACACTTCGTTGGCGGCTGCATCCACATCCCACTCCCGCAAATCATCCGGGCGGTCGCTCGATCCAAAGCGGCGAGCGATGCTTGCACGATGCTCACCATCGGCGGCTAAGACACTGAGGCCGCTGGACTGATGCAGGCGGATGTCGCGGGCATAGGTTCCATCACTCGCAGCGACAAGCACCTCTTGCCAGTCGCGTGAAAAGCTGCCGCGACGCACGTCCAGATGCTGTCCGAGCTGATCCAGTCGCGCTGTTCCTTCCAGCAAACGTTGGGTGATTTCAGCGAGCTCAGGTGACTGAGCGAGCCAGGCATCTTTCTTCGCACCAAAATCTCTGAGCTGATGGAGACCTTGAAAGCCTCCCTCGCGCTGGAGACCGTTGTGCTCCAGTTCGAGCATGGCCAACGCTTGGTCCAGAGCTTGGGCAAGGCCTGATTCACTGAGGTCGTTGGTGCTAACGAACCCATCTCGGTGTCCAAGGAAGACCCGAATTCCTGCTCCCATCCCGAAGGATGGGGACACGCTGGTGATGCGCTCCTGTTCGGCGAGAACGCCGAGGTGATCTGTGCGTTCTAAGAACACTTCCACAAGATCAGCGCCCGCACGCATCCCTGTGTGGAGAAGCGTTTCCAGGCGATCTTTCCAGGGTGTGTGGCTCGGATCCAGATTGAATGTCTGGTTAAGACCGGGATGGGTGACGACCAAGCCCCTCGTCTGCGTCAACCTTGATTATGGAGAATCGCGGAAGGAATCGGAGACAGGGGCTCTGGTTGCTTGGCAGCTCTCAACGAACGCTGGGGTGGTACTGATCGCTGCGGATCGGTGCCATGAAGAACAGGGACGCCATTTGAACGCCGTTGGCCACCCAATGGGGAAGTTTGCGCAGCACTTTGATGGGTGCAGGGGAGTGCGTTGCATCCACAGCGCTGAGCGCTGCGTTGTTGTTCACCAGGCGCTCGAGACCATCGAAAAAGCGGGGATTTTTCACGTCGAGGACCACGGGGAACACCCGTGCCGTGTTTTCGTTCGTCTTGTCGATGACCAAGCGGTCGTATTCGCGCGCATCCAAACCGAGGGATTCGTAAAACTCTTTGCGTGCCACATCACGGACATACATGGTGGCGAAGACCGCAAGAAGGAAAAAACGGCACCAGAGCCTTGCGCGCAATCCCCTCACCGTGTCCGGCTGAGCTTTCATTAAGGCGTCGAAAAAATCACCGTGGCGATTTTCGTCCTGGCACCAATTTTCGAAGAAGTTGAAGATCGGGAAAATCTTGCAATCTGGATTTTGCTCAAGATGGCGGAAAATGGTGATGTAACGCCAGTAACCGATTTTTTCAGACAGATATGTGGCGTAAAAGATAAATTTCGGTTTGAAGAATGTATAGCTTTTGCTGGCCGTTAAAAAGCCAAGGTCAAGTTGTAGACCGAAATCGCTCATCGACTTATTGAGGAAGCCGGCATGCCGAGCCTCATCACGGGCCATGTGCGAGAAGCATTCGGCAAGGAGGGGGTTCTTGGTTTTAATCCGACGGCTGAGCTCTTTGTACAGCAAAAATCCGGAAAACTCAGACGTGCAACTTTGCTCTAAAAATTCAACGAATACTTTGCGAGTTTCGGGGTCGAGTTGATCGGCAGCTCCATCAAATTCGCCATTGCGGACGAAGTGATGACGGTTGTAATCCTTGCGAAATTCTTCGCAGATGGCCTCTAATTCCGCCTCATTCGGCCGCAGATCCATCGCGGCCATCGCCTCGAAATCTGTCGTGTAAAAACGAGGGGTCAGGATCGTGTCCTTCTCCGGGTCTTTCGCCGTTACGTTGGATCCTGGTGCTGCTGTGGCTTCCGTCACGGCTGTTGGAGGCACCATCGGTTGCATCAGTCACTACAGCCCATCGTAGGTCGCCCTCCGGTAACCCCGCAGCCCACTGTTACGAGCTCTCAGTTAATTCCCACCTAGCCATTTCTGGCCATTCAGACGCTGCAGCAAACGGGACTGGAGCAGGGCCAGATTGATGCGCTTTTCGTCGATTAAAAAAGACTCCAGCAGGCTTGGCTCTGTACCGGACTCTGCAAGCGCAATCGTTTTACCGGATGTGATCGAATCCGATTCAAAGCACACCCAGAAGCGCCGATCGCCAGGAAGGGCACCGGTGAGCATCCAGCATTGGCCTCCCACCACGGGACGATCGCCTTCAACTAAATCGATCGAAGCGGTGATTTGGTGATTGGTGCTCAGCGCTTTGCTGAGGGATGGGATCAGGTCGTCCTTCATGAACGCCTGAAAGGGCTTGTCCTCCAGCTTGGGCTTTGGAGCAGGCTTGGCTGCAGGCTTCGCTGCGGGCTTTGCCGCTGATTTGGCTTCAGCTTTGGGTGTTGCGGGAGTTTCGCTCACCGGACTTTGGTTGCTGGGCGAACTGTAGACAGCCCAGTGCGCTCTCTACCAATCATCGCCAATCTGTTGATTCCAATCGTCGGCCTCAACGCCTTCTCCTCTCCCGGCATCAGACGCCGATGGATTGGCCTGTGGTTCCCTTGGCTTGATGGGGTTGGTGTCGGCGGCCTGGGTTGCTGAGGTCGTGGCTTGATTGCCTCGATGCACCACCCTGAACGGCACCGAGACGGTTGGGGCTGGATCGCGCACGTCCCGTTCTGGCCAGGGCGTGGGTTGAGCCGGTCTGGCCTGGGATGGTTGCTCGCGAGGCATCGGCTCGTGAACATCGGGCCCTGTGGCTGGACGCCGAACCTCTCGGCGCAGCACAGGTCTTGAGGTCACCATCGCCAATCCCCCCACTGCGCTGACGCTCGATCCCAACACGGTTGCGACGGCGATCCAGGCCCCAATCGGCAATGGTGGCAATCTCCAGGTGAGCACCCGCAGCGATGAGGCTTGTCCGAGATTGAGGGTTGCGATCAACAGCATCACCACCACCGGACTCAGACAGGGAATCAGCAGCAAGCGTTGAAAAGGCGTCATGGCTGGCGCCCCTGCCAACGGTTCAAAGGACTTAATTCCTCACCGAGGGAGTCGAAGAGGCGTACGACGAGGAAATCAACCATCTCGCTGAGATTTTGAGGTTGGCTGTACCAGGCAGGAATGGGGGGGGCAATTCTTGCTCCCGCTTCCGCGAGCGTTGTGAGATTGCGGAGATGGATCAGGCTCCATGGCATTTCTCTTGGAGCCAGCACCAGGGGTCGGCCTTCCTTGAGATGAACATCCGCACAACGTTCGAGAAGATCACTGGCGACACCGGCGGCAATGCGTCCCACGGTGCCCATCGAGCAAGGAACAATCACCATGCCCCGAGTGGCCACACTGCCACTGGCAATGGTGGCGGCTTGATCTCCCCAGCGATGGCAAATTAAAGATCCGGTCTGAACATTCAGCCGCGTTCTCCAAAAGCGTTCCTGAAGCTCAGGATCGACGGGCACTTGGATGGATTGTTCCGCGAGCCAAACCTCATGGGCACCACGACTCATGATCAGGTGAACGCTGCGTTCCCGCTGAAGCAGCAGTTGCAGGGCCCGCTCGGCAAGCGGTTGGGCTGAGGCACCGCTCACTCCCAGGACGTAAGGACGATCTCGTTGCTCCGAGAGGGACACGGCCTTAACCCTCACTCACGGCCACCGGCAGCGGCGACGCATCCTCAGCTTCTGCCGATGCCATCACGATGTCCAGGTCGATTTGATTGCGCAGGACATCCACCTTGGTCACACGCACCGTGACGGGATCTCCAAGTTTGTAAACGCGGCGGTTGCGTCGACCGACCAAGCGATTTTGGCGTGATCGGTATTCGTACCAATCGTCGTTCAAGGAGCTGACATGCACGAGTCCCTCCACCATCGAGGGGGCAATTTCCACGAAGAATCCATAACTTTGAACGCCGCTGATGACGCCTTGTTGCTCCTGATCGAGCATGGGTTCGGCACTTCGTGCCTGAGCCATCGCAATCACATCTCGGCAAAGCTCTGCCTGCTGGCGACGCCGAGAATTGAGCCGTTGTAGGTGGCGTTCTTGGAGCAGCTCCTCCAATCGTTGTTGCAGAGACCCACTAAACAGGGGCCAGGTCAGCGTTGAAGCAGCCCCTTTGCTGCCCAGGTTGACCGTTTCTTTTTGGCGAACGCTGGGACGATCTTTGCCGTCGTTGAGCAGCTGACACAGCACCTGCTGGTTCAACAAATCGGCGTAATGCAGGGTGGGACAACACCAAGGAGCCAAGAGGGGAGTCGATCCATCCTGAGCGGACAGAGACGGGTCTTCTGTCTCGGTCGCTGATGCATCGTCTTCCCCTGCAGTGTCCTCGCTGCCGTGCGTGATGTGCTTGGCTTTCGCCTGCATCAAACGGAACTGGGGATCGGGAAGGGTCTGTTTCAGCTGAAGGTTGAGCACCCGTCTGGATGGGCTTGCGATCAAGGCTTGAGCAAGTTCGGATGCCGAGGTGGTGCCCTCCTCATCCAGGGAGAGGGGTAGCTCTAAGGCAATGGCTGCTTTGGCAACATCATTTAGAGCTCCACTTTCGGGCTCGTTGGCATGAAGCACCAAAGCGGGAAGATTGAAATCCTGGCAATGCTGAGTCCAGGTTGCATGCGCTGCTCGCAGGAAAACCGCCAAGAGTGAGAAGGGATCCTCTTCCCTTAGGGGTTCCATCCACTGACGATTGCCCCCATCAGGTTCGCTGGCTCGGAGGTCTCCCAGAGAGTCCAAATCGGGTGTTGGGAGATCCAATTCGATCTGACCCTGCTTCAACTCGGCGGCGTGAAGAGCTTTGGCACAAAAAATCAGTGTCTCGAGTTGTCCGATCTGATCTTTGATGGATTTGAGGGCTGCTGGAATGGCACGAGATCGGGGTTTTCGCCCCGCCAAAGCTGCCAAAGCCCCAGATGTCACCTCAGCGACAGGGCGAATCTGCGTTAAACAAAACTCCCAATCGCGTGCTTCACCTTCAGAGTCGAAATCAACGCGAAGACTCACCGCGGCTTGGGACTCACCAACGTTGAAGGCTGCCGCTTTGGCCAGGTTGGGACTCAGCAGCGGGATCCACTTATTGCCGAGACAAAGAGCTTCGCTTTGTTCGCACAGCCATTGATCAAGGCTGTTTCCGGGGTTAACGCGCTCAGCCACCGCAGGAGCATGAATCCATAGCTGGGTCCCACCTTCATGGGGGCTGACATGGACTGCAGGTAGGTGGGGAGCACCATCCATCACCCAGTTGTTCAGGAGCAAACAGGGCTGATCGGTGAGGTCCTTGCGACGTTTATCTGCTGGTGCCTTAATCGTGGTTCTGGGCGCACTTGCCCTGGTGTGCAGATGGGCCTTGGTGAGTAAGAGATCGCGATCAGCATCCACTCCGCCGTTGAGTGGCAACGATCGGGCCACATGACCGCGCGCTGGGTGTTGAGCGATCGGATAGCGATCGAGCTGCACTTCAACGACCGATGTGGCTGGTCCCTCAAGGCGATAGTTGCTATCGCCTTCGGGTAATTCGATCGAGGCGAGCACTCGATCATCAAGTGGGACGGCGAGCAGGCGCTCATCCTGTTGTTCCACCTGGGCCAGAAGGCTCGTCGTGGCTCTCTGCAAAATGCATTGCACCCCTCCTTCTGGAGATCGGCGTCGGCCTGCATCACGGATGATGCGCACCAATACACGGTCGCCATTCCAAGCGTGATTCAGCTGATGGTCACGGATGTAAATGTCTTCACCGCCGTCATCACGAATGGCAAAACAGAACCCTTTGCTGCTGCAGCGCAAACGGGCTTCGATTAACCCGATTTCATCGCCTCGGGAGACGGAACTCTCCTCTTCAAGGCTCAGCACGCCAAGCCGATCAAGGCCCTTAAGCGCAATGCTGAGTGACTGTTTGTCGGCTCGATTCGTTAATCGGAGAATTTTTTCGAGCTTGCTGACCTCAAGGGAACCGTCGTGGGGGACCTGGTCGAGAAGGTCGGCGACCGTGAATTTCATCGGAGCGTGAAAGAAACCGGCCTTCAGGACCGGGAGTTGAATCAAAACCGTTGCACTCGAAGAGTTGGTAATGCAACGGCTGAATGACCAACCGACTCTAATCGCCCGACTTGCGCAATCCCCTTCTTATTCCTCCGTCTGGGTGGATCCCAGCCCGGCTTGGAGCATGGGCAGGAGCAAGCGGCCTCCGATCACCAGGAATCCTGTGGAGGCCACCAGTTGCAGCCACTCGGCGGGAATCACTGCCGACAAGGACCCTCCAGCAACAGCACCAATCAAGCTGGCGAGCACTAAGGCGCTGGACGATCCCAGAAACACCGCCAACGGTCGATCGGATGTGCCGCTGATGGCCACTGTTGCCAGTTGGGTTTTGTCACCGAGCTCGGCCAGAAACACGGTCACAAAAGTGGAAATGAGGAGGGCGAAGTCCATAACAATTTCAGAGTGATTGGGTCTCTATCAGTGACTTCAAGGCCTGACTTCCCAGCCACAAGCCCAGTCCCACCATCAACAAACCTGCCATTTGTTCCAGGCGTTCTGGGGGAAGGATGGTGGAGAGCCAACGTCCCACCAAGACCCCCACCAGGCTTGAACAGATCAAGGCCAGCGCGGCCCCGATAAACACCAACCATGGCTCGCCGGATTGGGCTGACAGAAGAAGGGTTGCCAATTGGGTTTTGTCACCCAATTCAGCGAGGAAGACGGTGGTAAAGGTGCTCAGCAGAACGGCATTAAAACCAAGCTTGCTGTCGCTACCTGCTTCAGTCATCGGAATCCTGACGTGAGCGAATCAACCGCTCGAACTTACGCAGTTCCAGGCTTCTTCCGCCATGAACCGATCGAATTTGCTGTCGACAGCAATCAATGGCAAAGCCATTGACCTCCTCCGCTGGTACCGCAAATAAATCGGCTAGACCGCTCACCCGGCAAAAGTCTGGTCGGTCCTCATAAATCCTGCAGCGCCGGCCTCCCTGGTCGAAATGCTTGCACCATCCGTCTTCTCCCACCATCTCCAAATAAATCGTTTGCTGGTCGTCCGATAACGCTTCAAGAGCTTCCGGTCGTTCGGCCGGCGCAAGCCTGCAACATGCTCCGCATTGACTCAGGCATGACCAGTGAAGAGGAGGGCGGCTCATGGCTCAATTCAAATGCTGCTGTGACAAGGCATCACATTGATACCTCTCGATCAGGGCAATGCGGAGGAAAGCCCCGTACCCTTTTTGAGGCATCATGCTGATCAACTGCTTTCCTTCCATGGGATTTGATATCCACCTGATTGCAAACTTTGGGGCCCTTGCTCTCATCACGCTTGCTGGCCCAGCAGTGATCTTCATTCTCTTCTACAGGCGCGGAGCTCTCTGAAGCTTGGCGAGTGCGTGATACACCGGTGTTCGGGAGACCAGCCGGCCGGTGTAAGCGGCGATGACAGCCGTGAGACAAGCTCCTGCAAATAATTGTTGATCGCCCACCAGTCGCCAGGAAAAAATCAGGGAGACCAGCGGCAATTGGGTGGCTCCAGCGAGGCCGGCTGCTAACCCAAGGCCAACGCCAACTTGAGTGCTGAATCCGATCACAGCACAGACCGTGTAGCCGAGAACGGCACCAAACGTCAGGGATGGATCGATCAATCCGCCTGGGACTCCAGGTGCGAGGGCCAGCATCGGTCCGATCACTCTGACCACCGTGATCCAAACGCTCATCAGACCCGAGCGGACATCACTGTGCTCGGAGCCAAGTTCGGGCATTCCTTGACTGAGCAGTTGCCTCACGAGTGCTTCACCATCCGCCGTGCTCGTTCCCCAGCTCAACAGGGCGAGCAAACTGAGCGCCCCGCCAAGGCAGAGACCGGTGCGCAGGGGTCGCTGCCGGACCATGGGAGCCAAACGCGCTGTGGTCCAAACCAGACCACGGTTGAAGAATCCACCCACAAGACCAGCGGAGATCCCGATGGGAATGGCCAGCAACAACTGCTCTGTTTCTGGCGCGAACACATTGATCAGACCCAATCCAAAGATCGGCTCTCCCCCAAGGTTTGAAAACCCAGCAGCAGCGACGCACACCAGCAAAGCTGGCCAAATCGTGACGATGGAATATTCAGCGGTGAGCTCCTCAAGCATGAACACAACGCCAAGCAGAGGCGTGTTGAAACCACCGGCTAGGCCCGCACCTCCACCAATGGCAACCATCTGCCGTTCGGTGAGAGCTGGCATCCAATTGGGCCAGCGTTTCTGAGTGGCGCGTGCCACGGCAGAGCCAAATTGCACCACCGGCCCTTCCCGGCCCAGAGGAAACATGGCTGCTGTGGCCACTGACCAAAGGATTCCTCTTTGCAGTGTGCTGCCTGCTTCCATCGCGGCTGGCATCAACGAAGGATCCTCCAGGGCGTTCATCGTTGAAGGAATGCCCGATCCAGCGCCTCCCCGCCACGGTCCCCGTTGAAGAATCAACAGGATTGGCATCACCACTAACGGGGCAAGGGCAATCAGGAGACCAATCGAGCTCCAGCCGGTTTGGCCGGTTGTTGGCAGGAAATGGAAGAGCCACTCCTGAATTCGATCAACGAGATTCAAGGGGAGGCAAGCCAGGCCGATTAAGACACCAACAACGAGCAAGCCAATGAAATGGCGCCCAAGTCGACGGATCTCGTTGAAGACCGCTGCTGTGCCACGGAACCGTGAGCTGGTGGTTTTGCGTTCAGAGGTCATGGAAGAAGGCCAAGGCCAATGCAAGCGTCTCGGATGAGGTCAGCAACGTAAGGGTGTCCTGCTCTGCTGTCTTCAGTTTCAAATACACCGTTGCGGTTGACCAGCCCAGACAGTCGCTCTCCAGAAGGGTTCTCAATCTCTACGGTTGCGTCGTCGGGGCTCGTGCAGCGATAAACCCCCAGGCCGCGGTGGAGATCCAAGCAGGCGTGATGTTCTCGTAGAGCCTGGATTTCGAGTTGCAGTTTTGCTTCTCCTTGCCAACGGTTGAGGCTGATCCGATAGGCAACATCCACGATCGCTGGCAGGGGTTGGGTTTGCTGCCAGCGCCAAGCGATGGCTTCCCTTTCACAATCTCCCTGCCCCAGGGTGAGTTTCAGGTGTCCGCCGCGGAGCAACCGTTGGGAGATCACCTTGCAGCCTCTCGACCAAAACAATGGCGCTGGATGGCCGATTCCAAAGGGCTCAAGAGAAAGCAACGCCGACCACAGGTCGTGATTGATCGCTGAGAGCGAGAGGAGGGCTTCTGGTGCCACAAGAATTCCCTCCCCACGCGTTTGGATCCAGGACTGAGCCAAGCCATTGAGCTCCTCATGGAGGCGATGCACGTGCTCGGCTTTCACCGTGAATCCACCTGCGGCGGGGTGGCCACCATGGCGTTCCAACAGAGCGGTGCAGTGGTCGAGGGCTTTGTCGACAGCGAACCCTTCGGGTGCACGCACCGAGGCCCGCATCAGGCCGTCGCCATCCGCAGCCAGCAAGGCGGTTGGGCGTTGAAATCGTTCCATCAATCGTGCCGCAACGATGCCAATCACGCCGTGATGCCAGTGGCCTTGGGCGAGCAGAAGAAACGGTGGTAAGGGATCACGGTCAGACTCCAATAAGGCCAGGGCCTCGGCCTCAATGGCATCGCAGAGCTCTCGTCGCTGTCGGTTGAGACTGTCGCATTGGCGGCCCAGCTCAATGGCGCTGTTTTGGTCGTCTGCGGTGAGCAAATCCACCACCAACTGGGGATCGCCGATCCGTCCCACCGCGTTGATTCTGGGGGCCAGTTGAAAACCGATGTCATCAGCGCGCAGGGGGCGATCGCCGAGTCCTGCAAGTTGCTGTAGGGCGCGCACTCCTGGGCAGTTGCTTCGATGGAGATGAAGCAATCCTTCTCTGAGAAGGGTTCTGTTGGCGCCTGTCAGCGGTGCCATGTCGGCCACCGTTCCAATGCAAAACAAATCACGAGCACTGGCGATGGCCGCTGGCTGGCGCATGCGTTCTGCGAGTTCGCGCGCTACGACGTAGGCGAGCCCAACGCCGGCTAATCCGCGATAGGGAGAGTGTTCCGGGGTGGTGGCCGGATGAATCAAGGCGAGAGCTTTGGGGCGTGTCTTTGGGAGCGTGTGGTGATCGGTTAGCACCACCTCGATGCCCAGATCCTCTGCCCTGCTCAGGGCCTCATGGGCTGCCACTCCGTTATCGACAGTGACAATGAGCCGGACTCCATCGGCGTGGAGCTCATTCACCATCGAGCAGTTCAAGCCGTAGCCATCAGCCATGCGGCTTGGGATCGCCGCTTGGGGTTCCGCACCCAAGGTGCGCAAGGTGCGAAGCAACAGCGCAGTGCTTGTCATGCCATCGGCGTCGTAGTCGCCACAGATCGCAACGCTCTCTGCCGTTAAACAGGCCTGATGCAAGCGTTGGACGGCCTTGTCCAATTCGGGGAAGTGGCCATCAGGTTTTGGGAGGGGTGAATCACTCAGAAGTGCATGGACCTGATCTGGTTCTGTCAGACCACGGCGGAACAGCAAGGCCTTGAGGGGAAGAGGCAGTGGAACCGCATCCAAAGCCCCGGGGTCAATGCCCCTCGGTAGTTGCCATTGCTGAACGGACACGGCAGACGGCAACGGGCAGGTGCTCAAGCAGCCTGCATTGTGCTTCGTCCTTCAAGCTGTTGCCATGAATTGCATGACCGTCATGCCTGTCTTGAAGACCGTGTTCTGGGATGTGGATGGCACCCTTGCGGACACGGAAATGGATGGGCATCGACCTGCCTTCAATCGAGCTTTTGCAGAACAGGGTTTGGATTGGACCTGGGATCCAGAGACCTACAGAGCCTTGCTGAGCATTCCTGGTGGAAGCCTTCGGATGAAAACGTATGCCCAGCAGCAGGGAGAGGTCTTGACTGACGCGCAGTTTGCTCAGCTGCGCGTTTCAAAACAGCGTCACTATCTCGATGCAGTGCGTTCCGGCGCGGTGTCTCTTCGCCCAGGGGTCGCAAGACTGCTTCGTGAGCTTCAGGCTCGGGCGATTGATCAATGGATCGTCACCAGCAGTGGCGGTCCGTCCGTATCGGCATTGTTGGACACCCTGTTTCCCGGCGGCGACCATCCCTTCGCTGGGGTGATTAGTGCCGATGATGTATCGAGGCATAAACCCAGTCCTGATCCTTATTTAAAAGCGCTGGAACGCAGCAAAACCGAGCCGAATGCGGCTTTGGCACTGGAGGATTCAACCCCGGGTCTTCTTTCGGCCAGAACGGCTGGACTGCGTTGTCTGCTCATGCCTTCTCCCTGGGATCAGGAGCTCCATCGGTATCAAGATCAGGCCAAGGCGGTGCTGGATCATCTAGGGAGTGCCCAGTGTCCATGCACTGTTTCGAGCGGCCCCCCTTGTGTGGATGGCCTTGTCACGCTGGAGTACCTGCAGATGCTTCTCGTCTTACCGGATTGATGACGACCCATCTCACCCGCTATGAACAGTTTCAGAGACGGATTGGTGTTCAACTCACCCAAGCGCTAACGGGATCTTGGCGTCGCCGGAGCCTGGGTGTTCTCTCCCTGCTGCTGGGGTTCCTTTTGGGCAGCAACTTCACCATGTATTGGTTTCAACGCGTCGGTCAACGTCCGTTTGTGGTGCTCACCATGGTGATCGTCATTGAGCTGTTGGTGCGAGCAAGGACCTATGTGAAACGGGAACCCTGGCCGATTGGTTGGCTCGCGATCGACAACATCCGGATTGGAGCTGTCTTTTCAGTTGTGTTTGAGGCCTTCAAGCTTGGTTCTTGACCCGTTGCAAATGGCTCCCAAGGGTTGGCCTTTGCTCCTTGAATCCTTGGGCTGGTCAGATCCCGAACTCTGGTGGAGCCATTGGCAGCAACGCGGTGGTTTCGAGCTTGCGCGTCGCGTCTGGCCCGCGGACGTAAAAGATCAATGGCTGCTGGGAGTGGCCTTGCCATTGCTTTCACAGGCCGAGTCTCTCTTGCAGATGGGTGGCCGTCCTTTGCTCGGATTGAGTGCGCTCCCTGGATGCGGAAAAACCACGCTTTGCGATTGGCTTGTGCACGCCAGCTCGGAATTGGGATGGTCGATCGCGTTCCTTTCGATCGATGATTTTTATTGGCCTGGTCCAGAGCTCGATCGACGGATGGCAGGAAATCCCTGGGGAGTGCCCAGGGCCATACCGGGGAGTCACGATCTGGAGTTGATGGCCACAGCGCTCGATCAATGGCGAGAGACGGGGGAGTTATTGGCCCCTCGCTTTGATAAATCCCTTCGCGATGGTCGCGGGGATCGCAGTGAATGGGTCCGCTCCACCCCTGATTTAGTGGTTTTGGAGGGATGGTTCGTTGGCGTTCTCGTTTCCGATCAGGCTTCTGAGGCAGAAAACATCCATTCGCTCGCGCTGACGACGGAAGAGCTTGTGTATCGCCAACAGCTCTTTCGTCTCGTACCTGACTATGCACCGATTTGGAATCGGATCGATAAGCTCTGGCACCTCAAAGGGCAGAGCGGCACTTCAAGTCGGCTCTGGAAGCGCCAGCAGGTCGAGACCCAAGCCAAAACAACGGGAGTTCACGTGTCTGAATCCGCTGTTCAAGATTTTGTTCGGATGATTGAAACGGCATTTCCAGCAGCTTGGTTGCAGGATCTGCATCAATCTGATGTTGTGATCGATCTCACGAACCAACGCGCTGTTCGTGAGATCACCTTGAAATGAATTCAGTCCTCGCTGTCATCAGCATCAGCAACCGGATACACAAAACCCTGTGCACGACCACTCAACACAGATTTGCCGATTGACATGGCACGTTGTGCAGCAGTGGCTGCTTTTGCCTTCCAAACAGCATGCCGTTGATTGCGCTTGCTCTTAGAGGTTTTCTTCTTCGGTACAGCCATTGCAGCCGGAACTCTTCCAAACGCCCATAATCTCCTTTCGAGAGTCCGCTCGTCAAATCGCTACTCTTAATACATCGCAGGAACGGTGTGAGTTCAGGTCCGGAAGATCGTGAAATCATTGTCTCCCAGGCATCTGGGAGCGATGCCAAGGAAAAGCCCACCAATCCTTTTGCTCGCTTTAAATCGGATCCACCGCCGAGTTACAGCGAGTTATTGACGCAAATTTCAGCGGGAAAAGTCAAAGATCTGCAATTGGTTCCTGCGCGTCGGGAAGTGATTGTGGAATACGACGATGGTCGCAACGCCACGGTTCCCACCCTGGCGAACGATCAAATGATTTTGCGCACAGCCGAAGCCGCTGGCGTTCCCCTGACGGTGAAGGATGTTCGTCAGGAACAGGCCTTGGCTGGGTTGGCTGGAAATTTGGCCCTGATCGTTCTGATTGTGGTGGGCCTTTCCTTTCTTCTCCGGCGCTCAGCGCAGGCCGCCAATAAGGCCATGGGCTTTGGGCGCAGCCAAGCGCGGATCCGCCCTCAAGATGAAATCACCGTTCGATTTGAGGACGTTGCCGGAATTAGCGAAGCCAAGGAAGAACTCCAAGAGGTTGTGACCTTCTTGAAGCAACCGGAGAGTTTTATTCGTTTGGGTGCGCGCATCCCTCGGGGGGTGTTGCTGGTGGGACCGCCAGGGACGGGAAAAACATTGCTTGCCAAGGCCATCGCTGGGGAGGCAGGGGTGCCGTTTTTCTCCATCGCGGCCTCTGAATTTGTTGAGCTGTTTGTGGGTGTGGGTGCCAGTCGTGTGCGCGATCTGTTTCGCAAAGCCAAGGAAAAATCGCCTTGCATCATTTTTATTGATGAAATTGATGCCGTTGGTCGTCAACGCGGTGCAGGAATTGGTGGAGGAAATGATGAGCGCGAGCAAACCCTCAATCAGCTGTTAACTGAAATGGATGGTTTTGCGGATAATTCAGGCGTCATCCTGCTTGCTGCCACCAACAGGGCTGATGTGCTCGATACGGCATTGATGCGTCCCGGCCGGTTTGATCGTCGTATTTACGTTGATCTGCCCGACCGCAAGGGGCGTGAGGCGATTCTTGCCGTTCATGCCCGCAGTCGGCCGCTTTCAGACGACGTGTCTCTGGCGGATTGGGCCTTAAGAACCCCAGGCTTTTCCGGTGCTGACCTCGCCAATCTCATCAATGAGGCCGCGATCCTGACGGCGCGAAATGAAAGTTCTTTTGTGGGGAGCTCTGAATTAGAAGCAGCGCTCGAACGCATCACGATGGGGTTGTCTGCCTCTCCTTTGCAAGACAGTGCCAAGAAACGGCTGATTGCCTATCACGAAATTGGCCATGCCCTGGTGGCAGCCCATACGCCTCATGCCGATCCCGTCGACAAAGTGACGTTGCTTCCTCGCAGTGGCGGTGTGGGCGGATTCACCCGATTTTTCCCTGATGAGGAGGTGATTGATTCCGGCTTGGTCAGCAAGGCTTATTTGCGGGCCCGTCTTGTGATGGCTCTGGGTGGTCGTGCTGCTGAGATGGTGGTGTTTGGACCAGGTGAGATCACCCAGGGAGCGAGTGGAGACCTGCAAATGGTGTCTCATCTCGCCAGAGAAATGGTGACTCGCTTTGGATTTTCTTCTTTGGGGCCCGTTGCTCTTGAAGGTGGAGATCAGGAGGTGTTCCTTGGCAGAGATCTCATTCATACGCGTCCCTCTTATGCGGAAAGCACAGGGAAAGCGATTGATGCCTGCGTCCGTCAGCTGGCAATCCAGGCTCTCGATGCGGCGATCACCCTGTTGGAACCTCGTCGCGAGGTGATGGATCGTCTTGTTGAGGCGTTGATTGCGGAAGAAACACTATCGAGTTCTCGCTTCTATGAACTAGCGGGCCTAGATCATCCTCAAAACGGAGAGAATCGATTGATAGAAAATAATTCTCATCAACCCGTTCTGGCTCAGAAGCCAGCTGCAACTTGATCCGCTCCACTGCAGTGGCAAATTCAGTGGTCAATCCAGTGGCAAAAATCTTCCGGATGATCGGGCGTTTTGGGATCTTGTTGATCCCATTGATTGTTATTTTTTCAAGACTGCAGGTTGAGTGGTACTGGTTCGATCAATTTGAACTTGGGTCTGTTTACGGCAAACGCTTATTTCTTCAATTAGCAGGCGCATTCATTGCCTTTGTGTTCGTGGGCAGTTGTGCGTTTTGGCGTCAGTCTTGGCTGCGACCACCTCAAGCAGAAAAGGACGAGAGAAGACCTGTCCTAACGGGGTATCGCTACGGGCTCTGCCTCTTGGCATGTCTTCTGGTGATGCTCACCGTTTTAGCCATTGATACCCGTTTGGCTTGGCTGGCCTGGAGTGAACCCTTTTCACTGTCGTATTGGTGGAGTCTTCCCTTTTCGACAGGTTGGCCGCTGCTCAGCTTGTCCATTCTGGTGCTGACGTTGATCATGTTCGGCTTGACCCGCAGCCGTCGTCTAGGTCTTGCCCAGGTTTATGGAAGTGTGTGTATCTGTTTGATCGTTGCGCGGAGTTGGGGACTTTGGAGTCTTGCTCTTTCAATTCCTGACCTCGGCCGCGTGGAACCGATGCTGGGGTCTGATGTGAGCTTTGGTTTAGGTCGTTTTTCTGCGATCGCGCTGGGGCTTGAATTAGTACTTTTGCAGCTTTTACTCACCCTTAGTACTGCTTTATGGAGTCAATTAACACGTTCAACATGTCTCAGTGATTGGGCGTTCTCAGGATTAACGAAGCGTCAACGACATGGTTTGAGGCCTGGTTGTGCACTTTTGCTGGTGACTTGTTCTGGCTTGATGTGGCTTTCAAGGCACCAGTTGCTTTGGACTCAGGATGGAATCGTTGCGGGTGCAGGTTGGCTCGATGTTCATCTGCTGCTTCCTTTGCGATCGGCGGGAGCTGTTGCGCTGCTTGTGTTGGCGATTGTTGTTTTGCCGTCACCCTTTTCCAGTTTTCGTCGTCGTCAGCTTCGGCTGATTTTGTCCTGTATCGCGGTGGCCTCCTTTGGCTTGGAAATGGTGTTGTTTCCGCTGATGCACTGGCTTGTCGTGCGCCCGCGGGAATTACAGCTGGAGACCCCCTATATCAGTCGTGCGATTGAGGCCACACGACAGGCCTATCAATTGGACCGTATTACCACCCAACAGTTTGATCCTTCTCCTCGCTTGAGCCCTAAGGATCGCGAGCAAGGTGCCAGTACTTTGCGCAATATTCGTTTGTGGGATAGCCAACCTCTACTCGCAACAAACCGACAGCTGCAGCAGCTCAGGGTTTATTACCGCTTTACGAATGCAGCCGTTGATCGTTATCAATTGCGTCCTGATTTACTTGAACGCCAGCAAGTGATGCTCGCTGCGCGTGAACTCGACCAGGCAGCTCTCCCCAAACGGTCACGCACTTGGCAGAATCGTCACTTCGTGTTTACGCATGGCTATGGATTCACATTGAGTCCAGTGAACTCCAGAGGAGCCGATGGGCTTCCTGATTATTTCATCAGTGACATCGGTCGTTCAGCGAGTATTAGTGGTAATAAATTCCTTGATATTAGTCGCGAAGATGTCAAGAATAATGTGCCAATTGGTCGGGCTGCGCTCTATTTCGGAATGCTTCCATCTCCCTATGCCGTTGCTCCAACGCAAATCGAAGAGTTCAATCATCCAGAAGGCGATGAAAACACATACAACCATTATTCAGGTAGAGCTGGTGTGCCACTGGCGTCTTTAGGGCAGCGGATTGCGGCATCGATTTACATCCGTGACCCAAGGTTGCTGAATACGGGCGTCTTGCAATCGGATTCACGTTTGTTGTTGCGACGCGACGTTAAAAAGCGTGTGAAGGCTTTAGCACCTTTTTTGCAGTTGAAAGGTGATCCCTATTTAGTCTCCGTTCCCATGGAGTCTGGTCTTGATCAGTATCAGGAAGATCAACATCAGTATTGGATTGTTGATGGATACACCAGCTCTAACACCTATCCCTATGCCTCAATCCTTCCTGACGGACAAGAGATGCGTTATGTACGCAACTCAGTAAAAGCCATTGTTGATGCCTACAACGGAACAGTGCATCTCTATGTGAGTGAACAAGATGATCCAATCATTCGTGGTTGGCAGAAGGTGTTTCCCGAATTGTTCCAGCCCTTGGCTGCTATGCCACCGTCTTTGCGTCAGCATCTGATGGTTCCTAGTGCCTTGTTTGAATTACAGGTTCAACAATTGCTCCGATACCATGTAACGAATCCACGTATTTTTTACAGTGGAGATGATGTTTGGCAGGTTCCGAAAGAGCTGTATGGAAAAACACAGATTCCAGTGGCCCCTTATCACATTACGGCGCAAGTGAAGCCGAGTGTTGATTCCGAATTTTTACTTTTACAACCCCTTACGCCACTTGCCCGTCCCAATCTCTCCGGTTGGTTGGCGGCAAGAAGCGATGCTGAGCATTACGGAGAACTGATCCTGTTGCGCTTTCCTAGTGATGTTCCGATTTTTGGTCCTGAGCAGATCCAGGCTCTGATCAATCAGAATCCCATCATCAGCCAGCAGTTTGGCCTATGGGACCGTGCGGGCTCTCAAGTTGTTCAAGGCAATCTTTTGGTCGTGCCACTCGGAAATGCCCTTCTCTATGTTGAGCCGATTTATCTCAGAGCCCGTCGTGGTGGGTTGCCAACCTTAGTGCGTGTGGTTGTTAGTGATGGCAGTCGCGTGGCAATGGCCAAGGATTTACGCGGGGGCCTTGATGCCCTATTGCAGGGAACTGGCTCGAAAGATGTTGTCGTGCAGGATCTTGATAAGGCATTGTGAAGCCAACCTTCACGATCAAATCATCCTTTCTGGCGACGATATTCTTTTAATGCTTTGCCTGGTTTAAATAGAATAAATAAGCCCCATAGCAGCAATGGCACTGCTACGAGAAAGGTATAGGCTCCAACCTGTGGTGATCCATCAAGTGGTTGTGGAATTTGACTGAGAATCCAGACTGGTACTAACCACCAAGGACTGATTCCTATGTCGTTGAGTCTTCGAATATCAACTGGAACCATGATCAAAAATGCTGAAATTGTGGTTAGGGAAAGGTTGTTATCCCAGGTTTCTGGAGTAATTTCCAACCCTACTAACATGCACAGGCCAATATTGACAGCAAGGATGAGTGAGAGGATGAGCAGTCGCTTAATGACCTCGCCTAAATAGTCAAGCCTTCCAAGCTCTCCTTCCCAGCTGAAGAATTGAGGTAGACCTTTCATCAGTGCCTTTGATCGATCCTTTCAGGCTGGCTGAAAAAGCACTGATTGGCAACGAGCATCTCTGGATCACAGGGATGGCTTAATCATCGCTGATGACCTTCTGTGATTCATGCGTTCATTAGCTTCAAACACACGGTGGCTGCTACCACGAGACAGCTAGCAACAACAATGAATCCCATTGGATTGAGTCGAAGATAGTCTCATCATTTGTCTTTCAGGCACCCCATGCCTGTCTCCGATGAGACTGAATCACAAATTCAACGTGTGTCCGTTCTCAAGCCTCTGCGTTCTTTTCAAGCGGCTTCTCTAGGGAGTTGCTGCTTACGGTCAAAACGCCTCAATCGGAGTCTGATGAAATGGCGCACCATTAAAAAACGGGACAGATCGTTGACCTGTCCCGTGCGTCATCATGCGGCCCTCTGGCCTTAAGTCCCTAACCGATCGCAGCAAAAAACTCTTTGCTGCCCTTGGGATCAGGCTTCATGGTCTTCTCGCCTGGTGTCCAGTTAGCTGGGCAGACTTCATCTGGATTGGACTGCACATACTGGAATGCCTGCAAGACACGCAGGGTTTCATCGACATTCCGGCCAACGGGGAGGTTGTTGATCGTGGCGTGCATGATCACACCCTCAGGGTCGATGATGAACAGGCCACGCAGGGCCACGCCTTCAGCGTCATCGAGAACGTTGTAAGCAGTGGAAATTTCCTTCTTCAGGTCTGAAACGAGCGGATAGTTGATATCGCCGATGCCGCCCTGATTGCGTGCCGTTTGGATCCAAGCCAGGTGACTGAATTGGCTGTCAACGGAGATGCCCAGCACTTCGGTGTTTTTGCTGGAGAAATCTGAGTAGCGATCGCTAAACGCTGTGATTTCTGTTGGGCAAACGAAGGTGAAGTCCAGTGGGTAGAAAAAGAGCACCACGTACTTGCCGCGGTACTGAGACAGGCTGATTTCTTTGAACTCCTGATCAACTACAGCGGTAGCGGTGAAATCAGGGGCCTGTTGGCCCACGCGCAGGCAACCGTTGTCGGTCATGATGAAAGGTCGATGGGGATGTGACGGAAGCAGCAGACCAGACTCAATCCAAAGTCGGTCCGACTTCTAGTTACATCCCTTAATTTATCACGCCCTCGTCTCGGTTGGTGTGCGATGAATCGTTAATAAGCTTCCCTGCTGATGGGGTTCTAAAATCATTCGATGATTGATCAACCCATGTCTTGGGATCAGGCCTTATTGCGGAAATTCAGCAGTACAGGGCATTTCCGACTTTTAAATCAAGTGCGTAGTGAGCTTAAAAGCCAGCCACTCAACCGTGACTCCCAGACCAGAAAGCTCACACTTCAGGCAAGGCCCCACCATGGACAATCGGTGAGGCAACAGCGGCGTCCAAATCCAGTTCCTGAGGATCAACCGATCTTGATCATGGAAGAAACCACGAAAGACAGCCCAACATCATTCAGAGAGCGTCTTAATGCAATTGAAATGCGCTGAGATTTGGTCGCGTTAGCGATTTAATCAAAGCAAAAAATGGCTCGGGGGAGACTTGAACTCCCGACCTTGGGGTTATGAATCCCACGCTCTAACCAGCTGAGCTACCGAGCCGTTACCCCAATATTTTAAACGATCGCCCGGGTGGTTTATGCGCGGCGACGTGCTGGGAGCTTGGCCATTGGGTCGAGTGCTGAACCACCACGTTGGCGAATTTCAAAATGCAGATGAGGTCCAGTGCTTCTTCCCGTGCTGCCCATGAGGGAAATTTTTACTCCCTGGGGAATCATTTGTCCTTTGCGAACTAAGAGGCGGCTGTTGTGGGCGTAACGGGTGGAAGATCCATCGGCGTGAGCTAACTCCACTAAATAACCGTAACCACTGCTCCAACCAGAAAATTTCACAACGCCGTCTTTGGCGGCAACGATGGGAGTACCAACGTTGTTGGCAATGTCGATGCCCTTATGCATGCGGCCCCATCGCCATCCGAAACCAGAGGTGAAAACACCTTTTGTGGGCCATATGAAGGATTGATTTCCAACAGACTCACCCTCAGCTCCAGGCAATGCAGGTAGAGCTGGAAAGCTGGCTCCGCCTGAAACCGTTGGACGAATGGCAAGAAGCGCTCTGGGAGAAGCCTTGGCAACACGCACTTCGCTACCAATCGCCAAACGGGCTAGATCGAGACCAGGATTCAATGAGCGCAACTCACTCAAGCTGACTCCCTGATCTCTAGAAAACGTTGACAGAGACTCGTTGGCTTTGATGCGTACAACGGATTGTGGAGCTGGAGGGGTTTGAAGCGGTGCTTTGCGGAGGACCGTTGTTCCGTCAAGACGGGTCGCGCTAGCGAGGCTTTCCTCAGCGTCAGCAGGGATCACGATCCAAGCACCAGGCTTAATCGTGTCTTGGGAAGCCTGGTCGTTAAGAGCGGTTAAATCTGAGTTGGAAAGTCCGAGATCAGCAGCTATATCTTGAAGAGTGCTCCTTGTCGAGACCTTGACCCAAAGCCTGCTTTGGGTTGCTGGTGCCGATGCCAGGAGAAATGGTGCCTGCACATGGCCAGCATCCGCAAACCCAGGATGCTGTGACAAGACAGATAAAGACGTTCCTGATGCGATTGCCGTAACGAGAACGAGAAGGGGCTTCATCTGAATCAGCGATGGGTAACGATCCTGGAGAAGCCGCCACAGCTCAGGAACGGCCTGAAAGTAGCGGCTGTAGGACATCGGCGCAAGGGCTGAAGTGTCAGCTTGCCAATTACCACAGTTGAAGCTGCAAGCCTGCGTGGTGGCTGACGATGGCGCAAGCCACGGAAAGATTGAGGCTTCGCACGCCCCCTTGGCCATCTTCTCCGGCGCTGCAGGGCATCGAAATCGTTGTGATTTGGGTGCAGCGACTGCGTGTTGCTTCCGACAAGCCGGTATCCTCTCGACCGAATAACAAGACATCTCCGCGTTCGAACTGCATCTCTTGAAGAGGCACGCCGCCTCGACGGCTGCAGCCAATCACCCTGGAGTCTTTCCCAAGCGACTTAAAAAACGCATCGGTGTCCTTGTGGATCGTGAGATCAACGTGGGGCCAGTAATCAAGACCAGCTCTTTTTAAATACCGATCTTCAAGACTGAACCCAAGGGGCTCAATCAAATCCAGGGGTAAACCAAAAGCTGCGCAAGTACGGGCAATGTTTCCCGTATTGGGGGGAATTTGCGGTTCCCACAGTGCCACCCTCAAAGGCTTTTGAATCACAGGCCGTTCATTCAATGCTTGATCATTTGAGATTTGCTTCACGGAACGAGAATGCCTAATTGAGAAAGATTCAATGCTCTTCCCTGTACAACGAGCCAGCTATCGGCAGCGTGTTGTTCTAGTTGTTGAGCCAGCCAACCTTGGCGGTCCCTAAACAATCCGCCAATCACTGTGGCGGGGACGACGCCCCAGCCTGTTTCTTCGATCACGATCACGGTGGGGCATGTTCGTGTGAGAAGACTGTGGATGAGATCTTCTGCCTCCTGAGTCCAGGCATGATCGTTGAGGTCGAGATGCGCTGCCGTATATCCGCCAAGCGCATCGATCAACAACGGTTGATGGGGTTCTTCTTTGCGAATGCATTCGGCAAGCTTGCCTCCCGGTTCGCGCAGCTGCCAGTGCAAGGGTCGTCTTTCGCGATGCAGCCGCATCCGCTCGTCCCAGCTTGGATCATTCGAACGATGCGCTGAGGTGGCGACGTAGGTGACCGTCTGTTGAGAGCTGAGTAAATGTTCAGCCCAGCGGCTTTTCCCTCCTCGGCTTGGCCCGCTTACAACAACGAGCCCGTTCGGAAGCTTGGGTCTTTGCTTGTTTGGGCTAGCCAACGGTTTATCCGCCTCCGTTCATGCCTCGCAGTGTGGCAACGGAGGATGGACTGACACGATTGAGGTACCGGAAGATCCAATATTTGAAAATTGTCGCCAAAATCACCGGGAATGTAGCGATGAATAGGAGAATAAAGTTTTCTCGGGCAGGGAATCCAAAGTGATTTGCAATGCCATCAAGCAGCACAGTCCAGCCTTCTGGACTATGAAATCCAACGAAGATATCGGTGAAGAGAATAATCGCAAATGCCTTGGCAGAGTCGCTTAATCCATAAACAGCCTCATCAAAAAATCCGCGAAGAACTCTCAGCTCTTCGCGACTGAATAAGCAGACCATCACGAAAGCAAGCGTGGCTGAAATGTCAGCTAAGACATTTTTTACAGCATGGGTGCTTTCGGCGTCCGCTTCTTCTTTGAGTTCAGAAGCTTTTTTCCCAAGTTTTTGTTGGAGCTCTTCTTGGCTTGGGATGGAGTCCCCACGAAGAAGGGCATCGAATTCAATTTCCGCCTTATACACGCGTAACTTTTCGACGGCCTGTTCTTCAAGCTGTGGCTTCGGATAACTCAAGAAGGGCAGGTCTGGAGCAAAGCGGTCAACAGCAGGACTAATGATGTAAGTGCGGCTGACCTGTTGGACCAACAGTGGCACCAGAATCAGTAGTAGAAGAACCTTCAATGAGATCAGGGTTGAATCCCTGCGTCTCCGAAAGCCTGCAACTAAGGTCGCTTCACCCGCTGGATTGAGCTGCCTCCGCACCTTGTCGAACACCCCGAGTAGGGAGCGCGGCAGCGGATCAGGATCCCGTGTCATGGTCGGAGCGGTCGAAGCCCGTTTAGGGCTGTACCGATTCACAACACTTTCAATCAGCTGAAGTTGTCGCAGTTCCTGAGGATCCAGCTGGGAGCGCTGATACTCCAGCTGATCGAGCGACGTACGACAAACATTGATCGCAACGCGAAACTTGCGCAGAACGGTTGCCTGAACAGATTTCGGAACAGAGAGCTCTAGATCGGGCCTGATGGGACGGTCGCCGTAGTACTCCAGCTCCAAGCTCTGGATCAAGAGGGCCGCTTCATAGCCGCGGTCTAGATCAGAGTTGACATCAAGGGAGTTGGCCTTGCCAAAGGCTCCGATCCAATTGCGAAATGCCATAGCTGGTTAGCGGGAAAAGACCCACCAGGTGGCCATTGGAACAATGGTTCCAACGACTAGAAGCACAATCACCCAGGTGAAAGCGTTGCTTTCGCTCGTTTCCTCGACCGTGGGAATGTTTGTGGGAAGGGTGGTGCGTTCAATTTGAACCGGAGGACCGGGATCTTCACCGCCATTGAGAACCACCGCAATGCGTTCAATTCCATCCATGGAGGCCTGGCGGAATCGCTCTCCATCTCGCATCGGCTGACTCATGGTGGTCCGCGCGGTACTGCGGAGCAAGGCGTCTGGCAGTTGATCACTCAGCTCTGCTGAGACAACAATTGCAGCTTGTTTGTTCTGGGTCTCCTCAAGGAAGAGGATGAGAGGACGCTCACTGCTGTTGTCGTTATTGGACCAACGTTCCACCAATTCCTCTCCGAATCCCGTGAGGCTCAGCCCGTAGTCCAGTTTCCGCAAAGTGATGACTCTGGCGTCCACCTTTGAGGATTCCAGTTGATTCAGCCGAGCTTCAATTTCATTTTTTCCAGCTCGACTCAACACATCAGCTGAATCAAGGACGGCTTTCTCCGGCGGCTGAGCTGGTAGGTCTTGAGGCGATAAGGCAAAACCCGCTGGTACTGCCAAGAAAAAACAGAGACTTGCGGCGATGAACAGCTGAAGAGACTTAAAAAGGCTAGGCATCATGAGGCGTTCGATTGGTGGAGTCTGTCGTCAGCTGGCAAGGCTGTCGTGATTTAAGGCCATGATCGCGTCCATCACGGCTTGTGCTTTGCCTTGAGGGAGATCAACGCTTTGAGCGAGCTCGTTGAGAAACGTTTGCTCTTCAGTCGTCACCGTCCTATCAGCATGAACCAGCTGTACGGCCACAGCGAGAGCCGTTTCCTTTTGGGACTCTTTGAGTTGGGGGAGGGCATCTTTGATCAATTGTCTTGATCCTTGCTCGCGAAGGCGTTTGAGTAGTTGGTCAAACAACATTGCCATCTCACTTTCGCTTCGATCCTTATAAGGGGTTCGATATTCCAGTTGACGCCTCAATGCGTGCGCTTCATCCTTGCCCAGTACTCCATCGCAAGCGACTGTGGCCAGTGCAATCGCGGCAAAGGCTTCGGATTCCGTCATCAGCGTTGGAGCGTTGACTTCTATTTCAGCAAGAGTGCATCGATCTGACTGCTCATGAGTTGCAAAACATGTTGAGATCCGCCCAATGGTGTTTGCTTGCAGGCGTGCTTGTTTTGGGGCTTTCCATCCTTAACGCCAGCACAGCAGAAACGGTCACTCCCAGCTTGGAGCGTGCCGATGTTCTCGCCGGGATGGCAGGCGTTGGCTTGATGCTCGTTTCCATCCTCTGGACAAGGGCTTCTCCACGCAGTCCGGAAGCTGTTGAACTGGAGGGTGAACAGGGTTTTGTGCTCTCCTCAGATTTAGCGGATACGGTCCGGTCTGAACTGGCGTGGGGCAGCCATCAGTTTCTAACCGCAACCTCTGCAGCCACCATTCTTGTGTTTTGGAAGGGTTCGGTTCTACTTCGTCGGGGCCTTTTAGGTTCTGGTGATTTTGCACCTGGTGAGATCTGTCGACGATCCCTGCAAAAACAAGAACTGGTATCTCTGGTAAAAACAGCCCTTTACCCGGGGAAAGCCGAATTTGATCCGGTCTTGCCAGGCTTGCCCTCCGTGATGGTGCAACCCTTAGGTCAAAACGGATGGGTTGTAATTGGTGGTTGGTCGGAACGATGTTTTAGTCGTTCCGATGAACGCTGGCTCACTGGTTGGGCAGAGAGGCTTAAAACAACGCTGACCGTTGCCGAATCAGAATCAGAATCAGAATCAGTTTTAGAAGCAGAAGAAGAATCGTTGATCTAGCACTACTTCTTTGCTTTCCGTTTGCGAGATGCCGCTGCTGCTGAAACAGGTTGAAATTAGATAAAACCAACACGCTTTGCTGGATGGGGCTTAGAACCAATTGCCGTCACTTAAACTGAGATTTTTCAGATCATCAACCTTTGAGCGAATCCACCGGTAGTGCTGACAAAGCACAGTTCTTCCCTTATCTAGTCACTCTTGCTTACGGCGAAAAAGACACACCAACGCTTGCTCAGGTCGTTTTCCTGAGTGACAAAGCTGGTGAAGATACGAGGACCATTGCGAAGTCTCTACTGGAAAATGCCAAAAACGTCGCTCCCCAAACTCCGAGGTTCGACTGGTCGACTCTTAAGGTGCAAGGAAGCCAAACCTTGGATGATAAAGAGCTATCGAAGTTGGTGGAAGCGGCATCCCAGGGTCAGGTTGGTGTTGGACGAGTTTCTGGGTTGAAACTCAACCAAGATTGACGACGAAAGGTCTGCTGCAAAGCTCAGGTTTATCGTCTGGAGTCAACCCATCAGATGTCGCAGGAAAAACCTTTTGCAGGGTTACTTAGGGTGCTCACAGGGATGGCTTCTTATTTGCCTTCTTTGCATCTCTCCTGGCTTCGAATCCGCCTGGGATCAATGATTTACATCAAGCATTTTCATTCATCGATGGCCCCGCCACGAGCAGGGTTTTTATTGCTTTTTGATGCCTGTGTGCAAGATCACAGCACCGCTTGATGGCGGTCATCAGCTCAACCTTTGATTCAAGCGATGGTGTGTTCATCGAGAGGGGATGACCCTCCACCACACCTTCCAACCCATGAACAACACCGAACTTACCCTTGATCAACTCACTACTATTTCTGGTGGTGCTACTGCTATTGAATATGGATTGATTGCAGCTTTACATTCACGACCAAGCAGTAAGCTTAGGTCTAAAACTACAGAAGCAAAATCAACTTCTACAAGGATGCATGACAGCATTCATTGTTAATGATATGCGTATTAGATATTGCCAATCCCCCGCTAGGAGCGGGGTTTTTTATTGCTTTGAAGCAGCTGTGAGCAAGATCACAGAGCCGCTTGACGGTGGTCATCACCTCAGCCATTGATTCGAGCGAAGGTGTGTTCATCGAGAGGGAACAACCCTCCACTGCTACTTAAATCATGCCTCACTATACAGATTGGGTTACAACGTTTAAGGCAAATGTCCGTCCTCAAAATCAACCTGAGACCTTGATCATGCCTACCGACGGGGATGACATCCTCGTTGTTACACCTGATACCGGCGACGACATCATTGGCCTGGACGTAGGTCCAGTGAACAAGCCAGCTGAAAAAGGTTGGTGGACAGTTGACGGTGCTAATTTCCGTGCCACTCAGGAGGATTCAGTAACCGAAGGTGGCCATTCCATGGACATCTGGACGAATGGAGGCGCATCAACGTATTGCACTGGCTATTGCCTTGTGGATTCCTCTATCACTGATGGTTCGACCTATATGAGCGAAACTTTCGAACCAGCCGCTGGGATGAATAGCGTTGATGAATTCCTCAACCCTGTTCTTGGAGAAAGATCAAATTGGGGTCAAATTTGTGATTTAGGGCTATTGCTCAGGCGAGCAGAGTTGATGCCCAGCTTTGCGATTGTCTAAATAACAATGGTTGACCTAATTAGGTCAACCGTTTTAATGCAATGCCCCGCCAATCGGTGGTTTTTTTCATTGCTTTCAAGCACTTGTGAACTGGGAGATGGTGTGTTCATCCTTGATCAACTCACTGCCATTGTTGGTGGCGCCACTGCCATTGAATATGGATTGATTGCAGCTGCACATTCACGACCAAGCAGTGAGCTTAGGTCTAAAACTACAAAAGCAAACCAACTTCCACAAGGATGCATGACAACATCTATTGTTAATGATATGCATGTCGGCTATTGCTAATCCACCGCTACAAGTGGGGTTGTGCCGAAAAATGGTATAGCTAAGGCCAATTTTCAGGAAACTCAATGATTATCTCTGGCTCTTTAGGCTTAGATGTACATTCCTCATTGACTACCCTATCTACCAACCTGCCAGACCATCTCTCATATTTCCTTGAGTATGTAATTTTGCACTCTTCGATGTAGCCCTTCGTTGAGTCTGAATGTATTACTTCTGATTTAATAATACAGGTATATTGACTCTCCCCTTCCATTGCATCATAGACTTCCGGGCCGCATTGCTTTATTGAGCTCTTTAATCCTTGAGCAACGACTGCAACAGGAATCACTAGAGAAGCTAGTAATAAATTTGCAGTTTCTTTAATCATTGCAGTATTTGATAATCAGAGATTTTGTGGTCGCAAATCAGATCCTAATACCCTGTGGAGGGGTACAACTCTTTTCTTGCCCATAGGTCAGTGATCAAAGGCTCCATAGCTTAATCTTGCTCAACATCATCTTGCGACTAGGTTTTGCTTGATCGCGAATACTTTTTAGTTCATGATTTACCAATCCCGCCATGAGCAGGGTTTTGGCTAAACTATTGCTATGACTACTGCATACACTTTGAGTTGATGTCAGAAGAGCCACTCAATGAGTTCTTGAAGAAGGCCAAAGGCGATACCAATCTTTAGGGGAAGCTCAATCAGCTGCTGATGCTGATTCTGCCGTTTCTAAAAATGTCAATTTGTGATTTCTTCTGATGGCATCTCATTATCTAACCTGTTCCATTAACTGACTTCTCTAAACTTAAAAATCACCTGAATGGGGGA
>WLWG01000390.1_pt1 | contig 45328 bp, 47 predicted proteins | sample 6712871 | NCBI WGS metagenome assembly WLWG01 (sample SAMN12718693, study PRJNA515312) | sponge metagenome | isolation source: marine sponge | host: Mycale hentscheli | place: New Zealand: South Island, Marlborough, Capsize Point | collected 2003-05-01
ACAGGTGGTTTACAAAAAATGAAACAATTTTGCGAGGGGGGATCTACACTCATCCCCGCGATAATTTTCCCCATGACCCCCTTGCTAATCTGTACAGGCTACATGAACACATAGCCGGGTGATCGACTGTAGTGTGTGCCAGTGTGTACACCAGGGGGATGGGGTGGGGTACCCTACACACCCATACGTGTACAACAGGGCATCTTTCTCTTTTATATCCCACGTAAATCCTAAGGCACACACCAGTACTAAACACCTGTGCTAAACACCAGTACTTACAACGATGTTCTAGTTCTGTTCCTCTTACGTCCCCCCTTAGAACCTAAGAAATTTTCTGATGGATACAGCAGACCCAGCACTCATGCGTATCTGTCTTAAATAGAGCTATTCTAGCTCCCCAATTATTAAATCTATGATTTGATTATTGGAGTACTACCCCAGATAATACCCAGATAATACACATGTACATACACACACACACAGATACATATCACACACAGATACACACACATCATACATACCCGATACATACCCAATAGATACCCAATAAATACCCATATAAATTAATTTCAAATAATCTCAAATTAACTGTTGACTTATCCAAATTGTATCTCTATGTATGGGTCAACACAACAACTGAACGGCCCACACAATGGAAAACACACTCAAGGTAATAGGCTTAGTAATCTTCTGGATTATAACGTACTACATGTGGTCATGGATTTCATTCGTATGGCTTACCCAGGTTCTGATTGGCACGGCTTTGATTAGCACTGCTTTGGTGTTCGCCGTAGGTCTCATGACTAAGGCCAACCATAACAACCACGAAGGAAACTAGTTATGTTTGAATTGTACATCATTGTATCACTCGTATTGTTCGCTTACCTAACACTGGCTGGAATTGCAGCACGATACGCAGCTCTTATAGCCATGTCTTGGCCACTCGTTGTATTCTTCTGGATAGGTCGTGTGATAGTGCGCTTAATTAGTCTTCTCGTATCCATCACCATCTGGTATACTTTAGGAAAACGTAACCACTAATAAGAAAGCAACCACAAAGGAAACTAACTATGTTCAAGTCACTCATACCAATGACCGCAGCGGTTATCGCGTTCGTTATTGTCGTAGCTGCACTACCAAGGGACATTAGCGAGAATATATTCCAACAGGCGCTTTGTCTGATCGTGGTCTGTGTATTATTTCATTGGGCCCTGTTCCCCTCAGACGATTAACCTGTATCTGTTCGTTTTCGAAATTTACCTATTGACATTCAAAACTAACAAGCTTATATAACTACCACGAACCAGACTAACCAAACCCAATAAGGAACACCTGTTATGAAAACCCTCATGATCGTCCCAGCAACAGTCCTGGCACTCGTCGGCTCGCCGGCTTCAGCATCTGACTTCTATTTCGGTGGCTCTACTGGCTACACTAAAAGCTCCGGCTCGTACGACTCTAAGTACACCGACGGGGAACGTACAATCTACGACCCCTATAACCTGGACCTCAGCGGTGCCGCTAACTCGGTGTTCATCGGAACACGTGGTTACAACATCAGCGATAAGACTTCTATTGGCGCTGAATTGGAATTCACAATCTTCGGTGACAGAACTAACAAAGGAGTCACCAATGGATTCAACACAGCTACACTGTCTATGAACAACTCAGCAGACGCCAAGCTGATGGTCTTCCATGACCTCTCCGAGAAGACTACTGTGTTCGTTGGTGCGGGTGTATCATCCGGCTCATTCAATTGGGGTTACAAACTCAACGACGGCACTAACCATCGTGGTGGAAACTCATACCGCTCCACTGGTGTAGTGGTTCAGGCTGGTGTTGAGCATGAGATCTCCAAGAAGGTCTCTATCCGTGCATCAGTCACTCACCGTAGATACGGTAAACACTCGCACGGCAACTTCAACATATCCAGCCGAATCGGCGAAAATACCTCAACCGGTGACTACGGCAGCGATAGTTCGTCCACAGCGGTCATGGTAGGTCTTGTATTCAAGTTCTAGGGCACACAAGGAGAACCAACATGACCAATAATACAACCCCATATCAACGCCAGATTAGGCTCCTTAGGGAGTTACGCGATGAATTCGCTGACTCATATACAGTAAAAGAGGCGAACATCTGGTACTTTAGCGAAATGCGTGATCTGCGCGCTCGTGTCCGCGGACACACTCTCTCTCAGCTTCCAACCGATGATACAACCCCATACCAGCGTCAGCTTAGTCTCCTTAAAGAGTTACGAGAGGAAATTGCTTCCTCATCTACAGAACTAGAAGCGGACACCTGGTACTGTCGTGAACTGCACTTGTTCCACGCCCGTGCGCTCCGCAAGGAATAGACCTATGACCGATACTTCAACCACATATCAACGCCAGCTTAGGCTACTTAGGGAGTTACGTGATGAACTAGCTGCCTCATATACAACAAAAGAAGCGAACATCTGGTACTTCAGCGAAATGCGTAGATTGCGTGCCATCGACCTAGCTGCTAAACAAGATAACACACATTAATAAGGAATAGACCCATGACTGATACTTCAACCTCACTCCACCAGCAGGTTAAGCTTCTTAAAGAGGAACGCGACGAACTCGCCGCCTCATCTACAGAACTAGAAGCGGACATCTGGTACTGTAACAAAGTTCGCGAGCTGAACGAACAAACGTTCAACTACGAATCAGTGAAAAACGTATAACCGGTAATCCAAAACAAGGAATATACATATGACCAATATTTCAAACTCATATCAACACCAAGTTCAGCTTCTTAAAGAGGCACGTGAGGGCATCGCTGTCTTATCTACACAAAAGGAAGCGAACGTTTGGTACTGTCATGAAATGAGATCGCTCCGCGACGCCCTCTCTCTCGAACGAGCTAAATCGCGCCGCTCGCTCGAGCACTCTCGTTATGGCGCTAAACAGGTGAACACCTATGTTTAAGTATATATTAGCTGCCACCTTTGGCGCGGCCGCGGCCTTAGCGGTATACACGCACGCTAGGGCTGAGCCCGATATGTCAGACGACCACCCTGCTGTACATATTATTGATTTTGATAGAGGCGGCTCAATTAAAGATTATATCGAACGAGCGGGCCGCTGGAACGAGGCAGGTACTGAGGTACAGATCAAAGGTTCTTGCTGGTCAGCCTGTGCAATGTATCTAACGCTTGTTGAAAAGTTATGCGTTCATCGTTCAGCCTCGTTCCACTTTCATGCGCCGTACTACATGACCTTTAGGGGTAATTTATACTCATACGCAGTTACCCAACAGTACCTAACGTACATCCCAGACCATATACGGCGCTGGATTGAAATCAACGGTGGACTCGGACGCGACTGGCTCCACTATTTCGGCGAATCTTTAAATGGCGGTGTATCGCTATGTGACGATAAGAGATAACACGCCACTGCCCCTGTAGCTCAGTTGGTAGAGCAACTGATTTGTAATCAGTAGGTCCGCGGTTCGAGTCCGCGCGGGGGCACCATTTAATTCAAGTCCGTACAACAAGAGGGTTTAACTAATGAGCAAATTACTTACAGCGCTATTCGAGTTCATCCTCGATGGCTCTCGCGCCAAGAAGACTAAGACAGCCGTAGCCGCAGCAGCCGTTGCTGGCGGCGCTGCTTACTTCCATCCCCCAGTGCTTGACGCAATCAAGAAGTGGGAAGGCTTTCGCGGCAAAGCTTATGTCGATATCGCAGGTCACCCAACACAGGGTTACGGCCACACCAACATGGCCGGCGGCCCGAAGGTGGACTTCAGCAAGATATGGAGCGAGGGCTTCGCATCTGACGTCCTAGAACGTGACCTTAAGCAATATTGGGACGGTATCGGCAAGGCGGTTACAGTTCCGCTGAACACCTGCCAGCAGTCTGTCCTTACAATGTGGGCGTACAACATCGGCGTCGCCGCCGCGCGCAAGTCCTCGCTGGTTCGCGAATTGAATCAAGGACACTATGACCGAGTGCCCCGCAAGCTACTGGCCTGGAACAAGGCGCGCGTGAACGGGAAACTCACACCAATCCGCGGCCTGACAAATCGTCGTAAAGACGAAGGCAAACTATGGAAGACGTGCAAATGATTAGAAAAATAATATCATGGCTCCTCGGGCCAATCACCTCGATCGCTGGAAGCTACATCGAAGCCAGGGCGAACATCGAACTCAAGAAAAACGAACGTGAGGCTCAGAAAGATGTCCTTACGGCCAAACTACAGCAGGCTGCTATCAGGGACCGCGCACAACATGACAAACTTATTAAAGCCGTTCTAACTGAGGACCGGCAAGTATCCGCAACCTCATGGATCCGGCCTGTCACGGTTGGTCTTGCCCTGGTGTTCTGGACAATCGTAGCGCTCACACAGATGCGTTATAATGGAAACCCAGTACTACCTATCACACTAACCGTTCCCCCAGGACGCTACGGCGACCTGCTATTCTATCTACCATTCGGTGTCATTGGCACATTTACAGTCATGCGTCCATTCGAGAAGATGGCCATGGTAATCAAAGGAAAGTAAGACGATGAATAATACAGACACAAACACCAAGGACATCGTCGACCTCATTGAGGAATTCGATGTACAGCAGGCCGCAGACGATGCGTACTTCGCATCAAACTCGGTACCCCTGTCCGAGTACGGTAGCACCGAGATCTCGCCTTTCGACGTCGCCATGGCCCGGGCAGGCTTATCTATCAATACCTCGGTTGATACATTCATTAACGGAAACGGTAAGAACTTCTACATTACTTAGGAGATCAAGATGGACACGAATGCAATAAAAGAGTTCGGTTTGTCCATTCCCATAGGGCAGTCTCGAAAGACACACTGCTGTGGGAAGTCACCTTCAATGATGGTGTCCAACAGCCGGAAAGGTGTCCGTGGATACTGCTTCCGGTGTGGGCACTCGGAATTCGTCCCACACGGGGAGAGGAGCATACTAGACATTAGGGCAGCGAGAGAGGCCGCACAGGCACTTCGCAGCAATTCTGGTACATTATCTCTCCCGAGTGACATACAGCCCGTGAGTAGCCGGGAAACAGGCGCTCTATGGCTTTTACAGGCGGGTATCTCCCTAGACCTCGCCGCTGAATATAAGATCGGGTGGTCAGACAAGCTCCAGCGCGTCGTTCTCCCGGTGTACAGTGAAAAGGGTGAGCTACAGTTTATACAGGCGCGCTCCATCAACCAAAATGTGAAACCTAAATACCTCAACATCAAAGGAGCTCGGGCATGCGATGCCATCTTTGTGGGAAACCATGCGAAATCGACCAGAACCACGACTGTAATAGTAGAGGACATTCTTTCTGCTATTCGTGTCAGTCATCATACCTGTGGAGTGTCGCTCCTCGGTACGGCAGTCACACCAGGGAAACTCGTGAGGGTTTTCTCCCCAGATTCTACCGTTATTGTGTGGATGGATGGAGACGCCGCCGGTCGGCGCGCTAGACGTAAATTAATTCACGCCCTTACCCTGATGGGTCAAGAGTGTAAGTGGGTTGAGACGCCAAAAGACCCGAAAGAGTACTCAAACGCCGAGATACAGGAGACATTGAACAATGCTCGACATTAACCTGCTAAGGGTGATGAAGGTGAGGAAGGATTATATGCACCTGATCCCGGTAATCACCAAGGAAGCGCTCGGGGCCGAGACCAAGATAATGCTTAAGGCTTACGAGAAGTACTTCACCAAGTTCGAAGACCATAGCCGCGTACGTTGGGATTTGTTCGTCCCCCGATTTAGAGCATGGCACACAGATATGAGCGAGGCACACTTCGCTCAGTTTGCAGCCATCATCAAGCAGGCCGCTATAGACTGCGACGAGGGAACCCGCAACGGTCTGATGCAAGACCTGCAGGAAATTGGTCTGGCTACTAAGGTAGCTAACCTTGCTGAGCAGTACGCTGCTGGTGATCTCCCAGACATTGCGGAGCACATCGGCGAGGCCGTATCCGCCTACAGACTGTCTACTGGTATTAAGCTAGCACGGTGGATTGATGATGACATCAACAGACTGCTTCAAGACGAGATGAACCAAGCAGGACTCAAGTGGCGCCTCGCTGAGCTTAACCGCTCCATGCGCCCACTCCGCGACGGTGACTTTGGTATCGTTGCCGCTCGCCCCGATAAGGGTAAGACAACACTCCTCGCTAGTGAGGCCACCTTCATGGCTTCGCAGCTTCCAAAGGATCAGAACATCCTTTGGTTGAACAACGAGGGACTGGGTACCAGGATCGTACCTCGTCTGTATCAAGCAGCACTTGGAATAAAGATGCCTGAGATGCTAAAGATGTCTTCCGAAGGCACATTAGTTGACGCCTACCGTAACGTAGTTGGTCGCCTGGATCGTATCCGAGTCACCGACATACATGGCTGGCAGATCAGCCATGTGGAATCAGTCATAGAACAGTCCAACGCGGGGCTGGTCATATTCGACATGGTCGATAACATCCGCGGATTCGGTAATGAATCAAGAACGGACCTCGTGCTAGAGAGGATGTACCAACGCGTGCGTGAACTTTGTGTAAAGTATAAGTTCGCCGGGTTAGCCACCTCACAAATCAGCAATGATGGAGACGGCGAAATGTTCCCGACACTCGGCATGCTAAAAGACAGCAAGACCGGTAAGCAGGGTTCATGTGACTTTCAGCTTATGATTGGATCATCAAACGATCCTAATTTGCAGTCAGCACGTTGGTTAAGCCTACCAAAGAACAAACTACGTACTTCCTTCGGCGCCGGCGACCCTAGAGCTGAAGTCGCATTCAAACCAATGATTGCACGATATGAGGATATTACATGAGCACCGACCCAAAACAAAACACCACTAAGTGGAATTCTGAAGTCACTGAAGCATACGTGACGTACAATCTACAGTGGCGTCTCGATAATCCTGACAGATACGCCGCTGCGTTCGGTCAATGGCAGGCAATTAGTCATGGTGCGGTTTTACCAGCGACTTACGACTTCGAGGCGACAGTGCCCTTCTACCGAGAGGCACGCACGCTCACCAGGCAAACTGGTAAACTGTATGTAGTGGATCATGTGATCCCATGCCATGAGGGTGGTCTACACTGCTCCTCAAACATGCAGGTCATCACTCAGACAGAAAACAGAATTAAAGGATAACGTAATGGGTAAACGAATAGAATGGTCAGATGAGTTGATCAAGGAGTATGTACGAGCTGCCGATGGTAGCTTAACAGACGCCGCTAAAACCATGCGGAAGGACTTCCCTGAAAAATCTGTAGTAACTCGCCAGAACCTGACCTACTGGCTTAATGATGTAGATGCGCCTATGGAACAAGACAGCGCCGACCGCGTTGAGCTTAGCCGTAAGCTGCGCCTGCAGATGAACAACAACAACACACTGCGTCGTAACGAACGCGCTATGCTAGACGCTATGAACGCACAAGAGGCTGCTCTTGAGACAATCAAGCGAGCTGTATCGGGGGCGGTGTTCGCACCACCTACGCCTAAGCCTACTCAAAATCCGAACGGCCGTAAGCTGACCATCGAACTCCTGTTTTCTGATCTTCAGATCGGAAAGCTTATGGATGATTACGATAGTCAGGTAGCCGCGCGGCGCGTTGATGAATGGACTACCGTTGCAATCGACCGCATCCATCAGTACGAGACACTCGGCTATAAGATCGAGCGTATCGTACTTGCTGTCCTCGGAGACATCATTGAGAGCGACAAGAAGCACGACAACTCAGGCCGCGCCTGTGACATCGGAACAGCTCAGCAGATTGAACTAGCGATCGACTGGATGTTTAATAGAGTACTGTTGCCGCTCTCGTCAGTGGATGCCCCGATTGACGTCGTAATGATAACCGGTAACCACGATTGGGACGGTCACGGACTGACCATGTTCAAGCCCGGTAGAGAGCAGCTGTCCTGGCCTATGTACCACGCTGTACGTATGCTGTCTGAAGCAGCTAAATTGAACGCTACTTTCGATATACCTGAGGGTAGCTTCACCACCGCCGATATCTACGGACAGACTATCCTATACGAACACGGTGTAGGTGTTGCCGCTTCAGCGGCGGCAATGAAGAAACATGTTGCCAACCGTACAGATCAGCTGAAACAATATATCAGCCTATTCCGTATGGGAGACAAACACAACATCTGCCGATTCAACAACGACCGCTTCGTAGTTAACGGTGCTTTCTTTGGTGATAGTCGTTCAGGTGAAGAATACAGCGGTATCGCTGGGTATGATGGTGAACCTGCACAGCTTATGTTCGCCCACGTACAGCGTGCGGACAACCAGCGCACCAGCCTATTTGACAGCCTGGCAATTCAGCTAGGACATGTGAAATGATGTACGACCCACACATATTATTTGGAAATAATACAAAGGAACTTTCCATGGCACGTCCCGCAGCAGATCAATCTACATTTTACATCGGTATCACCGGCCAAGCCCGCGTCGGAAAAGACACAGTAGCCAGCATTCTATTCGATGAGCTTAAGTGCTGTGCGTTTAAGCGAGGCTTCGACGGTACAGTTTGCCACTACAACTTTACAACACCCATTAAGGCAGCTCTTCAGAAGATGTTTAACTGGTCTTCACATTACACTTATGGAGACCTGAAAGATGAGATGACTAACCTAGGATTTACACCTCGCAAAGCCATGCAAACGCTAGGAACCGAGTGGGGAAGAAGCCTGAACAAAGATCTATGGATTGAAATTGCCAAAAACAATACACCAAACTACAGGTTCGTGATCATACCCGACGTGCGGTATGACAATGAGGCTGACTTCATCCGCGACAACGGTGCACTCATTCACGTATCTCGTGGCTACCGACGGTTGGCTGATATAGACGGTATAGTTGGTCATACCTCTGAGCGTGGTGTTAAACGTATGCCAGAAGACTACTTCATCGTTAACCAGTTAGATATCGACACACTCGAAGATTACGTATGCGATGTGTTGGACGACATCTTGAACACAATGAGAGAGAATGGACAGGTAGTATAATGGAAATTAATTGTACAGCAGCTTTAGAAAAGCTTGACCCCCATCAATCGCTTTGGGATGACATGCCAAACTTCTATATTGCAGGTGGCTACGTTCGTGATCACCTGCTAGGAACAGAACCAAAAGACATTGATGTTTTCTGCTACTACGAGGACATAGATATAGTCATTAAGCGTCTCCAAGTATACACAACTTGGCTTTCCCCTATAGGCTTTTATAATGCTGACCCGGAAGTCGCAGACATTCGCAAAGGTACTAGCCCATTGTTCGACAAGGGCGTTGACGTTATAGGTATGCTTAAAAGACCTAAGTCAGCACAAACCCTATTCGACCGGTTTTACTGCTCACTTTCCGACGTGGCATACGGCCGTTACGGCCTCGCCATTGGAAAGCATTTCAAGGACGACGTTTTAGCTGATCGTATGACGGTACGTAGTCTGCCCTGGATGGTTAAAAATCGCATCGACAAGAAGGTTAGAAACATCTCAGCCAGATACCCTAAGCTGACCATTAACGACCTGAGACCGGTGGGCCTCAGCGAGTAACTAGGATAGTAAACATGACCTACTTAGTATTTGATCTTGAAACGCAAACGCATACCTCACAAAAGCGGAGAGCCAATCCGTTCAATCCCGACAACTACATTGTAGCTCGGGGTTGGAAGAAGCAGGGTGACAAGCGATGCTCTTGGCAGTATTTCAAAGAGCGTAGCACAGATACCCTGAAGATTGACGCAGATGTCACCCTGCTAATCGGATTGAACATCAAGTTCGATCTGCACTATGAAATGCAGGCAGGGAACGAAGACCTTAAAGCTTTCTTCAAACGAGGTGGGCGGGTCTGGGACTGTCAGTACGCTGAGTACGTCCTTAACGGGATGGATCGTAACAGTCACATGGTCTCCATGAACAAGATAATCGAGTCGTACGGTGGTCGTAAGAAGATTGATGAAGTCAAGCTACTCTGGGAAGCCGGGGTGCAGACATCAGACATCAACGAAGACCTTCTAATTGACTACCTTGTTGGCACTGAGGCAGAAGACCGCAACAGTGGCGATATCGGCAACACTGAAAGAATCTTCCTCGGACAGCTCAAACGGGCTAGAGAGCAGGACCAGTTGGCCGGTATGATGCTTCGCATGGACGGTCTATGCGCAACCACTGAGATGGAGTTCAACGGCGTTCAGATCGACATGGACGTTGCCAAGAAGCGTCTTGTACAGCTGGGCGCGGAGCTTGCACAGGTGGAAGCGGATCTCAACCAGTACGTCGCTGACGTGCCGGAAGAGGCCTGCTTCAACTGGGGAAGCCCCATCCACTCCTCAGCAGTTCTGTTCGGCGGTACCATCAAGTATCAGAAACAGTCACCCTGGATTGATCCGGACACAGGCGAGTTCGCCCGTAAGAAGGAGATAGTAAAGTGGCCACTAGTAAACGGAGAAGCAGTCGAGACGGTCCCTGAGGGCTCAACACAGGACTCTTACTTATCAGGTAAGAAGAAAGGCGATCCGAAATTCCGGAATGTCAGCGTGCTCGGTGAAGTCAAACGTAAGTACCAAGATTTCACACATCAGCTACCCGGGTTCACAACGCCACGGGATAACTGGAAGACAGCGCGTACAGACGCCGGCGGTAAACCAGTGTACTCTACTAACTCAGACACCATCAAGGCGCTGGTCCACAGTGACGTACCATTCCTGAAGCTCTTCACCCGCAGGCAGTTCCTGCAGAAGGAGCTCGGGACGTACTACCTGGCAGTTACCAATAACCGGGCTACCGGAATGCTGACATGTGTTAACCCAAAAACTCAGCGCATAAACCACAAACTGAATCACACATCAACGGTGACGGGTCGGTTATCATCAAGCGACCCCAACCTACAGAATTGCTCTCGCAAGGACAAATCAGAAGTCAAGAAGATGTTCGTAACACGTTTCGGCAAGGACGGGCATAAGATTGAGGCTGACTACTCCCAGCTTGAGGTTGTGGTACAGGCAGTATTAACTGGTGACCCTAAACTGAATGCAGACCTGAACAAGGGTGTTGACTTTCACTGCGTACGCGTTGCAGCTTGGAAAGATATATCCTATGAAGAGGCCCTTGCCCGCTGTAAGGACGAAGACCATCCCATGTATGATGAGTGGTCGGCCATCCGTACCAAGGCGAAGCACTTCTCGTTCCAACGCGCATACGGCGCGGGTGCTCAAGCAATTAGCGACAGCACGGGGATGCCTATTGACGATGTTAAAGCCTTGATCGAAGCCGAAGAGAAGTTGTACCCCATGGTTGTGTCCTTCAACTCTGACGTTGAGAAGCAGGTACATAGCAGCGCAGAACCATTCAAGAAGTTCTGGCCCGGCGGTGGATACAAAGTCTACCGCAAGGGTAAGTACATCAGCCCAACCAACACGCATTACCTGTTTCAATCACACGATGCACCAAGTTGGTTAAAGAAACGCGGCGTTGAAGATAGCTTCATGCCAACTGAAATGAAGAACTACCCTGTTCAAGGTACTGCCGGTGAGATGGTTATTACTATTCTCGGCAAGCTTTGGCGTAATTTCATAGAGAAGGACAACTACAACGGACAAGCATTCCTAGTTAACACGGTTCATGACTGTATATGGGTGGATACACACAACAATGTAATCCACGAAGTAGCAGCCGATATTAAACGTATTATGGAGAGTATTCCAGATATATTCCGATCAACCTATAACATGCAAATAGATGTACAATTTCCCGTAGATATAGAGGTCGGGTTAGACATGTACGACATGCACGCATATAATTCAGATACAGATTACATACAAGGATAAACATCATGATCGACTTTAAAGAACTTGCAAACCAGGCCGCGAGCATTGACGACCAGTCCGTAACACAGACCTTCGCCGCTCGCGAGGCGCCAGCAGAAGGCGCATGCGTCCTTCGCTTCATCGGCTACATTGACCTAGGTCTCCACGACGGCGGTGAATGGCAAGGCAAAGCTAAGCCAGACACTGAGAAGGTCCAGCTAACTTTTGAAGTGCTGCGCAAGGACACCATCCACGAAATCGAAGTCGATGGCGTTAAGAAAACCATCGCCGATCGTGTAACCGTCAAAGTAGACAAAAAGATGTCTGACCGGGCTAAATTCAAGAAACTCTTCAACGCAATGACCTACGGTCGTTCAGACATCAAGCACATGGCTCAGATGCTCGGAGAGAGCTTCCTCGGACGCATCACACACAACGTCAGCAAGGCCGGCCGAACCTACGTCAACCTGACCACTGCTGACGGCACGTGGACCCTGACAGCCCCCTACCGCGAAGATCCGGAAACCGGTGAACGCACCAAGGTGAATGCACCAGGACCATACAACGACATCCGCGTATTCCTCTGGGACGCCGTAACCAAAGAGTGCTGGGATAGCCTCTACATCGAGGGCACCTGGGATTACACCGTGAAGAACGAAGATGGAACTGAGCGCACTGAACAGCGCAGCAAGAACTTCATCCAAGAGCAGATTATGAACGCTAAAAACTTTGAGGGTTCTCCTATACAGCTGCTGCTGATGGGTACCGACAAGTTACCCACTTCAGAGGCTCCTGTAGTTGAGGAAGCTCCTGCCGCTGAAGCTGAAGAGAAACCCGCTGACGGCGAATCAGATGATGCTTTGACCGCACTGGCAGACCTAGGACTTTAAACATGGAAATCAACGGTATCAATCTGGAAGATCTCGACGCTCACGCTGGGACTACTTCCTATCCCCCACAAGTGGCGGGAAGACGCGTCCAAATTGACGCAGATTTTCTTGCTTATCAGGTAACCGCAGAGAGTGCCGAACTAGTTGGAGAGAAGTCATTCAGCGACATGCAACACAATTGCACCGTCGCTATTGACCACCTAACCGCGTTGGCTGGAGCAGAGTTCTACACTCTGTTCCTCACTCCTAGCGACAGCAACAAAGGGCGGCGCTTTGGTAGTGCCACCCTTAAGGAATACCAAGCCAACCGTAAGGGTAAAGAGAAGCCTCGTTACCTGAACGCAATGCGGAACTGGATGGAAGCTTCACTCGGTGCCATTATGTGCCGAGATTGTGAAGCTGATGACGGAATGGCTATGGCTCAGTACAAGGCGATACGAGAGGGCAACGAAAACCTTTCAATCATCGCCTCACGCGACAAAGACCTAAGAATGGTCCCCGGCCTTCAGCTCAATTGGGAGCGCGAGGTCATTGAGGGTACGCCTGCAGATAAGCCGTTCGGCTACATCTACATGGACGATACCAAGTCTACCAAGACTCTCAAGGGCTACGGCTGGAAGTTCTTCTGGGCGCAAATGCTCATGGGTGACACAGCCGACAACATCACGGGTCTGCCCCTGGTACATCCGATGATTATGAATAAGGTGAAGCCGACTGCTGCTTCCGAGAAGAATCCTGATAAGCGTAAACCAGGTAAGTGCGGTCCAGCATTGGCGTTCACACTACTGAACGACTGCGACAACAACGCAGACGCTGCACGACTCGTAGCAGCTCTCTACAAGGCCTGCCCAGAGTGGCCGGTACACTGGAAGACCGGTGAGCCTGTTGAACACCAGGAAGCCTTCCTGAGTGCAGCACAGCTACTTTGGATGAGACGTGATAGCGTTGACCCGATGGACGTAGTACACTGGATTAAGGAATCAACATAATGATTATTGTAAGTGGTAGAGAGAGGCCTGTGAAATGACAATCAAATTGAAAGCTACCCAGCTACCGAAGGTACGACAGGCCATTGTGACCAGCCAGAAACGGTACTGCCCACTATGCCTGAAGCGGTGGACACTTAAGCCCACCAATGATCAGTGTGTAGACCACGACCACAAATCAGGTCACATACGAGGCGTCCTGTGTCGTAACTGCAATCACATGGAAGGTAAGGTGAGGACGGCCTCTATAAGAGCCAAACGTGATGGAAGTGAGTTAGCTTGGCTTGAACGCCTAGTAGCATACTTACAGAAGCACGAGAGTTCACCGTTACCGTACATCCATCCACGGCATAAATCAGACGACGATAAGAGACTACTACGCAATAAACGCGCTCGAATCAATAGGGCCAAAGCTAAATCAGGGGCCTAAGACATGTACAGCACCGAGATCATTAAACAAGAACTGAACTGGGAAGAGTCTATGATTGACCTAGGTCTTCAGCGGTTCAGAAGACAGGAAGAAAAGGCTCTGGAGAGTAAAGACTTCACCAGAACCAATAGCGGTGCTCGCCTGATGCGCAACTACGTCGCCCAGGTGTCCGAGTTCATCGCACATTATGTAGCAGGTAATTCCGCCACCGAGCGGCGGCGCTCTAAGTACACTCCATTTCTTACCATGGTTGACGCTGATAAGCTCGCACTTATCTCGCTTAGCGCGGTTGTTTCAGCTGCCTTCGAAGAGGTTAAAGCCACCTCGGTAGCCATGACGATCGGCAAACAAGTAGAGGACGAGCTCCGCTTTACTGAGTTCCGGTTAGCCAACGCTGAATTGTTCGACCAGTTACAGCGCGACCTAGACAGCCGTAACTCCGCGAGCTACCGACACCGCTATAGAGTTTTAAACCACTCGATGAATAAAGCGGGTATTGAATGGAAGAGTTGGTCAGACGAGACCCGTGCCGGTGTAGGCCTGCTGGTTCTGTCGCTGGCCTTGGATTCTACGGATATCGTGTACAAAGAAACAAAATACACGGGTCGTAGGAAAAGCTCTATCGTGTTGAAAGCCACACCAGAGATGCAGGACTGGGCCCAGCGCAGCGACGAAGCTCTGTCAGCGCTTCTGCCCGACCGCTTGCCAATGCTAGTCCGTCCCGAAGATTGGACATCGGTTACGTCAGGCGGGTATCTGCTTCCTAGGCTACGTCAGATAACACCCTTGATTAAGTTCAGACCAGGCAAGGCTGGACGCATCCAACGCGATCTAGTCAGAGATGGGTCATTGGGCAAGGTCATGAAGGGTGTTAATGCAATGCAGGCAACACCGTGGAGAATCAACCAACGAGTACTAGAGACGCTGCAGCAGGTGTGGGAGAAAGATCTTCAGGTCGGTATGCCTGCCTCTCAGCCATACACCATCCCAGAATCCCCATTACCTGTTGGTATGACGGATGTGCCGGATGAGCTCAAGGAAAGATTCATCGACTGGAAGCAAACGGCACGGGAGCTGTACACCAAGGAACGTGAGCGTAAGGGCGTTGTCCTAGGTGTTTCCCGTACCATGCGCTTAGGTCAGATGCTCAGACATCATGAGAAGTTTTATTTTGTCTACCAGATGGACTTCAGAGGCCGCGCGTACTGCACTGCGTCAGGTATCAGCCCACAGGGGGCCGACACCGCTAAAGCATGCTTAGAGTTCGCTGACGGTAAACCACTTGGTGAAAACGGAGATTACTGGCTCAAGGTTCACGGCGCCAACAAGTTTGGCTTCGATAAGGTATCTTACGAAGACCGAGTACAGTGGGTGCAAGACAACCACCAGTTAATCCTAGAGACTGCGGAAGACCCGCTGTCCAATCGAGGACTCTGGGGAAATGCAGACAAGCCTTACCAGTTCCTGGCATTCTGTTTTGAATACCAAGGATACATACAGAAAGGTGAAGACTTTATTAGTCACCTTCCTATCGCACTTGACGGCTCGTGTAACGGCATTCAGCACTTCTCTGCAATGCTGCGCGACCCTGTAGGTGCTCAGTCTGTCAACCTGGCGCCATCTGATGTGCCTGCAGACATCTACCAGGATGTCGCTGATGTATGTACCCTTAAGCTCAAGAAGGATTCTGATAGGGGTATAGACGCAGCCACTAACTGGTTGTTGTTCCTCAAGTCACACAACTACGAGTCACTACCTAGGGCAGCTAGCAAACGTCCTGTTATGACCCTACCGTATGGGGCAACGCAGCAGGCATGCACAAGTAACCTATTCTCGTGGTACACAGATCACGACGATAAGTTCTTCCCGAATAACACGGGATTTCGTCACTGCATATACCTGAGCTCATTGCTTTGGGATAGCATCGGAGAGGTTGTCGTTGCAGCTCGTGGGGCAATGGACTGGATTCAAGAAGTTTCCGGAGATATTGCACACAACGAACAAGCGATTGTGTACAACACACCACTTGGCTTCCCAATGTATCAAGCCTCACCAAACCAGGAATCAAGACGGATAACACACCGCGTTGGTGGTTCTAGAATGCGTATCAGCATAATAATCCCGAAGGACGGTCTTGACGTTCGTAAGCAGCGCCAGGGAAGTGCTCCAAACCTAGTACACAGCGTAGATGCAACTCACATGATCATGTGCGTAAACGCCGGTGTCGACGAGGGTATTAATTCGTTTTCCATAATACACGATGATTTTGGCACGCACGCTTGCGATATCGACACATGGCATAACATCATACGGGAACAGTTCGTCATTCTACACACTGAGAATGACGTACTACAAAGTTTACATGAACAACTTACCGCTGCGGGCGCTAAGGACGTACCAGAACCCCCAAAACAGTCGGATTTCGACCTAAATAGGGTGTTGTTAAGTCCTTATTTCTTTGGATGAAACACTTACGTCCCACCTTAGAACCCAGAGAAAATTTTTCTCATGAAAGGAGTTTCAGATGAGCTTCCAAGCATACAACGGATCGATTCTAGTCGATAGAGCCACTCTGAAATATCTGCTGTGGCACTGCAAGGCAGAGCCCCTTAAGTCAGACAGTACCCTGTTCGACGTAGGTTATGAAGCGGCTAAACAGAAAATCGCACAAGTCCTGTGTAAAGAGTTCGGTGTCGATCTAGGACACGTGGACGTTAACGATGCAATAAGGATGTTAGATGATACACATTAACAGAGTCGAAAAGGGCAGGGAAGCCCAAATACATCACGTAACTAAGTTAGCATACAAATTCGCTGACGAGTGCGGTGGAGACAACGCAGACTTCTCCGGTATAGACAACATGGTCAAACTATGTGTCGACACCGGCGTAGTGTTGTTTACAGATAAGGGGTTCATAGCAGGTATCCCAATACATCAATTCACAAACACCGGTCTAACAATGATCGAATTCGCCTGGTACTCAGAAGACCGCTCAGGTCTGGCACTACTCCGCGAGTTCGAAAAGGTTTCTGAAGAACTCGGCTGCAGTGAAATACACATGACAACTTTAACACAGAACCCGTTGGCCGATAAAATCCTTGAGAGATTTCAATACAAGGCGTTCCAAACAACCTGGGTCAAACCTATAGGGAAAAAATAATGGCAGGTATCACAGCTTTAACCGCCGTCGCGCTAGGCATATCCGCCGCTACAGGTGTATCACAGGCCTCTGAGGCTAAGCGCAATCGTAAGAAGCAAGAGGCGCGCCTTAAGAAACAAGAGGAAGAAGCCCGTGCAGCTGCTGCACTGGAAAACACCCGAACAGAAACAGGTGCCGACGTTGAACTCGGCGCTGAGAACCTTGAAGCCGATGAGCGCCGTAGAATACGCGCCAAGGCTACACGTTCCCGTACCAGCCCACTTGGTACTGTAGGCGGTCTTGGTGGCGCCGGAGCTCTGGGGTTACGCTAATGATGGAAGATCGGATCGCAGCAGTTGCGACGCTCGATCTGCCCTCAACATGGGGTCAGATGCAAACGGACAAGAACGATCTTGAAAACCGTTGTGAGCAATACGCCCTCTGGACAATACCTTATATATGTCCAGAAGACAACACACAAACACAAGAGAAGGTCAGATCCAACGTAGCAATGGGCGCCCGGGTCGTTAACCACCTGTCTAACCGCATTGTGGACGTTATGTTCCCAAGCGATAGACCATTCTTCAGCATGCCCCCTACGCCTAAGTTCAAACGAGAACTGAGCCGTGAGTTGGGTGATGATGGTGAAGACGGTCAGAAGACTGCGAAAGCACTAGGCCGCCTATCTAAAGTAACAAACGACGTCATTGAAGACGCCATGCGTGAATTCGACCTGACTTCGTACCGTCCGATTGCTATTGAAGCAGTTAAGCATGCCATCATCTCGGGTGGTTGCATGGTTCGCCGATACAACGATAACAAGCGCGCCGTGTATGGTATCAAAGATTACTCAGTAACTCGTGATGCTCGTGGTGACATGACTGCTATCATGTTAAAAGATACTAAGAAGTACCAGTCATTGTCAAAAGCCATGCAGGAACTCCTCGAGGGATACGCTCCCGATAAGTACTCTTCCACTGGCGAGGTAACTGTCTATTCGTACTATGAGCGCATCTCAGAAAACGTATGGGTCGGTATCCAGAGCCTTGAGAAAAAGATCATACCGGATACACTGGATACGTACAGCAACGTTACCCTACCAGTGTTCGATATCAACTGGAACTTAGCACGCGGTGAAACCTACCCCCGTGGGTTGGTTGAAGACCATGTTACACTGTTCCACAACATTGACGTAACTACTGAAGCAATTATAGACCTTATTGGTTTAGCGGCGGACATCAAGTTCCTTGTTAACCCAGGTAGCGGCCTTAATGTAGAAGAGCTTAACCGAGCTGCCCGTGGCACGTATCACTCAGGTCAGCAAGGTGACGTCACAACTATTGAGTTCCAGCATCGTGCTGAGCTATCTGTTCTGATTGATCAGGTAGCTACATGGGAACGTCAGCTGTCTCAGATATTCCTTCTGAGTTCAGGTAGCGTTCGTGACGCTGAGCGCGTAACTGCAGCAGAAATCCGCACGTTTACTCGTGAACTCGAGAGCGCATTTGGTGGACTGTATTCCAAACTCGCTTTGGTATGGCAGCGCCGTGAAGCTGAGTGGTTGCTACAGCAAGTAGACATCGCAGACTATGACAAGGAACTCAGTGAGGACTTTGACGTAGTAATCACGACAGGCGTCGAAAGCCTTTCCCGTGAGGGTCAGTTAGACAGCTTCCGGCTGGCTATCAACGACCTTCAGCTGCTTGACCAGATCCCAGAAGATACTCGGGCACGTATGGACATAAACGGCATTGCCGAGTTCTTGTTCGATCAACGTGGCCTCGACTTCACCAGGTTCTTGTTAACAGATGAGCAGTTCCAAGCTACACAACAAGCTCAGCAGCAGCAACAAATTGATATGGTCAATGCCCAAGCGGCAGCTACTGTAGCCGCGCGACCAGGTTCCAATGAAGGATAATTCAAATGAAGAATGACACCGTAGAGAAAAAAGCTCCAGAAGTAGAAACCACTGAAGCAAAAGCCCCTGAAGCAGCAGCTCCAGAGGTAGTATCTGAAGAGTCCCCTTCTCCGGAAGCCCCTGAGACTACCAAATCTCCAGAAACATCAGAAGATGCTCCTGAAGTATCCACTGAAGACGCCACCGAGGCTGCTCCAGAGGAAGAGAAGATTGACTTCAACGTAGAAAAATGGGGCTCAACCGGTTCCGACGTAGGAGACAGTGTTCTTCGCCTTCTCAATGAAGGCGGTGCCTCACCAGACGAAGCTAAAGCGCTTCTGTACGACTCAGTCGTGGCTGGTGACCCTAGTTCCATCGATCGGGACGCATTGGCAAAGAAAGTTGGTGCTGATCGTGCTAACTTGATTATGGCTGGTGTAACTAACTTCGTAAACGATAATAAAGCTCGTCAGGACGCTCAAATAAAGACAGTCCATGACGTAGTGGGTGGCAAGGAAAATTGGGACACTATGCTCCCATGGGTTAACGCCCTTCCTAAAAAAGACGCTGCTGAATACATATCTCTTCTTGATCAGGGTGGCCTTCAGGCTAAACTGGCCGTGAAAGATTTGTACGAGCGGTACAACGCCGACCCTAAAAACAAGAGCCTAGCTAAAACCGAATTGATCGGTACAAGCGGTCCTGGTAAAAGCGTCGTCGAAGGTATAACTCAAAGTGAATATGGCCGTCAGTTGCTGATCCTCAGTAATCGTAACAAAGCCACCCCACAGGCACTTGAAAGCCTCAGAGCGCAACGCCGTGCTGGCGTACGTTCAGGCATTTAATGCATAGCACTAAAAACATATATAAAACAAAGGAATTCCGATGTCCGGAGTAAATATCCCAAATAATAGTAGTCACCTTTCCGATCAAGCTCGGTCAGACCTCATCGAAGAATTCAGTGGAATGGTTGACTCACAGTTCACTAAGCTTTCTCAGATGCGTCAGTTCGTACCTGTTCAGAGCATCACTGGAACTGACACTAAAATCGTTCGTCGTGCATCACGCACAACCTTGCAGAAAGTAACACCCGGCGTCCGTCCTGCTGCTACCCCGCAGACCTATGGTCGTACATCCGTTACTGTCGACACTGTTGTTCTCGCTCGCGCAAACGAATCACTTATTGGCCCTTTCCAGCAGGACTTCAACGTCCGCGCTGAAATTGCTAAGGACCACGGTAAAGAACTTGGTAAATTCTTCGATGAGGCTTTCTTCATCCAGGCTATCAAGTCCTCTCGCCTGCCGGCCCCAACCGGCCTGAACGACGCCATCGGCGCAGGTAAGAACACTACTCTTGCTGCTGCTAACGATGAGAAAGACCCTGATAAGCTTTATGCTGCTATTGAGGGTATCATCACCCGCATGCAGGAAGATGAAATTGATACCGACGAGTGCATGATCTTCTTGCGCCCCGAAGAGTATCAGGTTCTCTTGAACCATGAGAAGCTGATCAACCGTGACTTCTCTATAGCTAATGGCGACTTCGCCGACGCCAAATTGAAGTCGGTTGATGGTTGCCCAGTCATGAAAACGGTTAGGATCCCTACCAAAGCCATTTCTGGTCACAAGCTCTCCAACGAAGAGAACAAATTCGCGTATGACTTGTCTGCTGCTGACGCAGAAGCCAAAGCTGTCATCATGCACCCAATGTCTCTCTTGGCTGGTGAAACCATTCCTATGACCACTAACATTCATTGGAATGAGACTGAACTGCAGTGGTTCATCGATGCCTACATGGCATTCGGTGTCAGCAACCGTCGCCCTGACGTTTGCGGTACTGTATTCTCAACTACCTAAGCTAAGCTACTACAAATTGGTCGTCTTCCTTCGGGAAGGCGGCCTTTTTTTTTTTTTGAAACAAATTCTAGCGTCACATCCCACATGATCCAACCCATAAAGTAGGAAACACCATGTTATCTAAACTAGACATAATTAACAGCATGCTCTCCGCCATCGGTGTTGACGGCTTGACAGCTGAGGACACCAATCATCCGGATTACCGAGATGCTGAACGCTTTATTGATATCGCCTTGATTGAAGTCAACAGATTAGGCTTCTGGTTCAACTCGTACACCACTTCCCTTACGCCCAACGCGCGCGGTGAGGTGTACCTACCTGAAACAACAATCCAGGCTGACCCCGAAACAATAGCCCTACGATACGCATTACGCGGACGTCGGCTATTCGACATTAATAAACGTACCTTCAACTTAGGTACCGCACCATTTCGCGCCAAGATCGTAGAAGAGACTGCCTTAGAGGATCTTCCTCTTCTCGCCGTAGATTACCTACGACACAAGGCCCGCTACGATTTCTATCTGGATCGTGATGGTGACGAAACCAAACTTAGACGCTACAACGACGAGCGTCTCATTGCATGGCGTGCCCTGTACGCGGAGAATCTCCGTAACCAAGATATCACAGCCTTATCTAGTCAATCATCTATCCGCATGCGCCGCGGCGAACGTATTTATACACGCCTTGCAGCTAGATATCAATTCGACCCTAGATTCATTTAAGGAGATATCATGGCTCACGTAGAAGGAACTTTCGGTGCTATGTTACAAGGCGTAAGCCAGCAGCCAGATCGTATTCGTACGGCGGGTCAGGTTACCGCCCAAGATAACTATGATAGTGACGTAGCTAGTGGTCTGACCTCTCGTCCAGGCTCTCTTGAGCTCGCGGCGCTAACAGGCGCCACCGCCAACACTAAATTCACAGACCTCGATTTCAAGGGCCGCAGATACATTGTAGGCTACCGGAGCGGTAGCCTTAGCATGTGGCAGGTGAGTGGTACAACAGTCACACCAGTTACAATCACGGGTAGCGCCTCGTACGTTGGATCTGATATGATCTTCACTGTTGATCCCGCCAATAACCGGGTTCTTTGCCTTAACCGTGATACACCTACCGCGTTTTCAACAACAGTTGCAGGTAGACCATTTCACGCCGGTGTTATCACCTGCCTAGGCGGTCAATTCTCCCGCACATATAAAGTGACAATCGCTTCTGGATCAGACAGTGTCTCATTTGAATACGAAACACCGGACGGTACTATGACAGTACATGCAGAACAGACTAGCTCGTCAGCAATAGCTGCAGGCCTGGTCACAGCATTTGGTACAGCAACTAAGCCAGCTGCATTTGCCGGTATGACTGTCAGCTCTGTCGACAGCACAATCCTCGTTAAATTCGCATCAGCTGTGGTAATCACGACAGACGATGGTGACCGCGGTGCAACCTTAAGATCAATTACAGATACCGCAGAAGATTCAACATTCCTTCCAATGACTGCTCAGCATGGACACATTGTCCTCGTACGGGGCGGTCGTTCAGAAGATGATGACTTCTATCTACGCTTTGTATCAGACGTAACCACCACAGACGGTGAGGGCTTCGGTAGCCCGGGTGTATGGCGCGAAGTCGCTAGCCCAGACATTGCCAACGAGTGGAGCGTATCCACCATGCCCCACAGGCTCACGCTGAATGATGCAGGTACAACAGGTACCTTCGCAGCGGAGAGCTGGATAGCTCGACGAGCAGGTGACGAGAATACCAACCCTACACCCGATTTCGTAGGATCCCCTATCCGGGATATGATCATAACAGAAGAGCGCCTGGCGTTCGTGGCTAACGGTGGCTTCTTTGCCTCTCGTTCCGGATCTCCTTTAGATTTATGGAACCAGTCCGCTACAGTGAAGTCTGCCTCTGACCCTATTGGAATTAGATCTAATAGTAGCACAGGCTCCACACTAGATTGGATCATACCATTTGACCGGAACTTGCTTATTGTAAGTGACCCCGGTAAAGCTCAGTTTGTTGTAAGCGGAAATCTTAACCCAGACAACTCAAGCATGGTTCTTACCACAGAGTATGACGTAGACAGTGGTGTTCGTCCAGTATCAACTGGTCGTACGATTGTTATGCCTTACCGTATTGGTAGCTTTGTAGGTATCAACGAATTCTCTACGAACGAAGTTGTATCCACCAACGCTGCTGACCCAATTACAGCTGTGCAGACAGAATACATCTCAGGCCGAACGAACACACTACGATCAGCTGAGAACTTCAACCGCTTCGCCATTACGGCGGACGGGGATGACAAGTCCATATGGATTTATCGCTATCTCTGGAGTGGTACAGAACGTCTTCAAGCAGCGTGGTACAGATACGTCCTACAGGATCCAGTGCAATTCTTCTTCTTTGACAGCACGTACATGTACGTGATTACACGCCCAGAAGGGGCGAGCGAGTCCTTTGTATTACGTCTGGACCTTAACAGGACCCCAGACGACGTTGGGTTCCACATAACCCTAGACCGTATGCATACCGAGACAGTATTAAACAATCAGGTAACTATACCCTACGCGAATGCGTTGGTGGTTCAGCGCGCTGGTTGCTCTGCTCCTGGTTTGTTGGCACTAGCAACATCTACAACTAACGCCAACGGTACGGTAACATACACACTGAACGACTCACAATGCCCGAACAACTCTACTGTGACTTTGGGTCAGGCTGTGGAACGCTCTGTAACACCTACACAGGCATTCTCCCGCGACCGTAAGGGAGCAGTGATGTCTAACGTTAAGATGTACATCCGTAACTACCTGGTGCACCTCACCGAGAGTGGCTCTATCGTGGCTGAAATAGTTAATCCATATCGTCCAACATACCGGACGGATGATAACCGTTTCCCGCTAGATGATGAGCCTCTGGATCCCACCCGCTCAGGTGTTCTGTCATCCTCAGTGATACGCGTGCCGGTACGGGAATTAACAACGAGACATAAACTGTCTGTAACATCAACTGACATTCGACCGACTACAATCGTAGAGATTGAGTTTGAAGCTGACCTACGTAACGCTAGAAGGAGAGTCTAATGGCTTCACTTATGTATGCCCAAATGGGGCTGTCTATCATAGGCGGTCTGGGCCAATCAGCCGTTGCAAGAGAACAAGCTAAGATGCAGGAAAGTCTGCAACGGTACCGTAATACAATTTCTGCCCTACAGGGCGCCCAGAACCGCAATGTAATCACTCGTGATGAGATCAGCGCCCAGGACGCCAGCGTAAGACAGGACTTAGAAATACAACGTCAGGGCATCATCGCCGAAGGACAAGCCCGGGTATCTTCAGCATCAGCTGGCGTTAGTGGCGGCAGTATCAACCGAGTGATGCAGGGACTACGTAATAGCGTAGCCCGTGCCCAATACGCTCGTACAGAAAGTCTTGAACAACAGTACACAACATTTGGACAAGAGCGACGTAATGTTGGTGTTGCACAAGCACTCAGCAAAGATGTTACAGTCATACCACGCCCGTCAGCAGCAAGTACGCTGCTTGGTATTGGCACTGATTTACTTAAGACCTATGACGCACATCAACCCATAGGTGACAGATTATTTGATCAAGAACGCCGGAGATAATGAACCAAGGAGACTCTGATGCCTAAAGGATTAGAACGCCGCGAAGCGTCCGAAACTAATACACTGCGTTCGTTACGTTCTAGCGCGGAGATAAAAAGCGCGACTCTACCAAGAGGGGCTGGACCCGGGTCCATCCCCCGCTTACCTAACGTACAGATAACCCAATCAAGTGTACAGAATACTCTTGGTAAATTCCGACAGTACGCTAACGCCGCCATCGGGCGGTCTGCAGCTCTCGAACAAGAGCGCAGCCAGTTGGATGGTCAGATGGCTCAGCTGCAGGGTAAGACCTTTGAAGAAGTTAAAATGGGTGGTGACAAGTTCGCCCTACAGGGATACCGTGTCGTCGAAGCTCAAGCGCAAGCATCTGCTTTACTTACTGCTCAGCAGGTCGAAATAGAACAGACTGACTTTGAACTATCCCCTGATGAGTTTCGTAAGAAATTCACCAACCGTGTTGACGGTGTTCTGGATGGCGTTAGTGATCCCCGTACCCGTGATTTGATTCGGGCACAGGTTCTTAAGCAAATGCCTGTCCTTGTGGACCAGCAGACAACACGTCACCTGGATAACGCTGAGAAGCGTAACTTTGAGACGCTTACACGTAGCATTGATACCATCAGCGCAGACCCAACCTCTGGAGACGCTTTAGTCTCTTTCGCTAAAGGTGAACCAGGTAGTGCAACAAGTGGACTATCTGAGGGCAGACGGCAAGAGGCCGTTGTCTCCGGGATTGTTAAAGCATTCTCTAATGATAACCCAGCTGCCTATGCAATATTGTCTGGAGAGGGACTTCTGTCTGAACTCCCCACTGCTCAGCAGCAGGCAATACGTTCTGCTAAGAAACAGTTTGAAGCTCGTGCACGTAACACTTACGACGCAGACTTCATCAAGGAACAAGATAACCTCTCCAAGCGTATTGCTAACGGTGAGCTTGAGCCGCAGCAGGCAATGGAAGCGTATGCTACCTTGCTAGAAGACCGCAACATCACTATCAATCAGCAAGAAGCTGGTGCCGTGTACTCACAAGCCAAGGATGGTATACGTACACGTAAGATAAACACTGCAGTCGCTGTCGATGAAGCTGTTGTACGTGGTGACCAGGATTCAGCCATTGGTCTCATTATTAAGAGCCTCACAGCTACGGAAAGCAGCGGTAACCCGCTCGCAACCATCACCATTGAAGACGGACGCCAGTTTGGTGGTCTCCTTCAGATGGGTAAAGGTCGGTTGTCGGACTACCATAAAGCAACCGGCGGTAAATTGTACACACCAGAGCAGTTCCGTAAACTTCCTGCTGCAGAGCAGGACATTGTGAACCGCTGGCAGGTCAAAGACATCTTAGACACCATTAAGAAAGAAGGCCTAGACAAATATGTCGGGCAAGACATTAAAGGTACTACCGTAACGTACTCCGGCCTCGTAGCCGTTGCACATCTAGGCGGTAAAGGCGGTCTACGCAAGTTCCTTAAGACGCGTGGTCAGTACGATCCACATGATGGATCCAAGACCCGTAAAGGTACGCACCTAAGCGACTACCTACGTAAACACGGTAACGGTGTTGAGCTTACCCCAGAACAAGCCAGACGAGCTGCTACAAAGCGTATCGCCATGATCCGGGAACAGGCTGCCATTAAAACCTATGAAGTGTCACAGCCTCGGCTTGACGAACTAGATTCAGCTTACTCACAAGGTGGGTTATCTAGGGACAAATGGATTGAGCAACGTAGAGCCGTTTATAACGAGTTCGATAGAGCCCGTACAATGGCAGATGCTAAGTACGAACGTCAGCTGACCAACAAGGTTAAAGAGGACGCTAATGCTATCAAGAAAGAGGGCATCGCACTGCGTGCAGGCGTTAAACTTGAGAAGCTAGAGCGAGTATTTGAAGACGCCGCTAAGAAATTCGAATCTGGTAAGATTAGCCAGCAAGAGTTTGGAGTTGAGCGTAACAAGCTGATCACAGGCCGCCAAGCTGTTATGGATGAACACGGTATCAAACTGAACTCTGAGAAAGAGCTCAAGCAGATGCGTGCTCAGGTTAAGCGTACAGCCCGCGCCATGAAGGAGCGTCTCCAATTCGGACAGGACCAAGCAGAGATTAATTCTGCTGAGGTTTCTGGTACCCTAATGGAGTTGTCACCAAAGCTTAAAGAGCAAGCCGTCAAGGCCCAGCGTGAACGAGCCCTTGATCGGGTACAGGACGCCATTGCATCAAAGCAGGTGACACCCGATCAGGTTGAATCTCTCCACAACAGTATCATGTTAGACTACTATTCCAAGTCTGGTCTGGTAGACGACGTCCTGGAACGTACAATGAATGGTTTCCTAGCAGGTAACCTGATTGACAAAGCAGGTACGGCTCGCCCAGAGTACATAGAAGCCGCTAACCAATACAGACAGCTGGCACAGCGCAACCCCGCACTGGCAGACAAATATGTTCGTAAAGAGCATAAAGACATGTTGGATGCGGTTATAAGCCTAGCAGGCGATGGCCCCTTAGATGGTGCTGTCGCGAGCGTAGGTCGCCGTAAGGATGAAGCTCCCCGTACACAATCTACGTCGGACTTCCTAGAGACCAGTAGAGTTCTGGATGGTATTTCAAGCAATGTACAATCCTATGTTGACCGTGAAGAGATCGGTGTCGTACAGGCACTCGTAAGCAGCGAAGCTGACTTACAGCAGGTATTCAACCGCTCTTGGTTCGACCCATATGGGATCGACGATGAAGTCAACAAGAAGATCATCACAGACAGGCTACGTGATAGCCTTGCAGACGCCCACAGGCGGAACCCTAATATCTCATCTTCTGAGCTTATTGAGGCAGCCGGTCGACGCGTACAAGAGCGGTCACCTATTGTCGGCGGTAACGTTGTGACTTTGCCATTGGACGGTCCATCAGCAGGTGAACGATTCTTCGGAGCCCGTGCTGCTGACTTTACTGACCAAGCTGGTGCAATTAATGATGCGGTTATGGATTATTTCCGTACACCTGAATTCATTAAAGCTAACCCATTCGTGGATCAGACCTCTGTTACTGACTTCCTGCCTGAATTCCTACCGGAGTTCCTTCGTGGGGATGCCTTAGCAGGATCTGGTGCTAGCACTACCTTCACAGGCGTACGTCCATTTAAGATGTACTACAACTCTACAGATGATGTATTCCAAGTCCAGTTCTCACTACCGGGACGCGGATCATTCTCAGAGGCGATTGTACTGGACCCCCGTTTGATTGGGAAACAGTACATAGCTGCACACAACGCAGCAGCTGCAGAATAAAGACGAACAAGTGGGCCACGGTGGATTAACTCTGTCGTGGCCCCTCTAACCAAGAAAGGATAGCAGGTGACAGGCATCAACTTGAACAGTCTCCTTAATCGAGAGCAAGCAGAAAAGCGTAAAGCTCAAGCTGATAGCACAACTGAGCCTACCCCAGCCCCCGCTGAGGATTTAGGTCCACGTCGTGCAGCAGATATTGAACGCGCCACGTCGCAAGACAGCTTCGTAGAGAATGTACAAACAGGCTTTGGAAATACAGCCCTGTCAGCAGTTAAACGCCTTTCTAAACAAGAGGGTGATGCGCTCTCGGCAGAACGTGCCGCAGATCCAGAGGATGAATTCCTCGGTAATCAAGCACAGATAATTAAGAATGTGATAGACTATACCGCTCCGTTGTTCGGAATACGAGCAGGTGAAGAAAAGGACTATAGCGCACATTATGAAGAATTAACAACTGGGATACCGTCCCAGTTCCATGACGAAATCCTAGATGAACCTAACCTAGAAGCCGCTGAACGTGCCCGTGACCGTGTATCTGCTGACTTAGCAAGAGCACACCTCAGTGCCCAGCAGCAAGGCTTAACACCTGCCCTGGCTCAGATAGCAGGTAGCATTGTAGACCTGGATGCCCCGCTCATCGCCGTAACCGGTGGTGGATATAAGGCAGCCCGTATTGCACAGCTTGCAGCTAGCACTGCTAGATTAGCTAGGCTGTCAGGTAAGAACGTAGACCGTATTGCTAATGTTGCCGTAGGCGCTAATGCTGGTTTCCAGTCAGGTGTTATCATCGGCACAGGTGAAGCAGTCTATAGGGAAACCGCTGACTGGACAACCGTAGCTGAATCAGCTCTACAGGCAATGATCCTAGGTGGTGCAATCAGCCCAATACTGGGCGGATCACAGGGTCTTGTAAAGAACGCTCAAGACGACCTACACGCACGTGTAGCAAGAGACGATATTAGTCTTCGTGATGATACTGCCCCAGAGGCTAGCTCAGCAGAGCGTCTAGCCCCAGAAGACAACCTACCGACACAGGACGCCCCAGAAGCTCCTGACGCCCCTACAGAGGCCCCTGAGGCCACTACAGCACGTAAGCCGCGCGCATTCAAGCTAGAAGAGCCTGAGACAGGCGTTTCTGATATTGCAGGGGATACTACCCCTACTACGCCAATTGGTGCCCCTGTGGGCTCTACAAACCCCGTACAGGCCGGTCCTGCTCCTAGACCACAGATACTACCCGAAGCCACACACACCCCTATAGAGGACGTGTCAGAGGCTGTACAGGACATCGGTATCATGGCAGATAACTGGCGCACTACAAGTGACTGGCAGTCTAACAAGGTTGCAGCTGATAAGGAGTTCTGGACGAAGGTTGCTACAAGTACCCCGTTCACGTACAACACCAGCAACTGGCGTAAGCTGTACACCAGCGACAGTTCTACAATGAACTTCATGCTAGGTAACGTCTTTGAAAGCCCTAACGGTTTAGGTCGTGGTCGTTGGACATCGGCAGCCGGTATGGAAATCTATCATAGACAAATCTCACAGAAGTACATTCAGCCTTTATCAGAGGCTGGTAAGGACTGGGCGCGCCGTAATGGTAAGCGCGGTATCCCAGGCATAACCACAGAAACACAACTTAAGGATTTCAACCGCGGTGTAATGCTAGAGATGAACGATCGCCTATTGGGTCGTAAGTCAACTAATGTGGATCCTGCGATAATCAAAGCAGCCGACGCACTGGATGAAGCCGGTGACGTTGCGATCAACATAGGCAAGGGCCGTGAAGGTCAGCTGCCCGTTGATGGGTTTGAGAACCTGCAACCACGTAAGGGTTATTCACCCTACACCTGGAAGGGTAATGCTGTCCGTGACCTTGAATCATCAGGCGTAGTAACTCGTCAGAACTTAATTACAGCAATGAGTAAAGCGTACCGCGCAGCGGGCATAGCTAGCACGAAAGATGCAGAAGCTATTGCCAAGGCTGTAGTGGAACGTGCCTCAGCAAGCGTTGATAGCGTAGACACCAACATAACCTCTCTCCTCAATGGAGATGGACGTGAGTGGCTTAACACTGCCCTAGAGGGCACTGGTATGACACCGTCTGCGAGAGAGGGCCTTATGCGCCGCCTAACAGGTATTGTAGAGGAACGTTCTAAGGAAGGCTTTGCAAAGAGCCGGAATGATATTGACCTTAACCAGCTGATTGAAACATCCAATGGGTCAGACGTCAGAATCGTTGACCTAATGGACACGAACCTACATCAGACATGGCAGAGCTACACCCGTAGACTATCAGGCGCCGCCGCACTAGCCCGCGTTGGTATCACTAACAAGGCTAAGCGCGAGCAATTCATACAAGCTGCCCAGGCACAGCAACGTGCTCTTGGTGAAGAGGTTGTAGAGGCTAACCTGCTGCGATCTATGCTGAGTAACTTCGATGGTGGCCCTATTAAGGGCTTCAGCCCAAAACTCTCAGGTGGTAATCTTGAAGATGGTATCGCCCCGGCAGCTGTCTTAGCCAGACGTGCAACCAACCTATCACTGCTTGGTAAGCTGGGTCTTGCTCAGCTCGCAGAGACGGGGGCTGGTATTGCTCAGAACGGTTTAGCTAACTGGTGGAGACGCGGTCCAGGCGGGCTTCTTAATAAGGAAATCCGTGAAGGGAACAAGGTACTCTTAGACGATCTCGCATTCGTAACGGGCAATCTTGGAGATGATCATAAACTGTTCGCACAGCACTTGGACCTTGATGAGAAAAGCACATCACGCCAGAACCAGTTCTTTGAGGGTGCCCAGGCTATATCGTCACAGGCTTCTGCTATACAGGCATATGCAAGTGGTTTTAACCATACGCGTAAGTTCCAGCAGCGTATCTCTGCAGGTGCGTTAACCGATAGGGTATTCCGGAATCTTAAGGACGCAGTTGACACTGGTAAACCATTAAGCGAGAAGTTTGTACGACGCTCTAGGGAAGACCTGGGACTGTCGTCAGACGATCTGAACAGGCTTACAGACCTAGTCAAGGATGGTACGATTGAATTCGCACCTGGTGGACATGTCAACCGAGTTAACGTTGACAAATGGGATCAGGAGCTGGCCGACGTATACGGAGCCTCAGTCATAAGAAACATGAACCAAGTAGTCCAAAAAGCTATGGCAGGCGAGGAAGATACTTGGATGAGCACCACAGTGGGCTCTATCCTGACACACCTCGTAACGTTCCCACTGTTGGCCATGCAGAAGGCGTTCATACGTAATATGCGCCATAGTGATATGGATACCCTCAGCCTAGCCCTCGCGGGTATGGCTACAGCAAGTCTATCAATCGCTATACGTGATGCTATATCAGGAAAAGAAGCAAAATCACCTGGTGAGCTAGCTAAGGCAGCCTTCGGGTACTCTAACTTAACCGGATGGATACCTATGCACGTCGACCCAGCTCTGACAATCCTCGGATTGGAAGATTTACGTTTCAATCAGTTTGGTCGACACAGTGAGTTAGCTCCACCTGTATTTGACTTTATTAACCGTTCTATCAGGCTCCCAGGAGCTATAGCAGACACGGTAACAGGTGATGCTGACTATTACGACCGGGACAGCCTTAAGGCTCTACCGTTCGCGAACACATATTTCCTCAGCCAAATGCTGAAATAAACCAAACACATTATCCGAGTCTTGGATAATCAACAGAAAGGAACAAGATGGCGTTCTCCCTACTTACGTATACGTATTCAGGCGGGCCTCAAACGTTCCAACTTGCGTTCGCTCTCGGTTATCTAGAGCGGACTGATGTACGTGTAAACGTACTTGGAGAGTTGGATGCGATGGGTAATCCAATCAACCGCGCCTTTACGTTTAATAGCGCAACTGAAATACTTGTTACGGACCCAATAGCGATGAACGCCACAGTGCGTATCAGTCGTACCGTAAGCAAGACAGCCTTGCCTGTAGATTTCTCTGCATCTGGCTCAGCAACACGAGAAGCACTCGACATTAACGCCAGGTACCTAATTATGGCCGTACAGGAAGCCCTTGACGGTCGCCTGGACGGTTCTGTAGAGAACCTGGACGAACTCTCAGCACAGGTGTTCGCATCCCGTGCCGCCGCCTCAGCCTCAGCTACATCCGCCTCTACATCAGCTTCTCAGGCTCTCGCTTCGCAGACCGCAGCAGCCGCATCCGCTGTAGAGGCCCGCAACGCGACTACGAACTTAGTCGGCCTTAGGCCCTCGAATAACCTATCTGATGTACAAAGCGCGGCTACCGCTAGGACCAACCTTGGTCTTGGTGCACTTGCCACGCTCAATACAGCAGACCTTAATCTTGGTGCGCTGGCCCCGTTGGATTCGGTGGACCTATCAGGCTCTACCGTAACAGGTAACCTCGCCGGCTCACGGGTAAGCGGTGCAACCATTACAGCACCGGGCGTCGTTGAAAGAGCTACACCCGCCGAGGGAACAACAGGAACAAGCACTACAGTAGTGCCATCAGTAGCTGTTGTCAAGAGCATGATAGATACGCACGCATCAGGCGGTAAAGTATTGCTCAGCACGACGAATATCAGCAATGGTACATCTGAGGTGATCCTACAAGGTACGCAACTGTTTAATCCAGCGTTATACATATCGTACGAATTCCACTTAGAAGAGCTAAAAGGCCCACGTGGGGTTAACATCCGGTTAGCCGGTAACACAGGTTCGTTTGATTCTTCTTCAAATGCGTACTTCTACGCGGGTCGTAGTAACTTATCTGACGGTGCTGATCGCAGCACCCGCTCAGGTGAGCTGGGTACGACTGCATTGAATCTAGTAATTTGGATTAATTCTTCATACTTCATGAGCACTGATACAACTCAAGCAGGTTTATCTGGCGTTATTAAGCTACAAAACCTTGGCAGCGGTGCATATGCACGTATACGATCCGAGACTACACATGTAGCATCTTCTGACGCTAACCGTTTCGTAGAGGTTGACATGAGCGGGATTCACAACGTAACCACGGTTACCGGTGGTATACGCTTCGCACCTATTGGAACGATAGGTTTAGATACATTAAACAGTGGTACAATCCGTATGTACGGCGTCCCACTTTAATCAACATAGTAAACAGGAATACCGGTATGTCATCTGAAAGCATAGAACTTCATCAAACTCTTGGTGCAATCCAGAGCGACATCCGTCATATATTACAATCAACGCAGAACCTGAACTCAAGTATTTCGGTGCTCGAGAGACGTATCACCGTTGTTGAGAGTTTCAATGTACGTGTAAAAACGTATGGTTCACTGGTCGGCCTAGTATTAGCCGCCCTGGTAAGCGCGAGTGTCAGCACAATCTTTTAATATTGGAGAAGTAATATGTCTAAAACGACAGCAAACGAGTCCGACGTAGGCAATCTTCATTCCGCTCTAACGCGCGTCTTCACAGGCGTACTTAAGAAATACGAGAAGCAACTGGAAATAGCCAACAACATCGACATCAATGGAGACATTGAGGGTGACATGATACAGGCCCTAATAGAAACGTCTGAACCAAGCCCAGCTATGCTAGGCGCGGTTGCTAAGTTTCTTAAGGACAATGACATCATGTACAACAGAGATGAAGTTGAAGAACTCTCAGCACACCAGCGCCGACTTAACGCCCTTAAAGAAGCCCGTAGGGGTAAGGTCGTTAACATGGCAGATATACCGTTGGTAGATCATGGATAAGCGCTGGGACGATATTGCTGGGCTACAAGAAGCGTACCCAAGATTCAAACCATTCTTATACGATATTATGACGGACTTAATGGGCTTTGAATGCAGCCCTATCCAACTAGATATAGCGGAGTACCTTGAAAAAGGACCGCTGTATCGGATGGTCCAGGCCCAACGTGGTCAGGCAAAGACAACAATCACAGCCGCCTATGGTGTATGGCGTCTGATACATAACCCAAGCTCCCGTATCTTGATCATATCCGCCGGTGGCGCTATGGCAGCAGAGATATCCGGATGGGTTATCCAGATAATTAGTGGCATGGACGTCCTAGAATGTTTGCGCCCAGATCGATCAGCCGGAGACCGTTCATCGGTTGCCGCGTACGATGTGCATCATGAGCTCAAGGGACCGGAGAAGTCTCCCAGCATTGCATGTGTGGGTATTACATCCAACTTGCAGGGTAAACGTGCAGACATTCTAATACTTGACGACCTTGAGAGTGCACAGAACTCTCAGACCGAGGTCATGCGTGAGCGCTTGCGCCACCTAACACTTGACTTTGTGTCAATCAACTCCACAGGAGATATTATTTACCTCGGCACTCCACAGAGCGTCGACAGCATTTATAACGGCCTACCAGGACGTGGGTATGATATCCGCATCTGGCCTGGGCGTTACCCAACGGACGAAGAAGAACCTAACTACGGTCCATGGCTTGCACCTATGATCAAGAAAGCCCTGAACGACAACCCCAGCCTTAGAACTGGCGGTGGTCCATCAGGTATGCGTGGACAGGCTATAGACCCTATGTTGCTACCCGAGGAGACTTTGTGCTCCAAAGAGATAGACCAGGGCGCTGCTTACTTTCAGTTACAGCATATGCTTGACACCAAGCTTACAGACGCAGAGCGGTATCCGCTTAAGTCTGACAAACTTGTAATGCTTGATGTCCAAGGTGATCGTTCGCCTATTATCTTGAACGTACTACGTACGCCCGAGACCCGGATACCTACACCAGCAGGCTTCCCTCTCCAAGACAACTACTATCGCGCACATAGTGCAGGTGGTGAGTTTGGGGAGTTCATCGGAGCACATATGTATGTGGATCCAGCCGGTGGTGGTCAGAATGGTGACGAGACTGCTTACGCAGTTACAAAGTTCATGGCCTCTAAGGTGTACCTCGTTGACGTTGGTGGTGTACCAGGCGGTCTGAATGATGATAGCCTTAAGGCTCTCACACAGATAGCCAAGAAATGGAAGCCCCATCAGATAGACATAGAGGAAAACTATGGTAATGGTGCACTTAGACACGTATGGACCCCAAAGCTCCTACGTAATCATCAATGTCATATTGAACCTAAGTGGGAATCAGGTCAGAAAGAGCTACGTATCATTAACACTCTTGAGCCTATTATAGGTTCAGGTAGACTCGTTGTGGATATAGAGCTACTCGAAAAGGACTGGGCATCATGCCAGAAGTACCCATCCGAGAGGCGAAGCTCGTACAGCTTGTTCTATCAAATATCCCGTATAACTAGGGAACGCGGTAGCCTTGCACATGACGATAGGATAGACGCCCTAGCCGGTACATGTCGGCACTGGGTTGAACACTTAAGACAGGACGAACTTAAATCCGCGAAAGCGAGCGCTACTAAACGATATAATACCATGATGTCTAACCCCCTAGGTGACGGCATAGCTGTACCAGGTTGGGATGCTATGTATGGAATTAATAGAAAACAACCCTCAGCCGTGTCACGTATGCGGCGTAAATTTTAAGGAAATACCATGCCAGCTAAAAAAGATCAAATTGAACAAGAACCTGTTATCTCCGCTAACCCTCTTGAGATAGAGTGGCCTCGCGATGAGTACCAGATGACGCATAATCTGCGTAACGAAATTAAACGAGCCGCCGCTCGTATGTACAGCGACAAAAACAAGCTCGAGCTTATTAAAGCTACGCTTAAAGTTGGTGCAGCCCACGCAACCGCCCGCCTCGAGCGTGACATAAGAGATAGCAAGTAAGGAGTTACATCATGGGTGTCAAATCAACGACCAGTCTAGCACTTACTGACTCTTGGGTACGAATCGCGTCTAACAAGACTATGCTTGTCGTCCAGTCTGCGCCCCTGTTGGCGGAGATTTACATTGGACAGGCCGCACCGTCAGCTAGCTCATCAGGATTCAGGATTCCACAAAAAGAACCACATATGTTCCCAGCTTTAGACGACTTCGGTGGTAACGCATGGGTTCGCGGATCGGGAGTACTATGGTATGCGACTAATTAATACAACGCCAATTACTACGATCATGGCGTCTATTGTGGCAATCATGACAAATTCTAGGCCCGCTCCCCCGACAGTTCCAGGTGACTTTCAAATGGGCGATTTCTTGTCCGTAGACTTTAAAACAGAGGGATAAACAATAATGGCTAAGAAAACCAAAGACGTCCTTAAGAACGATATTACTACGGTTATCGCCGACGGTGGGGAACTTACCGCCGCAGAGCTTCGTACCATTCTGGACGACACTGTAGATAGCTCTAATTTCGATGAACTAACCTCGTCCAACACGTCCCGGACGGCAACCACTGGATTGTCTGGCACAAATGTAGAAGCCGCTCTTATCGAGTTGCAGGAGCTACCAGACACCACTCTACGTAAAACAGAATTCCGCGACACAGACCTTCATATTACAGCTGCTACCGTTGCTAACTATCAGCCTCGTGGTTATATTGAATTTACACACGGTTCTGGGGACGTACAGCTCAATATCGACCCAGGTGTATTTAATATAGGGGACGAGCTGACTATCGTATCATTCCCTCAGAACCCTACGGGAGACCCTGGGTTTACTCTTCGGCAGAACGCTACCACGAACTTCCCTTTCGACGGCGGCGGTAGAATTAACAACGAGGGTGACATCCGGTTCCCTAAACGAACCTCTCTTACTATGAAATACGTTTCTTTAAACCAGTGGCGTATTCTAGAAGAGGCTGTTATTTCGGAGTCTGATGCACCACTTAAGGTAATTGACGACGACCAGTTGCTAACGCCTAGCGAAAAGAGGGCCGTGTCCGAAATCGCAGAGTCCGACGTTGCAGCCTCGGCTGTTTCTGAGGCTCGGTATGCGTCATCCACTGTCGCAAATACTCCGGGTACGTTTTCGTCAACCCGGACAAGAAACCCCAGCATTTCTTCTACTATTAATGTTTACATTTATATAGAGCTACCAAATGACTTCGAAGTCACAGACGACATTCGTCTTCTTAGGATTAACAACGCTGGTATTCCTGTTGGCGACGAAGCTCTTAGTTCTCTAACGAAAACGGCTGGAAATACCGGCTTTACGCGGTACTCTTCATCTGGTACTAGACGTCTAGGTCCCGCCCAGGGGTTCCTCGTACAGCGCCGCGCCAGCAACCTTTATACCCTGTCTGATAAGTACCGGGTTCCCGCTAGTATCGTTACTGGCGGCGGTTCCGGCGCTGCTGGACCAAAAGGCGATAAGGGCGATCCTGGCGATCCAGGTGCCCAAGGGTCGTATACAGTTCGCCTGTATCGACGCAGCACAAGCACTGTAGTCCGCCCCACCCTACTGACATGGACAGCCTCAACAGGTGTCCTTAGTGGATCACATGCGGTGGACTGGGAGACTACAATCCCTACCGGTGACGACCCGTTGTGGGAGACTAATGCAGTATTTGACCCGTCTGGTTCAGCCACCACCATTACGGCATGGAACGAACCTTTCCGCCTTACTGGACCACAAGGTACCGCTGGGACCGATGCGTCCCTAGACCCATCCCAGACCAGTAAGCTTGCTGCTATCGCAAAGTCAACGGTGTATGACCGCATAAGCGGTTACCAAATTGCAAGCGGTAGTACTACAACTGTTAGGGACGACGCTTTTATGGACCGACTTGGTCCTATTGTTGGTATAGACTATAGTACTACTTTGTATGCTCAGATACCCGACACAGCAACGGTAGATGCCAACGCACGCGTACGGCACTTTAGTAGCACGGGTAGTTTAAAAGCAGATTACGCCCTGAGTAGCTTTACTCAGATTTCAGGCGGAGCTGCCGGTACAGTTCGCTATCGCGGCCCGCGTATCAATCTAGTTGTAGGTGACCAGGTTGGCGTTGAAGTTATACGAGACCGGTTTACTATGAATGACCAGTACCGTATACCAGCAAGTGGCGTTACTGGGCTTATTCAAGGAACCAAGGGAGACAAGGGTGAAAGAGGAGAAAAAGGAGACCCAGGTTCCCAAGGTTCTTACGATGTTCGAATCTACCTGCGCGCATCAAGCGAGCCTACTTTGCCTTCTGGCCTTACTTGGACACCAAGTGGTGGCCTTAGCACCAACACTCCTGGCTGGCAAACTACTGTCCCATCGGGTTCAGGAGAACTCTGGGAAGCTATTAGCACATTTGATCCCGCTAACGATACCAGCATTACTACTTGGAGCAGGGCATTCCAGGCAGGCGGTATGGGCCCAGCAGGTCCAATGGGACCAAAAGGCGAAAAAGGTGATAAAGGTGATACTGGACCCGCAGGGTCTGGCGCTGACTTAGACGCATCTGCGTCTCGTAAGCTTGCGGATATCACAGAAGTCGCTACACGCTCTTATGCTGACGCACCTGGCGGCACACTTGCTCCATCTGATGGATCACTCCCGCCCGCTCCTGTAGGCGCATTCGCTACTCCTTATGTGGCCACATCAGCCCTCACCGACAAGATCTTCTTCGAGGTAACCACAGGGGAATCTTTGTCTAACGCTGTTATACGGGTGTTCAACTCAAGCAATGTTGCCATAGGGGACCCTGTTGACGTTTCTGGCGCCGAGCAACAAGCTACCGCTGGCTCGGGCAAGACTAGGTACCTTACTACACAGACCGTTAGTATACCCGCGGGGGGCAGGATCCGGGTACAGAATGAAACCGTTACCCCAACGTCCTTTACGCTGTCTAGTAAGTACAGGGTTCCTTCCGAGGGAGTTACCCGTACAGCCACTGCCCCCGTTGGCGACACGGTAGAGAAAGCCTTAGTCTGGTTGCACCAGCAGAACTCGGCTCTATCCGCGTTCTTACGGAATGCCTTAGCCAATATGACAATAGCTGCTACGGGAGTAACTACCGTTGTAAAAAACGGTGTAAACGAAGCTAACGCACAGCTAGCCCTTGAGGCACTTCATACGGAGATCGACGCGCTGTCTATCCCGGCAGATGCTGAGGAGTTGTCCATAGATACAATCGACAACCTAACCGCGACCAACGTCCAAGACGCCCTAGAGGAGCTACAGGGCGACATTGACGCGTCGTCAGGTGGAAGTACGTTCTTCGACCACGTTGGGTTCGAGGGAACACTAACGAACCTCTCTACCGCAAGTGACTTCTACTACATTGTATCCAGTAGCCTACCACGTACAACTTTGTCTTCCTGGACGCACGTTACGAACAGCGTGTTCCCACAGCCTGCCCTTGCAAGCGTGACGAACTATGTTGTCCTGCTACCTCAGGGTAAGTATCCTAACAAGATCACGTGGGACAGGGACTCTACTCAGCCCGAGCCTGCTGCTGGTGGTCCTGACATCGCTACGGTTAACCAGTCCGATTTACAGCGGCTAAGCGGAGCTACTGTTCCTGACGGCTACAACGCCTGGCGGTTCAGAATGCCGCCGTGGAATAATGCTAGCTCTCTTAGAACCGGTGCTCGTATACAAATTGGTGACCTTCTTGATACGTCCATCAACCGGATTGACCTTGACCCAACTATTAAGGTCACAGACAACAACCTAGACCTGTCCGGCTCAATCACGGCTTTGTCAGAACTTCAGCAAGAAAAGCTTCAGGGACTTCAACTGAAGACGTTCTCTTCTGATATCACTACAGAAGGTAAACCGTCTGCCGACTACGACGTCCTGATGGCCACCGCTTGGCCTGACCCAGATGTCACGTATGCCCGTGGTGTGGCCTTCGCGTCACAGCAAGCTAGGTATACAGGTATTGTACCGAATGGTCGGGCAACCGGCTACCACGACTTCTTTAACCTGGTATCTAATACAAGTGTTACTCTAGGTAAGCCTACTCCTGAGATATCGTCGGCAACGTCTTTGTCGTACCTAACGGCATCTGATGGCCCGGCATCTTGCTCTGGTATCTTCCGAGGTACCATCCAAGCATCCGACCGTACTACTAACTCCCGGATGCGTATTGATGACGACGAGGGCTTGTTCGCGGCCATGACGCTGCATACTCCGGCTAACCTACCTAATGGTACGTACCCGATTATGAACATCGGTAACACGAACATTACTGGTACGAAAACACTGATCTTGCAGAACGACGGTCCACAGTACCACGCGTCCGGGCTTAGCCTTCGGGTCCGCGAGCAAACAGGTAATCCTACTAGCACCACAGCTATCCAGGATGTTCCTGAGCCGCTGTACGATGCTACTACCGGAAACGATGTAACATTGTTCCACCCACCGGTCAATACAACTCCAATAACAGTTCCACATGACTGGGTGGTACCTGCTAGCTATACTATCACTTCAGCCGCCCCTGTTACATACCGTCTTTCTGTCCGTGTATGGAACAATGGTAACGACCTTGGTGAGCACGACTTCACGTCGTCTCTACCAGATGCTATGCAGAAAATGGCTAACTTTACTACTGCCGTACCGGCTACGACCTTTACTATCCCATTCGGGAGAGTTGGGTTCACTGGACTTGGTGATGAAACTATGCGGTTCACGTACACGCCTGTTGATACTACTAGTGACAACAGACGCATCATTGAACTAGCGCTTGTTGGTATTTCCAACCCGGCGTTCACGTATGCCGTCCGACTTACAGCCGTTGTTAAGCGGTCTGTTACAACACCCGCCGGTCCGACCCGGGACATCGTTCTCAGCACAATTCCTGCTGGTAATACACACGAGGTCGGATTCTATGCCCGCTCACGCGATCGTGGAACCAATCCACGTACTATGATCTACCATGTGTCAGTTGACGGGGTAGATGGTACAAACGGCGACGACGGTGGTGCAAGTGCTCCGCCTACAGGGTCAGTACCTATTACGTTCGGCCCGGGAACAGTCCGTGGAAACAGCATTGCGGTTAACAGGCTAATGATCGTTAAGCCTAAGAAGGTATTAACACCTACTGATATGAATAACTTTACTACCCCGTCTCTTCGGAACCGGGTAGATGTAGGTGGCCTAGTTCGTCACGCAGGTGGCACCTTCCACGAGGTGTTCTCTCCAGCTTACAAGTCTGTTATATTGACTAACTCTAAGTTACAACAGCTTAGGCACGGTTCTGCTACAAACAACACGGCAACCCAGGCTGCGGCTGCGATCAACTTCGCTGGAGAACCAACCCCAGCAAACATCACCTGGTCTGGTAGTGCTACGCCCGATGAATTCAGCTTAAACACTCTCGGGGACGAAATAACTGCCAACACCAACTTTACGGGACAACTATCACTTAGTGTAGGTGTTTCGTTGAGCACGACAGATATCGCCGCCGCTGGCACTAACTCCAAATCCTTCTTGTTGCTTATTGGTAAAATTCAAGAAAAAATTGGTACTGCTGATTGGAAAGACGTCCCTGGTCCTGAACTCTCTAACGAAATTCGTATTCAGTTAGCACAGGGACGTACGGAACGTCCTGAGGTTACTTCGTCTCAGCCGTACGCGTTAATTCGACGCGAATTTAGTACTGTTGCTAATTTTAAGGCTGGTGCAAAGTATCGCATATCTGCTCTTGGATATCGTTTGCACGCTAACTCTAGTGGTGAGGAGTGGGCGACTAACAGAAACTGGTCGGGTAACGTCAGCACTGTAGTACTACGGGCTGGACAAACGTTCATGACTATGAATATTACACCCTCTATCTAATAGGAAAATAGTATGAACCATGACTCTATAAAATCAGTATTAGAACCGGGCGAGGAGTTCTCGCCCGTGTTCACTGAACCACTTCTCGTCGGAAAAGACGGGGCAGTGAGCCTAATTACCCTAGGCTCCAAAAATGTAAAATCCCAGCGCGTCCGTATTGAGGCGCACCTGGTAACCCCTGGAGAAGACGGCCCACCAGATCAGTACGACCTTAAGTGGGGAACCCTGTGGGAAGTTGACCATATGGTTGATTTTCCCCCACGGTACAGTACCAGATCAATGACCCCGGGCGCGTACGTTCGGGGCGTAATTACGGACCTGGTCCCTGAGAAAGATGACGAGTTGGCTGAGGTTACTGTATCAGTCAGAACCAATCCTGAGTACTCGGCCCTGTACGGGGGCCACGCCGGGTCTATTCTCTCATCTGTTATAGGAGATGGCGACTCTTCGTACACAACCGACACACTTGTTGTGGGTAGTGACGGAATGGCCGTATTGACAATGACCGACTTCGAACATGTCAATAACTTTGACATCGCATTCGAGAAGAACGTGGTGTTCAAACCAGGGGACATTAACTTGTCTCATGGGTGGTCCGTCATTCCAGGACTGTCTTCCGACGACGTTACTCCAAATACACCAGAAACGTTCGTCGCGAAAGACCTATTGCCCGGTACACGCGTCCGTGCTGTCGTGTCTGGCATCCAGTACGCCAACGCAGATGGTAAGTTCCGGATAAACATCAGAACCGGTTACGGAAAGCCTATCTGATCAACTACAATAATAACCTATAAGGAAACTAATTAATGGCTGAACTAACAGAAGAAGTACGGTACGATCAGGTGACGGACGCCAAACCGTACGTTCCAACCGGTGGGGTTTACGTAGGCCCCTCTGGTACCGTTACGGTGATTACACACACCTATAAGAACGTATCCGACCTAGATATGCATATGAATATGTACGTAGGCCCTCAAGAACCTGGCGTAAAAATCCCAGCAACCGAGATTACAGGTGCCACAGCATCTGACCCAGCGGGGCTTATTGTGCGAGGTCTTACTCCCGGTTCATTCGTCCGGTACGTTGTTACTAAGCTGACCGCCGAGGTCGCTAAAGTAACTGTTTCCATGATTTCTGAAGGCTAAAGGTATATATAATGACACAAGCAAAAGTACAAACACAGCGGGTATTCTACCAAGGACACGGTTATGGCCCGGGCCCAGGTGTTCGCGGCGGAGACGTCTTTACCGACCCTGTCCGCGTACAACGAGACGGCACCCTAGCTCTGTCCATGTCCGCCCAAACCCAGCGCGACAAAAACAAAAGCCTCGGATTTACCATCCAAATTAACTGCACCAACGGATCAGGCTCAGAAGCACCGGTTTACGGGTGGGCGCACTACCGCACCATCAATGATCCGACTAGAACTTTCTGGAAAGCCGATGACGACCTCGGTCGGTTCGAGATGCATATCAAGGGCGGAGTAGGGCTGTCGTTCTCCGGTTTGGCCCATGGAACATGGGTACGTCTTGTTATGAATAAGCTGGACTTTACACATGGTTACTTGAACGTCGGCGTACGTACTGGAAGCCTCGGCGAGGAAAACGTGCCGGTAGCGGTGCAGGGCACCGTTCCTGTTAACACGGAAGGTGATACTTTGAGCGTAGCAGATCCAGGTCAGTGGGTATCCAAAACCGGATCCCACGGAGAGTAAGGATAACAACCAATGTCTGATGAGCTTACAGAGACGATCTTTGATTACCAAGAAGATTTCCCAAGCGCCGGTCGCGTCTGGGAGTCTGATGGCCTTGAAGTAGGTCCTTCTGGAAACGTACTAGCTACTGCGTACAGCTACCTCGGTGAGGTATCTACGTTTTACGCGTACATGGAGACGAGAATAGAGTCTCCTTTAGAAAACGAGTGGGTACCAATCCCAGGTACCACAATGTTAGTTGCTAACTACCCGCAGAATGTCTCTTTTTCCCTAAAAGGGCTTCCGCCTCGCTCTAATGTACGTATATGCATTACGAACGCTGAAACCAAACATGATCCTATACCATCTGGAGTCCGTATAGCTATGCGTTCCGACGCAGGCAATGGCGGTAACGGTGGTGGCGAAGGCACCGGTGGCGGTGAAAACCCCTCGGGCGGGCCTATGGTAGTACCCGTATAAGTAAAATACCCGGCTGCTCTTTATAGGGCAGCCGGTTTACCCTTATCAATACATAAATAAACACATATAGGAGAACTAGGTATGTACTCACAACGCGAATTCACCCGACGTCAGGTAAAAGCCGCAGACAGCGTTACTGAACCCGTACAGGTTGGTCCAGACGGCACCGCAGCCTTTTCTGCGTATAACTTTACGTCTTATGTCACAAGCCCGTGCTATTACGGGGTACAGTTCCAGATGAACATCATGAGCATCGAAGATGATCCTGACAGATTTAGCTCTGGTTGGGTTGGCATTAATAACGTAGGTGACGAACGAGGCCGATTTGGTCACGGATTTTCTGATACCGTAGGCGCATGTGTTTCTGGTCTCCCAGAAGGCGTTTGGGTTCGCGGGCATGTTTACCGCCTCGACGGAGCCAATGATTCTAGCTGCTGGTTGGCTGTACGTACATCCGCCTAAGCACACAGTCAGTAGGTTAAAATGACAATAAATACCAAGCGAGATGATACCGTAAAGACCAGCGTTTACTCCGACCATGAGCACCCGCTGGGCGATAATATGCACACAACGCTAGTAAAGATGGAAGATAAAGTAAACTCAGTTACGTTCGGTGTGTACGAAATCGTCGAAGAACACGTAAACCGGCGTAGGTATTACCACGACAGTGGGGCAACACGTCCCATCGGAGACATTACTAACCGCGAAGACGCTACGTACACGTTTCGTGTAGAAATAAATATAGCCCTACAGGACGAGCTAAGCACACCTGTTAACTCATGGGTACCTTTACCACAGTACGACCGAAAGATAGCTTTAGGAGAACTATTCAATGTTACTGTTAAGGGAGTACCAGCACAGGGCTGGGTACGGGCCCGCATTGTACGGTCTGAAGGATCGGACACCATTCGCAAAGTAAGAATCTTAACTAGAACTTAATACCTAGAACTTAATACAAGGAAAAAATATCATGGCTAAATACAACACCTCAGTCGCCTCAGCTACAGCTGCTGTCGATTGGCACGACCTGTTCGCAACTGGCGGCGTACTGAACGGTAAAGACGTCTCTGAAGTCGTCATCCGTTTGGGTTCTGCTGGCCGCGTTGCTGCTGGCGTAGCTGACCCCGGTGTCTCTACATCCGCAGGTCTCGCCCTGAACGCTGATCAGCCTATTACAGTCTCACTCGCAGACTCTGCAGCTAACCAAAACATTTGGGTTCAGAGTCCGGCCTCACGTGCCCGTATCAACGTAGAAGTTGATGTGGTTTCTGAAGGCAAATCTATCATTGTGATTGCTTAGTTGTAACCAATTGGTTAACTAGCTAGATCTAATGGACGACAAGGGCCCCCGGGGAGCTTTAATAGCCCTCTGGGGTACCCTATGTCCAAAAATACCTAAAAACCCCTGTATGGGCCTTAGAATGGCCGTACAAGGGTATCCAGATATAACCCAGTTTACCCACAGAAACGCGTCCCAGAGGCGTGCCGGGGGTATAAACAGGTACAAACAGGTGGTTTACAAAAAATGAAACAATTTTGCGAGGGGGGATCTACACTCATCCCCGCGATAATTTTCCCCATGACCCCCTTGCTAATCTGTACAGGCTACATGAACACATAGCCGGGTGATCGAC
>WLWG01000392.1_pt1 | contig 45215 bp, 33 predicted proteins | sample 6712871 | NCBI WGS metagenome assembly WLWG01 (sample SAMN12718693, study PRJNA515312) | sponge metagenome | isolation source: marine sponge | host: Mycale hentscheli | place: New Zealand: South Island, Marlborough, Capsize Point | collected 2003-05-01
CTAGCAAGGTCAACTTCATCGAGTAACAGGATTGCTCCTCTTTCAAGTGCTTCAACGACAGGTCCGTTATGCCAAACAGTTGCCCCATCGACAAGACGGAAACCACCAATAAGATCGTCTTCATCAGTCTCAATAGTAATGTTTACACGAATGAGTTCACGTCCAAGTTGAGCACAAGATTGCTCTACAGATAACGTTTTGCCATTACCCGAAAGACCCGTAATGAACGTTGGATAGAAAAGATTGGACTGAATAATTTTTTTAAGATCACCAAAGTTACCAAACTTGACGAAAGTATCATCTTTATCAGGAATAAGATTCTGCTGAACTGCAGGCATAGCAGCAGGTGCCTGATAGGTGTGCTCTAGTTGTTCGGGGATAGTGAGATTCCACTTACCACGACCCACTTTGAATTCATCAATTTTATTAGTAACCGTCTGATAGTTTGCATCATTCATAGCACACCAGGCACGAATGTCTGCTGCTGTTACCGAATCTCCATAAAGATCTTGGAGAGAGTTCATGATACTTTCTTTGGAGAGACCCATTGGTTTGTTTGAACTGAAGTTAGTATAGATGATATGTGGGGGATTTTGGTCCCCCTTTGGACAGTTATTTAATTGTCATGCGACTAGTCCTATAAACTCATTCAAAACTCTCTTATTCATTTTCTTAGTACGAAGACTCTTAACAAATGCAGTTTTAATTTGTCCCTTAGTTGCATCCTCCTTAACATCAAATGAATTATCTTGTGAAAGAGAGTTAGCAGACATAGCAAAGTAAGAGTGATATCCAGAGTTAGTGATTGTAAAAGTACGCTCTTTTCTCCAATCATTATAAAGTTCATCATGATCATCATTCCATCGACCAACATATCGACTAATGAATGTATGTGCATCACGACCCTCAAGAACGCGGATACCTATAAAGTTTGTATCTTTAAACTTATCTTTTAAATGAGTCAAAAGAACATCTGTAACTTCATACCAATTACCATTCAAGTTGTAAGTTGTTCCCAATTTACGGTCACGAAGAATGCAATTATTATTACATACCTGACGGATACCAAGATATGGGTCAATCTCCCAGTGGCGTTGAACTATCTTGTGATACTTAATAGGTGGTGCCTCACCATCAGTAAGAACCACACATTGAACTTTCTCAATATTATTCTTCTTTTTAAATTGAGGAATAATCTCATGAAGAGTGATGAGAGCATCATTCAAAGGAGTTCCTGATAAAGATAGTCCACTAGGAATTGGATAATATGTATAAACAGATCGATTAAATCCGTTAGCAATACGGAAGATAGTTTTCATTTGATTATCTAATTCTTTCACCTTTGTTCTACTAGAGAACATATTTAAGAGCGAGAATGTCTCCTGAACATGTATGACACCATCTCTCTTCTTATATGCACTTGGTAGAGTTTTATAAACTCGTTCTCCATTCTCATCAAGATTACCCCTAACCTTAGGGAAATCATTAGTAAAAGAATAAACATCAAAAGGAATGTTTACCTTCTTACAAAACCAGATTAAATTATAAAGTTGTTTAACAGTGTCCGTAAGAACATCTGCCATAGATCCAGACCAATCAAGAATAAAAATTAATCCATGACTCTTGCCATCAGGAACAACTGTAATTTTTTTGAATAAATCTTCGTTGTACTTATAAGTATGTAGTCTAGAGCAGTCTAAGACACCAGTACGAGAAGTAGAAGAACGTGCATATGCACTAGCAGACTTACGACACTCAAATTCTTTTACAAGATAATTAACTTCTTTCTGTGCAGACTTTTTAAACTCAGAATATTTTTTATCAACTTCATAGAATATTTGAGGTCCATATCTAACATTGTCCCAACATTCAGGAACATTCTCATAAACGCGAGAATTATCAATAATAACTGCATCGAGATTAACTTTAGGAATCTCAAGATACTGATTTTCATGGGACTGTTCAGTAGTAAGATCTTTGATGGAATCCTCAAAAGACTTCATCGTCTCAACATCAAAATCACCACTACCTTCAGGACTAGTTGTCTTCTCTGTTACATCTTGGGCAGATCCCCGAATATCATCATCGACAGTATCGTTGGTTCCTTGAACGGATTCATTGGACGGGGATTCATGTTCTCCCTCCTCACTATCTGACTCCTGTGGTTCGGGGGAAGACCCACCATTATTCTGCTGTAATTGTACGCCTGGAGGGGACTCTGGTTGTTCATTCTTGCAGTAGTTATAAATTGCTTCTGAGGCATTCAATACTTCACTGAAGGTCTCACATTCGCGAACCATTGTGAGAAGTGAAGTCTCTTCATCATTAAAGGGAATGTTTACATAGTTACCAATCTTGCAGTATAAATTGATTTTATCTGCCAGGTTATAGGTAGAGACATCTTCATCATCGATACCAAAGAAGTCTTCATTTGCCAGTTCTTCATAACCACGATAAAAAGTTTTAGAGAGACCAGCATAACGACGCTTCATCATCTTCTCGATGCGAGCATCTTCAACAACGTTTACGATCTGAGGAGGTATCTTACGATCCACACTCCAATCTTCATCTGGTGTATATAGGGCATGACCAACTTCATGACCCACCAACAGATCATAAACAGTATTAGATGCTTTGTTCCACTGAGGAAGAGTCAACACACGAGTGTGGACATTAAACTGAGCAGTTTCAACAGCACGATGCTCTACCACCAAGTCTTCGGTGGCAAGCAGTTTAGCAAGTTGTCCTTTGACTTCGTGGTTGATAGTCACGGGATTCGTTTGAACTGAACTTAGTATATACCCAAAGACTGCTCTAGAAGCAGTTACGATCCACTTTTAACACTGTCCACTGCTTTGGACACCCAGTCTTCAAGTTGAACTGTAGGTTCCCAACCAAGAGTTTCTCTCAGTTTAGAATTATCTGCAAGAGTTATTCTTGCTTCTCCTGGGCGAGCATCAATAAATCTTTTCCTGGGAGAGATCATTGCGGCAATCTCATTGACAGAATAATTCTGACCATTTCCAACATTATAGACTTGCCCAAATGCATCTTCAGAAAGATTTTTAGTTGCTGCAAGAATATTTGCCTGAACAACATCAGATACATGAGTAAAATCTCTGCGTTGCTCACCATCACCAACAACAGTCAACTCTTCACCGTTGGTAAGTTGACGGAGGAAGATTCCAATCACAGGAGCATATTGTCCCTTAAGTGGTTGACGCTCACCATAAACATTAAAGTATCTAAAGACAATTGTATTAAGATTAAAAAGATCGGTGTACATCGTACACAACTTCTCACCAGCAACCTTAGATACAGAATATGGATTTAGGCAGTCATCTCCTTGTGTCTCAGTATTTGGTACAGAGTTAAATCCATATGCGGACGAAGTAGATGAGTAAATGACTCTACTGACGTTTGCTTCCCTAGAACACTGAAGAACAGTTGCTGTACCAAGAGTATTAATTTTAACAGCGTTGAGTGGATTTTTAATTGCTGGTTGAATTCTTGCCTCTGCTGCAAGGTGGAAGACCCAATCAACACCACAATAAAAAATCCTAGTAAGTTCGTAATTGCAAATATCTTGCTTTACATAATTTGCCTTTTCATTGTAATAAAACTGATCATGGGCATCAGAATACTCATTATCAATGACAGTCACAGTATGACCAGCACCAATCAATGAGTCAACCAAATTGGATCCAATGAATCCACACCCACCAGTTACTAAACAATTCATGATACCATCCTACTAAATCCTTTGACTTTCTCAAATTTTAGCACATTCAGGAATTTGTCACGCATCCCCTCTTTATGAGAGATGACGAATACATTAGCATCTTTTATGACAAATCTAATGATTCGCATAAACTCGTCTGTACCAAAACCATCCAGAGACGAATCGAATGTTTCGTCAAAAATAAGAAGGTTGCAATTAAGAGAGTTTTTTATTTTAGCAACCTCTCTCCAAGTAAAGAGTAAGGCGAGGTCGATACGCATCTTCTCACCTTCACTAAAAGAAGCGTAAGTAAAATCTTCATGAATAGGAGATTCGATAGATTCATTAAACTCCTCATCAAGACGGAAGTTAATATAGAACTCCATCATTTGAAGATATCTATTTGCTTCCTGGTTAATAAGAGGCAAATACTTTTTAATTATTTGAGCCTTGACACCACCGTCTTTGAGTAGATCAGATACAAATGCACAATTGATCAACTCATCCTTTTTAGTGTCCGCTTCTATTACAGCAGTGCCAAGTTTATCCTGTAACTCTGCTAGTTTCTCATGTTCAGAATTTCTCTTTGCAAGTCTATCGGTAACAGTTTGAATTTCGTGTTCAAGACCTCGGACTTGTCTTTGGTATCCAGAGATCTTAGTATTGATTTGAGAAATCTCATGTGTAAGGTTTGTAACCTCTTTAGAAACTATAGAGAATTGATGCTCTCGCTCTTCTTCCTCTTTAATTGCCTCTTCTAGTTGAATAAAACCAGAACGCAACTCTTCTGCTTTATTTTGAGCATCACTAATTCTATTTATTCTAAAGGTCTCTTCAATGTCTTGATCACATGTGGGACAAACCGTATTCTCACTAAAGAACTTGTGCTCTTCTGCAATTACAGACACTTTTTGTGAGATCTTACCTTTTAAATTACCAAGTTTGCGTAATTTTTTTGTTGCACCACCATATTTTTCAAGTTCTTTTTGCTTCTCCAACAATTGATTCTCATTCTCAAGAGCACCCTTCAAAAGATCTTCTTGAGTTTCTGTTAGAGTCTTAATTTGATTATTCTTTGTAGTGATATCAGTATCAGCAAGTCGTCCAACTTCTTCGATAAAGTCTCTTTGCATATGAACTTTTTCTTCAAGAGACTCTTTCTTGAGTTCTAAAGTTCTAACTTCATCTCTAATTGACTTGACTCTATTCTTCAACACTTGATTCATAGATGAGAAGATCTTAATGTCAAGTAAATCTTCAATAACATCTCTACGGTTTTGTGCAGACAGTTGCATAAAGGGAACAAAGTTACTGCTTCCCAGAATAACAATTTGCGTAAAAGACTTATAGTTCATTTTAAGAACTACATTCTCAAACCAAATCTGCTGATCCTTGGTAGCAGCATCACTATCCAACAATTCACCATCTTTATAAATTTTAAAGATGGAAGGTTTAATACCACGAACAACTTTCCAAGCAGTACCACCAGTAGTAAACTCAATTTCAACTATACAATCCTTTTCATTGACAGAGTTAATCAATTGAGGTTTATTTACACCTCGATAAGACTTTCCAAACAAAGAGAAAGTTAGAGCGTCCAACATAGTGCTTTTACCAGCACCATTATTGCCAATTACAAGTGTAGTTGAAGAATCTACAAAACTAATTTCAATGAACTGATTACCAGAACTTAAAAAGTTTTTATAACGAAGTTTTTCAAAGAGAATCATTATTTTCTTCAGGTGGTATTACAAGGTCATTTTTTGTGATGATTGTATATTGATACTCATGAAGTTCACAAGTTTTTACCATTAAGTCATCATCAACTTCTACAATTTCTAAGTCTGGATAAGTATCTTTTTCTTCTAGCATCATGCGGAACCTATCTGCATCATCTTGCTCTTCAAAAAGATACAATATTTGATTACCCTGAGGATCTTTTACAGAGTACGCACCTTCATTTTTTCCACCAGACAAAGTAAGTATAAACATTCTAGACTAACTCACATGCTTCTCTATAAACTTCATGAATCAGTTTACTTATTTCTGACTTATTTATTGACTGTTCAGAATCTTCAACACATCGATTCAAAATAGATATGGTGTCTTCTGACTCAGGGTCATACTTTTCAAGATCAATAATTTCACCAACATCAAGTTCAACAATGTTGAGTTCTGCAATTTCAGACTCAAGTAATTTGTTTACAAACTTATCATATTGTTTTGGATTGCTTTTTTTACGAACAATCAATTTAACAATTTTACCCTGATAAGTTCTGGCATCAAATGTCTGGTGTGGAGTGTCTTCGTAATAGATAACCTCGTACATATTGTACGGGTTATTAAACGCTTGGAGATCATCATTCTCAGTATCAAAAATATGGAATCCCCTATCGTCTCCCATATCATTAGAGTAGATCTCGTAAGGATTGCCTAAGTAGAAGACTCGTCCATCGGTCGATCTAGTGTGGTAGTGACCAGAGAAGACGCGGGAGTATGACGCAAATAGTTTGCCGTCATGACCCGCTTCCATGATGTGTCCACGATGAGCTGGATATCCGTTGAGTTCAAGGTGCCCCATCGCGTGTACGCCACGGAAACTTTTAATAGATTTGAAAGTATTCTCAGAGTTCTCTTCATTGATCCAAGGTACAAATAATACAGGAAGATTTCCCAACTTTACTTCAGTTGGTTCTGAGTAAATTATAACATTTTTATACTCGCGCAGCAACAAGTCAACTGCATTTACTTCATTAGTATTCTTATAATATGCAGTATGATTACCGACAATCGTGTGTACTGTAATGCCCATTTTGGCAAGACGATCATAGTAGTTATCCTTTGCCCATGCCAGAGCGGAAAAATCAATACCCTTTCTACTATCAAACGTATCACCCATATCCACGACAACTTTAATGTTCTCCTTCTCTAAAGTTGGGAAGAAGATATCATTATAGAATTTTAAAAAATAATCGTGGAAGAGTTTAGAGTTTTTACGGGCACCAAAGTGTTGATCAGTAATTATTGCAACTTTCATCAGTACCTAGACTTAGAATGAATACTATCCTTAATTTGATTATAGTCTGAATAGTTTTGTCCGTCAATCAGATTATCATCATAGAAGACTTCATCATATCCAGTTTTTTCTAAGATCTTATTCTTAATCTCAAGTTGCTTCTTCTCTTTTTGAATACGTCTCAAGAATGCGTAATGAATAATCTGAGTAAAGTAAGCAAATGGATTCTGAGATTTTTCAGGATTAAAGTTGTGAATATATTGAACGCAATTCTCAATACCATCCGAGATCATATCATCTTTAAAGATATAATTCACAAAGTTTGGTTTAAACGATAAGTGAGTTGCAATCTTTAAAAAACACTCTCCAAGATAATTTGTAATCTGTGGTTTTTGTTCTCCTCTTATCTCTGCTAGATCTACGTTTTCTCTATACTTTATAAGAGCAGCAAGAAACTCTTTGTTATTCACATAATGTACAGATCTTTTTCTTTTGGTCATGGGTCCAATAGGTGGCATGGTATTAATTTCTATAATATATGTATTATAACACAATTATACCAAATAACTAAACTTGACAAGACCTCTGAATCTCTGTACAATAACCTTTGTGGAGGTTCATAGGGATAGCTTAGCTTTCTTTAAAGAGTCTCTCTAAGATTTCTTTGGTATCTAGAACATTACCAAGTCTACCCATTCCCCTATCAATCTTAGTTCTGTATCCATTAGGACTCTCAGACTCAGTAAAGTCCTTAGATTCTCTTAACCAAGACTGATACATCATAATCATTTCAATATCTTTAGACTCACTCATAGTCATGACATCAGTCATATCAATAATGAACATGTCTTCTTTTGTAGTCTTTAACCAAGGTTCTAACTTATATCCTTGTTGATTACCACCTCTTATTTTTATTTCAGAGAATGTAATGGGATTAGATAACAATAAGAATGTCTTATCACCCTCATTACATGGAGATACTTTAGTAAAGATCTCTTCTCCTGATTTTAATTTAATAGTTGCGTAAAAGTCTTCTTCCATATCTTCTATGTCTTTAGGTTTACATTTATAATGTCATAGTTAAAACTCTCTTCATTATAAATTTTAATTCTTTCTATGAAGTGATTTAAAGTGTAATTTCTACGTTGTTTGTTTGTACAATCATCAGAGATATCATAAAGCATTGCTTTAGTCTTGTTCTTACCCTTTCTTAAGACTCTTCCAATAGATTGTAAATTACGAATTCTTGACTTGCTTGGTGAAGCAAAAACTACGTTGTGCAAGTTTCTTATATTTATTCCTGTAGAAAAGACACCATATGAAGCAACGATAATTGCATCAGATTCTGTATCAACAATAGACCTAACCGCTTCTCTCTCCTCAGTGTTTATACCACCATGAACAAAGAATACTTTTCTATTGTTTTTTACAGACTGTTGTATTAGTTCAAATAAAGGTTTACCATGTGTTTCTACTCTTGAGAATAAAATCAAGGTATTACCTTTTAAGTCTAATGCTAAATTTTTGATGAATTTGTTTCTTTGACTGTGAGTAATAATATATTGAACTTCATCCTCATAGGTTGCAAAAATTTGAGGATTATGTTTTAATACAAGACATGTAATATCAAGTTTGGATAGATGACCCTTTGCCATCAATTCTGCAGTTTTTACAATCTTGTAAGATGCTCCAAAGAGTCCCTCTAAAACCCACTTATGAGTTTGTGTTCCATCAAGGGTTCCAGTAAATCCAAATCTATATTTTGCATGGTGAAGTTTTGTCATTATAGATATTAAAGACTTACTTTTAAATTGGTGTGCTTCGTCACCAATCACCACATCAAAATCTTCAAAAAACGATCTGTCTAATTTGTAGATAGATTGCCATGTAGTAATTACCACAGGAGAGTCACTTGTCTTCTCACGACCAGAATAAATCTTATGGCAATAATTTTCAGCATCCCAACCATAATCCTGGAAGTCCTTATACATCTGCTCTACTAGAGATGTCGTCGGAACAATTAAGAGTGTTTTTTGCTGTTTATCTGAGTAATACCTTACTACTGAGTAAATCATCAATGATTTTCCTGAGGCAGTCGGTGATATCAATAGTTTTCTGTTATGTCTTAGAGCATCGTATACTCCGTCAATTTGATAATCTCTGGGACTAAACGATGTGATAGACTTCATGTAATCACGAACGCCTTCTCTTGATATTCCCTCGTTAACTTCAAAGGGCATACCATAGTACTTATTATGTTCAAACGTATAGGTATAACCATACGTCTCACAAAAATGAGTAATCTTATCTAAAAGACCAACATATATTTGCTTAGATCTTAAATCAAATAAGTGAATTTCTCCATTCCAATTCTTACCTCTATACTGAGGCATGAACTTGGCGTTAGGTACTTCAAATGTGAATGCGTCTCTCAACTCATATTGAATATGAGGTTCACATTGTATTTTTAAAAATACCTCATTTGATTTTTGAATAATGACATCATAACGCTTATCCATATCCTGCCTGGAATTTTAAGAAATCTATGGCATTCTTAATCTGATACGTTCTATTCTGTATCATCTTCAGAATACTTTCCAGATAGTTCAAAAGGGTTTCATAATATTCAACCTTCAAACTTATCTGTGACAATTTATCATCAGAATCGAGATATTTTTGGAGAGTATCTTTATCTCTAATTTTTTTGGGGAATGGATTTTCTTGGTAAATTTCTGGATCAGCTTTACCAGTAAAATATTCGTATCTTTCGTGTCTGACGTTTTTGCGTACTTGTTCCGCTTTTTTCTTAAGAAGCACAACTGTGTTGTACATCTCAAAGTATTTAGCGTGTAATGCTGGAACCTTTATTGACTCATCATGTAAATTATCCATATCAATATGAGAATCTTTTTCCCACATCTTTTGGATTTCTTCAAGATCAAATATCATAGGGCATCACCAGTTGGCGTCAATATATTGTAAATAGTATACTTGAAAGATACCTCTGCAGTAAAGTATTCAGTCTCTTGACTGGTAGCATCAAACTGAAGATCTGACAAGTCGTATGGGAACATATCTTCAAATACAACTTCAAATTGAACTCTATTGCTACTGTTTACAACTTGGAGAGTTCCATCAGAATATATGTTCATTGATCGACTATCATAACCGATAGTATTGTCACCTTGAACCTGCAGATCAAATATATCATTAAGGGAGTCTGGATAACCTAACCCTCGCATCCACTTATGAATTTGCATGTAGTTCTCAAGGTTTTCATCTACAAGGAAGCGTAGAGTAAAATCATTGAAGGCAATTTTATCTCCAGGAATATCAATATTTTTCAGGTATGATGGTTGTTCAGTAACACCTAAGTTCATACCTGGAAGGTTTGCTTGATTCGCAAAAAACGATACCTTTCTTGCTCTATTTAAAGTGAATCTAAATCCAACAGAAGATAGGAAGTTCCTATTTTGGATTTGATTTGTAAAGGCGTTTCCTACTGCCATTGTTTAAAGTTCCTTTTCTAATTTTTCTATAAAGTATTCAGAGATTACTTTATAATATTTTGGTTTGGGATGATAACTATAACTATTTAACGCTCCACTATCAATACCATAATTAAAATCATCTTTAGGATCAAATACTTGAGATGCCTTTTGCTTTAAAGTATTTCTTACTTTATAATAATTTGATTCCTTCTTATGTTCTTCAGCAACAACACTAACTAGAGACCTATTTTCTTTTTCAATATCAAAGAAGTTATTTGGTTTTACTCGATAATCGTAAGACCCTAGAGTGTCATACCAAAAATTTTGTATATTGAATAATTTAAAAAATTGATTCCAATGAACAATTTCCAATTCTAATTCTCGTATACGCATTTCCTCATTGTAAGTATACTTTTTTAGTGCGTATGCAAACAAATCTTGTTTAGTTCCAAATCTAAGTAAATCTGAGTCAACATTATTAAGAAGAAGTTTCACATACTTCTTATCGTCATTTAAAAAGAAATCGTATCGATTAACTGCCGTTGTTCCCCACAAAACAACAACTTTAGTTCCACTAGACACTAGTTTTAAAAAATCTCTAGAACTAAAATATTTTTTTGCTAGTCTAAACTGTCTATCATTACTACTTCCATAGTCTGCTAGGTTTGTATGTGAGAATCCAAAATGCTCTACAACTGGTTTTCTCCAACCATTTTTCCAACAATGTTCTGGATTGTGTTGAATACTTTGATATTCTTCTTTAGTCATACCTTCAGTATAACCAGATCCTTCACCATACGCCCAACTACAACCAAAAGTAACCAAATGACGTTTCATAATACAGATCTACTCTATTTTATTTAGAGGCAAAAAAAGAGACCCTTTCGGGTCTTGGTGTTTATTCTAGTATATGCCTACAAACTTTTTTGCATTCGTATTGTGCTAAGGCATCACATTCAATTAAACACTCGTAATAGTCGTTAAGTTTTTGATTTTCCACCTCCAAGTTATCTATTGTATCTGTAAAATGTGTCCACTCACCTAATTGTGAGCGTGATAGTAGATTGTGCATGGTCACTCTCCATCATTGATCAATAATAAAGAATTGGAAAGGGGGTTTTAATTCATTGGATTATCCATTCTGTATTATTTAGCACAGTTTATGTAAATTCACTAACATTTATTGCTTTTTTACATACTCGTTACATAAAGACAAAAAAAGAGACCCTTTCGGGTCTCTTGTAACAGATTGTGAATCCGATGGATCACATGAGGTTCTTGATCTGAACTCTTCTGTAGTAACGGTTTTGGTTGACCTGGAGGCGTCCCAGACCAGCATTGGTTCCTTCTGCGAAGGGGTTTGCAACAAGACCATAACGGGTCTTGAAGCCGATCTTGGGTTGGAAGGTGTTCTCGCCAACTGCACGAACCATCTGAAGAGGAACGTATGGGCAGTAGAAGAGACCTGCGTCGTAAGGAGAGCTACCCTTGTAACCAACAACGTAGTACTGGTTAGCAGCAACGTTAGCGGCGTAAGGATCGATGTAGACTCTGTACTTACCAAGCAGAACACCAGCGAAGGTGTTACCAGTGTCATCAACGTTAAGATTAGCGTTGAGTGCTGGGGTGTAGTCAAGTACGCCAGCCATAGACAGTGCCGAAGCAACGTCAGCGGAGCACATGACAACGTTACCCTTGCCACGACGAGTTCTTTGTGCGATTGCGTTAGCATCGCGCTCGATTTGGAACAGAAGTCCTTTGAACTTCTCAACTGACCAACGACCGTTGGAGTCGATGTCGAGGTCAAATACACCAGCAGTAGCAGTGTTAGCAGCAGCACCTTGCTCAGCAACCTTGTAGATGGTTCTGATGACTTCACGGTTGATCTCAGCAAGAATCTCTGTAGAGAGAATGTTTGCGAGTTCCGCTTCAGCGTTCAGACCATGGATTGCCTTAAGGTCTTGTGCAAGCTCAAGGCTGTATTCTGCCTTCAGTGCTCTTGACTTGGCTTCAACAAGAACTTTCTCGATAGAGAATGCCATCTCGTTGAACTGGTTGCCGTCACCACTTCCGAGGTTCTCAGCATCACCAGTCTTCATACCTTGACCTACGTTGTAGGAGGTAGAAACTGCAGTACCAACAGGGTTGAGGAGACCAGGGTTAGAACCAGACTGGCTGGTAGTACCCATACCTGCAACGCCATCAGAGAATCCGCTTGCCTCGTCAAGACCATCGTCCTGACCAGAGAATGCAGTATCTGCTTCGTTGAACAGTGCTTCAGTTCCGCTCTGATTGGTGTAGCGGGAACGCATTGCGAAGATGAGTCCAGTAGGACCGTTCATTGGTTGAACGCCTGCGAGGTCATATGCGACCAGGTTAGGCATTGCGCGTCTGATCAGGGAGATCAGAACGGGGTCGAAACCAGCAACAGGACCACCTGCTGCAGCGTCTGCGCCGAACGCACCACCAGCACCAGCAGCATTACCTGCGTTGGTTGGGGTTTCGTTCAGGATTCCGCCTTGGAATGCTTGTTGTTCGCGGAGGAACTTTTCTTGGTTTTCTAACAGGACAGCGGTTACTGCTCTTCTGTGGTTATCCTTGATAGGATCAATACCATCATAGTCGAGAAGTGGTGCCCACTTTTCCTGCAGATGCTCGGATTGGAACATTTGCTTTTTACCTTAGTTTACGTTTGAATTGATAATTAAGAAATCACTTTTTGCTTACAGCACCAAGTGTTCTAAGATAGTTATTCATGTAATCAGGTGTATTACCTGTTGCATCAATATCTACTTCCTCAGAAAGGTTCTCAGTCTGCGCTTTTGGAGCTTTCTTTGCTGAGAAGTAGGACTCCTTCAGCATCTCCAGTTTTTCACGATATGTTTTTGCACTTTCAAACTCCACACTTTCGGCAAGTGAGGCGAGCTTCTCTTTTTGACTGAGGGCAAGACCTTCAGCTACTTCATCAAAGATACCATCTGCAACCGACTCGGAGAGGCGGGAATTCAGGGTGATATTCTTCTCAATCTGCTCGTTGAGTTTTGTCTCCATTTCATCAAGTTTGTCTACCATGCTCTCTAGTACATCATATTTTTCTTCAGGGATAGATACATAATGTTCTTCAAAAAGACTCTTCATGCCAGAAAGGAAGGATTCGGACATTTCTGCCTTCAGACCGCTCTCAATGGCGAGTCTGTTTTCGGTAACCCATTCCTCAGCTACGTATTCGAGATATGAATCTACTCTTTCAGTCAGAGCGGACTTGATCTCGTTTACTTCTTCTACGAGGCGCTCCTCGTATGCTTCGTCATAAGCAGCAACCATTCCTTCCTTGATCTCTTCGACCTTGGAACGAAGTGCTGCCTCAAAGATGGTGCGAGCTTTTTCTTGGAATTCTTCCGAGAGCTCTTCACCTTCAAGAAGGGCGGTGACATCTTCAGAGACATCAAACTCCTCTTCTTCGATCTCTTCTGCCTCAGCGACAACTTCCTCTTCAGACTCTTCCTCTTCAGATACAACCTCTTCTTCGGTTGCTTCTTCTTCGGATACGACTTCCTCTGCTTCTGCGGTTACTTCCTCGTCTTCTTCGATTACCTCTTCAGAATTGAGTTCTTCCTCTTCCTTCACACCCTTCATTGCATCCGCAGGCTTAGCACCTTTGTTTACAACGTCGCGTACCTGCTTGAGGGTTGCGCCTGGGGTTTTCAGCTTAGCTGATTCGTCGTCAGACTTATAGTTGTCTGGAGTAGGACCACCAAGATCTTCATACGATCCCGTCTGACCTGCTACTGCACCAGGAGCAAGCTTCTGCATGGGATCGCCTGCCTTTGCACCAGCATTGACAGCGGTCTTGGATTGAGTTGTGCCTGCTTCCATTTCCTGTAAGTTATTGTCACTAGACATTTGAGACTCTCCGATTAACCTTTGTAATTTAATCTATATTTATTTAGTAAATTTAATAGTTGCGACACTATATATGCTCAGAGATTATTGAGAAAGTCATTGAACAAGTTCAACTTCTTCTCGTCAAGATTTCTTTGCGCTACCGCTTCATTAATTTTGTTTCGGGATTGTTGTGCGAGTTGTTCTCTAAGAACTCCTCCATCCCAAATCCAATCTTTACCTTCCATAATTCCCTGAACAAATGCGTCAGGTGCAGAAGGATCTGCTACAATATCAGCAGCAGTTGCAAGCATGAAGTCTTCACCAACTTCTTTATAACCCGACTTTATGTTATCTCTCAGTGACCCAATGCCACGAGAAGAGACGCCGAGAGTAACACCATCTTTGAGAAGTGCCTCTGCAATTTTACCCATAGGGGTGTGCAGAATTTGTGCCTTACCAATGAAGTTATTACCTTGTTGTTTGAGTTCAGTAATCTTATGAGAAACTCTATCGAGGTTTACGGTTGGACCATCAGGGTGACCTAACTCACCAAGAGCTCTACCCTTGTCAACGTAATCTTTAGAGTATCTCTTTACCTCTCTTTCCATAATAGAGAATGGATACATTCTACCATTACGGTTGACCATCTCACTCTGGAGGAATACGCCCTTAATGAACATATTCTTCTTACCATTGACAGTCTCGGTAAGTACTTCTACCTTCTCAATCTCTTCTCTTATAAGTTTCATCTGTCCAGTGATTGGGTATTTAGTTATTTATTAACAGTCACTCTTCCGTATCGTCTTCTGCAGAAAGAAGAGTATTATTTACTTCTGGTCTAATACCTTCAACCTTCTCAGATGCTTTGGTATAGAGAATGTTTTTAATAGTATCGGACACGTTTGATGACGACTCATCACCGATAATCATATCTAAAATGTCGGAATCCATTGTATTTCAAAAAATGATTTACACCTTATTTAGATAAATAATAAAGAGTGAGATTTGTGTAATGAATAATTTGTATCTATTTCAACCACAATATTCTGTTGAAGTTAGAAAGGAAGAGAATTATTGGTTGCCATATAGTGTTGGATGTTTGTGGAGTTATTGTTCTCAGTTTGATGATATAACTGATAATTATTATTTAAAGGGTCTAATATTTAAAAGAGAAGATCCTGATGAATTAGTGGCAGGATTAGATAATCCTTTTTTATGTGCATTCAGTTGCTTCATTTGGAATGAGCAATATAATTTGCATGTTGCTCAAAAAGTAAAACAGGCATATCCAAATTGCATTATCGAATTTGGTGGACCTCAAGCATCAAAGTCAATGTTGGACAAACATGACTTTATTGATTGTATTATGCTAGGTGGAGATGGTGAAGAAAACTTCTTAGATTTATTGCGATTGTTATATAATGGACAGGAATATCCTAGACTTTACGAGAGAAGTCGGATGACTAATCTCGATATGCCAAGTCCATATCAAGCAGGTATATTTGATACTATAGTTGCAGAAAATCCAGATGTTACTTGGGCATCAATGCTCGAATCAAATCGAGGTTGCCCACACAGATGTACTTACTGTGATTGGGGTGGAACAACTTATGGCAAAGTTGAACAGTTTGGGTTAGACAGAGTTATAGAAGATATTGACTGGATGGTCAATAATAGAGTTGGTTATATATTCACCACTGATGCAAACTTTGGTATGTTTGGTGAGAGAGATATTTACTTAGCAGGATTGTTGAGAGGGGCAGGTCAAAATCCTAAGAGTAGAATAGATGATATTGTCATTCAATATAGTAAGAACTCAAACGAGAATGTATTTAAAGTAGCAGAGGCACTGGGAGAATTTTGTAAACGAGGTATTACGATTAGTGCTCAAAGTATGAATCAACCAACTCTTAAAGCAGTTAAGAGAAAGAATCTGAGTATTAAAAATTATGCTCAACACATGGAGTTGGCAAAAAAATATAAAGTTCGTACATACACTGAGATGATTCTTGGTCTTCCTGAAGAGACTTTAGAATCTTGGAAAGAAGGTTTTGCAACTATCCTTGAGAATGGGCAGCACGAATCTATTGACATCTGGTTCTGCCAAGTCTTCGGTAATACTGAATTGAATAGTGCTTTATCTAGAGAAGTTTATGGCATAGAAACTGTGAAGGCAGAAGATTATCTATCATTTACAAATACTAAACATTCCAACATTACTGAAATTGTGGAGATCATAAACAAAACAAATACAATGTCAACAGAAGATATTGTTGAGGCATATCTATACAGTTGGATGATTGTACAATTTCACATTAATGGATTCTCACAACTAATATCAAAATACTATAGAAATGTTAAGAATATATCTTATAAAGAATTTTATGATAAACTGTTTGAGCATGTAAAAAATGATTCAAAATTATTTGGTGATCATTATTACAGTCTTTATAATAGATTGTATGAATACATGAGTACAGGCAAAGTTACTTATGATGGTGACACTGGTCATTCTTTAGAATTGTCTATGGCACACGACTTTAATGTGTTTTGGGACAATAAGCAACATGTCTTTGATTTGGTTAAGTCCTGCTGGGATGTTCCCGAAGATATCTTTACCATTCAAAAACAATTTGTTTATGATCCTGATACAATATATCCATATGAAATTGAATCTAGTGTTGATTTTGAAACTGGAGATCTGACACCAGTTAAATATAGTATGAATAATTCTGTAAGTGAAGAGAATAGATATAATTTATGGTATATAAAGAGATGTGGTCTTGATAAGAATACTATGGTAAGATTATGAGAAATCTCTATATGTTCCAACCGCAATATGCGGTAGAAGTCAGAGATGAAGAGACCTATTGGTTGCCATATAGTGTTGGGTGTTTGTGGGCATATTGCCTTCAGTATGAAGATATTCCAAGTTCATACAATCTCAAAGATTTTATTTTTAAAAGAGAGAATCCAGAAGAATTAGTAAATCGACTTGACAATCCAACGATCTGTGCTTTTAGTTGTTACGTGTGGAATGAACAATACAATTTACATGTAGCAAAACTGATTAAAGAAAGATATCCAAATTGTATTATTGAATTTGGCGGACCTCAAGTAACTAAAAAATTTGAGCAGTATGGTTTTATTGATTGTCTAATTCTTTCTGAAGGAGAAGAAGCATTCTTAGATCTACTTAGAAAGGTTGTTGATATCAAACCATTTGATAAAGTATATGAGAAAAAAAGAGTAACTGATATGGACTTTCCAAGTCCGTATCAAATGGGAGTGTTTAACCGCATTATAAAAAACAATCCAGATGTTCTGTGGTCAATGACTGTTGAAACAAATCGAGGATGTCCACATAGATGTACCTTTTGTGACTGGGGAACTGTCACTTATGGTAAAATTAATAAATTTGGTTTAGATAGAGTTGCTCAAGATATTGCTTGGGCAGAAAGAAATAAAGTAGGGTTTATATTTAATGCGGATGCAAATTTTGGTATGTTCAAAGAACGTGATATTGAGATTGCCAAGATGTTTAGAAAGGCGGCAGATAATGGCAGACTAGAAGCAGTAAATGTTCAATATTCAAAAAACTCTACGGAGGTTATTTTTGAGATTGCTCAGATTTTAGGTGATATTAGTCGAGGTGTAACTCTCAGCGTTCAAAGTATGAACGAACCAACTCTTAAGGCAATTAAGAGAAAGAATATGAGTATCAATAAAATATCCGATCAAATAGAGAAGAGTAAAAAGTGGGGAGTTAAAACATATAGTGAACTAATTCTTGGACTTCCTGATGAAACTTTAGAAAGTTGGAAAAATGGGTTCGCAAAGATTTTGGAGTGTGGTCAACACGACTCTATTGATGTTTGGTTCTGTCAAATGTTTGGCAATACTGATCTGAATAGTTCTACAACTAGAGAAGTATATGGAATTAAAACTATCAAAGCAGAAGACTATATGTCATTCAGTAATGATGAAGGTGGTGTGAAAGAAATTATAGAGCTTGTGGCAGAGACAAATACTATGAGTAATAATGATTTGGTTGAAGCATATATGTATGGATGGTTAGTCGTTCAATTTCATATTGCAGGATACACTCAACTTGTGGCAAAAAATTTGAATAGTTTTGGAATTGGATATAGGTCTTTTTATGATAAACTGTTCGCTTATATAAAAAATGATTCTGGTATTATTGGAAATCACTACAAAGAAATTGAAAAATCAGTGTCTCACTACATGAAGACTGGTAAGATCTTAGATCAAGGTAAACATGGACACACTCTTCATGCTGCAAGTTTTGCCTTTATGTTTAGAAATAAAGAGCGTGTATTTGACATCTTATTTGACTTGAATTTGGTTACTGACGATACTTTAAAACTTCAAAGAGCATTTATCTTTGATGAAGATACTGAGTATCCGTATAACATTTCTTGCAAAGATGTTACTTATAAAGTAGACACTGAATTTAAACAGTTTGACAAAAATGACCCTCACACCGTATTCATCTTGCGGCGTAAGGGTCTCCTAAAAAATCAATTGTCTAAAATCTAAATCTCTGGTGCTTCCGTACTCCCACCATCTTTGGCACTATCAAGATTTGGTTCTTCAATCGGTGCTCCTAAATCATCACCACCTGGTTGCATTGGTTGTCCAGTAGCTGGATCAATTGGAGCATTAGGGTCTGGAATAATTCCTGCTTCAATCTCTGCAGAAATTAATTTATCCTGCTCAATAATCTCTTCATCAGTTTGGCGAAGAATCTTACGGCGAACATAGTCTTGAGAGTAATACTTACCAATATAAGGTTCTGCCGTTGCAGCAATATTAAGTCTCTCAGTCATCAACTCTGCTTCTTTTAATTCGGAGAAGTGGTTGTCATAGAGGAAGTCATATTGAATATGCTCACTCATAATTTGCCAGTCTTCTGGAGAAACAATATTCTTAAGAAGTAATTGTGTTCTTAAGATATCATTGAACATATTAGAGAATCTCTTTCTCAAACGCCCAACAAACTTAGTGAATTTTAATTCGTCTCTCAGAATCTCAGAAGAGCGACCAAGATTAAAACCTTCTTGCCCACCAATTCTAGATGAAGGAACATTCAGAGAACGATAAAGTTTCTCTTGGAAGTATTTGATATCGGACAATTCTCCAAGATTCTGACCACCAGGCAGTGTGGTAATTTCTGTACCACGACCACCTTCACGACGAGGTAACCAGAAATCTTCTAGCATACTCATGTATTTTTTGTCGTCACGAATTTCTCCAGTGTTTGCATCATATACGAGTTTGTTACGATATCTACTCATAACATCACGAAGATATTGTTCTGCCTTCATCTTTGGCAAATTACCAACATCAATATAAAAGATTCTACGCTCAGGTGCTCTACTCAAACGATAGATAACCAAAGAGTCTTCAATCATACGAAGTTGATTAAGACCTTTGATTGCCTTGTGAAGATATGAGAGTGTAAGATTCTTATTACGATCTACTAAACCAGAAGTGCAATATGCGATAGAGTCCTTTGACATCTTGACTCCATTTTTTGTGGAGTTATGTCCTCTGTTGATAATTCCAGTTTGATTTGTTGATTGATTATATACAAAATACTCTTGAATCTCTGGGAATCCGCTATCACTAGGATCCTTTTCTCCACTAGGAAGATACCTTGTATCGTCTGTTTTAGATTTTCCTGCTTGACGAACAAAACGCATCTTAAGTGCGTCAATATATCTCAGTTCTTGAATACCGTCCGTTGGATTTTTAATATCAATTACTTTATGATAATAAAGTCTACCATCTACATACCAGTTCCTGTAGATCTCGTGTGCTTTTTTATCAAAGTCAAGTAATTCAAGAATATGCTTGAATTCTTCTCTAATTTTTTTCTTAAGACCATCACTCACCTTGAGATTTGATAATTCAATCTCAACAGGACTATCATTAGTATCACTTACGATTGCTTCGTTTACAATATCTTCAATTGCACCATCCACCTCTGGATGCAGTGCCATCTCCCTATAACGTTTGATCAGATCATATTCCGATCTATAGACACCTTCAATATCAACATAAGAACCAAAAAATCCGCTAGTTAGATAGTGATCAACCCCGTCCTCATTATTTTGAGGGACGGGGGAAACCACATCTTTAGATTTTTTATTATTCTCGCCACTATCCTCGATTGAGAATCCAAATAACTTGGCAGCCATTATAATAAGTATAAACTGTTCCTACTATTTATCAGTTAATACCAGTGCCAGTTTGATCATTATTTGATGCTGTCCAGTATTGTACTTGGAAGTCAACGGTATATTCCTCAATCTGATCACCCTGCTCATAAGAGAGGTCAATCTGAGCAACATTAGTTGGGAAGATATCGTAGAATCTGTAAGTTCTCAGAGGCAGTTGAGTTGCTGCATCAGTATTGCTAGTAGAGAATCTAGTTTCTCCTCTACCCAACTGATGAACAAATGCATCAGTCATGTATGAACCTGGGTTTGTAATACCAGTTCCATTGTCAAGTTTACTGATTTGATTCATCCACTGCTCAAGCGCAGTTCTGAGTTTGAAGTCTTCGTCGTTAACAATAGTAACGGTCCAGACATCAAATGTTCTGTCTCCTGCAACCTTCAGAACCCTTCCTCTGAAGGGAACTTCAATCTGTGCAACATTAGATGCGGGCAATGCCGCCGCCTTGCACAAGAAGTTGAAGGTCTCATCATCCCAGCTAACTCCTGCTGGGAATGATGGGATACTTACTTCAAATAGATTTGGTCTTGCGCCACCGCCTTGAAGTTTTGCTTTGAAGTCGGTGATAGTTCTAATAGAACGTGCCATTGGTTAATTTCCTCCGTGTTTATTTAATCATCTAGTAGATCAAACTCTACCAGCGACTTCTTCAAACGAGATACCAGTTCTCGTTGCAACGAATGTCAAGGTCACATAGTTAATGGACTTAGCAGGCTTCAGGAAGATGTCTGCTCTGAATTCGTTATTGTCAATAACATCAGGTGTGTTATTGGTCTCGTCACAAATAACGAGATAATCATAGATTCCGCGCTTGGATTGGATATCGCGAAGATATGGTTCAACGATATTTACGAAGTTAGTTCTTGTAATCTGGTCGTTGAACTCAAACAGTTGAGCTTCTGCTGCTTTTTGCAGTGCCTGCTCTACTGTCAGGAACAGACGACGAACGTTGATTCTATCGAATGCAGATGCATATGAAAGAGCGGTCTTATCACCGAACAGAAGTACGCCTGCTCCACTTTGGTTGATAATCGAGTTAACTCTGTTTGAATACAGAATATCTCTTTGTGTCTTATCTGGGTTATATGCCAGTTTGACAGCATTCTTGATGACGCCTCTTTGCTGACCCGCTGGTGAGAACCATGGGAATGCAATAATATTTGTGCGGCACATCAGACCTGCAATATCTCCATTCGTTGGAATGTATCTAAAGAGGTTGTTGAATCTATCGTAAGTGTACTTGTAACCACTATCAAAGACTGCAAAAGAAGAAGATGACAGTGGTCCGTAGAACTCAAGAATGTTAGCAGTCTGAACAACAGGGTTCGTAAGATCCACGACAGATGCTCTGTGTGGAGAGAGAACCGCTACACAATCCTTTCTAGAATCTGCAATAGAGATCAGTTTATTTGCCTTTGCTTGAGAATCATTAAGAGTATCAAGACCAGGACCCATGATCAGATAATCCAGTGCCACATCTTCTTTGTTATTGAAGATTTGATATGCTTCAATAATACCACCAAGATCAGACTTCAGATTTCCCTGAGGAGTGTAATTACTACCACCACCGAGAGTATAGACCGCTCTACCAATAGAACTAAACTTGCCTTGAGCAGCAGATCTATTCCAAGTTAGATTTTGTAAAGCGTCTGGGGAAGAGAAGGTAGTAGTAGGATCTGCGTTAGGATATGGAGTTGGAGTTGCAGTTGTCTCAAATATAGTTGAGATTGGGAACGTACTTGCGAGAACGTCATTTTGAGTTGACTGGTTTGCTCCAGCATAGAGATATCTGGAATAATTCGACAAATAGTTCTTATACCACATCTTCTGTGGAGAATTCACCTGAGATACTGTATCAGTCGCTTTGGACAGGAACAAATGCTTCTCAAGGATATTTCCTCTTACACCAGTCAATGCTCCACTGTCATCAACGACAACTACGTGCATCTGATCGTTCTCACCACCCCTCTCATTAACATATGCGGAGGTTCCTGGTTTAGGTGCAATTGTTCTCCAAAGAATTGTGGAGTTCTCAAGTCCTAAAGTTTGACCTTCATACCAATCATCAATACCATCAATTACAACTCTAGAATTACTTTGAGAGATTGTAAGGACCACCTTATCATCTCTAAGTTCAGTAACGCTCAGAGTTGCATCGTCTGTTGGGCTAGTACCACCAATGCTGTTACCAGAGAGAGTAACTACTGTGCCTGCTGCAAAGTTGAGACCAGTATTTGTAGCGGTTACTGTTCCAATACCACCACCAGAATCTCTGTATACGTTGAAGGAGAGACCTGTACCAACAGTGCTAACACCAGCAACAGAAAGATATGTGCCGTTAGATGCTGCAGGAATCGTAGTGAATGTTGTAATACCACTAAGACTCTTAACTGCACCTTGCGTTAAATCAAATCCACCAACGGAGGAACCACCAATAGAGACGGTTTCACCAACAGTATATCCAGCACCTGGACTTACAATTGTGACACCAGAAGCATCAATGTTACCATCAGTATTATTTCTGGAGATGTTAAAGGTTGCACCAAATCCACCAGCAGAGGAAGTTCCGCCAACTCCAGTATATGTCTGACTCTGTTCTCCATTAATTGGAGTCGAAGTTGTTAAACCAACTGCAGCAATAGAATCTGTTGGAGAAGAAACAAATCCGTTTGGATCAACAAAAGTAATTCTTTGTCTATTTAAGAAAGATGCATAAGTACTGTTTTGAGCATATTGTTGTCTAAACTCACGCCCAGGTTCTGTACCACCAGTAGAGACTCTAGAGTGAATTTTAACTGTAATCGTAGAAGTTTCTACTTCCTGCCCATCAATAACATTAGTAATAATGCCTTTGAGATATCCATCAAATCTAGAGGTAGTTCCTGCACCAGGAATTACCTGACCAGAGATGTCAATTGTAACACCATATCCAACTGCAGCACCAAGAGCAGTGACAGAAGTCGTACCAAAACCAATGATTTGGTCACCACCATCATCAATGTAGCAGACTTTCAGATCGTTACCCCATGCACCAGGGTTCTTTGCTGCATAATACCAGTTTGCAGCGGAATCTAAGTAGTTGCTATTGTAGTCATCAAAATTCTTGATCTTAACACTAGCAATAGAAGTTGTTCCAACACCAACGTTGGCGTTTGCCAAGTTTGCTCCATCGGTGCGAATAACTTTTAGTACACCTCCATAAGAGAGGTAAGAAGAAGCACTCATCCAGTACTCATACTGGTTGTCTTCTGTTTTGGGCAGTCCGAACTGATTGATTAATTCTTGCTCTGTGGACACCGTAATTGGTTCATTCACAGGACCCAGTTCAAAAGGACCCGCGATACCTCCAATATTATCAAGAACATTTTCAGCTCTTCCTACGGTTAAGTCAACCTCTCTAGTTAATACACCAGGAGATAATTGAGGAGTCGCCATGGATTCTGTCTCCTTGTAAGTCTCAGTTTATCTGAAAATATTTAGGAAAAGGGGCATTTACGCGGGGAATTTCTGCGTGAACTACCAATCTGGATACTCCCAAGTGTTTGAAGACTTCCTGACTCTCTTCTTTGTACAATCTTTACATTCGTATGAGAATGATGATGGGATCGCTCCTCGATCCTTCCTAGTTCGGTAAAATCCTTCTATAAGATTCTTTCTCTCACCACAAGTTCGACACTTCCTTTCATGAAGAAGTAGATGACCAAATTTTACCTGATCATCTAAGTCCATTATTTTTCTGCTGTATACTTGGTATCCATTATCTATCGATCATTACATAAAAAGGGTTTGGTTTATTCTGTCATATTCTACAAACATTCCAAGATCTACATTTTGTCCATGTAAGATATTTGCTTCATATAGAATACATCTGTTATATATCATTTTAAATTCATGCTCAACCTTCCAAGGATATTTTTTTAAACCACTATTAATATCATTATACGACTTTCCATATTGCTGTGCTATATCACTACCATAAGACAATGTTGTTTTTCCATCAAAACTATAGATATTAGTTCCTCCAGCACATTCTTCTGGTGTATTCAAATATATCACAGATCCAAATTGTGTTTTTGAACTTTGATTATCTGCTGGATAAGAATCTTGATGTGGAGTAATACCACTAGGATTTTTTAAAAGTGTTGAATCATTAATTACATTGCACATAAAACCAATCGCATTCCAATTAGAATTGAATGCTTTTATATCAAATGGTCTCTGCCATAGATTAAAATCTGAGCAGATCATAAGAAATAAATTTTTTAATTTGTTGAGAACTTCTTCAGTCTCAATAAAAACTCTATTTCCAGGAAGGTTGCCAATTAATCCAGGATTATCTTCAGAAGTAATCTTTTTAGATTGTAGACAAAGATTTCTAACTTCATCTGGATTTGCATAAAAGTTATCTATGACTACTGCATTCTTTTTGTTTGATCCAATATCAGATGCAACTTTTATATCAAGTTCTTCGCTGAGTTCAAACATTACCGATAATCCCACATATAAGACCTGTCACCATACTCATCAGTATGCCAACGATCTCCATCTGAGTCTACAAAAGATGTAGTATCTAAACCATCTTCAATAAAACCAAATGGTGCCATATCTTGTTCTATTTGATTTTTTTGCTCTTCATATAATCGCTTGCGAACATCCTGATCAGTTAGTTCTTTAAAATAATCTTGTTGAACCAACCAGGCATAGATAACCAAACACATAGCAAGGTCATCATTACACCCATCTTCCGCTTCAAATGAATTATGTTTCTGAATAAAGGTAGTGAGTTCAGCAATCACATCATAATCTTTGAATATTAATTTATCCTCTTCAATCAAGGTCTTTAGATTTAGACATCCAACTTTTTTAACGGTTTTGGACATCTTGACACCAAGTTGCGTCTTCTTACCAGAAAATCCTTGACCAACAATCTGTCCTGCTCTACCTCGCATAGAGCACATCAGAACATTTTCATATTCTAAATCGAAGTTCAAAATTGCAGCAACCTGATCACCCACATCATTTACTTCACATAATACATATGCATTATTATAATTATCTGCTACTTCTTTAATAATGCTTGGAAATAGCATCGGTTTGATTTCATTATTCCTATATTTGCATACCAATTGGTGTGGAAATGATGTAATGTCAATCACAGTAAATGCGGAATAGTCTCCACCAACTCCTCTGGCAACATCAACGGTAATTACATAATTGTTCTCAGGTTTTACATCAGTAAATACATCTAATCCTTGGTGTGTTATTGATGGTTGTTCATACACCATCGTTCTAAGTTTACTTGGTGCAATTAGAGTGTCAACAGATCCAAGGAATTCACACTCAAACTCAACTTTGAATTGTTGTTCAGAAGTATTCGCAATTGTTTGTTTTTTCCACTCAGAATCTCTTCCTGGTACATCACTCCAGTGAACTTCTGTTGGAATATATTCATTCTTCTTTCTTTCAGCATCATGCCAAATTTTATAAAAGTGATTCATACCATGAGGTGTACTCACGATAATAACTTTAGTATTTTTACCTGAAGAAATTGTGGGATATACTGAACTAAAGAATTGGTCTGCTATATGATTTGCAACGAACGCAAACTCATCAAGGAAGATGATATTATATGATCCACCACGAACTGCAGATGCAGATGTAGATGCGGCAATAATCTTTGACCCATTCTCTAATTCGAGAGATGCTTTGTTCCAGGTCAATACACCCTGTTGTAACCAACGAGGTAAATTTTCATATGCAGTCTGTAATCTATCTAATAGGTCTTTTGCTGTAGCCGCTTTGTTTGCAAGAATTGCAATATTTACGTTGTCGTTAAAGATTGCATAGTGAAGAAGATAAGATACAACAATAGTTGACTTACCTGATTGTCTGGGAAGTTTACACACATTAAATCGATTATGATGGAATCGATCCAACATAACCTTTTGGAACTCGTATGGTTTGAAATTTTGCAGACCATAATCCAGAGTAACAATCTGGATATAGTTCATTGCAAAGTAGACTGGATCATCAATACACTTTGCAAACTCAAGAACTTGATCTTGTGTAAACTCTTGAGTGGTATTTGCTTTTTTTAGTAGTGGATTGCCAAGATAATGATCAACAGCCATAATTTAGTTATTTAAATTTTCAATATCCAGTTTCTGATGCGCCAACTTGTGTACCAGTAAGAGTTGCTGCACCTCTCAAACCTTGACCAGCAATTAAATGGATTAAAACTCCACTTGATGCGGGAACACTTATTGATCCAAGATCGGCATCATCAGCAGCATTGCGAAGAGTGACATTAGACGCACTGGTAGCAGTGTTTGATACCCATACTGCAGTTGCTGATGTAAACTTGGTTGCGCCTGTTGCCAGGGCAGTGGCATCTCCTAAGATCTTCATTGTTCTATAGTTTTACCTTATATATTATTTAGTCTGAGTAGACTCGTTGACATCCTGACCACTACCACCAGTTCCTTTATGTCTTTGACGATGAAGGTCGTTTAATCTTTTGCGATGCTTCTTCATCACTTTATCCGCCTGAGTAAAAGTTTCTTCCTCAGAGACCTTCTTTTTTTTCTTCTCGGTATCAACATTAATCGCTTTACCTTTGCGATTTGGATTACCATCCTCTATGTTCTTGCGTCTAAATGCTGCGTCTTCCTCATCTTTATTGAGGTTACGCTTCATTTTGCTTGAACCACACTTTGGTTTTGTGGTTTGACCTGGTTGTTTTGCACAGGGTTTTCCAGAGTATTTCCCACCCAGTTGAACCCAACCAGGGGTGCCATCAGAAGAGCGACTCTTGCCAAACCAGTCACGCAAAGAAGAATCACCACTTTTGTTCCCCTCTTGGACCCACTCTTCAGCATAATTACCTTCTCTTTTTGCTTTGTCTCTAAGTGCTTTAAGCAACTTATTGTCACCAGGAGCATCTCCAGGTTTTTTCTTTAAGTTCTCTCTTCTCTTCTTTTCAAATTCATGTCGCGTTGCAGCAGACATTTTTTTCTTAGGCACCAATTTTCCAGTATGAGCACCAATTTCAGTCTCATCCTTTGCCTCTATCATGAAGTCTTTAAATATTTTCATCAGTTACAATTCCAGCGACGGAGTGCTTTATTGATTTTGGAGTCTGGATCTCTTGCAGTTTTTGCTGAGGTCAGTCTCTTCTTCATACCCTTCATCCTGGAGCAGAATGAAGATCTACGCTTAGCATCTTTAGATCCCTTCTTAATTTTGGAAGGTTTAGTAGTAACTGCAGTCTGAAGTTTGGAACCTGGATTCTCTCTCTTATAAGCATTTACTGTGCTTTGACTTAGACCATCAGTCTTATCTTTGCGATTGGCTTTTTGCCAATCTTCATCTACTTTCCCAGGCGGTCTTCCTCCTCGGTTGCCATCTTGTATCCTGTCTTAGCAGCTTTGCTTGCAGTCTTTACTCCAGAGACAAATCCAGATCCAAAACTTTTTGCAGCTTTGCCTGCTTTCTTAGCAACTTTTTTGGTGGTCTCGATGTCACCCTTCGCTTTTTTCATTGCTTTGTTGTGACGATCCATACCGTCAAGGACTGTCTTAGCAACTTTATCAAGAAGACCTCTCTTCTTAGGTTGCTGACTTTTAGCACTCTTGACTGCCTTCGCTCTATCTGACTGACTCTTGAGTGCTGCCTTCATTCCAGATGGTTTGGAACTAGCAGACTCAGTGTCTCTTCTTACCTGCTTCTCCTTGCGAAGTCTCTTGATTGCTGCTGCCTTAGGACCACCTTTGAGTGAACCTACTGCTTTGCCACCCTTGGTTACTGGTTCTACTCTAACGCCACCTGCTCTTGCTTCGGATAACATTGTATCTTCACCAAGATCATAAACAAAATCAACAAAGGATTCAAGACCCATCTCTTCGATGAGAATTGCAACACCCTCATCATTAAGTCCTTCCTCAACAAAAGCCTTAGCAGCGGTATTTGCTACCCAACCTTCATTGAGTTCATATTCAAATTCTTCTTTTTTAGTTTTGTTGCCCCAGTTCTTAGCACCCTTCTTACGGCACTTAACCAATGCACCAGAAGCATATGCACTTGGCCAAACACTGTAGCGTGCTTTTACCTTGTGGTAGCAAGCATCTTTCTCGCCTGCTGCTTCATCTACTTCTTCCTCGGAGAGATTTGGGCAGCACTTCTGACCATGAACGGGACAGTCCTTACCTTTTGAAGTTGATGCACATTCTGCCTCTTCCTTTTGTACTCTTAGAATAGGGTCATTATGTGGAGAATACTCGCTTTGAAGTTCAGTTCTACGAAACTGAGTTACCTTACAACCAGGATAAACTTTTTCAACTTCTCTTTGAACGTCCTCTCTCTTAGGCATTGATGCCTGAGGGAAGAACATTTTGATCATGAGAGATTTACCTCTCCATATGACAACAACTGCTAAGAGGTTGCCATACTCTGCCTGAAGTCTTATTGCTTCATCAACTTTCACTTCTTCCCTTGTTGTTGCTCTAGCAGATTTGAAGTTACGAGCCATTTGCATCGATGCTTTTTTCTGTGCCTTTGCTCTCTTAGAACCTGGTTCGGTCCTTTCAAGATCATCAGACTTTTGCATTGCACGACGACCAGGAGACATACGTGCTTTTTCATCACCACTCAATACTCTTTTATTAGTAGGAGCAGGGGACTGATACATTCCCTTGTAATCTTCAGTAGTTTTTTCTGTTTTTTTCTTAGCAGATCCTTTCACATACTTTTCTTTAGTAAAAGATTCGGGTTTACCGCCATAAGAGGCTCTAACTGGTGCAGTGCCCTTTACATAAGTTTCAGAATCAGAATACTTGCCTTCATCCATTTCTTCTACTTCTTCTTTTTGAGTTTTCTTTCTGGCTGCGATTCTGTCCTGAACATCCTTCATGGAGTCAGTGCTGTGAATCTTCATACCTCTTTCCTTGTCTCTCTTCTGGTTAGCAGCTGCTGCTTTCTCCAGAGCATCATCAGTCAATCTATTCTCTTCATTCGCTTTGACACAATTTGGATATCTCTTACCAAACATGGTCTTCATTCCTTTCTTTTTGTATCCCGCCCAACACTTCTCAACAATATCTTCTGGTTTGATCAAATCAATCACTTCCATAAACTTGTTACCAAAAGCGTCTTCAATAGCAATGGATTCTCCCATTCCACCACCATCGCCACCATTACCACCGTTATCACCCTCACCACCTTCTACAGGTTTATCGATTCCGACTTCTGATGGTTCTTTACCACCACCAAAATATCTGGCGGTCATCTTCAGACCTTCGGGAATCTTCTTACACTTCTTATCAGTGTAGCAGTAGTACATACCCTTACCACACTTCTCTTCACCGATAATGACATCAACAAGTTTGATACCAGGTACGACTTCTTCTTCAGACACTTTTTTCAAGTCTTGAGTGCGTCCAGGAAGAGCAGGACCTTTATTTTTCTTCTGCATCATCTTCGCAGCAGTTCTTCCTTCAACGCCGCCAGCGTCTGCTCTATTCTGGATTTTTTTATCTCTCTCGGAACCCTTCTTCACGTTAGGGTTGATTTCAAAACTAGGCATCTCTAGGAAACACTTTTTTTCTATTTATCTTCGTTTATATTTTTAGCTTGCTGCTTGAGCATCTTTGATAATTCTGCAGTGGATCCGAAGAACATTGCATTGTTAGTTACATTTGTAGGACCTTTTTGATCAGCATCCAAGTCCTTTACCTTCTTCTGAAGATCAAGTAATTTATCTGTTGCATCTGCAACGTTCTTAATTAATTGTCCAACCACCTCAAACTGTCTTGCTTGACCACTGTCTTGAGCAAGTTCTAGTGCAACATCTAGGGCTTCTTGTCCTTTCTCAATAATAGAGTAAAGATTGCCCCTAGTGTATTCATAATCTTTAGTTACATCCTCAGACTCTGAAGATTTTGATAATTCCTTCTTCTCTTTTTCTGGTTTTACAATCTCTGCTTCTACGTCAAATGTGTCGTTAAGGTCTTTAAATTTATCACTCATAACAATTAACCACTAAATCCAAAATCATCGCCTGCTTCAACAGCATCATTATCAGCAGCGGTGATCAGATAAACTTCACTACCACCAACATGCTCTACAGCAGCAGTTCTATACATACCTCTTGTTACTGTCAAGTCATTATCAGTTTTACTCTTGATGTACAGTGTCTCATCATCAATTGTAATATAAGACCTTACTGGAAGATTTAATGCGTCATTTACTGTTATCACACCTTCTCCCGAAAGAATATTATCTGAGATATTTGTGATGACATTGCCATTATATGCTTTAGTTGCAATAGGTTTTCTGTATACCAAGTCTCTTCTTGCATCTGGACTTGGATCTCCTCCAGCAACTCCAATAGAAACTCTTGTGATAATATCTCCTTTGTTGTCTGGTACGGGACCAAACAAATATGTTTTTGCAGTAAACTTTAAGGTGTAGATGAGAATTCTTCTTGAGTTATAGTCACCCTCATAGTTATCGACAAAAGATACAGAATCTAAGGTTATTGGTATATCTCTCTTTTCTCCAATAGATTCTACCAAATCTATAGTAAGGTTAAAATTTGGTTGGAAGTACGGTAATATTTGCTCCACAATTTGCAATGCATCATCATTTAGTAATGTCATTACTGACAAATCAAATGACATATTATATGGAACGGGATGAAACATCTTGCGTATCTGAGTTTTATCGCCCTTTAACGCAGTAGTAAATGCTTGAGTTGCTGCTAACTTCCTACCAGAGTCGTATGAGACTCCAGTAAACTCAAAAGACATTCTTGGCAAACTAATCTGAATTGGTTTGTTCAAATCGGGTTGCTGCTCTAAACGAGCTAAAAACTTTTGTGTTGGTCCGTATGCTAAAGGAACCTGTATGATTTCACCACCGTCTCGATTGATTTCAATACCATTAAATAACGTACCAAAAGCAATGACTGTTTTTCTAAAGATTTGATGATAAAAATGATCAAACATTACCTATCTCCTACGGATTACCAAATGGATTCGACTCACTAAAGTCAAGAATAGCGTCTGCTTCCTTCTCGATAGTGTCGTTCTGCGCGAAACCATCTTCTGGGAGGTTAAATTTATTTAGGTCAATATTTGCATACGCTGCTCCACTTGCTTGACCGACTATTGCCTCACCAGTCACAAATTCTCCACTTATATCACCAAGTTTCAAAATTTGAGTAACCGAATTCCAAGATTTAACCCTTGCTGTAGTACTACTTGCAGATCCAACAACGTCTTCATTCGTCAAGTATGTTCCATAACCAACTGTGTTTTGTGGTCCAGCGATTACAATTTCTGGTACTGCATCAAAAAATCCACCAGCATCTTCAACTATAACCTCTGTAACTTGACCAAGAGCATTGATTCTTGCACGTAGTTTTGCATCTATAGTTGTGCTTGCAATACCTGGAGCAACGGCAGTGACTGTTGGGATACCAATGTATCCACTACCACCACTAGTAATTGTTATGATGCCAACAGCATCATCTGAGATATTTGCTACTGCAAATGCACCAGATCCAGTTGAACTGTGGAAAGTAACTCTTGGTTTTACAGTGTATCCAGCACCTGGATTTGCAATATCAACTCTTTGAACTCTACCTTTATCTGGATCTGTATTACAAAGGTCGATAATACCATCAATCATTGAGGCAATACCAACTGCAGTAGTTCCTCCAGATGGTGCAGATGTAATGGCAACTCTGGGAATAGATTCGTATCCACTTCCTCTTCTAGAGACAATAATATTTCTTACAGCACCATTTGGTATGAGTGATGTAGTTGCTGTTGCAGTAGATCCGACTCCAACCATGTTGAAGGTCTGAATATTTCCAGCATCAATTACATTATCGTCAATTTCGGAGATACCAGTATCAATCTCTTCATCGTTGTAAGCAAAGAGTTCTAATCTAAGTTCATAAACATAATTCTTCTGCAGTTGCCAGAAGGGTTTCTCATGCTCAACATATTTAATCTCAAAGAGTCTATCCCCAAGAGGGAAGTAAACCAAGTCACCTTCTTTTGGTCTACTTGTTAATTTTGTTTTATCAATTACAGCAATTTGTGCTTGAATAACAGATTCAAATCTTTCTTTGGATATGATTATATTTAAGTCATCAACTTCTTGAACACCAAACTTTGACAGTAGTGTTCCTGCTCCACTAAATCCATCATAAGTATCAACATATGCTTCTAATGGAATTGCCGCACTAAACTCAGAGTTCGACACTTCTTCCATTACAGTTTTTTCATTTACATATACTCTAGGAAGATAATAAATTTCCACACCGAACATTTTTAATTGTTCGTTGACCAAATCTTGAATTAAATTTTGTTCTCCTGAAGAACCGTGGAGAAAGAATGGATTAAGTGACATAATATCAACCGATCATATCGAATGGAGGAAGTTCGTATGTAGAGGAGCTCTTCTCCATTAACGCATTTAACTCGCTCACACCATCATCATAAATTTGTCTACCATTTAATTCTGTACCACCAGGAAGTTTTACTCCTTGGAACTTGATTAAGTTCTGACCCCACTGCTTTTTGAGTGCTGCAGTAACATATTTCTTGAGGAATGAATCACTCCACACTCTAGGAGAATCATTTGGATCAAGTAATCTATAACAATCGATAACTAAGAATTGACCAGGAGTAACAGAACCCCAGTCCATATCCATATACAAACGATCTTGTCTTTGGTTAAATCTTATTTGCTTTTGAGTTGTCAGTAAGAAATCGATATCAGATAGATATCTTTTTACCATAGAATAAGTTAACAATTCAGTAGATCCCCAATAATATACATCGTTGAGGAATAATTGATATTTAACATTGAACATGCCACCCGATAGACCGCTTGATCCCTCAAACGCAAATACTTTATTGATTCCTAAAATTTGTGGTGGAACTTGAATGTAGTTACTGGTTTCAAAGAAGTTGAAGTTTCTTCCTACACTATCTGTAGCAGAAGTGGTTGCAATACCAACACCACCCGTAGTTGCCCTTGATCTATCAATATCCTCTTGGGTTACTTCATACTTTAAAAAGGTTTGAATGACACCATCATAATGTCTCTCGTAAAAATACTGGAGAGAATCATCAATAATATCATCAACTTGCTCATCAGCAACGTTAATCTCCAGCACTGGAGCACCTAGTTGCCTTTTTGCATAGTCAATTAGTTCTTGTCTGGATGCTGGAGCTGCCATTCTACTAGTCCTTATCTAATAGTTGTTTTAAGAGAGACTTAATTTCACTTACATCAGATTCAATTTGATCAATTCTGTTTTTCTGTATGTCTCTCTTTTGTTTGTGAGTTTTATAATTATTAAACTCAGTAGTATTTTGATTAATAATTGCATTGGACATAGTATCTCTTACAAGATAACTATGTCCTTCAACTTTCAAAAAACGTGGGTCTTCTGTACTCATGTTATGCTAATGCGATGATTCTCAAATCCTTCAGTCTTGGTGGATATGCTTGATTAGTTCCAGTACCAACCAGTTTCACACTGAAGTATCTGAACTCTGGAAGATTATCAATTGAGAATTCATAATCTCTAAAGGGAGATACAGTACTATCAGCACTTAATACATCAGTTTTTGGAACTCTCTTATCGGAAGAACCATTACACTTAGCAAAGTCAATGATCTTTCCATTAATATCCAAATTACTAAATCCTGGGAATGGGTAGTAAAGTGGATCTTCTTCTGGAGAGTTGCTGATGGAATAGAATGCTCTAAGATCACTAAATGTATTTACATAACCAGCAAGGAGAACCTTGAGAGATGTTGCAGCATTTTCAAGTTCTACGGGTTTGTTAGCGTAGACAAATGCTGTTGGATCATCTTCAAGAGATGCTGTTCTCGGATCATTTACATAATCTGAGATTGGAGCATTGATTCTATTCGATATGAGGGTCATTCCCACTCTGTCAAGATCAATTACTGGAGATACGTTAGCATTTGCAGTAGATAATGTGAGCGTAAGTTCCATAGATTTACCACCAGGTTGAGTGGTATTCTTAGCAACTTCATTTACTCTAGATGCAATCAATCTTGGTTCTGGGAGATAAGTATCTTCAGACAAGTTGATTGAAGTAGATTCGGTTTGCTCGAATGAAATTTCACTACCATCAATACTAGTTGCAGTAATTCCTCTCAAAGATGATTGGATAGATGTACCAGGCAATGTCATTGTTTGAATAATTGGTCTTACCGCCTCAAATTGAATATTTTGCGATGCAAATATCTGAGATCCTCCAGTAGATTTAGAAGACTGTGCATAAAGTTTGGGGAATCCAACTCCAGTGCTTCTATCAGTACCATTAGTAGAAGTATTAATTCTAATAAAGTAATTGTCAATTGTAATTGGTCTTATACCCAAAGCATCTGATAAGAAGTGATCAGTATTGATACGTCTTAAAGAAATGCCATTATTCTCATATTTGATAATATTTGAATTGAGTGGATATGTAAATGATCTAGTACTGTCAATTCCTCGGGTAATACCAACCAATTGACCTGCTTCAACACCAGTGTAGGAGATAATTTCATCATCAAGTAATACATAACCTGGATTGGTAGATGCAACTGATACGTTTTCAAAAGATTCAAATCCTGATGTATTTCCAATACTAATAGAACCAGAGTCAGAATTTGTATATTCTGCAGTGATAATAGTTGCTTTACTGTCAGGTGCAACACCACTTATACGAACAATATTAGTGGTTGCGTGCATACCATGGTTTTTATGATTAACCTTAACATGCAAACCATCGGCACGAGACTCTATTAATTCAAAGTCGCTAACGGTGATATCATTTCCAGTTCCAGCAGATACCATTGTAGTGATACCAGAAGAAGGACTTACATATTGAAGTGGTTTTGCAATATTAAGTTCAAATTCACCTTGTACATTATCAATAATAAGTTCATTGATTCCCGTTACTGAAGCAATAGACAATTGAAGATTTCTACCAAGAGATTCGCTACCGACAGACTCAACAGTAAATACATCACCAACTTGATATCCAGACCCACCAGTATTAATGGTTGCAGCAATTGCAACACCATTAATACCATTTTGTGCTCCTATTGTAATGTCCGCAGTGGCATTTCTACCTCTACCACTGAATGTCTTCAGTGCAACATTTGAATATGTGAGTTGACTTCCATCTGAAGGAGTATATCCGATACCAGCATTGACAACTGTTAAAGCACCAGTTGCTGATCCACCAGCACCAACATAATCACCACTTGCACTAGAATCTTTTTGAACAATAGTATTGCCCAATTCAATACCACTGGTATTGATAAGATCATTTACAGTAATAATTAAACTCTTAGCATCAAATTCTAATGGATCGTTTACGAGGTTTGCGACCTGATTATTTCCTCTACCAAGTTCTGGATTAAAGAAGGAAACTGTAGCAGTTTCTTCAAATTCAGCAGCATAGAGATTAAACTTAAGATCTTCATATTGGCTTGGAGTCCAAGTTGTTCCATTCTGAGACTTGAATAGAGAACCTAACATTGGTTGTGCAGAGACAACTACTCTTCTAGATTCTGGTTGTAGGAGAGTTGTAATATCTACCTCACCCATTCTAGAAATCCATGCAGTATACTGGTTCGACTGAGACAACAGTACAATACAGTGTTCAGTTTCTCCCTGCAGATATACTGGTGCTGGGAATGTAATTGTGGTTGCTTCAACCGCATCAGCAGATTCTACAACATTTGCAGGATCTATAGTAACTTCACCAAATGGGTAAATTGCATCAGAAGGAACTCCAGCAATCATTGGTCTAAGTTGAACAATGACTGGAAGTACAGGATCCTTCGTTCTGAAGAATACTTCTACTTCGGTTACAAATATACCTGGATTATCCTGCACCATGAATGATTGTGCAAGAGGATCTCTTCTCCGTCTTCTGGGTCTTGGTCTAGGTCTAGGTCTAGGTCTAGGACGACGACGAGGCGGTCTTCTCCGTGGGGGTGGACGCCTTGGTCTTGGTGGCGGTGGTGAAGGTGGACGCCTTGGTGGGGGCGGTCTCCTTGGTGGAGGCGAAGGTCTACGTGCAGGTTGAGGTCTAGGTCTAGGACGTGGTGGTGGCGGTGGTGGTGGTGGCGGTGGCGGCGGTAATGGTACTACACTAGTACTAGTCGCGCTCGTTCTACTAACTGTTACCTGAACATCCGTTGCAGGTCTAGCTTCTGCTGTAGCAACAGTATCAAATCTTGGTTTTCTAGTAGATCTAATGGTCTCCTGAAGATTGTTAATAGTTCCAGAAGCAAAGAATCTTTCTTCGCCAGAGGTCTCAGTAAGACCACCTACCTGACTGTTGGTAGAACTACTCGTTAATCTGAATACCTTTGTTCCAGATTCAAATGATGGATTAGTTGGGAAGTTTGGATTTGGAATGAACACACTACCAAGGACTGTACCAACCTGATCACTAACTAATCTTACATTAGTAATCTCTGCTTCCGCTGAGGCACTTCTCAGTCTCATTCCAGTTCTAATCCAACCACTGTATAGAGATTGATTACTCTCAGAAAGAGATCTAGTATCGACGTTTATATGTACAGAGGAACTAGAATATGATGCTGGAATGGTGTAGTTCTCATCATAAGGACTTGTTGTGAATATATCAGTAGGAGCAGCAATTGGTCCAAACTTATGATTGGAATTGGCGACTCTAAATGTGATTCTTGGTGTTGCTTGAGTAGTTGGAGTTACACTAGATGGCATAATTCCAGTGACTAGTTCACCACTGGTAAACACACCACTAATCATTCTAATCTCAATAAGTTTTGGAACAACAAATTGATTTAGATCTGTTCCATCAAAGAATCCATAAAGTCTAGTTCTTGGCTTAAATCTTCTAGCAGTAAATTCAATATTGCGTGATCTCATGAATGGGATCACATCACTACTTACAACTCTATCACCTTCATTGGTAGTTTGTACTTGCTCACTTACTCTAAGTCTGCTACCAGCCCTGTTTTCTGTACCAGTTCTAGTTACCGTAGTTGTTGTAGTAGTTTCTCTGGTTGTATTTGTAACGATTGCACGTCCAGTATTTCTACTGCTACTACCAGTAACTCTAGTGCTAGATCCTACATTAGTGTTAGATCCAGTCCACGTTGCTGCCCAAGCACCCCAACGAATAGGACCAAGACCAGTCTGAGCATCAAAACCAGCAAAATTTAATTGCTGTCTGGTTGCAGTGTAATCATCAACCTCAATTCTCTGAGGAGCGAGTCTTACTTGGTCAATCCAAATATCTGAAGATGGGAATAGATCAATATTACCAGTGTATGTAATAACGAGATATGGAGTTACATTTTCAACTCTAGTTGCAAATGTGTTTTGAACGTGAAGTTGATCAATATAATCAGTTGTAATTACCTGACCAGTTCTTCTAAAATTGGATCCAATGATATCAGTAGCAAATGCAGTGCTTGCACTGTTTGCAGAAGTGGTTCCAATACCAATCAAAGATCTAGATCCGATTAACAGATCAACCTCAGTTGTAAAGTGGGATGGTCTTAGTTCTTGGTTTGCTACATCAATAGCATTAGTAATCTTGGTAGACTTTAACTGATTTCTAGTTGTTGTAAAGTTATCAACAAAGATGCCAGATTTAAATCTAGTAAGTCCTGTATCATCAGTAACATCAAGAGATTCAGTTTTTGATTCAAGAAGAGAAAGAGCAGTATAGTACTCAAGATTTTGAATTCTGTCCTCAAGGACAGCAATGTCTTGCATTCTATATCTCTTATGAGATTTTAGAGATATTTGAACATTCTCTGCATTGCAAATATAGGGTGGAAGAGCAATTGTTGCAACTTCTAAGCAATCTTCAATTGGAATTGGGGGAAGAGGTGTTTCCGATGGAACACCTTTAATCAACTGAAATCCACCATCTTGATTAAAATAGATCTTATCAATTCTCGGAAGATAGTGAGAATATGTTAATGTAATTGACTCATCTGATGCAAGAATATTCTTTGCAGAGTTAGTGCCATCTTGGAAAGATCTTGATTCAAATTCAAATGGTGATGTTGATGTCGAATTTGAATCAAAAGGTCTTACTCTTGGTCTAATGTCTAATATATCTGTTACTCTAAGATCATTCTTAAGTACAGGAAGATCACAGTAATCAAACTGATCATAGGAAGATATTGTTGTGATATCACCCTCGGTGCTATCAGTATACTCTGCAGATTCAAATACAACTCTTAACTTCCTTCTTGGATCTTTTGTACTTGGTTTTCTGATTAGTCTAGAATAATCGAGAATTGTATCTCTTTGACCAGCATCTAAAGTATATCTGTCTAAGATATTACTATCACCTACAAAAGTATCATTTACAACAGCAGTGATTCCAGAAGAACTGGTTTGAATTGTTTCACCAATGTCAAACTGAAGTTCATTTAAAAATACAAATCTTGCAACAGATGAAGATTGCTGCTCAATGAACAAACCAATTGCACCACTAGTTTGTCCTAGTATTTCTTCCCCAATAATAAAGTCATCAATCTTGCCAGTTGGTCCACTTAAGTTAAAAAGTGTCACCGATGGAAGATCTGGATCTGATGTATTATCGGATTCAAAGACACCATATACTTTAATAACATCTGGTTCTAAAAGACAAATATCTCTATCTTGAACTCTAAGACCATATCCGTAAGTTCCAGACGTTAATCCATCATTTAATGTAGTTGATCCAATACCAGAAGATGATAATTTGGACTTATTTACAATAATTGAATTAGTTTTCTTAGAGTTCTTTACTTTTGTAATAATATTTGTTTTGTTGAGAGTTGCAATAAGTCTTGCAGGTCCCTCAATAGATACACCAAATATTCTTAATTCTTTATTACCATTGGTAAATCTAAACTTATCTGAAGTTAATTCCTCAAAACCGCCATTAGAGTTTATTAAAACATATCTTTCTTCGTCATATGGCAAGAATGTTTCGTTAACTGATGCCTGAATTGTATTTGTAGTATTTGCAGTAACAGTGACGTTAAATTCTCTCTTAATGGATAAAGATGCAGAATTTAAGTCTACAGATTCTATAAATCTCTTTGGCAAAGGAGTGTATAGAGTATTGTCTGTTGATGATTGGAACTTTGCGGAGATGATCTCAAAGTCTGAGGGAGCAACGCTTGAGTCTGGCAAACCGCCATCATTAAGAAGTGATACTGTATTAATGCCAACAATAGTAATACTATTAGCACCAACAACACTTGTAACTTTTGCATATGTCTTCACCAAATTATTACTAAGAAGACTATTAGTAAATTGTACTAAATCTCCAGGTTTAACCACATTTGTAAATTCGCTACCAGTAGAAGTTACTGTAGAGATACCAGGAGAAGATCCTGATTTGGGAGAAATTGTTACTGATGGGAATCTTAATCTAGTAGATTGTTTAACGTTAGCGTTAAAAGTTTCACCTGCACCAACAGCAGTATGTACAGACTTAACATCGGCAACTCCAAAAGAAGTTACTGCTATAGACACTCTACCATTATCAACACCGTTAAATTCTAACTTTTCACCAGTTAAAAATGTTCCTTTAGTGTTGTATGCTGTAACAATACCAGTAGTGGTGTCAAATCTTAAATGACCAGTAGCACCACTAGATTTGCCACGAATGTAAGTAGGAGCAGACAATGTTACTGACTGATTCAAAACCATTTCAGTATATGGTTGAATATCATATAAAGTGATATCCCACTCATTTAGATCTGAAGCAACTGAAGAATAAGAACCAGACTCTAAAGCATAATCATATACTCTAGCAACACCAATTTCTTTACCAGCAACTGTTGTTGAAGTTAAACCGATTCTGGTGTCTCTTAAACTAATTATTGATGATGTACTAAAACCAATTCTAGGAGCACCAACAACTCTGTTAAGAGTCAATGTGGGACCAGTAAAGTAATTCAATCCCTGATCAACAAGAGTTTTTGTGGATCTAGTTTTTTCAAAATCAAGATAATGTACGGTTGAGTTTTCTACCTCAAAACCACGAACAAATGCTTTACCTGGGGAAATCTTGTAGGTTGCAAGATCATCAGTAGGAATATTGCTATTATACGTTAATTGATCTTTAGTAAAGATGCCATTATTGCCTTTCTTATCATTTAAAGTTTCTCTTGCAGTAATTCTAAATGGAGAGACATAAAAATCACCAGACTGATCATATGTTCTTCTTGCCAATTCTTCAGCAAGTTCATTGTATTGAGTTCTATTTTCAATATGCTCTAATACACCACCTCTGATGACCATCAATTCAACAAAGTTCTCATTTTTTTGAGAATCTAAGTCTCGCTTTGCAATTACAGCACTAATTTTCAATCTGTCAGCACCAGGTGCTGCATAGTTATTAAATCCTTTTGCGTTATCAGTTAAAGATTGGTCTTGACCTGAAGTAACAAATTCTTCATAAATTTCTAAACCAACTCTATATGTTGGTTCATTTTCATGAGCATCAAGAATGAGAGTTTGTGCGTCAACTTTTACAAAAGTACCTCTAAGGAAATATACACCCTCTGAGATGAAGACAGCAGAACCAATAGATGTTGCATTTGTAGATGCAGTTTTAATTATACCTTGTCCTGCCTGAAGGTTAATTGTAGCACCAATAAAGTTACTCTCCAAAAGAAGAACTTCATCATCATCAAATACAGATTTACCTTCGTTTCCAGTGCTTGTATAATTTATGAATAAAGTTATAAATCCTCTTTCTGAGAGATCTTCTTCACCATAAAAAAGTATTCTTGCAGTAACGTTAGAATTTTGACCTCTAACGTCAATCTGAATTATATCGTTTAAAATGTCAAAAATGTTGATGCCGAGGTATTCTTCCTCAACTTCGACAGCAAACATTTCATTGTTATAGTTAATCTGACCAGGGATAACCATAGATCCCTCTTTGAACAAGTGTGTTCCTACTTGCTCAATTTGATCTTGAAGGATTGACTGTAATGACGTTAACTCCCTTGCCTGAACAGGTAATCCAGGCTTAAATAATACCTTATAATAGTTTTTATTTCGATCAAAGTCGTCAAAATAAGGAGATACGTTGAGATTAGTTTCTTGTGGCATAATCCTTTAAAATTGCAAAATAACTTTGATATCTTCTCTTTGATTTACTGACCTAAGAATTGAGGGTCTATTATCAATATAAATGATATTTCCTGTATACTTAGACACCTCAGGATTTGCAAGACCGTCGATAAACGTTTGTCCTAGGTAGTATGTCTTATTATTTATGACCGTACTGATACCTGGATTTGTATCAGAACCGAATCCTTCATCTATGTATAAGTCTTTTGAACCACCAATAATTCGCAATTCTCCACCTGATGTTGGACCTGCAGTAAACCTGCTAAGTTGCAGTCCAAACTCTGGATTTGCTCTTTGAGTACCATCAGTATTAAATCCAACAAGGGATCTATCTTGCCAATATCTCAGAACACCAGTTTCCGCATCATAAGATACAACTCGACCAATCGCTGTTGATCCTGTTCCAATAGTTTGTTTAATTACCGCATTTCTATCAAATGTGGTACTTTTAAAATCATCTTGGTTTGGAGATTGACCCTTAAGTACAATTCCATATAAGGAACTAACTCTATCATCAGTGATGATTGCACTAGATTCAAATCCTTGTGGATTCTCTACAATTCCAATTCTGGCAACATTAGTTCCAGTAACAAAGTCTGGATTTTGAGCATCATTCTCGATTCTAGAATAAATCAGAACGTTTGTTGAACCCAATTCTTTGTAAATATCTGCACCATGACCACCTTGAGGTGGAATAAGAACATCAAAAATTGGAGTGGTAGATCCTGTAGGAACACTACCACCAATTAAATCAACTGACCCATAAGTGTATCCACTTCCACCATTGGATATAGTAATAGATTCAACTCTAGAATCATTATTAATAACAATGGTACACTCTGCTCCAGATCCATCTCCACGAATAGGAACTCTAGAGTATGTTGTGTTGGGTGGTCCTACCAGATATCCTCTATTTGTAATAGTGGCAGTTTTTAATTGTCCACTAGTAAATGCATTATTTCTAACACTTCTGTAATCAGCATTAGTCTCCCAATCAACAGGAAGGGGAATAAAATTCAAAGAGTCAAATTTAATAACATCACTTGGACTAATAGTGTAAAGATACTTCCAAACATATCCGTCACCGCTAGTTCCTGCTGCTCTAGGTTCTAAATCCGTAAACAGAGGTTCATCCAAAGATGGTCTACCGTTGGGATTTTCTGGATCAACCCCGTTATTAAGACAAATATAAACCCTATACTCGCTATTTAAAATGTAGTAATTTGATGCATATAAACTTGTTTTATTTGACGGTTTTGATAGATTGTTTCTATTAACATCATGACGATACATATCATAAATTGTCGCAGATGCCCACTCAACCTTCCTAACAACAGGACGAACATCATCTGCAGCAATCTTTTTCAGTGCTACCATCGTATCCCAATAACCATTAGAATCGTCTAAACAATCTCTTGGCGAAGGGGGAGAAGTATTCCAATTGCTAACAACTTCCGTTGCATTAGGTAACCCAATAAATGTGTAGTACGATCTATTGGGATCCCTAATCTTGTCAATAAAGTTTCTAGCGTTATTGACTCTCAACGTGTCAGTTATAATTGCGGCCATTTGAGTGACAGTCTTTTTCTATATTCTATTTATCAGCTAATATAACCAAGATATTTGATTGGATTTTTTCTCCTAACAATCGGATTTGTAGATACTCCTGCCAACGATGTTCCATGAGTTGCTAAAAATTCTTTTTGCTTAACTCTAACTGGAAGACCAATCTTACCAAAACTATAATCACCATAGAATGCAGTGGTTGCAAGACCAACAACATTGTTAGATCCCGCACTCTGCAGAGTAAGAACCACAGTCGTAACAGTTGTTCCAAATCCTACAGTCGTTCCAAGACCATTAATGGGTCCAGGAATTACAGATTGTTTTTGATAATGATCAATACACTCACAAATCATATCAGCATTAATTGTAGATACTCCTATTGGAGATCCATTGGCACTTAAGCAAGTTTGACCAGCACCGACAAAATTAGTATTTGTAATTGTAAATAGGTCTCCCGTTTGAATTCCAGTTAGAGTAATATTTAAAGATCTTCTAAGTTCGGAATCAAATGGGATAAACATATCAAGTTCTAACCCAATGCTTGTTCCAGCACCAACCGTTGTTGTACCAACGCCAACAATCATTCCATAATCACCAGTATATGTTACAAATTGACATTCCTCAGTAGTTCTTCTTGGAGGTTCAATCAGAACTTCTGGTGGCAAAATAGATGCAACTGTAAACTTGATAGGAGAATTTAAAGCAAATCCTCTAGATGAGGTGCCAAGACCAACATTATCATAGGTATCAACAAATAATATATCTCCTGGTTTATAATTAGCACCAGTGCCTTTAATTGCTACAGTAGCAACATTAAAGGTTAAGGTGTCGATTGTAATATCAGCAGTAGCACCCCTACCAATACCAGTCTGAGTTTTGAGTCTAGCTCCTCTGAACACATTTGTAGCGGTATCAATTTTGGGGAATCCAGATCCTTGCTGATTTACTGTCATAGAACTCAATGGTCCATAGAAGTAACCAGTTCCTGCAGTTCCAACGTTGATACTAACAACAGTTCCACCAGCACCAATAGTCGCACCAGCGGTCGCTTGTGTTCCATCATATGGTTGCTGAATTGTTACCGCAGGAGCAGAAGTGTAACCATATCCAATATCATTGAGGGTTACATTTGCAATTGGACCACTGGAAGCAGTGCCAACAACAACTGTTCCTCTTGCAGGTTCTACTGTATCTTGAGAAATAATTTCAACAATAGATCTTTCCTTGGTGCCAATACCTTCAAATGGATTGTCAAATAGAGGTCTTACGCTATTTACATATACTACGGAAGAACCAGCACCAATAGAACTAATAATATTTGTAGTTGGATTAATTACTGGCTCATAATATACGCGATCCTTACTAACAAAATCATTATCAATAAACTTATCTACTGTCTGCTTAGTCCAGGTAAGGGGTCTTTCAAAAAGTTCATCAAGAGTAACACCTTGACCAGCATAGTTATTAGTAATAACTTTATCAGCGGCTTTAATATCCATGACAAGTCGTGGATCTTCTGTAAAGGTAGTGTTTTGATTGCTGTAAAGCTGAACCTCATCACCAACCTCTACAGATGGAAGAACATCTACAGTTCTAACGTCAATTGTTTGAGTTCCAGTATACATGAAGATTTTTGCAGTATCTCCAGTAGTGCTAAATCCAGTTACACCACCTTTAGGAGCTTCTGTAAATCTAATTGTGCTACCACCACTAAATTGATAACCTTCTCCAGGAGTTTGAAGAATGTCATTGATAAAGACTAAGAGGTTTGATTGAAGATTGATACCAGAGTTTGCTTTTGCGAAGAATGAGATGCTCTCATTGTTAACAGACAGTGGGAATAGTCTTCTCTGTCCATTAAAGAATGGATCAATTTTATCAAGAACAATAAATTCACCAACGTTCCATCCAGAGAATTTAGATTGGAAAGTTCTGTTGATGCCAAGTGCAAACTGACTATAAGAACCGACTCCAACAAATTGATGCTGATATCTTTGACTTTCAACAGAAGGTCCAGCAAGTATAGTAATACTATCCGAAGTATATGATGTAATTCCGACAGAATTGCCATATACTCTAT
>WLWG01000393.1_pt1 | contig 45107 bp, 40 predicted proteins | sample 6712871 | NCBI WGS metagenome assembly WLWG01 (sample SAMN12718693, study PRJNA515312) | sponge metagenome | isolation source: marine sponge | host: Mycale hentscheli | place: New Zealand: South Island, Marlborough, Capsize Point | collected 2003-05-01
TTAATTACTTTTTCAGGGCTTTCACCCGATAATACTTGCGCAACCGCGTGCCTGCGGATGGCTTCTCGCGCGGAATGGGGCAGTGAGCGACCGTCTGTCTTTTTCATAGCATCACTATAACATATTTATTAATTTGTGTCGGGTAATTTTTTGCCGAAGTAGTAACAGGTTAAGGTATTTGTGTCAATTGGATGGAGGGTTCATCTGAGAAGTGGTGATGCGTGGTTAGTCAGGAATGTATTGCACTAGATAGTCTCTGCTTAGTACAGTATATTCTGTATCCGTCTAATACGCTGTTAGCTTTCAAGGGTTAGTTCAATGAGTCAACTTGATACAAACACAAGAGATCGCTTGGTTAGTGCCGCGAAAAGCGCTGCAGGTGCTTTACCATTTATTGGCACGTTTGTTGGTGAAATCATTGACTCGGTTATTCCTGAGGTGCGAATTGAGCGGGTTGTCGGTTTTTTAAAATCTCTTGATGAGAGGGTTGGCAATCTGGATGACAAGCTTGATAGGTTTCAACAGAGCCTCAAGTCCGAAGAAGGCTTAGATATTTTTGAAGAAGGAGTTATTCAAGCTTCCAGAACTGTTTCCGAGGAAAGGAAGAAAAGATTGGCTTATTTGGTGGTTAATTCACTAGCCTCCGAGGAGCTAAAATACGCAGAATCTCGCAAGCTACTTAGCATCTACAATGAGCTAACAGATCCAGAAATCATTTGGTTAATTTACTATTCGTTGAACCCTGTGCTTGGAAAAGGTCCTCATTCTGAATGGGTAGATCAGCATCCAGAGGTTCTCAAGCCAATCAGCAGAGAAATGGGAGCCCCTCAAGAGCAACATGAAAGAGGTGCACTCCAAGATAGCTATAAGTTAACTCTTTCTCGTTTGAGCCTGACCACAGAAAAGGGTCGGACAACAAGCCTTACCACTCTTGGTCGGCTTATGGTTAGATACATAACCAATGAAGAAAGCTAACAAATCAATCAACTTCGCGCCTGCGGCGCCGGACGCAGCAAAGCTGCGCCGGTTATTGAGGCGTTATGTTTCAAGCAACACCTCCACAAAAGCACTAAAACTACAAATTGAGTTCAAAACTAGGTGATTTTTCCAAGCCTCAATGTCAATGCGACATGAAACCGCTGCTTTTATCGGTGAATCTTGGCTATACTATTAGCCTTCTGAACGCAACATGAGGACTGTCATGAGTAGCAATAATAATGTGATTGACTTTCAGCGTCCTAGAAGTACCTCAAGCAATAGCTCTGTTACGGAAGAGCTAAAAAATGAAGGTGAAAAGCAAGACGCAGGTAAGAGTGTGAAGCTCAGCGAGCAGTTGAGGTCCACGATTGATGATGGACTAAAGCAGCAAATGCGGGAGCAGATGAGGAAAAAACATGAGTTCAAACAACAAAAATGAAAATAACTTGCAAGATAAGCAAGCTTCGATCCTTAATGAAATCTATAAATTAGGGTGGATGGATGGTTATGCTGAGGGCTATGATGACGCAGTTGAGGATACTGAAAATGCCCTTAATGATCTCGAAAATCAGAATGAGCTTTTGCGTGATCTAGTTCAGGAAAAAGACAGTCTAATTGATGAGCTAGCATCAAATGCAGGGAAATCCCTACAAGCTGTCAAAAAACGATAACCACTTGTTTTACTTCAGAGCGCCCCCCAAGAAACATAACAAAAAATTCCAGCGGACTGCCTTCGGCAGCCGCTGAGTTTGGTGTTAGGGGGAAAAGGAATGCATAAGTTCTATCACGCAGACAGGAATTCATCGCTATTAGAAGGACAGAATATCAGGCTTGATAAAAATGGTCTTTCTAAATTCGGAGCAGAATATTGGCCGATGATATCGCAGCGGAATATCGACAGCATGAATGAAACTCAACTACGGGAGTTTTATTTGGAGGAAATCAGAAAAGAAAAAATTTTCGCCAATTATGCGTCGCGCCTTCAGTCCATGTTTGATGCAAATTCAATCCAAGAAGCGATATGGTTCGCAGAATTGATTATCCCTGTTCCCAAGAAGCCTATTCCAATTATTGAGATCTACGCAGATAGATTTTGGTCATTGGACATGAACTGGTTAGATTACAAATGTGATCAAAAGCAATCTATCGCATACTATAGAAATTATTGGTATGCAGAAATATCCAATCATTCTCCAGAGCAAGGGGAAAGAAAGCCGCCAAAAATAGAAGTATTAATTGCTTTGCCGGCGAAAGCTGGAAACATTGTTCACTATGTGAATTCCTAACAAGAAAATCAAGGCACCCCTACGGGGCTGGGACGTCTCGCTTCGCGAGCCGCCCCTTATTTAGGCGTTAGGCGATAAACAAAACGGACAAATATGTATGCCAACTATCTCAATGTTTTATGGAATCATTGTTTCCATGTATTTTCTGGACGACAAAAAACACCATTTGCCACACATCCATGCTAAATATCAAGGACAAGAAGTAGTCGTTTCTATACCTGAAGGGGAGATATTGGATGGTAGCTTACCTATTGCAAAAATGAAGCTGTTACTTGCCTGGATAGAATTACATAAGGACGAACTGATGGCAGATTGGGAATTGGCTGTATCTGGTCAGCAACCTTATAAAATTGAACCTTTGAGATAAGTGCTATGAACCCTAGAGTTTCCAGTGTAAAACCGACAGATGACTATAAGCTAAAGCTCCACTTCGATAATGGTGAAACAGGGATATATGACTGTTCCGGTTTATTGAATTTCGGTGTGTTTCAGGAATTAAAAGATGTTTCTTACTTTAAACAAGTTAAAATTGTGGGAGGCACAATAGCTTGGCCACATGAACAAGATATTTGCCCTGATACACTGTATATTGATTCGCACAAATCGCCTAATAAAGCACTCCAGCGGACGGCTAACCGCCGCCGCTGAGTTTGGTCGTTAGGGGGAGGAATTAACGACAATGAATGGGAAGGAAGTAGTTACAATAATCAAAAGTGCAGTTAATGATGCAAAAACCAAAACAAAGAGGTGATTTCTGTTAATGCACTTTTAAATTACCTTGAGGCTCTTGAGCTGGATGTTTCTGAGGTAAATGAAAGTAGAACACTTCAATACGAGTCAAATTTAATTCACTATAAAGCGGAAAATGAAAGAAATATTGCACACTACAGCGCACAGCAAATTCATGCTGTTGAAATGTTTCGTTCAATAATCAATTATGGATCTGCCGCATTAAAAAGCGCCATATAATTAATGGTGGTGCAGCTGCAGCAATATTAGCCTTTATTGGTAACGTGGAGTAAAGGTGTAACACCTTCTTCGGTGCCATCGCTAACCAGTGCTATTGCGTATTTTTCATTTGGCGTACTGGCTGCTGCCATAGGCACGGCATCAAGTCATCTGACTCAGTTCTGTTACGGAGAAAACTACCAAAAAACTGGAGTGGTATTTCATACACTCACGTAGTTTTTGTAGTTGTGGCCTATGTTTGTTTGCTTTAGGGGTTATTGGTGCTTATGAGTCATTTGTTACCCACTTATCCCTCTAATAATTACATCAAATACGCTCCCTTCGGTCGCCGGATACTCGCAAGCTCGCACCGTTTATATGAGCGTTAGGGCTCATCCACTAATGTAAGGAGACTTAAAATGAAAAAGGTACTGTTCTTTGTAGTCACTTTATTTTCACTCAAGTTTCTTTTGCTGGGCCTCTTTGTGCTTTAGCGCCAGCCGGACATAATCCAGGAGCAGATTAATACCCAAGCCCATTTGCTAATCAGCAGATATCAGCTGTAAATAATTTTCTATGCGGAAAGTTTGGTTGCCTACCCTACTTACTGTTGAAGAATGACACTTTGCAGAATACGATGGTTTCTGCGAACCAAGCGGGTTATCAAATTCGCTACAACTCAGGCTTCATGAATCAAACTGTTCAGTATTTTGGTAACTATGCAGCAATAGGCATACTTGCTCATGAGCTTGGGCATATAATTGACTTCGCTCAACAGCCTTAGCAAATACCCCAAGCTCAACGGGAAGCAACAGCAGATAAGTATGCTGGGTGTGCATTTGCGCTTGCCGGTCATCCAGAATCTGATTTACAAGGTCTAGCCAATTTCCTTCATGCGATGGGTCCTTCTCCTGGTTATCCAACACCCGCGCAAAGGGTGCAGCTAGTGCGATCTGGTTATCACCAATGCAAATATTAAATAGTGCAGTATATGTCTGTGTCCGTCTAATACACTGTTATGCCAATTAGCCCAGTTTAGGCGTATTGACAGTGTCCATACGCAGTAGCATCCTACTGCAATGGATGAACATCACTTCCTAAACGGCGTGAGTTCGTCTGGGATACTGCCAAAGCTTCATCGAACGTTCGGAAACACGGTGTCTCTTTCGCGCAAGCTGCTCAGGCCTTCTTTGATCCGTTTGTCAGAGTTATTGATGCAAGTCCAGATGAAGAGGTCAGGGAGGCACTCATCGGCATGGATGCGAGTTGGAATCTGCTCTTCGTAGTACATATCGAGAGGCTCGAGGATGGATATCGAATCGTCTAGGCCCGAAGGGCCACTGCAAGCGAACGTCAACTCTATGAATCCTAAGTCCCTGAAGAAGCGTCTGGAGCGAAACCGGTCCATGATGTCAGTCACTATTCGCATGCCTGAAGATGTGATCGAGGATTTGAAGTCTGTTGCTCCACAACTAGGATTTTCAGGCTATCAACCACTGATTCGAGCGTATATAGGACAAGGATTGCGTCAAGATCTGGAGAAACTGGAGGCCGCCGAGATGTCGGCGCTGATTGAGGGTCTCAAGCGTAGAGGCGTTAGCGCCAAAGTCATCAAGGGTGCACTGGCTGATGCGAGCGCTGAGAATCGGCATAACAAAGCAATCCAGCCGACTGGCGAGGACGCCAGCGGCTGATTGCCGCCGTTGGGCCGCAAGTCATGGTCACCCACTTGCGACTACCGAAGGAATATCGTGATGAACTACGATGGAACGCTTGAGAGCCTTCAATCTATCGTAGCTGCGTGCGGATACTCGATAACAGACACGCGGCCAAACGGGGCCGGCCATCAGATTCGTACGGCCGAGAAGGCAATCATAAACTGGTATCCCACGACTGGAACGGTCCAAATCCAGGGCAAGGCTGACATTGTCGCGAAATTCCACGACGATTGGGGCGCATACACGGGTTCGAAACAAGATCCTGCTGTAGAACCGACGCAAGGCATCCAGGAACCGGATGCGCCCACTCTCGAGGTCGGCACGAGCAAGAAGGTATTCGTCGTGCACGGACACGACGTTACCGCGCGAGAGCAACTTGAGCTGATTATCCACAAGCTCGGTCTAAATCCCTTTGTGCTGGCAAACACCGGTGGCGGTGGATTGACCATTATTGAAGCCCTGGAAAAAGAAATCGGTTCTAGTACCACACAAGCGCGCTTCGGGATCGTTCTGATGACACCAGATGATGTTGGCTACGCCAAAGCTGCTGGACCTGACGCGGCGCAAGATCGTGCCCGTCAGAACGTTGTTCTGGAAATGGGGATGCTCATTTCAGCGGTAGGTCGTGGAAACGTGGCTATCCTGCAAAAGGGTCATGTCGAGATTCCGTCTGATGCACAGGGCATCCTATATCTGCACTTCAATGATCACGTCAAAGAAGTCGTGCCCAAGCTTACAGACCGGTTGCGTGCTGCTGGATTTGTGCTCAACCCAGATGCCATAACCAGTGCATCATCATGAGACCCAACAATCGCGTCAACTACGCGCTACTTCGTGGCGCCGAACCTCGCTATCGCTCGGCCGGTTACGCGGGGCGTTATGTGCTTAATAATCACTTAAGGAATATATGAGCAAATCTTTCTATATCAAAGCAACGCGCGTGCTGGCCCCATTAATCATTCTATTCGGCCTCCTTAGTTTACTTATGGGTCTTGGCGTAGCAACTGGAGTAATTGTTGAGCCAGAACCTGGTGCATATCTAGGTAGCAAAACCAGCGGTGAGGCAATAGATAAGGGAATTTATAAGATTATCACAGGGATCGTCATCGGCACAATTGCAGAAATCGGTAACGCTGTTATTAACAAACAAGATGCTAATTCAGAGAAATAGCAATACACATAACAAATCACTCAACGCGGACGCTTCGCGCCCGTTAGTTCAAACGTTAGGTATCAATAGCAGGTTTTAAAGCTTTGTCTTTGGCGCAATGTTTAAGGCGTTGACGATGCCCTTTTCCTAGGTGGTTTGTTTGGGTAAAGTGGCAACCATCAGCCAAGAGGTCTTTACAGGGTGGTTATTTTGGTGACGCAGCACTTTCATCAAGCTAGGCAGTTTTTTCATCCTATAGCCACCATTGTGCGAGGGGGTTTGGTGGGTCACAAAGCGTTGGTGCATCTCACAAAGTCAGGCGTAAAATCCCTGTACCTAGGGCGTGTTAACATTATTCAACGCCTGCACGATAAGGGCGAAGTGGATAAAAAACATAAAGACAACATCCAGTTTGTCGAAGCGTGAAAAGATTCGACGAAATCCTTTTAGCCGTCGAAACAATCTCTCTACTTCATTTCGCTTTTTATACATTTCCTTTGGCGGCTGAGCGCGAGTCCTGGACTGTACTATGCGCTTGTCAACAGGTACTTTAAAGACTTGGGGCTGGTAGGATTATCAGCATGAATCAGAAACGGCATGATAATGAACCGCCGTGGTACGTGACCCGGATGCCCGGTGGTGGGGGAGGAGGGGCATCTTGAGGTGTCTCCCTACTCCCGATTAGTTTTTTCAGTAGGCTTTGGCTCTATTCTCGACAATCAGTAGCATTACTAAATGATCGTTTTCGTCTATTGTATAAAAAATCCTATAATTGCCTATTCTGTACCGCCATGTGTTAGGGGAGTAGCCTCTCAGTTTTTTAATATTGATGCCAAAGTGAGGTTCGGATCTTAGTTGAGGGTAAACATAGCCGTTGAGTTTATTTCTTATCAACGTTTTGTCGTTTTTTTGAAGCTTATTAATGCTTTTTATAAATTCATCGGTTTCAAATAAGTCGTACATTACTCAACAAATCGCCCTTTTCTACTTTTGGCATCTTGCATAGCACGCTTGAGGCCGGCTTGTAGTTCTGAGTTGCTATGAATTTCAGCCATCTCGAATTCATCAACATACTCATGCTCGGCAATATACCGTAGAGCTGAGGTTTCAATGAAGTTTGATAAGCTTCTATTATCGCTCTCGGCAAATGCTCTGAATTTTTCGTATGTGTCTTCACTCAGCCTAAGGGTTACAGTTTTTGACATGGTTGTGCTCCTAATTTAGACTTCTTATTAAGAATACATTCGAATACAAAAACTAACAAGTGCAGTCTGTCGGACAAATGCTTGATGGCCACTTTTTTGCTATTCCGCTTGACGGGCAAAAAAGCCGCCATCAAGTATTTGCCGCAACTGCAAGCGTTATGTGAAGAAAACGATGCGAAACCTTCTACTTCTATTAGCACTAGTGCTGCCGGTTCCGGCGTTTGCTCAGTTTTGTACTTAGAACATTGAAGTCCTAGACGGGACTTCTAGGGAAGTTAAACAATATCGCCCCGGAATTGATTGGCTTCGCATTTCGGTTGCAGATCTACCTGGATACGCTGTCTGCAAAGTTTCGTCGGTGAATGAATATTCGTTCGAGGGCATAGAGGCTACCCGAATCGAAGTTTATTGCTCAGCAACATCTGGCCAAACCATGCAGGTGTCGAGTGTGGGCTTCTAGAAAATATGGTTCAGATATCACCATTTTCCAGCTTCTAGCGGCTCCAGTCGAGATTGGTGGGAAGCCGCCAAACATCAGCGTAAATGCTGGGGGCTACAAGGAATTCACCATGAGGTGTAGGTCCTAACACATGATTTACATAACAAGTGACTGTGGTTGTCAACCCGCAGTTGCTGCGCAATTGGGATTGCAGGTGGCCTGAGCACGGAGCATAGAGTTAAGGCTCGTGATGAACTTTCGCATGCAGTCATGGCCAATTGCTTATGTTTCTCGGCAGCGACTCACCGCCTATAGAAGGTTTGAATGGCGCAGTTGCACTCAATAGCGCAGGGCGTAGCCATGTACAACATCGTCCTAACGTTTCCGCGGCCACCCCGTATTCGGCGCTTGCCCTTGAACTTTCCACTATAGCGCATGGTGAGAGCGAGTCAGAACCTTGTGGGCATGATGTTCAACCGATTGAGTGCCATCGTGTGCCTCGCCATGAGTTGCTTCGGCGCGTCAGTAAGTCTTTGACGCCGACGAACGATTCGACGGCACCGAGTAATCAAACAAACGGTTCACACACAATTCCACACACCCCTTTTCGGTTTTGTGTTGTTGCCGGTGTTACTCGGGGGCGGCCTTGATGTTTTCAAATGCAAGCGCCCAGGATTATTGACCCTGTGAGCAGCTATCAATCTTGCAGCCTCTGGATTTTACCCACTTGCCCATCATCGCTCTGGCTGCCTGGTGGTTATTCGATGAAGTGGCGAGGCTCGAAGTGTGGGCGGGCGCCGCCATTATCTTCTGCGCCGGCCTGTATATCTCTTATTGTGAGGTGCAATTGGAGCGCGAGGGTAGCAGACGGCGGCGGTGAGCGCTTTTTCCGCTACAATCGCGCACCGCCAAAAGTCAACAGCGGCACACAAACAATAACGGGATTGTCCGATGCCTCTCACATAAAGCCCGCTTATCATGGTCAAGCGCGCGCCCGGCAAGGACCGTGGCGTGTTCGCCCGCGAAGATATCAAGAAAGGCACCGAGATCGAGTGCGTTCCGGTCCTAGTACTGAAAGTCAAAGCGCTGTATGACAACGAATACGACTCGTGTATTTTGAATTATGTGTTCGACTGGGGTAAGAATACTGTTGCGCTGGCATTAGGCTACGGCTTACTTACAACCACAGCTTCGAACCCAACGCCCATAATCCAGCCCGGTTTATTGATATGGACACACCATTTCTCGGCGAGGCGGTGGACTTGGCTGGCTTGTGCGCGCATTTTTTCCTGCGGCATGACCCGGGTCACAATACGCAGATTGAGGAGAACATACCGGTTAAAACACCTAGATCGATCAACGAAAGCGGACTGTGAGTAAAGCTGAGGTTTAATTCGCTGATGTTGTTTGTTCCCGTGATCCGCTGTTTTTTGAGTGCGCTAGCGTTGGCGCTAAGCGGTGTTCTTGTCGTGATTGATTCGTTGGCGGCCGGCTCGTTCGAGTTCGAACTACCTGGTGGTATGCCCGGTGAAGTGCACGAAGTGGCGCGGGCTGGCGATATCCACGGATTGATGCAATGGGCGCAACGGTTCGAGCATGGTGAGAGCGTTGATAAAGACGCCGATAAAGCGGTGGCGCTGTACTGTGTAGCCGCGCAGCGCGGTCATGGTCCGGCCGAATTCGCGCTGGGCTGGATGTATGCTAACGGCCGTGGGGTGAAACGCTCGGATGCTTTGGCGGGACCTTGGGTATGGCGTGCGGCAGCTAGGGGCGATGCGCTTGCGGCGCGCTTGTTGCCACATTTTCCGTTGGAACCGGATGGACCGCCGGCTCAGTGCATCTTGAGTGATGGCACGGAGTTTTTGCCGCCGCTTCACAGCGTGCCGAATCCTAGCCGTAAATTGATCATGCATTGGGTCAATGAGCTGGCGCCAAGAGCGGGACTGGATCCCCGGTTAGTGCTTGCCATGATCGAGATGGAATCGGGCTTCAATGCTAAAGCGAAGTCGCCTAAAAATGCCCGCGGTCTGATGCAACTCTTGCCGAAAACAGCGCGTAGGTTCGATATTGCTGATGAATGGGATCCGCTTGAAAATGTGCGCGGTGGGGTCGCTTATATGCGTTGGCTGTTGCGTCACTTTGAAGGTAATGTCTCCTACGCGTTGGCTGGTTACAATGCTGGCGAGGGCGCAGTCGAGCGGCACGGTGGCATTCCGCCATATAAAGAAACTCAACATTTCGTCAAAACCGTATTGCGGATCTGCCGGGCTGCCCATGCAGGGCGCTGGCGGTTCGAGCTGACGCCGGCGGAGCGTAAGAGGTTTAGAGTGCGCAAGGCCGCGCCGCCCGCCGTGCCGGAGCGAGGTTTGACGAGCTGCTTGAGCGGATAATTCTAGGGCGGGTAATTCCAGCCATTGTGGGCGAGGTTCGCTCTAAAGAACGGCTCCCTGGAATAAGTCCCCCGGCCGTTTCGCCGGTGGGATGGATGAGCACGGGTGAAATCACAACAACGCCGTACCCTCGTCGGGGTGGCCTGGATGGCGCTGGCCATGTCGGGCATCGGAATCGTCGATGGCATTGCCAAGTGGCTTGGCCAGTCGCTGCACGGCGTGCAGGTGGTGTGGGGTTATTTCTTGGGCATGCTGATGGCGCTGCTCGTCTACGTGGTGGTGGCGCGTGTGCCTGCGCGGCGGTTGCTGGCTAGCGCTCATCCGGGTATGCAGGTGGCGCGGGCGGCCTGCTTAGTCGCGTCGCTGTCTTTTTTGTTCGTGAGTTTGCGGTATTTGCCATTAGCGGAGGCGACGGCGATCAGTTTTACCTCACCGCTGTTTACCGTCGCCCTGGCCGGCCCGTTTCTCGGTGAGCGGGTTGGATGGCGGCGCTGGACGGCTGTGCTCATCGGGCTGCTCGGCGTTGCTCTCATCGTTCGGCCAAGTAGTGCGCTGTTGCAATGGGCGTCGTTGTTGCCTCTGATCGGCGCTTTTTTCTTTGCCACATTTACCGTCATCACCCGCTATTTGTATGCGGATGATGCAGTGACGACGCTATTTTTTACGTTTGCCTGTGGCACCGTGCTGGTCTCGGCGGTGGTGCCGTTCGTATGGCAGATGCCGAGTTGCAGCGAGTTTGGGGTATTTATCGGATTTGGCGTGCTAGGAGCGCTCAGCCATATTTCGATCGTCCGTGCCATGCGCGAGGCGGACGCGTCGGTGATTGCGCCGCTCAACTATGTGCGTCTCATTTGGGCGTTGGGTTTGGGGCTGCTCTGGTTTGAGCAATGGCCGGATGCTATGGCGCTGCTGGGGGCGTTGGTCATCGTGGCGGCGGGGTTATACGCGGCGGTCTACGGGGCGTCTAGAGCGGCTTAGTTTTCCGCTATCGGCGATCTGCTTGGCCGGCCGGGGTGCAATCGTTTGCCGGGGGTGTCCCGCTGCTCTAGCAGCCAGTCGCAAAAAAGCCGTACGGCAGGACGTTGGCCGTGATCGGGTGGATAGACGATATAGTACGCGTGCTCGGTGGGTAGGGTCTGCTGGAACAGGCGGATGAGCCGGCCCTCCTCTAGATATTGCGTGGCTAACACCTGCCTTGCGAGTACTACGCCTTGGCCAGCCACTGCGGAGGCGATGGCGAGACTGGCGTCTGTGAAGATAGGCCCGCGGCCGGCCATCGGCAGTTCGGCGCCAGCCGCTTTGAGCCACATCGCCCACTCGTTGCGATCATCGTCGTGCAGTAGTGTGTAGCGGGCTAGATCTTCAGGCCGTGTCAGCGGGCCGTGTGTCCCTGGTAAGTTGGGTGAGCAGGCCGGGAAACGGTCCTCGCTCATCAGCCATTCGACGTGCAGCCCGGGGTATTGCCCACGGCCATACCGCACTACTACATCGACGCCATCACGGTTGAAGTCGGTGAGCGCGGCGGTGGGTGCGATGCGCAGATCGATGTCTGGGTATTCTTCCATGAATCCGCCCAATAGATGCACCAACCAACCGGAAGCCACCGATGGCAAGGCGGAAATGGTGAGCCGCTTGCTGTGGCTTCCTGCTTTCACTTTGTTGATAGCGCCATCCATTTGCTCGAACGCTTCGCGCACCGGGGTCAGCAACATCTGGCCTTCGTCTGTTAGCAGCAGGGCGCGGTGTAGCCGCTTGAACAGCTTGACGCCCAAATAGCGCTCAAGGCGCCGTATCTGATGACTGATTGCGGCTTGCGTCACAAATAGCTCGTTGGCGGCTCGTGTGAAGCTCAGGTGCCGGCCAGAGGCCTCGAAGGAGCGTAGCGCGGACAGCGGGATTCGAGGATCGATTGACATGATGAAAAGTAATCCAAAACCGCAATTCAAATCGATTGTAGACCGGTTTAGATGAACCTAGACTCACTGCTAACGGTAGCGCTGCCAAGTTTTTGAACAAAGTCACTAGCCCAAGTTTTTTCCGAGGTAACCATGCTCTATTGCGCGAATCAACTGTATCAACACCCCGGCCAACACCACAGCCAACACCTTGGCGCAACCGAAGCCCTAAGGCTATCTGCCGCTACTTTATGCCGTTCGTCTTTCAGTCTCAGCAAAGTTATCCGCCGCCTACTCAAGCAACTCGCCGTGTGGCACGAGCGTGCCAGCAGCCGCCGCCGTTTGGCAGACTTGGATGAGCGCATGCTGCGCGATATTGGCCTCGATCGAGCCACCGCCGGCGCCGAGGCGAACAAGCCGTTTTGGACGCCTTGATGCGCAGCCCGGAGCAGCTGCCGGCGATGCCGGCAGCTCCGACACACGTGACAGACGTTGAAGGGTAGACAGACGCTGAAGGGCAAGTCGTCGAAGTAGCGCCGCGTGTCCGCGTAGGGCCAGGGCCGAATACAATCATGTGTCCGCAGCTAATGTCCCCAGCTTACAACTGAGTCTACGAAGCACAACTATGATTGACCATATCAGTACCTACGCAACCGATTATGCCGCCACGAAACGCTTCTACGAACGTGTTTTGGTGCCGCTCGGCTATGGCTTGCAGGTTGAGAGGATGCTCGATTCTGACGCCGGGTGTCCCGCTGTGCGGATCGGTGCGTTCGGCCCGCCGGGTAAGCCGGTCTTGTGGATAATCGAGAGCCAAGAGGCGGCTACGCCCCGGCATGTAGCTTTTTGCGCAGCCAACAGAGCTAGCGTGGATGCGTTTCACGCTGCTGGAATCGCCTTGGGCGCTGAGGATTTCGGTGAGCCGGGCCTACGGCCGGTCTACCACGAGCATTACTACGGCGCGTTTCTTATCGATCCCGATGGCAACAATGTCGAAGCGGTATGTCACCGGGCTAACGGGTAGTTTGAGCGTTGCTGCTGTTTTCAAGCGCGTTAAGTGTAGGCACGAAAAGAGCGTAGGGTGCACCTATCAAACGCCTATAGCCACCCCGTCGTGTCCCGGATCCGCAGCGCCATCCAGCCGTCCATCCGGCATCACCCGAATCCCGTGAACAGCGGCAATGCCGAAGGTGTACGGGCTGCGCACGACCTGGTAACCGTGCTCTTCTAGAGCCTGCTGCACATAGCGCGGGATGCGGTTGGTCAAATCGATGATATCGCTAGTGGAGGAGAATCTAGGCGCACTCACCGCCTCGGTCATGCTCATCTGGTGATCGAGCACATTGATGATCACCTGGGCGACACCCATGGCGATCTGCGTCCCGCCCGGCGCCCCCAAGGCCAAGCGGAGCCGGCCGTCGCGAAATACCATGCTGGGGCACAGCGAGCTGAAGCGCGCCTTGCCAGGGGCGATGGAGCCGGCCCGCCCCGGCCGCGGATCGAACACCGCCATGCAGCCGTTGTACATAAATCCAAGCCCATCGGTGATGACGCCCGAGGGCATTCCTAGCGAATGGGTCATGCTGACCGCATTACCCCACTTATCGACGACGGCCACGTGGGTAGTGTGCGGCGGCTCGCCCATGCCGATGCGCTCCACATGGTGTTGCTCGCCCGCTTTGATGCGCTCGGCCGCCCGGTGCGCGTAAGCCTTATCCGTTAGCTGGCCGATGGGTACGTCATGGAATGCCGGATCGCCGACATGGGCGTCTTTGTCGGCCGTTGCGATCTTCATCGTCTCGCACACGGTACGAATATAGTCTGCCGTGTTGTGCCCCAGGGCAGCCAAATCGAAGTTCTCGAGCATGTTGAGCATCTGCGCCACCATGATGCCGCCCCCTGGGGGATGGTTGGTGGCGATATGGTTGCCGCGGTAGTCGAACGACAGGGGCTCGGTGCGGGTGGTGCGGTAAGAACTCAAGTCCTCGTATGACAAGAGCCCTCCGTTGCGCTCGAAATCCTCCGCGATACGCTCGGCGATGCGCCCTTGGTAAAACACCTCCGGCCCCTCGGCGCCAATGGCTGCGAGGGTGGTGGCGAGATCGGGATTCAACACCCGATCGCCCACCCGCTTCAACCTGCCGCCGGGGTGAAAATACACCTGCTGGCCGGTCTTCGAGAAGCGCAGCCGGTCGGCTACGTCCACCCGGCCAAAATCGCTTCCGCAGGTCCACCAAAAATGCACATGGGGTCGAATAACGAAGCCCCGCTTGGCTTCCTCGATAGCATAAGCACATACATCGGCCCAATCGAAGGTGCCGAATTCAGTTACCGCCTCGTGATAAGCTTTAAGGCTGCCTGGCGCCGTAACCGATTGATATCCAAGGTCATTGACATTGCCCTGCAGCACGAAACCGAAGCCGTCGCGGGTCTCGCCTGCAATGCGATCGGCCCACATCTGCGGGCTCGCGGCAAGCGGCGTCTTGCCGTGAAAATCGATGCAGGTGTGGATGTTGCGCCCGGGCATGTAAATCTGGCAGTTACCGAATCCCGCGATACCGCACATCTGTGGATCCACCACACCTTGCACCAACGCCGCCGCCATCGCGGCATCGACGGCATTGCCGCCCCGTTGCAAAATCAGCGCGCCTGCTTCAGCCGCTTCGGGCTGAGCCGCAACGATCATCGAGCGGTGATTAGCCATGGGAGTAGTGCTTCCTGATTGTGTTGAGCTAGATTCTCGTCCGAGCTAGAGCTGGTCCTGGCCGGGTGGCCCACGCAGGGACTGATAATTAGTCCAAACCTGCTCCCGCGCCTGCTCGACCGTCCACCCGCGTAGTTCCGCCAACAACGCTACTGTGTCTACCACAGCCGCAGGTTCACTGCGTTCACCGGGCTTGGCGCTCATGTAGGGCGCATCGGTCTCCGTCAACACCCGCGCTTGCGGCAACTCGCGCAACAATTTGGCAAACGCTTCGTTGCGCCGCGCGTTGGCGGGAATAGAGAACCACCAGCCGTCCTCGTGGGCCCAGCGTAGCGCCTGCTTGGCCTTGCCACCGTAGCAGTGAAAATCGACCTTTTGAGCGCCCGAGTGTCTGAGGATCTCCGCGCAGCGGCGTTCACGCTTGCGCGTGTGAATAATGAGCGGTAGCCGGTACTCCATGGCGATGCCGATCAACTCTTCAAACACCCGCTCCTGCTCGGGGAAGGTCTCCGGTCCTAGCCAATGGCCATCCAACCCGCATTCCCCCACCGCGCTCAACCGTCCGGCGCCAGCCATGGACCGGATAAAAGCAATCTCTGCGTCAACGTCAAACCGGTTGACCCTCAAGGTGAAATCATCCGGCAGCAGATGGCACACGGCGTCCACCGGGTAGAGGCCGAGTGCCGGCTCTACGATGTCATGGGTTTTGGCCAGCTCCAAGATGGCCCGGTTAGATACCGGCTCTAGCCCATTGACCATGATCGCGCCCAGTCCGGCGGTGCGCGCCCTGGCCACCACTGCATCGACATCGTGGGCGAAACGCTCGTGCGTAAGATGAGTGTGAATATCTACATACATAGGTCAACGATGAACACTGTCCGCAATTGCCGTTAAGGTGCGCCATGAGCAAAACGTCTATGCTGGGCGGGGCTATGCTGCGCGATTTTAACAACCAGCTATTCTTAGCGATTTGCATGTCACGCATCAACGGCCTAACCGCTTTGCCTATTTCCTTGTCCCATGCGGCAAGATACATGCCGCAAGATAAAGGAGTGACGCTAGGTATAGGCCGCGCCGTCAAACGCGACGCTGGGCTAGCGCGGGTGCGCACCGGCGGTGGTTTGACCGGATGGGGCGAAGCCCGCGCTGGACGCGCACCGGGCGCTATTGCCCAAGATGAAGCAGCCTTGGCAGCGTTGCCACTGATCGATGGCCCCGGTTAGGTGTAGTGCGCGGTCCACCTACCAAAGATGAGGAAGATCATTTGAACGCTGAAGAACTCCACCGTGATGCCATCATCATCGACGGTTTGGAAATTTGTAACTGGAGCCGGACGGTATTTGAAGATATGCGCAAAGGCGGACTCACTGCGGTCAATGCCACTTGTGTTGTCTGGCAGGGTTTTCGCGGCGCCATGGACAGCATTGCGCGGTGGAAGCAGTGGTTTGCCGCCAACGATGACATTTTGTTGCAGGTCCACTGCGCGGCCGATATACGCCGTGCCAAAGCGGCGCACAAAACCGGTATCTACCTCGGCTGGCAGAACACCTACGGCATAGAAGATCGCCTGGAGTATGTACGCTTATTCAAAGATCTAGGCGTTGGTTGTATGCAGCTTACCTACAACACCCGTAACCTGGTCGGCTCGGGTTGCTGGGAGAGCAAAGATGAGGGCCTGAGCGACTTCGGTTATGAAGTGATCGAAGCGATGAACGATGCCCGGGTTCTGGTGGATCTGTCCCACGTGGGACCGAACACCAGCGAGCAGGCGATCAACCACTCGCGCCAGCCGGTCGCCTACACCCACTGTGCGCCGGCCGGCTTGTTCCAGCACCCGCGCAATAAGACCGATGAACAGTTGCGCTGCATCGCGGACAGAGGCGGTTTTGTAGGTTTTGCCACCTATCCTCCGTTCATGGCGCAAGGGCCTGATACTACGCTCGAGCACTGCGTGGATGTGCTGGATTACCTGGTCAATTTGGTGGGCGAGGATGCGCTGGGCATAGGCACGGATTTCACCCAAGAGCAGGACGCCGGATTTTTCGATTATCTGTCGCTGGACAAAGGTTATGCCCGGCGGGTGGTGCCTAAAAGGCCGGGTAGCGGTGTCACCGTGATGCCCGAGGGACTGCGCACCATCGGCGAATTTCCCAATTTGACCGCCGCGTTGCTCGGGCGGGGTTGGCCGCAGGGCCGGGTGCGCAAGGTCATGGGCCAGAACTGGCTCGATTTCCTAGAGGAAGTCTGGGGCGCTTAATAAGCCACCGCCGGGGGTATTTTTTGGTAGGGAGCGCGTCCATCGCCATTGCTCGATGACGCGCTGGACCTCGAGTCCCTGAGCGCAAGCGGCGAGGGGCTGAGGCGGATCGCCTCACCGGCGCTCAACCACGAACCCGGCAGCGGGCAATTTTGCCAGTTCTACCGGACGCGCTTGCGTGAAGAGCAGGAGAAGGGGCGGGTAACGACAAGCGCCTCGCGTCTCAGCATCGCTGGTAGGTGTTGACGGTCTGCTCTTCGGCATCTACGGCGCGAAGCTGTCGATCGGAGTTGACCAGCGCGGCCGGTATGCAGTGGTGCTCCGAGTTGCGCCTGATGCGAATCTCATCTCACGGGCACCTGAGCTTGAGCAATGTGAGCTAAATTCACCAAGCGAGTCGGCATGGCAGTGGTCCGGGCGCAAGGCCGAGTACAACTCGGCGATCCCGGAATCGCTATGGCTCTCGCATACCCTCATCCAGCACCCGGGTGACGGGATAGAGCACGTACTCGATCAAGCGGCGGTCGCCAATGCGGATTTCCGCGGTGACCGCCATCCCGGGAATGAGCCGGAAATCATTCGGCACTGCCTTCAGCTCAGCAGGCCCCAGCCGCAGCCGGCAGCGATAATAAGCCGCCCCGGCGGCGCTCTGGGCCGACCCGGCGGCGCTCTGGGCAAACCCGGCGGCGCTCTGTGCAAACCCGGCGGTGCTCTGTGCAAACCCGGCGGTGCCTGGGGCAGCCCCGGACTCCGGCACGAACACGTCCTCGCTGATCACACTCAGGCTGGCCGTTAGCGTGCCGTGACGCTGAAACGGAAAAGCATCCAGCTTCACCCGCACGGAGTCCCCGACCCGCACCCGGCCCACGTCGTGAGCGGCGACCTCGATCTCCGCCTGCAGCTCGGAGTCCAGCGGCATCAGTGTCACCAGGGGTTCGGCCTCGCGCACCACCGCGCCCACCGAATACGTTGCCCGTTCCAAGACGATGGCGTCCGCCGGGGATTTCAGTTCCACCAGGCCGCTCAGCCGTCTGGCCTTCTCCAGTTCCTGGGTCGTGGCGCGCAGGCGTAGCTGGAGCTGATTCAGTTCCTCCGCGATCTCGGCACGGCGGGTAGCGATGAACGCCTCGCGCTCGGCGGCGATGTCTTGCAGATCGGCCCGTAGGGCCTGCAACCCGCCCTCCAGTTGCTGGATCTGGGCGTCGGCGTGGATGCGGCTATCCACGGCCTCCAGGTGTTGCACCCGCGAGCCCTCGGAACGCTGCAGCAAGCGTTCGTACATGCCTTCGATAGAACGCAGATTCCGCCGGCGGCTGCGCAAGGTCTCGAGCTGGGAGCGGTTGGCCTCGATCTGCCGGCGTTTGCCCTGCGCCTGCGAGTCCAGCGTCGCCAGGCGGCTGTCGAACTCGGCCTGACGGCGCTGATGAATCTCCCGCTGTAGCCGCATCTCGGCATCCGGATCCGCAGGTTGGAAAGGGTGTTCCTCGTGCTCGGCGCGCAGCCTAGCCAGGTGGGCCCGATAACTGGCGACTTCCTCTTCCAACTTGCGCCGCTCCGCCTCGGCGAAGGTCGGGTCCAGCGTGGCCAGCACCTGACCCTCACGCACCCGCTGGCCAACCTCGACCTCGAACGCCCGCACGATGCCCGTGCTGATGGGTTGCACGACAAACTTCTGCTGGCTGGTGATGAGCTGGCCGCGCGCCACTACCACCCGGTCCACCTTCGCCAGGCTTGTCCAAGCCAGGGCGCTGATCAGCAGGCCTAGAATCGTGTACAGCACCCAGCGCGCGGGCAGCCCGGGGACGCCGTGTTCCAGTTCCACCACGTCGGGCTGGAAGCTGAGCCACTGGGCGGGCAGGGTGTCCGGGGGAGTGGCTGCCCCCAGCGTGTCCGCGTCGGCGCCGGTTGTTGCCGAAGACCGGCTCACGCCGAAGCGCTCATCTGCTGCCGCCACAGCCTTGCGTACAGCGGACAGTCCTGAGGAGCTGCTCATGCCGGCCCGCGCCCACCACATGACCGGCGTCCAGGACGTAGATGCGATCCGCCTCCCGCACCATGGACAAGCGGTGCGAGATCATCAGCACGGTGCGGCCCGCAGCCAGCTTCCGCAGATTGGCCTTCACCACGGTCTCGCTCTCCGGATCCAGGGCGCTGGTGGCCTCGTCCAGGATCAGGATCTCCGGGTCCATCAGCAGCGCCCGCGCGATGGCCAGTCGCTGTTTCTGGCCGCCGGAGAGATTGGCCGCGTTTTCTTCCAGCAAGGTGTCGAATCCCAGCGGCAGTTTCTCAATGAACTCATTCGCCCCGGCCTGCTCCGCGGCGCGGTGAATCGCCTCACCGGACGCCCCGGGGCGGGCCGCGGCTATGTTGTAGGCGACGCTGCCCCGGAACAGAAAATTCTCTTGCAACACGACCCCGATGTGACGCCGCAGGTAGCCGATATCCCACTCGCGCAGGTCGATGCCATCGACCCGTATAACTCCGCACTGCGGCCGGTCTATGGCCTGCAACAGACGGGTCAAGGTGCTCTTGCCCGAACCACTGGGTCCGACCAGGCCGATGGTCGCGCCGGCCGGCAGTTCCATATCGATGCCATCCAACACCGCAGCCCCTTGCGGAGAATAGCGAAACCCCACCTGCTGCAGTTCGATCTGCCCGCGCACTGGCGGGCGCAGCCCCCCGAGCCGGCGGATGTCCTCCTGGGGATGGTTCATCACCGAGCCCAGCATCTTCACCGACAGCGCCGCCTCCTGGTACTCGTGGATCAGCCCCACCAACTGCACCATGGGCGCGCTGACCCGCCCGGCCAGCATATTGAAGGCCACCAGCGCGCCGATGCTGATCTCGCCGGCAAACACCAGATGCGCCCCCAGCCAGATGATGCCCACGCTCATCAACTTCTCCAGGAACTTGGACAGCGTCTGCGCGCTCAGCGTGATCTTGCTCAGCCGGAAATGCAGGCTGCCTGTGCGCGCGGAACGCTCATCCCACTGCCGGCGCTGCCCGGCCTCCAAAGACAAGGACTTCACCGTCTTCATGCCCTGCAGCGTCTCCACCAGCATGGCCTGGCGCCCGCCCTCGGCTTGGTACAAGGCATGCAGCCGGGCCCGATACGCCGGCAACAGCCCCAGGATCATCAGGCCCATCAGGGCGGTCACGCCCAGTACCAGCACTGTCAGATCGACGGAGTAAAGCAACAACGCCGGGATGAATACCAGCAAGGCAGAGGCGTCCAGCAGCGTCAGAAACAAGCCGCCGGTGAGAAACTGCCGCACCGTGCCGGCCTGCTGCATATGCTTGGTCAGCACCCCGGCCGTGGACTGTTCGAAAAACCCTTGTGGCAGATTCAGCAGATGGCGAAAGGTGCGGGTGGCGACCCGCACGTCCATGCGCGTCGTGGTGAACAACAGCAGGTATTGGCGCAGCCACAGCAACACCGCGTCGAACACCAGTGCCAAAAGGATGCCCACGCCCAGCACGTTCAGCGTGGAGTAGCTCTGATGCACCAAGACCTTGTCCAACACCACCTGGAAATACACCGGCGTGGCCAGGGCAATGGCATGCAGGAACAGCGCCGCCAGCGCCACATCGACCAAATGCCGGCGTTGCCGCCAGAGTTCCGGGACGAACCAGCGCAGATCGAACGGACGGTCCTCGTCGGTCAGCCGGAAGGCGCGCTTCAGCAACAGGGCCTCACCACTCCAGAGGCGCTCGAATTCCAAGCGCGGCAACAGCAGGAAACCTTGCTGCTCATGCAGGGGGTCCACAACCGCGACGCGCTCCTCGCCTCGGTCGCTGATCTGCGCCCCGGCGACCAGGACACGGTTCCCATTGTCCAATCGTGCGATCACGGGATAGGCCTTGCCCAGCCGGCAGAGCCGCTTCCAGTCCAAGCGTTGCCGGCGGCTCTTCATTCCCAGATCGGAGGCCATGCGACGCATCTTATGATCGTCGGGCGGGGTATCGCCCAGGGCGTATTCATCGACCAGATGATCCGCCGATACGCTGATGCCATGGTGGCGGCAGGCCAGGGCCAGGCATTGCACAGCCGACACCAGCGGTGCTCGATTCAAGGTTTTATCCATGCGCTAGGCCAGTTCAGGTATCGGAAAACTCGCCCAGGCGGCGCGGATGACTCACTCGGGATCGCGAAGTTGTGCTCGGCCCGCTGCCACTGGCACTGCTTGGCACCAGATTACGCAGTGAACTCCCACAACCCGGCCAGTTGGGATGTTTCGGTTTCACTGAAGGCGCTCTTGTCCGGCGCCGCGAACTGCTCGCTGAGCTGCGCATACGCCAGCAGGTTATCGCCGCTTAACGAATACCGCCCCACCACCACCTCCCAGTTCTGATTCACCGCGGCCCAATCCTTGATCAAGGCCTCGCCTTGCCGGCCATAAAAGCCCAACTCCAGATCCCCGCCGACCCGGGTGGCGTGTAACTGCTCACGGGTCGGCTCCTGGGCCTCGAACAGCACTTGGTCCAACCCGTCCAGGCCGCTGTCCGCCAACACATTACGGCCCTCGCCTACGGGCACGAAATACATATCGCTGCCGGCCCCGCCGTCCAGCCAATTGTTGCCCGCCCCGGCGTAGAGCCGGTCGTCGCCCTGCGCGCCGTAGAGGGTGTCGTTGCCCGCGCCGCCGTCCAGGTGGTCAGCGCCCGCGCCGCCAGCGAGCACATCGCTGCCGGCCTGCCCGCGCAAGGTGTCGTCGCCGGCCAGACCGTCGAGGCGGTTGTGGCCGCGGTTGCCGACGATGAGATTGGCCGCAGCGTTGCCGGTGGCGTCCAGATCCTCGTCCCACAAACGCACCGGATCCCGGGTGTGGATGGCGTAGGCGCCGCTGACCGCGGCGGCGCGGCGGACGCTATCCAGGTTGATGAAGCGGGTGTGGTCGGAGACCCGACCGCGCCCGGAGTCGGCGATGTAAAATCCCAGCAGTACGCCAGTATCCGCGTCGTGCACGGCGCCGGTGACGGTCACCGCGTGGTTCACCGCGCCGCTGCCGGCGTAGGCGGCATCGTCCCACAACACACCGGCGTTCACCGCCAGGATCACCGCCCGCCCGCCGCGCAGCAGATTGGCCATGCCAGCCTCGTTGTAGCCGCCGATGACCTCGTTGGCGATGCCGTAGCTGTCCAGGATGGCGCGTTGCTCGCTGACGTTGCTGCCGCCCAGTCGGGCGGCGGGCAGGTCGGGGTCGTTGACCGCCCAGTTGTTGGCGATGGCCAGGGTGACCACCTCGTTCTCGCTGGTGGGCCGACCGCTCTGGGTCAGCAGGTTGGCGATGGCGGTCAGCGCGCAGGTGCCCGCATAGCCTTGCACCGCGTCGCCTTGCAGATAGTCCAGTTCGTTGCGCTTGGGGTAGCCGTAAACCAGGACCTCGCGCCCATCGACCCGGCCTTTTTCCGGCGTGCTGTAATCCAGCAGGATGAGGTTCTCGACATGCCCGCCCAGGGCGTAATCGATGCTGGACTGCACGGTGTCCAGGCCTTGGCCGGCGTGTTCTTCGACCACATCGGCAGAATTGTCCACGTAATAGGTGTCGTCGCCGGCGCCGCCGATCAGGGTGTCCGCGCCGGTGACCCCATCCAGGATGTTGTCGGCGCTGTTGCCGATGAGGGTGTTGTCTTGGGCGTTGCCGGTGCCATGGATGGCGAAGCCTTCCAGCAGCCGCAGTTCTTCGATGTGGGCGTTGAGCAGATAATGGGTGTTGGTGATGACCCGGTCGTAGCCCGCGTTGGCGGTCTCATGGACGCTGTCGTTGACGCTGTTGACGATGTAGGTGTCATCGCCGGCGCCGCCGGCCATCTCATCGGCGCCGGCGCCGCCGTCCAGGTAATCCCGGCCCGGCCCGCCCAGCAAGGTGTCGCGCCCGGCGCCGCCGTAGAGGTGATCGTTATCGCTCTGGCCGTCGATGAGAACCTGCTGCCACTCGTTGCTGGCGGTGAAACCCATCAGGAAATCGTCGCCCTCGCCGCCGTACAGCACGTCATCGCCGACCTGGCCGAACAGGTTGTCGTCGCCGTGCTCGCCGTAGAGCCGGTCCGCGCCGTCGCCGCCCTGCAGCTCGTCCTTGTCGTCACCGCCGTGCAGGCGGTCGTTGCCCAGGCCGCCGAGCAGGAAGTCGCCGCCGGCCCCGCCGTAGAGGGTGTCGTTGTCGGTCTCGCCGGCCGCCAGGGTTTGCTGGGCCTCGTTGGAGGCGGTGAAGCCCACCAGGAGGTCGCTGTCCGTCCCGCCCCAGAGGGTGTCGTCGCCGACCTGGCCGAACAGGCGGTCCTGGCCGGCGCCGCCGCTGATCTGGTCATCGCCCTGGTTGCCTTGCAACTCGTCGTTGCCGGCGGCGCCCCAGAGCCGGTCGTGGCCTGCGTTGCCCAGCAAGATGTCGTTGCCCTCGCCGCCGTCCAGCCGGTCAGCGCCCAGGCCGCCGTAGAGGTTGTCGTGGCCGGCCCCGCCGTGCAGGGTATCGTCGTCGGTCTCGCCGGCCGCCAGGGTTTGCTTGGCCTCGTTGGTCCCGGTGAAGCCCATCAGGAGGTCGTCGCCGTCGCCGCCCCAGAGGGTGTCGTTGCCGACCTGGCCGAACAAGCGGTCGGCGTCGGCCCCGCCCAGCAGCCGGTCGTGGCCCTCGTTGCCCTGCAGTTCATCGGCGCCGGCGCCGCCGGCCAAGGTATCGTCGCCGGTTCCGCCCAACAAGGTGTCGGCCTCGGTGCCGCCGTCCAGGGTGTCGTTGCCGGCGCGCCCGTGCAGGGTATCCGCGCCGGACTCGCCCCAGAGCTGGTCGGCGTGCTCGCCGCCATCCAGGGTGTCGTCGCCGCTGCCGCCGATCAGGCGGTCCTGGCCCAGGCCGCCGTAGAGCTGATCATTGCCGGCCCCACCGTAAAGGGTGTCGTCGTCGGTCTCGCCAGCCGCCAGGGTTTGCTTGGCCTCGTTGGTCCCGGTGAAGCCCATCAAGAGGTCGTCGCCAGCGCCGCCCCAGAGGGTGTCGTTGCCGACCTGGCCGAACAAGCGGTCGGCGCCGGCCCCGCCCAGCAGACGGTCGTGGCCCTCGTTGCCCTGCAGTTCATCGGCGCCGGCGCCACCAGCCAAGGTGTCGTCGCCGGTTCCGCCCAACAAGGTGTCGGCCTCGGTGCCGCCGTCCAGGGTGTCGCCGCCGGCGCCACCGTCGAGCCGGTCCTGGCCCGAGCCGCCGTGCAGCACATCATCACCGTCTTGGCCGAACAAGGCGTCGTTGTCGTCGCCGCCATCCAGGTAATCGTTGCCGTCCTGGCCTTGCAGTTGATCCTGGCCGCTCTCGCCGTAGAGTTTGTCGTTGCCAGCGTAGCCCAGCAGGATGTCGTGGCCCAGACCGCCCCACAGGGAGTCGGCACGAGCGCTGCCGCCCATGAGGTCGTCGCCGTTGCCGGCCAAAAACCGGGTGAGCAGGTTGAGATTGAAGTACTGGGCGTAGGCGGCGTAGTAATTGGCGTCGAAGCGGTCGTTGCCATCGGTGCCGATCAGATAGGCGCGGTTGTTGTAATTGATTTTGATTTGGTTGGCGCCCCACAGGATATATCGACCATTGGCCAGGTAATAAACGTTGTCGCTGCCACGCAGGCTGCGGTAGTTGCTGGCGGGGATGGCTTGGATGGTGTTGGCCAGCGCGGGCGGCGCGGTGACTGGTGCGTTGCCCGGCGAAGTTGCTGGGACGCCCGGGGTGGAAAGAGGAGCGGGTAGGACCGGAATGGTGCTGTTGGGACGGGCCGGTTCGGCTTCGATGGCGGGGGCGATGTGGGCGTTGCCGCGGGTGTGGAAGGGGTAGTCGATGGCGGTGATGGGCCGGCTGACGGCGACCTGTTCGCCGGCGTCCAGGTGGCCGTCTTCGTTGCGGTCTTGCCAGAGGGTCAGGGTGGTGCTTTCGGCAAGGCTCAGTTCGCCATTGCCGTCCGTGTCCAGGGCTTGGAGGCCGGCTTCGCTAACCGGGGCGTTGCTTCCATCCAGCAGCACGCCGGTGTGTTGGGCGATGCTGGAGGCTTGGTCGAACTCGGGGCTTTGGCTATCGTAGAAGGCGCCTATGGGTTGGAGGAAGTCCAGGAAGCCGGGGTCGCCGACGGCATCCAAGCCGGCCTGGGCAGCGCTGCCCAGGCTGTGGTTAAGGGTGTAGTCCTGGAAAGCTTGCAGCTCTTCGGCGGTGATCCAGCCGGCGTTGAACTCGCGCAGCATGCGTTCTTCGGCGTCGAACAGGTCGCCCAGGTCGTCGAAGGGGGTGTAGGGGGCGTTGACGGTGAGGGCGCCGTCGCCGGCGACATTAAAGATACTATTGTGGTTCCACCGATTGAAAACCGGGTCATGGATGCGTGACTCGGCGGGTTGGTTGCGAATCAACAGCTCCTGATACCGTGCGATATCCTGGTTGTGCTCAATGCGCCTGGTTTTTTCCAGATCGAGCGCCGCGTTTTTTGCGGCAGACGCCGGGCCGACCCAGTCGAACTGCCCCACCTCGGGTCTGGGCGCGGTGCTGTACCAGCCGTCGTAGGTCCCCCCGACGTAATGCCAGCCATCAATGACGTTGGCGTCTTGCTCGCTCAGGAAATAGTCAATGCTATTGTCGGCTCGATGTTGCAGGTAGGCATGCGCGGGCAGGCCGAGCAGTAGGGTGAAATCGGAGGTGTGATCGACTTCGTATCGCTGCCCGATGAAGTCCCCGTAGGCGGGCGGTAGTGCGCTCACCAGGCTGCCGGATTCGGTGTAATTGATGAACGTGTCGGCGGCGCCTTTGGGGGTGAGTCCATAGTCGATCAGTTGCTTTTGGAATCCTGGTTGTCGCACCACCAGGCTAGCCTTGGGAGCGTCCCAGGTGATGCCGTGCCAGCCGAACACGTGCGTGAGGGTTTGCGCCAGACCGCCGCCCAGGGAATGGCCGACGGTGATGACTCGATAGTCCTGGTACGTGGAGTCCGTCGCAACCAACTGACGAATATCGTTCGCGTACTTCAGGTTGTCGTGGAACTGTGGGTGGTATTGCTCCCAGAACGCGCCGAAATTGACGTTCGCCGCCAGGTCGTGTGCATCACCGTTGCTGCCGGCGATGGAGAGTACGATGGTTTGGCTTTTGGGGTTCACATAGGCTTGGGCTTGGTAGCCGTTGTCCTTTATGTCCCGACCTTCGCCCAATGCTACAAATCCCAAAGCTTCTATGTCTTTCCCGCCTCGCTTTGATTGCTTCTTATAAGCGTCATTCATCAACAGGCTAAGCGTTACTTTGTCAGTCATGGCGCAGTCCTCTCAAAAAAAGCGTGAGGTCCGTATCGGGGTTAGTCGGAAAACCAACGCAACAGCCGCTGCCAAAAACCGGAAGAGGCGGTTGGTTCGGGGGTGTCGGGCGTTTTTTGGCTTATCAGGCGGTCCCAGGCGGCTTTTTCCAAGCTGCGCGGGTGGCGTTCGGCTTTCTCGTGCGCCACCACTTTGTCCAGATAAGCATCGGGCAGGCGCACTTTGTGCGGTGGTTTACCGGCATCCCAGCGTTTATATCGTGATTTTTTCGCAGCGTCCAGTTTAGCCCGATCAATCCGCCCATCGGATAAGCGGTACTTGGGCTCATACATACTCGGTTGCGGATCAAGAAAATCAATGCTGACGGGTTTACTGCGGTCGGGTGCAGGCAAGCCACAGCCGTTCAATGTAATCAGGTCCAGTCCTTTATAAAAATCGCGCCGGTATCCTTTCATATACATATCTCCATGACCGGAAAATGCTTTCTTTCCTCCCTCGCGGTCTTTTTCGGGCGGGCCTTCCACATACACAACCGAGCGTAGACCCATACTGCCCAAGCGAACGTAACGCTTACCGTGTACTTCATCGGTCCAATACCAATGATCCTCTTCCGTTTGTTCCGCCAGAAACCTCATTGAACTGTCCGAATCATTCCGATCCGAAGACTTGTGTGATTCCCAGGGTAATTTAGCGCCGTCCGCGTCGGTCAGATAGATATCAAAGACGCAATCGAGGTTGCGGCGGCAATTATCCGCTTCACCAAAATAGCCGCAGGTCTGTGTATTGGATTGTTCGATCCGGAACGCAATCGCCTCAGCCCCCTGGAGGCTGTCGTCTATCCATTGCGCGGGCATGCCGAAACGCTGAGCGAACCGGCGGGTGTAAACCCAGACATTGGGGTCTTTCGAGAACGTGAATCTCCCCTCGCGGGGGTTGGTTATGGCGTCATAGCTGAAAGGCTGGAATTTATAACCATACGGCACGTAATTCTCCGCCCAAGCGCTGGGCATGGCGCTAAGCGCGGCGGCGCTTAGCGCCAGCACGATGGCCGATGACAGCGGTGCACGGACCCTCGAGGCGCGCGTGTGCTTTGAAGCGTCAGCCTGGGCTGGGCGTGACTTTACAAGCGTAACGGGTGCAATGCCGGCAGGCCGGACGTGCATGCAGTGGGTGTCTGACGACATGGGGGGCCTTCTCGGTCCGTGTTGTGGCGGGTTGGTTGGCTCTGTGCGAGGTCTTTTTTAGGGGTAGGAATAACTCTGATTTTTCATCAGGTCAAGCGATTTTTGTAAAGGAATTTCGTTGGGTTAAAGGCGATTTATAAAGACACTGTGTGCTTGTACAGACAATGATGTTTGGATAAGGGGTTGACAGGCAGTGGATTGAGGTGTCCGGTTTGTAAAGATAGTGGCGTTGGCGGCGGTGGTGTTGGGTGTGCGAGGGTTTTCTGACGAAATGAAGCAGTATTATGCTTGTATTGTCAATGAGATAGATATTCCTATTAAAATTAGAGGACGACGGCGTCCAGAAGTGTTATATACAGCTTGGGACGATATCCGTCGCAGTAATGCGACTTCACGTAGTTGGAAGTCCTATCGCAAACACCAATGGAAAGGGTGATTTTATCTTTCTGTTTTGATGTTGGGTTGGCGTTTTACGTTGAAACCCAATCCATACCACATTCAATGTGCTTCATACGGCATCGTTCGGTTTTATTAGGCTGGCGATGCTCAATTGCTTAAAGGTGTGTTGTAAAAAGGAGATGTAGATGAAAAGCGTTGTCTTAGCATTGCTCATTATTTGTGCAGTAGAACCTGCGTTAGCCCAATCTGTCGAAACTCAAATTCGCGCATTTGCTAAACAAGAATATCCCGATGATACGCAAATGCAGCGATATGTTTATAAACAACAAATCCTAGCTTACCGCTACATGACATCTGTTAAAGACCCGGATGTGAAGACGATTGCCGAACGGGAATACCCCAACGATTACAGTATGCAGAAGTACGTTTACGACAACCAATTTGCTGCAAAACACTATATGACAACGGTATCTGACCCAGACGTTAAACAGATTGCGTTACGAGAATATCCAGCGGACTATTCCATGCAAAAGTATGTGTACAACAACCAGTTTGCCGCAAAGCAGTATATGAATGCACAGACAAATTCAGCGGCTAAATTACGTGCTATCCGTGCCTACCCACGTGATTATGCAATGCAGAAATATATTTACGATGGGTTGTGAGCCTACGTGTTTTACAAAATGGTAGTCAATATCCTCCGGCAAAGCCGGAGGTTTTAGTTTGTAAGCCGCTCAAAGCGGTAACTGGTGGTGCTAACGAGTCCCAATAAAATCAGAACGACCTACAGGTGAGAAATCATTTTTGCTCATTACAAATACGATTCTCATTGGCCACCGCATCCTTATACCTACAATCTTCTTGCCATGGCATTAAGGTGTTGCAACACGTTCAAGCTAACGCTTGGACACCTGTTTGGAAACCTTGATAATAACCATACTGCACTAACCTCATTACCCCAATCAATGTCATAATCGTTTCATTTACCTCTCCACAACTTATCTGACACCATAACCCACACACACAACAAGGAGCTCACCCGATGTTGACTGGATGTGTACGGTCTGAATCCCTGATGGTTTTTTGTGTTGATTGAGCGGTTTACCAGGCAACCTTCCTTGGAGGGATCTGCTGTCCGAGCAGATCGCCAAGCTGGGTGAAGCAATGGCCGAACTGGAGCGGGCCGAGGCCGAAATGGCCCACAGCCCTGACGGTCAACTATCGCTGACCGAGCCTGATTCACGCGCAATGCGATGGTCAGGTAAGGGCACGGCGACAGTTGGATATAACCTGCAATGTGCCGTTGATGCGGCCCGTCACATCATCGTCGAGCAGGAAGTCACGAACGATGGCAGCGACAAACACCCACTCTACGTCATGGCGAAGCGGACCCAGGAGACCTTGGTAACCGAGGACCTGACCACCGTGTGTGACCGGGGGTATCGGAAGGGTGCCGACATCAAGCGCTGCGCCGAGGCCGGCATCACAACCTATCTGCCCAAGCCTCAAGCATCGAAAGCGCAGTCCGCCGGACGATTGGGCAAGCGCGATCTCGCTTATCACGCCGGCAGTAACGAATACCAGTGTCCCGCCGGTGAACGTCTCACCTATCGATTCACGAACGTTCGACGCGGCGTTCATCAGCGTCGGTACCGCACTAGGGCCGGCCTCACGGATTCGCTCAAGGAATCATGTACCAAGGGACAACGTCGGTGCCACCGTCGAGCACGTCGCCGCCGGCGCCAGCGTCGAACCGGTCCTGGCCATCGCCGCCATCCAAGTAGTCCTGGTCCAGTTTGCCGTAGAGGTGGCGGTCGGACTGACATAGCCCGGGTATGAGTGCAATCGGGTCGAGTTGTAGGTCGAGTTGTAGAACGTCTCGATGTATTCGAACACCTCTTGTTTGATGGCTTCGCGGGTCGCCCATCAATCTGACAACCCCAGCCCGACCGTGAGCCGGGCGATATCGAGGCCATTGATGGGGCGCACGCATCGAAGGGTTGCGCCGGCGCCGCGTGGCCGTCGAGCCTGTCGCCTTGGAACCCGTGCCGCGTTCGGCACTAGACCGGCGATGGCGCGATTGAGGCTTCAACTCAACGCCCACTCGGCGCCGCTTTGGGCCTCCTCATCGCGCGCATGGCCGGTCCGGCCAGTGAGCGGTATAGCCCTCCTTGGCGGCAACAACAAAGGGCTTTGGGCGAACTCATCGAGCAGGATTGTGCCAACCCCCACTCGATGCGGCGCTATCGCCTTGCCGCTCGCCGCTGGGCCCATCAACCCGCGCTAGCGGCGTTTGTCTATAACCGCGCGTGTGCCCGGTTTGAGTTCGGCGAAGGCATCACGCTTGACGATTGGACCCACACCGATTTCCAAGGCACTGCCGGCGCCCATCCCTGAGCCGCTCTAGGTCGATCCAACAACGCTATGCGCGCGTCGCACAGGACGACGACATGGAGGTGAGCGAAGAGCCGAGCAACGCTCACGCCAACGCCATCCAGTGGACCCACACCCCGCCGATTGAGTTGACTTTGCCCGCGTTGGACGGCGTGCGCAGCCACCCAACCGATGGTGACGAGGCCCGGGTGGGACGCACCTATGCGAGGCTGACCGCGCTCGAAGCGGTCGTTCGCTCACTGACATGCGAACGGCGGCGGCGCCCGATTGAGCACCTCAAGGCTGAGCGAGTCAGCGCTCATCGGTGGATTGCCGTACGGGCTTATCATCGGCTCCATGGCATCGGCTATCCACTGCATCGGCTATCCACTCAAGGCCGCTGGCATCACACTCAGTTGGGCGGGCGGGCGCCGTCAACTGAGCGGACCGGGTCACGGAACCACTCGAGCGTGTCGATGGGCACACACTGCACGGGCGCAAGCGCACGCCCGCCGTGCCAACAATTTAGCAAGGGCTGGACGGGGCGCAGGCGAGCGCGCCGCTGCGCCTCTATTGGCTGCAAGCGGCGGTGTTTGGCTTTCTCGCCGGTGGCGAAGCTGACCGTGACTAGGCCCTGTTCGAGCGGGTTATTGGGCCGCCGGCGGCGGTGGCGGACTCGGCGTTGCGGCTGCTCTTGACTTCGGCCTTGGCACGGCGGATCGTGGCGCGCTAGCTTGTTGCTTTGATTGACCGTTTCCAGGTGATGGATGGCCCTGAGTAATGGACGGGCCTGAGTGATGGACGTCCTCGGGTGATAGGGGTTTCCGGGCGAGGCGTGCGGATGGGGTATGCGGGTGGCATAGGTGCGCCGCTGTGAACAGTGGTTTTGAAGCGTTCTTTCGCACCCGGATCGAGCCCCCCATACGCTTGCCCCAAGGTATGGGCAGCCCATCGCCACGGGTACACGCGTTCACCATCGCCTCGATTCTGTGCCTCCTGCTAGGCGTTGGCTTATGGCTGCTGGATACCGCTTTGCCGCTCGCTGGATTGTCCGTGGTGGCCGCTGCCGGGCTCATTTTGGTGGCGCTGCAACTGCGTATGGGTGGCCACAGCATGGGCTTGCATGAAGCACGTGATCATGTGGTCGGATCGGTGGCGGTTTTTTTGGATTTGACGCTGCGCCCGGAGTTCGCTATCGAGGATCTGCAAACCTTGCTGCGGCCCGCCGGTCGGATCGAGCCGAACAGCATCATGCGTCTCGCCGATGCCATGGCGGGCCGGGTGGGGCGGCTCGCGTTTACCTCGGTTCAGGTGCTCGGTGCTGTCCCGCCCGCCCGTAGCGAGTCTTCGTGGCTAGGCTTGCCGCTCGAGCGGGTTACCGGGCGCTACACGGTGGACGGGCTGTTGGTGCGCTTCGATTTGCCGGTGAGTACCGGTGTGTGTTTCACGGTGTCCAATGACCGGCGCTTGGCCCATCCGGATGAGCCGGACAGCGCGGCGCTGAATTTGATAGCGCCGGGTTGCGGTTTGCCGTCCTTCGATGAAGAGTTTCGCATCGTGGGCGAAGCTAGCCGCCCGCCGTATCGGTTATCGAGCGGGGGGGCACCGGCCGGTGTACTGTTGCCTGAGGTGCGGTTGCCCGAAAGCGTTTGCATCACTTTGCTGGAGATTGCGGCGGATGTGGGGCCCACTACTTTGCACATTAATGAGGACCAGGCTTACCTCTCGGTATGGGCGGTAGGTGATATCTACGAGATATCCAGCTTAGGCAGCGGTCTTCGCGCAGAGTGCCAGCGCGTGGCGGCGATCATGGCAACGCCGGCGAAGCTCGCCCGGGTATTGTTGCAAGCCTATGAGATGGCGTGACGGTGAGGACTGACTACCGGTTGCGGGAGGTGACTTTGGCGCAAGCGTATGCAGAGCCATTGCACCTGCTGTGTGAAACGGGCTGGATGTGCCGCTATCTCGTCGATCGTTATGGCGATGAGGTACGCGCGGGCGGCGCAACGGCCTGGCGGCGCCCCCTCATCGACACTTTAACCGGGTGGGCGCAGCGCCAATACCGGCGGCTGCTGGATGAGGGGTTTGAGCGGCGTGTGTTGCTGGGGCCGCACCAGTGCGCTCTGGTGTGGGAGGCGGTCATACGCGAATGGGCGCGCGATGAGGTGTTGCTGGGCGTGCGGGAGACGGCCAAGAGCGCCATGCATGCGGCCCGGCTGAGCGCCGAATGGTCCGTGCCGCTAGACCGGCTGGCGAGCTACGGCGGCGATGAGACGCGGGCTTTTGTCGAATGGCAGCGGACCGTGCATGCACGTTTCGAGGCCAATGGTTGGCTGTCGCCGGATGCGGTGTTCGCGCGCATTACCGCCGCTTTGGCGGCGGGTGAACTCGACGCGCCGCCTCATCTGGCTTTGTTATTAGCGGATGAAAAACCCGCGCCTGGTCTAAGCGCCCTGATCGGGGCATTGCGTGATGCGGGCTGCGAGGTGCTGCGTGCCGTATCGCCGCCTCAGCGCGCGAGTGCGGTGCGCGTGGAAGTGGTTAATCCCGCGGTGGAAGAGGAATGGGCGGCGCGTTGGGCGTGGGCGCGCATGAATGCCGCCCCCCGCGACCGGGTCGCTATCGCCGCGCCGGCCATCCGGGAGCGTGACGATGGGCTCGGATATCAGTTGAGCCGGCTGTGGCGCTGTCATGGTGGTGGCGAGGGGGAGCCGCCATTCGTGCCGGGCGTAGCCGATGCGCTCGCCGCCTCACCGGTGGCCGATACCGCGCTGGCGCTATTGGAGCTGGCGCTACGGCCATTGCCCCTGGCGAGCGCCGGAGCGCTAGTGCGCAGTCCTTTTTTGCCCCATGCGCAACTCGAGTACGCGGCGCGGGCGCAGCTCGATGTGGTGATGCGCGCGAGCGGCGGCGCCCAGGTGTCTTTGTCCGCGCTCATCCGTTGGTGCGGCGGCCGGGATGAAGCCGCGGGCCGCTGCCCCGAGTTGGCCGCCCGGCTGCGGCGGATGCGGGCGCTGATGCGGCAACAAGCGCAGCGGCAAACACTGCCTGACTGGGGGCGGGCGTTCACCCGTTTGTTGGCGGCCGCGGGCTGGCCCGGCCATGCTGACTCCGGCGACCCCGACGCCAAGGCTAACCTCAGCCGGCGCCTGCTGCATGATCAGCAGGTTTTTCAGGACTTGTTTGCGGCGCTGGGGCAGTTAGGCGCCGTGGTTGGCTCTTGCAGTGCGGCCAGAGCGCTACAGCTTTTGCTGGACCTCGCCGGCGAGACTGTTAGGGATATGGCGAAGCCGCAGGCGCGTATTCACTTGTTGGATGCGGCTGATGCCGCGCGGGTGCATTTCGACGCGGTATGGATGTTGGGCGCTCACGATGGTGCATGGCCACCAGCACCGCTACAGAATCCTTTTTTGCCGGTCGCGCTGATGCGCGCAGCCGGGATCCCGGGGACCACGGCGGAGGATGCGCTGCGCTTGGCGCGGGACCACAGCGCCCGGCTGTGGGCGGCGGCCCCTGAAGTGGTGATCAGTCACGCCAGCGCGGATGCGCAAAAGCCGATGCGGGTGAGTCCACTGATGCAAGCGCTGCCGGTGGTGGCGGTGTCGGGCCTTGGGTTGGCCGGCTCCGCCGATACCTGGCCGTCGGCCCTCGGCCAGGCGCAGATGGAGTCGTTGACCGATGATCGGGGACCGGGGCTGGAGCAGGGCGCGAAGGCGCCGGGTGGCACCGCTTTTATCGCCGCCCAGTCGGCCTGTCCGTTTCGGGCTTTTGCCACTCACCGACTGGGGGTGCGCAGGCTCGAAGCACCAGTTGTGGGGATCGATTTCAAGCTCTCGGGCGAGCTTATCCACGATCTGCTGTGCCGGGTGTGGGAGCACCTTGGCGATTCGCGGGCGTTGGCTGCGGCCGGCGATCCGGACACTCTGGTGGCGGCGGCGATGCCGCCTGTAGCGGCGGCTTTGCGCCAGCACAATGCGCAGCTCGCCGCCAGCCGGTTGTTGACCCTGGAGCTGGACCGGATCAAGCGTTTAGTGGTGCGTTGGCTGGAGTTCGAACGGGACAGGCGTGAGGCGCCGTTTACCATCGCCTCGCTGGAGCAGGCGGCGCAGATCGAAATCGGCCCCCTCAGCATAGGGGTGCGAGCCGATCGTATAGACAGGTTGGAGGATGGCCGTCTGGTGGTCATCGACTACAAAACGGGCGCTACGGTCAGCGTTGCCGGTTGGGATGAGGCGCGCATGCGTGAACCGCAGGTGCCGCTGTATGCCGTGGGTATGGATGGCCCGGTGGGTGGCGCCGCCCTAGCCCACGTGCGTGCCGGGGCGCTGGCGTTCAAAGGCGTGGCCGCCGCAGACCACATACTGCCTAGGGTCAAGGCCGATAAAGACGGCGTTGACGCCGAGTCTTGGGATGAACGGCTAGCGCGCTGGCAGGCGGCGCTCAGCGAGCTGGCGCTAGAGGCACAAAGCGGCGCCGCCAGCGTTACGCCCGCGGCAAAATCCGTCTGTGAGCACTGTCCGCTGGCGGGGGCTTGCCGCATCGGCGAGGGCGCTGGGGGCGGCGCGGACGATGAGGAAGAGGCGTTGTTGGTGTGAGCGCCTCGAACGCTTCGGCCGGGCGGTTGCCGCCGGATCACGCGGTACGCGAGCGGGCGGTGAACGGGCGCGGCTCTTACATCGTGCAAGCGCCGGCTGGTTCGGGTAAGACCGAGCTGTTGGTGCAGCGTTACTTGCGCTTGTTGGCTGAGGTCAAACGCCCCGAAGCGATCTTGGCTATCACCTTCACCAATAAAGCCGCTGCCGAAATGCGCGGGCGCATTCTGGACGCTCTAGCGGCAGCGCAAGAAGGCGCCCCGGATGAAGTGCATCGTCTGCGCACTTGGCAGTTGGCCCGGGCGGCGATGGAACGCGATGCCGAGGAGGGCTGGGATCTGCCGGCCGCTCCGCGCCGCTTGCGGGTGCAGACCATCGATAGCTTCTGCGCAGAGCTGGCCCGTCAATTACCGGTGTTGTCGGGATTTGGTGCGCTACCGGTGCCGGCTGAGGACGCAGCCGATCTCTACCAGGCGGCCGCACAGGCGGTGCTTGAAGAGATCGATGCAGAACTGCTCGGCGATGATGTGGCCGCGCTCCTCGAACACTTGGACGGCAACGCCAGCAAGCTGGTCAGGTTGATCGCGCACGCTTTGGCCCGGCGCGAGCAATGGCTCAAATACATCGTTGAGGCTGCTGACACCGATCGGGCGGCGATGGAAGCCATGTTAGGCCGGCTGGTAGCTGGCGGCCTGGCCCGGGCGCGGGCGCTTTGCCCCGCGGAGCTGTTGGGCCATATGTGGCAGGTGCTGGCGCAAGCGGCCAGCTTTAGGGTGCAGACGCACGGTGAGGCCGGATTTTTGCGGCCCGCCTTGGCCCTGGTGGATGAAGACGCTTCGGCGCCGGCCGGCGAACTGGCGCGTTGGCGGATGCTGGCGGACTTCGTGCTGCTAAAAAATAGCGCCGAGGTGCGCTCACGGGTGACCCGCAATGAGGGGGTGCCGGGCAAGGGCGCGGTCGGCGACAAAAACAAGGCAGTGGCGCACAAGGAGGCGGTGTTGAGCGTATTGGAGGCGGTGCGCACACGTCCGGCTCTGGTGGCGGCATTGGATGAGGTGCGCCACCTGCCCGAGCCTTACTACTGCGAGCAGCAGTGGCGCATCGTGGGCGCTTTGTGGCGGGTGCTGCGGATGGCGGCAGCGCACTTGCAGCTCGAATTCAGCAGCAGATTCACCGTTGATTTTGCCGAGATACAATTGCGCTCGCTGGATGCGCTAGGGCGCATTGATGCGCCATCGGATCTCATGCTCGGCTTGGATGCCCGTGTCGAACACCTGTTGGTGGACGAATTCCAAGATACCTCCTACTCGCAGATGCGCCTGTTGGAGAGGCTCTGCTCCGGCTGGCAGCGCGGCGATGGCCGCAGCGCTTTTCTGGTCGGCGATCCGATGCAGTCCATCTACCGCTTTCGCGAAGCACAGGTGAGTCTGTTTCTGTCGGCGTGGCGCAACGGCATCGGTCCACTTGCGTTGGAGCCGCTGCGGCTAACGGCCAATTTCCGCTCCAGCGCGCCATTGGTGGAGTGGACCGGCCATGCTTTTGCCACGATTTTCCCGGCCCATGATGATGCCGCCAGTGGGGCGGTGTCGTTCGCGCCGGCTATCGCGCAGAGGTCCGAGCGGGCGGGCGATGGTGTCAGCGTGCATCCCCTGGTCAGCGCTGGCGCTCGCGGCGGCAACGACCAGGCCGAGGCCGAGCTGACCCTCGCTTTGGTGCAAAAAACCCTAGCCGACCATCCCGGTGAAACCTGCGCCGTGTTGGTGCGCTCCAGAGGCCACCTGGCCCAGTTGATGCCTAAGCTTCGTCAGGCCGGCGTGTCGCTGCAAGCGGTAGAGGTGGAGTCGCTGGAGACGCGTACGGTGGTACTGGAGCTCTACGGGCTGGTGCGCGCCGTGTTGCACGGGGCCGACGGCCCTGCTTGGCTGACCGTGCTGCGCGCGCCTTGGTGCGGTCTTGAGCTGCATGATCTGCACACTCTGTTCACGCTGCCACAAGGCTGGGCCAAGGCGCTCACGGAGCCGCTGGATGACATCGGTTTGCCGGCGCCGGCGCTGGCCCGCCTGCGCCGGGTGATGGTGGCCGTGGCGCGGGCGCGGCGCGAGCGTTTGCGATTGGGTTTAGCGTCGGCTATCGAAAACGCCTGGTATGCGCTCGGTGGTCCCCATTGCCTGGCCAGCCCTACCGCGTTGGAAGATGCCCGCAGCTTATTGGCACTGGTGGCGCAACATGAGCACGCCGGAGACTTGCGCGATACCGGGCGCTTCGACCGGGCGCTGGCCAAGCTGTACTCGGCACCGGAGGTGGAGCGCGATGCCGATGTGCAGCTCATGACCATGCACAAAGCGAAGGGCCTTGAATTCGACACGGTGATAGTCCCGGGACTGGGCAAGCAGCCGCGGCGCACGGCCAATCCCATAGTGCTCCACAGTGAGCGGGTGCAAGCCGATGGTACGGTGGATCTGCTGGTGGCGCCCATCGCAGGGGTAGAGGCTGGCGATCCGCTGTTCGAATATTTGTTGCGCGCTGAGCGTGAACGCGACGCTTATGAAGTCTCGCGTCTGCTCTACGTGGCGGTGACCCGGGCCAAGCGGCGCTTGCATCTGCTCGGGCAGGTGAACGCTAAGGAGGACGGCTCCCTGGCAACACCGCCCAGCACCTCGCTGCTGCACCGCCTCTGGCCATTGGTTGTCGGTGAGTTCGAAGCGGCGCCCCGCCAAGCGCTTGCCGCAGCGGACGAAGTGGCACCCGCACCGCGGCTCAAGCGGATCACCGGGCAGTGGCTGGAGCTTCATACGGTGGCGGAGACAGAGGTTTACGAGGGGTTGGAGGACGGTGAAGAGCCGCCTGTGGAATTCAATTGGGCCGGGGAAAATGCCCGCCATGTAGGTACCGTGGTTCACCGTTGGTTGGAGCGCTTCGGTGCAGAGGGTTTGGCGCACTGGACGCCGGCGCAGGTGCGGGCCTGCGCGCAGCGCTTCGCCGCCGCGCTCGCTAATCTCGGGGTGCCGCCGGCGGATTTGCCGCGGACCTCGGCACGGGTGTGCGATGCCCTGTGCGGCGTTGTGACCGATGAGCGCGCGCGATGGATTTTGGGCGCTCATCGAGAAGCGTACTGCGAATTCGCCATTACGCAGGTGCATGGCGGCACGGCGCAGGAGATGGTGATCGATAGGATGTTCATCGACGAGGCCGGTATCCGCTGGGTGGTGGATTTCAAAACAGGTGGCCACGAAGGCGGCGATATACAGGCATTCCTGGACAGTGAACAAGCGCGCTATGCGGGGCAACTAGAGCGCTATGCGGCGGCGTTGAACGCCTTGGCACCGCGCCCTACCCGGCTAGGGCTCTATTTTCCCTTGCTCAAAGAATGGCGCGAATGGAGCGCGGGTGGATGCGCACTTGGGGAGCCGCGGTAGATGAAGCCACCATAGATAGACCCGGCACGGATGGACCCACCACAGATGGATATGTTCACCTGATGGCGAAGGCTTTATGCTGACGCCCTTGTGCGGTTAAGCGAAAGTGCGATGCATGTGTGACGGTCGAATCACCACCACCTTCGAGACCCATGAAGACAAAGGCAAAGTAGCCACTGTGCTCATCGACAGGGCGGCTAAATCGAATGCGCTCAGCGTGGCACAGGCGGCCCGTATGCGCGATGCGTTTGTCGCTCTTCGCACCGAGCCGGATCTGCGCGCCGTGGTGTTGACGGGCGCTGGCGACAAAGCCTTCATGGGGGGTGCCGACCTGACCCAACTGGGTAGCCTGGACCGGGCCACCGCGCGGCGCTATATCACCTCGGTGCACGACATATGTGCCGGCATCAGGGGGTGTCCGGTCCCTGTTATCGCCAGGGTCAACGGCTTTTGTATTGGCGCCGGTATGGAGATCGCGGCGGCGTGCGACATACGGGTAGTGGCAGGCCGGGCGGTGTTTTCGATGCCGGAGGTGCAGGTCGGGGTGCCGTCCGTTATCGAGGCCGCATTACTGCCGTTATTGATTGGACACGGCCACACCCGCTGGCTGGTGCTAACGGGCGAGGCTATCGATGCCCATACCGCTGATCGCTGGGGTTTTGTCGATGTTTTGAGCGAAGACGGTGCCTTGGATGAGGCGGTGCAGCGAACGGTGGCGAGCATCGTCAACGCAGGTCCCATCGCGGTGCGCACCCAGAAGCAACTCGTCAACCAATGGGAACGGCTTGCGGTGAGCGATGCGGTAGCGGCTGGAATCGATGCTTTCGAGGCTGCGTATACGAGCGATGAGCCACGCCGCTACGTCGATGCTCTGCTGGCGCGGCGGGCTAAGGTAAAAGCGCATAGGGCGTAGCACTTTTGCCCGTGTAACATGCAGCGCCGGTTGCGCAGGCGCCTGCGCCGCCCAACGATGACAGCGCCAAGAACTATAGCTATAGCAGGGAGGACAGGGCCGTGGCAACGGCTGAACAACAATTGACCCATGAAGCGGTATCGGCCGGCGAACAGCGCGCGCGCGCCAGCGCGGCGCAACTGGTTAGGCGCGGGCGCGTTGCGATGCAGGCGCTTACCCATGCCGATCAGGCCCGCACCGATGAAGCGGTGACCGCGCTGGCCTGGGTCGTCTACCGCGAAGACAACGCCCGCGCGCTGGCGGAGCTGGCGGTGGCCGACACCGGGCTCGGCAATGTGCCGGACAAGATCATCAAAAATCAGCGCAAAACCTTTGGCACATTGCGTGATCTTTTACGTGTGAAGACGGTTGGCGTCATCGCGCGGGACCCGGCTAAGGGATTGGTCAAATACGCCAAACCGGTAGGGGTGGTGGCCGCGGTTACGCCATCGACCAATCCGGCCGCTACGCCGGTGAACAAGGCGATGATGGCGCTAAAAGGCCGCAACGCGGTGGTCATAGCACCGTCGCCGGCCGGTTATGCCACCACCCGCCGCACAGTGCAGTTGATGCGTGCGGAGTTGGAGCGGATCGCTTTGCCGGCGGATCTGGTACAAGTGCTGCCCGCGCCGGTCAACCGCGCCGCTACGCAAGCCATTATGGAAGGGTGCGATCTGGTGGTGGTGACGGGTTCCCAGAACAACGTGCGCGGCGCGTACAAAAGCGGTACACCGGCCATCGGCGTGGGCGCCGGCAACGTGCCGGTTATCATTGATGAGAGCGCCGATCTGGATGACGCGGCGCACAAGATCGCAGCCTCCAAGACCTTCGATAACGCCACCTCCTGCTCATCCGAGAATTCCGTCATCATCCCGCAAGCTATTTTTGCCGGCGCCATGGCGGCGTTGCAGCGCGCGGGTGGCTACCGCTGCTCGGAGACGCAGAAAGATCGGGTGGCGCGGGCGCTGTGGCCAAACGGTAAGCTGAGCCGCGCTTTGCTCGCCAAAGATGCCGAGGTGTTCGCCGCCGGCGCCGGCCTGCCGGCGGCCGCGGGCAAGGCCCGGTTCTTCATGGTCGAGGATGAGGGGGCCGGGCCGGACAAACCCTTCTCCGGCGAGAAGCTGTCACTGGTGTTGACGGTGTACAAGGTGGCCGATTTCGATGCCGCACTCGCGCAGGTGCGCGATGTTTTGAAGCACCAGGGGATGGGCCATTCCTGCGGTATACACACGCATGATCCAAGCCGTGCCCAACGCCTGGCCGAGCAGCTGGATGTGGTGCGCGTGTTGGTGAACCAGGCGCACACTTTCGGCAATGGCGGCAGTTTCGACAACGGTCTTGACTTCACCTTGAGCATGGGCTGCGGCTCATGGGCGGGTAACAGCATCAGCGAGAACTTGAACTACCGCCATTTCATCAACATCACCCATCTGTCCACCACCATCCCGGAAGATAAACCCAGTGAAGAAGAGCTCTTCGGCGCTTACTGGAATAAATACGGGCGCGGCGGCGTTCGATGAGTTTCGATGAGTAATGAGTGAGGCGCGCTTGGATGAGCATGCGACGGTGCGCGAGCGCATCGACGCGCGGGCGGCGGCCCAGGGCGATGCGCCGTTTTTGTTCGGTCCCGAAGCGGATATAACCCTCACCTACGGGGACCTGCGCGAGCGCTCCCGGTCCATCGCTACCGGTCTTGCCGGCATGGGTCTAGCGCCCGGCGACAAGGTGGCATTCCTGTTGGAAAACGGGCCTTGGACCGCGTCGTTGTTGTTGGCCACCCTGTATGGCGGTTTCGTGGCGGTGCCGCTCAACGCCACGGCCGGGGTGCCGCAGGTGGCGTATGTGATCGAGCACTGCGACGCTTCGGTGCTGTTCATCTCGGCCAAATACCGCGAGCAGTTCGCCGCGGCGTTGCGTGCGTGCACCCGTCCCCTGACCCTCATCGAGACGGACATAGACCGCGGTCCCGCCGCTTGGTCTAGCGCTGCGAGTGGGGCCTTGGGTACTGCGCTGGCGGCGCAAGACGACGCGCTGTTGCTCTATACCTCCGGCACTACCGGTTTGCCCAAGGGCGCCCGGTTGAGCCACCGGGCGGTGCTGGCCGGCGGCGAGAACACGGCGCTAGCCCACCAACTCACCGCTGCCGACCGCGGGCTGTGTGTGCTGCCCCTCTATCACATCAACGGCCAGATAGTGACGCTGATGGGGCCGCTCGCCTGCGGCGGCGCGGTGGTGATGCCCCACCGCTTCAGCGCCACCGATTTTTGGTCCCTGGTGGCGCGCTACCGGTGTACCTGGTTCAGCGTGGTGCCGACCATCATCAAGTATTTACTGGACCGGGCGGAGGCCGAGGGATGGGCCTTTGGCAGCGCCCCCGAGCTTGCGCAACTGCGCTTCGGACGTTGCGCGTCCGCGCCTTTGCCGGCCAGCGTTCAACAGGAATTCGAGGCGGTTTTTAAGGTGCCTATGATAGAGACCATGGGGCTTACCGAAACCTGCGCGCCTATACTGTCCAACCCGATGCCGCCCGCCAAGCGGGTGGCCGGTTCGCCGGGTATGGCGTTCGGCAATGAGGTACGGGTAGCGGACGATGCTGGCCGCCCACTGGCGCCTGGCACGGTGGGTGAGTTGCTCGTGCGTGGCAACAACGTGCTCACCGGGTATTACAAGAATGAAGCGGCTTCGGCGGGCGCTTTCCACGACGGCGGCTGGTTTCGTACCGGCGATCTGGGGTACTGCGATGAGGCGGGTTATTTCTTCATCACGGGGCGTTCCAAGGAACTCATCATCAAAGGTGGGGAGAACATCGCGCCGCGCGAGATCGATGACGCGCTCTATTTGCATCAAGCGGTATTGGAAGCCGCCGCGGTGGGCGTGGCGCATGCCGGTTACGGACAGGATGTGATCGCTTGCGTGCGCTTACGCGATGGTTTCGCCGCCACCGAGGAGGAGTTGATCGCCCATTGCGCCGAGTGGCTGGGCGCGTTCAAAGCGCCTAGCCGCATTCACTTCATGGCGGCGTTACCCAAAGGGCCATCGGGCAAGATTCAGCGCCTCAAACTACCTGAATTGCTGGCCTCGCCCGCATAGTGGGCACTGGCGATCAGTGGCTTATCGCGCGGCTCATCGAAGCCAATGTGAGCCACTGACCGGGTGCCGTCGCGCTCGGTCTGCCGGCTAAAGCCGCCGTCGGCGGTCCGGGTTTTGCACCGGCCGGGCTGCGACATCGCCCTCCAGCGACAAGCGCTTGGCGAAGAATAGTTCCATGCCCAGTTGTGCCCGCGGTGTGTTCAGTGAACCGCCGCGTATCTGTTAGTGATTGATCCCTAAAGGTTGATTAAAGGGGGGTTGGGTCTGAGAATACCGCCCCCTAGGCGGATAGTGGCCGGGGATGGCAATCCTTTGCGCCTAGTATAAATACACGATGAATATTGTCTTTGGCGAACATAATCTATGGCGACCTTGCTCGATATCCAAGAGCTGCGCACAGAGTTCTACACCAGTGCTGGCACGGTGCGTGCCGTTGACCGCATTTCATACACGGTGGGCGAAGGTGAGACGGTCGCCATCGTAGGGGAATCCGGCTGCGGCAAGTCCGTCAGTGCGCTCTCTGTGCTCCGTCTGATCCCGAATCCGCCTGGCAAGGTGGTGGGCGGGCGCATCCTGTTCGCCGGCCGTGACTTGTTGACCCTGTCCGATGCCGAGATTCGAAGCGTGCGCGGCGGCGATATAGGTATGGTGTTCCAAGAGCCCATGACCTCGCTGAACCCGGTGCTCACCATCGGCGTGCAACTCACCGAGACGCTCTACGTGCACCGGGGCATGAGCCAGGGCCAGGCCGAGGCGCGGGCGGTGGAGTTGATGGGCATGGTCGGTATTTCCGAGCCGCAACGCCGCCTGCGCCAGTATCCGCACCATTTGAGCGGCGGCATGCGCCAGCGCGTGATGATCGCCCTGGCACTCGCCTGTGAGCCCAAGCTCATCATCGCCGACGAGCCGACTACGGCACTGGATGTAACCATTCAAGCGCAGATCCTCGAGCTGATGAAGCAGCTCACCAAACAGCTAGGTGTAGCGCTCATAGTCATCACTCATAACTTGGGCGTGGTGGCCCGCTATGCCGATCGGGTGAATGTGATGTACGCGGGCCGCATCATCGAATCGGGCAGCGCCGCGCAGATCTACCACCATCCATCACATCCTTACACCCTAGGCCTGCTGGCGTCGGTGCCGCGTATGGATCAGCCGCGGGGTCAGAAACTGATCCCTATCCAGGGTCAGCCACCCGACTTGACCCGCTTGGACGGCGGTTGTCCGTTCAGGCCCCGCTGCCGCTTCGCCGTGGACCGGTGCGGGTTCGAATATCCGCCTCTGGAATCCATCGAAGATGGCCATTTCGCCGCCTGCTGGGAAAAAAGCCGGCTTCAGAGGAGGGCAGCTTCATGAGTTCCGAGCAGCCGTTGGTGCAGGTTAAGAACCTGCGTAAATATTTTCCCATCACCGAAGGCATTTTGATTCAAAGAGAAGTCGCCCGCGTAAAAGCAGTGGACGATGTTTCTTTTGCGATCGAAAGTGGCGAGACCTTGGGGTTGGTCGGAGAGTCGGGTTGCGGCAAAACCACCACGGGACGCTGCATCTTGCGTCTTGAAGAACCCACCGCGGGCCAGATCGTATTTAACGGCAAGGATTTGGCCACCTTACCCAATAAGGAATTGATCGGTCTTCGCCGGGAGATTCAGGTTATTTTCCAAGATCCGTACAGCTCGCTTAATCCGCGCATGAAGATCGGCAGCATCATCGGTGAGCCGATTAAAGTGCATAACATCATCGCCGCTGCCAAGGAGCGCGAAGAGCGGGTCATCGAGTTGCTCGAAGTGGTAGGCCTGAATCCGAAATTCTACGATCGCTATCCCCATGAGATGAGCGGTGGCCAGCGCCAGCGCGTCGGTATCGCACGGGCGTTGGCTTTGAATCCGGCGTTTATCGTCTGTGATGAAGCGGTATCGGCGTTGGACGTGTCGATTCAAGCTCAGATCATCAACCTGTTGGAAGACCTGCGCGACCAATTCGATCTCACCTATTTATTCATCGCTCACGATTTGAGCGTGGTGCGCCATCTGTCCCACCGCGTGGCGGTGATGTATCTGGGCAAGATGGTGGAACTCTGCGAGTGTGACGAGCTTTACGATAAACCACAGCATCCGTACACTCGGGCGTTGCTGTCGGCGATCCCTGTGCCTGATCCCACGATCGAAGCGGCGCGGGAACACCAAGTGCTGGCAGGTGAGGTGCCGAGCCCGATCAACCCACCGGGCGGCTGCGTGTTCCACCCGCGTTGTTCACTGGCGGTCTATAGTTGCCGATCGCAGGTGCCCGAGTTGCGCGAGCTGAGTCCCGGGCATTGGGTTGCCTGTTCGCAAGTTTAGGCAGTTTTGCCGGGGCGAAGGATTGAACCGAGCCCTGCATGTTAGACGCCGATGGAGCGGTGCACCTACGAAGTCTATTCATATTCAGGCTATCCCTGTTAAGGTCTGTTAACACTAATTATGATAGACTTCGCGTATGAAAATCACCGCATCGCAATTTAACATTACTTGGATTCAAGTCATAAGTGCATAACCCATGACTCTTCTTGCATCTATTCCAGTCAGTTCCTTAAACATCTCGTAAGGAGTCCTGTAACTGTGGAATTGCCAGTCTTGTTTTTCGTAATAACCCAGGATTTGTAGGTGGTGGTAGAACGGCTGGCGGTGCGCCGGAGTTTGTAATACCGAATGGCCCTGTACCGGCAGGTGCAACCACTAGGGCTGTGCGATGAGCTTGCTGTTACTACTTCGGCAAAAAATTACCCGACACAAATTAATAAAATGTGTTATAGTGATGCTATGAAAAAGACAGACGGTCGCTCACTGCCCCATTCCGCGCGAGAAGCCATCCGCAGGCACGCGGTTGCGCAAGTATTATCGGGTGA